>Ga0102953_1000414_pt1 | contig 29709 bp, 23 predicted proteins | sample SalPon2A_C_D2_MG_FD_78509 | JGI IMG/M metagenome (GOLD analysis project Ga0102953, IMG submission 78509) | Soil microbial communities from South San Francisco under conditions of wetland restoration - Salt Pond MetaG R2A_C_D2_MG | ecosystem: Environmental > Terrestrial > Soil > Wetlands | place... | reverse complement strand
AGGTGAAGCGCCAGCCCGATCAGCCACGCCGTCAGGAGGGCGCCCAGCAGGACAACCAAAGTGTTCGATCTCCATTCCGTGTCCGCTCGTAACCACGAACAAGGATTGCACTTCGGGACGCCCGCGACCATCGCTCAACCGGACGAATCGCGCGCTACGCGCGATGAGCTACGATGCGAAGCGGATTTGCGGCGGAAGAACTACGTCGTTTGGGGGAGGGAGCGGGATGTCGGCCGGCCGGACGCCCTGCGACGCTCCACGAGGCAGGGGGCGTGCGGCGAGTTGGACGGGTGGGCTAGTCCGCGTCGCCCCTGTGGGCAAAGGCCGCGATCTGCAGCCGGGTGTGCAGCGTGAGCTTCTCCATGATATTGCGCACGTGGCTCTTGACGGTGTGCGTGGCGATATGCAACTGCGCGGCAATCTCCTTGTTGCTGAGTCCTTCGGCAATCAGACCTATCACCTCGCGCTCGCGCCGGGTCATCCGCACTGAGTCAAGCACTTTCCGGCGACCGATGACGACTGCGTCCCGCGCGATCTGAGAAAACAACGTGGCGGTCATCTCGGGCGGCAGGACGGGGGCGCCCTGCGCCACGGTGCGTATGGTCTGCACGAGGTCGTCCACGGTGGCGTCCTTCATGATGAATCCCGAGACGCCCGCATGCACGAACTCGACGACGTCCTCATGGACGGGTAGTAGATCCATCACGATGATCTTGGTCTCGGGGAGTTCCGTCCTGAGCGTCTCCGCCACGCGGAGGCTGTCCCCCTTGCGCAGGCCGAGGTCGAGAAGGACGACATGCGGTTTGACCTCCTTGAGCAGCGTCGTGTCGCCGCGCGGCGTGGCGGCAACCACCTCGAGATCCGGCAGTTGCCGCAGCAGGGTGGCAATCCCGTCGCGCACCAGCCGATTGTCCTCGATGAGGGCGACGGAAATCATGTGTAAGTCCGGGTTCGCCGTTTCGAACGGGGATTCGCGTCCCTTCTATCATGCGTTGTGGGAGGTGTGTTGTCGAGCGCCGGGCCGCGATGCGCATCGCTCGCGGTCCGTGAAGTGCGGGGCAGGCGCAACGCCCCGGGAATGTGTACCTTAGACCCTTACGCGACCGTGGCGGAACTGGCAGACGCGCAGGACTTAGGATCCTGTGGGGCAACCCGTGGGGGTTCGACTCCCTCCGGTCGCATGATCGGTCCCCTACCAGAGACGCCGAGGCGACGCCGGTCCGCGCGGCGCCGCCGCCAGCGCCGAATCCGCGCGCGCGCACGCGGATCCACCGTCGAGCCCGACATCCCGGCCCGCCTGACACGCGCCCAACACGAAGGGATGCAGCGCCCCCACCCGCGTCGCGAGACGCGACACGCCGTCGCGGAACCCGGGCTCGGCGTCGCGCACCGCTCCGGCATGCGCCATCGCGATCGCCAGGCCGACGTCGGTGCGGGCCCGCACCGGATCATCCGCCGCGAGCGTCGCCGCCGCGAGCGAATCCGCCTCACGCATCGTGGCGTCCGCGCGCTCCCCCCGTGCTAACTCCGTCTCACCGAGCCAGAGCAGAGTCCGCACCGTCTCGCGTGGAGAATCCTGCGTCGTCGTCCGGCGGATGACGAGCGCCTGCCGGAACCACCGCTCGGCCTCGGCGAGATCCCCACGGTGCAACGCGAGCACGCCGAGCGCATACAGCGCGTACCCGACGGCCCGGTGCTTCGGGCCGAGTGTCGCGCGGAAGACATCCAGCGCTGCATGCAGCAATGAATCCGACTCGACGAAGTCGTTGCCGTGGCCGCGGAGCGCCAGCAGCAGCCCGAGCGAGAAGTAGGCGTCGGCGGTGAAGCGGTGCCTCGGCCCCTGCGTCTTCACCCGGAGCGCCAGCTCACGCCGCACGAGCGGCTCCGCTTCGTCGTACTGCCCCGATTCGCGGAGTGCCATGCCGAGGTTGTCCATCGGGTCCGCCGTCACCGGACTCGCCGTATCGGGATCCGATGCCAGCGCAATCCGCAGCGCCTCGCGGAGCAGCGGGATCGCCTCCGCATACCGTCCCTCGACCGCGAGCTGGAGACCGAGATCGCTCAACGGCTGCATCCGCGCGGGGTCATCGGGTGCGAGCGTCCGCTGCTGGATGGCCACCACCAGCCCAAGCGCCGAATCCGCCGCGCGGTCGCGTCCCATCCGCGCGTACTCGTCGCCGAGATTGTAGAGCGCGGTCATGGCGAGCGGGCCCTCCGCGCGGCCGTTCGCGCGTGAGAGGTGGAGCACCTCCCGAAACGCCGCCGCCGCCGAGTCCGGTATGCCGCGCCGGTCGAGCGCGATACCCCGCCCGATCAGCGCCTGCGCGAGCAGCGAGTCCGCACCGCCCGGATGCGCGCGCCGGATCGCGACCTCGCGGTCGTACATCCCCTGCGCCCGGGCATATTCCCCCAGCGACATCTCGACGTCGGCCAGCGTCTCGAGCAGGTCCGCCTGGACCGCCGGCTGGCCGGCGAGGGAATCCACCCGCCGCATGCCTCGATCCAGGAGCTCGCGAACCGTGATCTGGGCGCCGCGGGCCTCGTTGGGATCGTTCGCACGGAAGAGACTCAGGAGGAAGTTCTTGACCTCGTCGGATTGCGCGAGCGCGGTCTCGGCCGCGGTCCGGGCGCGGTTCGCGCGTTGCGCCTGCCAGAGCGTTGCGCCGAGACCGCCGACCAGCGTCATCCCGACGAGGGCGGCGGCGCCCACCGCGATCCGGTTTCGGCGCACGAACTTTCCCGCCCGATAGCGCCAGCTGTCCGCGCGCGCGCGCACCGGGCGCCCCACCTGGTGGCGCCGGATATCGTCCGCGAGCTGCTCCACCGAGGCGTAGCGCCGCTCGGGCTCCTTGCGAAGGGCCTTGAGCACGATCGTGTCGAGGTCGCCGCGCAGGTTGCGTTTCCAGGCCGCCGCCGGGCCCTCCGCCACGACCGACGGCGGCGGCGGCATCACCTCGCAGATCCGGCGCTCCATCTCACCGGGTGACGCACCCGTGATTTCGACCGGGCGTCTTCCGCTCAACAGCCGGTAGAGCACGCCGCCCAGCGCGTAGACATCGGTGGCCACCGTGATGCGGTGGCCGCGCACCTGCTCGGGCGCCGCGTACGCCGGTGTCATCACCCTGAGTGTCGCGGTGGCGTCGGGCGCCTCGTCGCGGAGCAGCTTCGCGATGCCGAAATCCACGAGCTTCGGCGTCCCGTCCTTGGTGACCAGGATGTTCGACGGCTTGAGGTCCCGGTGCACGATCAGGGCCTGATGCGCATGCTGCACCGCCTCCGCCACCTGCTGAAAGAGCGAGAGCCGCCCCGCGAGGCCGATCCCCCGTCGATCGCACCAGCGATCGATCGCTTCGCCGTCCACGTACTCCATCACGAGATACGGGGTACCGTCGGCGGCGGTACCTCCATCGAGGAGCCAGGCGATGTTGGGATGGGTGAGATCGGAGAGGATCTGCCGCTCCGCCCGAAGCCGGCGCGCGAGCTCCGGAGCCGCGAGCGCGCCCCGCACGAACTTGATGGCCACCGACGCCTGATACTGCTCGTCCACCCGCTCGGCGAGATAGACCGTCCCCATCCCGCCGTGCCCGATCTCCCGTATCAGCCGATATGGCCCGACGCGTTCGCCGATGCGACGCGACTCGGTCTCGCGTGCGAGCTCGGCGCCCGCCTGCGCAACGACCTGAGAGATGAAGCCGCTATCCGATGAGCTTCGGTCGGCCCGGAGAAGAGCCAGCACCTCGTCGCGCAGCGTCGGATCCGCCGCACACGCCTCGGCGAGGTACGCCGCCTGCGCCTCGGGCGCGAGCGCCGATGCGGCAAGAAACAGCCCCTGGACGTGCTGCCAGCGACTCGACGTCATCCCGCCTCCATCCGATCCACGGTCAGCATACCTCCTCAGGTCAAGCGACAAACGCCGTCCATCCGCTTCATGGCGGTACGGGTCATGAGAATTTGGTGGAAGGAAGCACTCAGTTGGAAGGGGAACTACCGTTCACGTCCCACGTCTCACGTCTCACGTCCTACATCCCACGTCTCCCGTCTCCCGTCTCACACTCCAAACGGGTAGGTCTCCGGCACTCCGACCGCGGCCAGCGCCGGCAACGGCGACACGGCGTGCGTCTCGTCCACCCAGACGTACTCGTCGAACTGGCGCGGTAGGCACGCGTCGAAGTAGTGGCTGAGCCGCTCCGTCTCGGGCCGGTAGATCACGCCGATCGCCCGCTCGAGGCGCTGGGGCATCAGCTCGTCGCGCACGGCGTCCCGCGCCGGGTAGCGCAACGGGAGCAGAAACGCCTCGATCTCCGTGAGATGACACACGTGCTCGTAGCTCGCCGGGAGGGCCGGGCGCACGTCTTTGATCTCCATCGGTCCGTCCCAGTTCGACGCCGCCGCCACCGTGCCGTGGTCCGTCCCGAATCCAACGGCGTACGCGGCGGGCCCGAACGCCGCGCGGCAGAGGTGGCCGATGTTGTACTCTCCGCGTTCCGCCATCTCGGTGGCCGCCGCATCGCCGATGTGCGAGTTGTGCTCCCATACCACGGCCTTGGCGTCCGGCCCGTGGAACGCGAGCAGCGCCTCGAGCGTCTCGAACATGTGGCGGTCGCGGAGATTCCACGACTCGACCGAGCCGTAGTACATGATGCGGTAGTACCGCTCGGCATCGGCTACGACCCGCGCGTTCCCGACGGCATCGAGGAACCGATCGCCGTCGTGGCGCGCGTACTCGAGCCGTCGTGTGAGCAGGTCTTCGAGCATCGCCACCACCTCGCGTTCACAGGCGCGATAGCCCCCCGTGACCGCCGCCCGCCCGTAGAGGGTGGGATCGTGCTCCCATGGGGTGAGACACCCATACCGGAGCCGCGCGATGGCCGCCGCGTCGGGATCCACCGTATCGAGGTACGCGAGCACGGCGTGCAATGAGGTGAACAGGCTGTAGAGATCGAGCCCGTAGAAGGCGACCTGCGCCGCGGGATCGGACACCCCCGCGTTGTGCTCCCGCATCCACTCGGCGAATTCGTGGAACTCCCCGTTCCGCCACATCCAGGTCGGGAACCGCGCGAACGCGGGGTCGGCACCCAGACGGCGGCCGTGCGGTCGAACGTGCGCGTCCACGGCCGCCGCGTCCGGCCAATCGGCCTCCACGGCCACCAGGTTGAAGCCGCGCCGTTCGACGAGCGCCCGGGTGATCGCCGCGCGGAGCTGGTAGAACTCCGCCGTCCCGTGCGACGCTTCGCCGAGCAGCACGACGCGAGCGTCGCCGATCCGGTCCAGCAGGGAATCCAGTTCCGCACCGCCGATCTCCGACAACGGCTCGGCCGTCTCCCGGAGCAGCAGTGCAATGCTCTCGGGACGACCACCGGGAGCGCCGAGCGTCGCGTCGATCAGCCCGCTGCGGGCGATCACGGCCGGATCGAGCCTCCCGTCGTTGCGTGGTGCGGTGCGAGGTAGCGGCGGAACCACCCGGCCGCATGCTCGGCGACGTCCTCGAGCGCACCGGGCTCCTCGAAGAGGTGCGTGGCCCCCGGAATCACGATCAACTCCTTGGGCCCGCCGAGCTTCTGCAGTGCCGCGCGATTGAGCGCCAGCACCTGGTCGTCGGCGCCCCCAACCAGCAACAGAGTCGGGGCGCGCACCGCCTGCAGCGCATCACCCGCGAGATCGGGCCGGCCACCGCGGGAAACGACGGCACCGATCGTGTCACCGAATTTGGCCGCCGCCACGAGCGCCGCCGCGGCCCCGGTGCTCGCACCAAAGTACCCGACCGGCAACGACCCCACGTCGGCGTCGTCGGCGACCCATCGCGTGGCACCCACCAGGCGGCCGGCCAGTAACGCAATGTCGAACACGTTGGCGCGGTCGAGCGATTCCGTCTCGGTAAGGAGATCGAAGAGCAGGGTCGCGAGCCCGGCATCCCGCAGATGAGCGGCAACCGCCCGGTTCCGCGGACTCCGCCGGCTGCTGCCACTGCCGTGCGCGAAGAGCACCAACCCCTGGGGATCCTCCGGGACCCCCAGATCGCCCGCCAGCACCACCCCGTCGATATCGAGCGCTACGTGTGTGATCATCGTCCAACCTCCATCTGCCCGCGGGCCTCGGTGCGGCGTCTGAGGCCGGCGCGGATACGTCGTGCGGATTGATTCGCGACAGGCGGGGCCGGCAGGGACGGAGCGCGTCGCGCATCGTCCGGAATAGCCCCTACGCAACTTGAGGGACCAATCCTAAAGCAGCCGTGAAACACGTTTAAACTGGCGACGGCACGGGTGAGCCATCGTTGGGCTTCTTGGAAATCTCTGCCGGCTCCGGGCGCTCCGCGCCACCGGGTCGGGATTGGTAGAGCCTCAGGCAGTCGGGCTCGCGGCCGCGCACGATACGCCGGCCTCGCAGCGAGCCGACGGACGCCGTCACCACCGTGTACTGCTGCTCAGGCCCCTCGATATCCACGTACACCACAACCCAGTCACGGGTCTTCCCGAGGCGATGCGCCCGCGCCGTGTTCGAGTAGACGGCAGTGTAGTGCCGATCCCCGCGCGCCGTATGCAGAATGGGAAGCCACGCCGCGCCCGACGGGTTGAACCGCCGTGGGGCGATCCGACGGAGCCGCCCCGCGGCCGCCTTGTCGCGATATTCTTTGTCGACATCGAGGATCTCCTCGACCGGCGGCATCAAGGCCGGTTCCGGCCGGCGCCGGCGCTGCAGCCGCCCGCTCAGGGCGTCCCGGATGCCCGCGATCCGCTTCGGCCCGACGCCCGGGAGGGCCGCAAGGCGGCCGTCGTGCACCGCGGCCTCGAGCTGCTCGAGCGTGTGAATGCCGAGCTGATCGTGCAGCCGCTGGGCGGTCGCGTGACCCACCCCGGGGACTGACATGAGCACGCCGACGGGGTCGTGCTCCCCACGCAGCCGCTCGAGAATGGCGAGCCGGCCGGTGGTCGCGAGCTCGGCGATGGCCCGCGCGAGGCCCGGGCCGATGCCGGCCAGCTCCTCGAGGCCCTCCAGCCCGTCTACTTTCAGCAGGTCGCCGACCGGTCGGTCGAGCCCGCGGAGCATCTCGGCAGCCCGGCGGTAGGCCTCAACCCGGAAACGGTTGGCCCCCTGCTCCGAGAGAAGCTGGCCGACCTCGTCCAATTGATCGGCGATCTGGGCATTCTGCGCGCGTGCCATCGCACACCTCCGGGAGACGTCTTCCCCCTGATGTCATGCTTGAAGGTGGCGGGCGGCACCTGAACGGAGTACGGCACTGCACTTGAAGGAAGCTTGAGAACGCAGGGGGGTCCGGGGTGCGCGATCCCGTTCCCCTCAGCATCCGGTTAGCTTTACTGTTCGCACCAGCCCCGTTCAGCCCGTGGATGCAAGGGATGACAGCAGAGACGACGACGGACATCGTGATCACCCCCGCCGGCGACGAGCCCGGCGCGCGGACCCTCAACGTCGAGGTCGCGCCGGAGCGCGTCCGGAAGGCCGAGGCCACCGCCGCGCAGGCGTTCGCCAAGCGCGCGCGTCTGCCGGGGTTCCGCAAGGGGAAAGCCCCGCTCGACGTGATTCGGCGGCGCTACCACGACCAGATCCAGGAGGAGATGCTCCGTCAGGTCATCGGCGAGAGCTGGAAGGCCGCCCTGGCGCAGGAATCGCTGGCGCCGATCGCCGATCCCCACGTGCATGACCTCAAGGTCGCCGACGGCGAGCCCCTCACCTTCACCTTCCACGTGGAGGTGAAGCCCGAGCTCACGCTCGAGCGGGTCGGCGGATTCACCCTCACGCGGACGGTCGAGGCGGTGACGGACGAGGCCGTGGAGCACCAGATCGACGAGCTCCGCCGCCAGCGCGCCGCCTGGCTTCCGGTCGAGCAGGAGCAGCCGAAGCCCGGCGACATGGCGAGCGTCTCACTCGCGACGCTCGGCGAGAGCGGGGAGGGTGAGGGGAAGCCCTATCAGGTCGTGCTTGGCGAGGGCCAGGCCATTCCCGACGTCGAACAGGCGATCATGGGGCTCACCCCGGGCGGCAGCGTCGAGGCGACCGTGCGGTTCCCGGACGACTTCCCCGAGGCCGAGCGCCGGGGCGAGTCCCGCCAGGTCCGGATCACGCTGCACGAGGTGAAGCGCCAGGACGTCCCCCCGCTCACCGACGAGTTCGCGCGCGAGGTGGGCGACTTCGACTCGGCGGACGACCTCCGCCGCGCGGTCCACGAGGATCTCGAGCACAGCGCGCGCCACGAGGCCGACGCCGGCCTCCGCCGCCAGGTGATCGAGGAGATCGTCAAGGCGAACGCGGTGCCCGCTCCGCGGCCCCTCGTCCAGCGGCTCCTCGTCGCGTACGCGAAGGGCTACGGCGTGCCCGAGGACCAGCTCGACAAGTTCGCCCAGGAATTCGCCCCGATCGCCGAAGCGCAGGTCCGCCGGGAGCTGATCCTGGAGCGGGTGATCGCCGAGCACGAGCTCGCGGCCACGGAAGACGAGCTCGACCAGCGCGTGGCGGACATCGCCGAGCGCCGCGGTGAGGAGCCGGGACAGGTGTACGCATCGCTCCAGAAAGCCAATCGACTCCGGGACCTCGAGCGCACCATCACGGAAGACAAGGCGTTCGACTACCTGCTGTCTCAATCCACCGTCACTGAAGGCTGACCGGCATGGCCACGATCTACCCTCCGTACATCATCGAGCGGTCGAGCCGCGGCGAGCGGACCTACGACATCTTCTCGCGTCTCTTGATGGATCGCATCGTCTTCCTCGGTGCCCCCATCAACGACGACGTCGCGAACATCATCATCGCCCAGCTCCTCTTCCTCGATGCGGACAATCCGGATCGCGACATCTACCTCTACATCAACTCGCCGGGCGGAATCATCTCGAGCGGCATGGCGATCTACGACACCATGCAGCACCTGCGCGCACCCGTGAGCACGATCTGCATGGGCATGGCCGCCTCCATGGGATCGTTCCTGCTGGCCGCCGGCGCGGAGGGCAAGCGGGCCGCCCTGCCCCACGCGCGGATCATGATCCACCAGCCCTCGGGCGGGGCCCAAGGCACGGCCGCCGACATCGAGATCCAGGCCCGGGAGATCCTCTATCTCCGGACCAAGCTCAATGAGCTGTACGCCCGGCACACCAAGCAGACCGTGGAGCAGATCGAGAAGGACATGGACCGCGATCGCTTCATGTCGGCGCAGGAGGCGGCGGAATACGGGATCATCGATAAGGTGATTCAGCGGAAAGATGAGCTGGAGACGAAGAAATCGGCTTGACGCCCCCTCCGGGGGTACGCATACTAGGTTGAGGCGGGTCTGACCACATGGCCAACGACAAGCATCTGCGCTGCTCGTTCTGCGGGAAGTCCAAGGACTCGGTGCGGAAATTCATCTCCGGGCCCTCGGTCTACATCTGCAACGAGTGCATCGCCCTCTGCAACGAGATCCTCGCGGAAGACGAAGAGCGCGAGGTGGCGGAGGCCATCACCCAGGTCCCGACGCCCTCCGAGATCAAAGAGGTCCTCGATCAGTACGTGATCGGCCAGGAGCGCGCCAAGCGAATCCTCGCGGTTGCGGTCTACACCCACTACAAGCGCATCAATTCCCAGAGCATCCGGGACGACGAGGTCGAGCTCGAGAAGTCCAACATCCTCCTGCTCGGCCCCACGGGCGTCGGCAAGACGCTGCTCGCGCAGACGCTCGCGCGCATCCTCGACGTGCCCTTCACCATCGCGGACGCCACGACGCTCACCGAGGCCGGTTACGTCGGCGAGGACGTGGAGAACATCCTCGTCCGCCTCCTGCAGGCGGGCGACTTCAACGTCACCGAGTGCGAGCACGGGATCGTCTACATCGACGAGATCGACAAGATCGCGCGGAAGAGCGAGAACCCCTCCATCACGCGCGACGTCTCGGGCGAGGGCGTCCAGCAGGCCCTCCTCAAGATCCTCGAGGGCACCGTCGCCTCCGTCCCGCCGCAGGGGGGCCGGAAGCATCCGCAGCAGGAGTACATCCAGATCAACACGAAGGACATCCTCTTCATCTGCGGCGGCGCGTTCGACGGCCTGGAGAAGATCATCGAGGCGCGCACCGGACGCCGCCAGATCGGCTTCTCGAAGGAAGAGCTTGAGGCCGGCAAGGCGCGCCAGCTCGCGAAGAACCCCTACGTGGACGTCGAGCCCGACGACCTGCTGCGCTACGGTCTCATACCGGAGCTGGTCGGGCGCCTCCCCGTCATGGTCTCGCTCGACAGTCTCGATGCCGACGCGCTGGTGCAGATCCTGCTCGAGCCCAAGAACGCGCTGACCAAACAGTACAAGAAGCTCTTCGAGCTCGAGAACGTCGGCCTCACGTTCGAGCCCGACGCCCTGCGCGCCGTCGCCGACCGGGCGATCAAGCGCGGCACCGGCGCCCGCGGGCTGCGGGCCATCCTCGAAGACCTCATGACGGACCTCATGTTCGACCTCCCGAATCGCAACGACGTGCGCGAGGTGGTGCTCACGAAGGAGTGCGTCACGGACGGGCGTCCGCCGCTGCTCGTCACCGAGCGGGCGCGCGCGAAGAAAGAAGCCTGACGTCGGTCACCTTCGTCGGCAGCTATCCCGCGGCCGACTTCCGTCTCACCCCCCCGCTGCCCGAGATCGGCTTGATCGGGCGTTCGAACGTCGGCAAGTCGTCGCTGCTGAACGCCCTCGTCGCGCGGCGAGCGCTGGCGCGCACGAGCGCCTCGCCGGGGAAGACGCGATTGTGTAACGTGTACCGCGTCGAGGACACCTACTACCTGGTGGACCTCCCCGGCTATGGCTACGCCCGCGCGTCCCGGCGAGAGCGGGCCGGATTCGTGCGGCTCGTCGAGTCGTACCTGCGAAGCCGGGCGGCCCTCGCGGGGACGGTCTGGCTGCTCGATGCACGGCACGACCCGAGCGCCGAGGACCAGGCGATGGGCCGCTTCCTGGCCGAGCATGCCATCCCCGTCCTTGTCGCCCTGACGAAGGTCGACAAGCTTCCACGGGGAAAACGGCCGGACCGGCTGCGGGCCATCGCGGCGACCATCGCGGTTCCGGAGGAACAATGCGTACTGACGAGCTCAGAGAAACGGGAGGGCATTGCGGACCTCCGTGCGGCGATCGACGCCCTCGCCGCGGGGTCTGGGCCCGGACCCGCAAGCGCCTGAGCATCCTGGTGCCCCTGGCGGTCCTGGCCACGATGCCGCACCAGGCGCTGGCCCAGCACGGGACCGGTACCGCGAGCGACCTCCCCCCCGCGGGCTTCGGCTCTCTCCGCCAAGACGACATCGCCGTCCGGATCGCCACGCCGAATCTCCAGATCCAGGTGCTCCCCCTGGACGAGCGCGTCATCCGGCTGCTCACCAACGACTCCTACGCGGCACTGCACGGTATCCGGGAGCTCAAGGCCGCCCAGATCGACACGGCGGCGGCGCGGTATGGGGTCACGCATCCCTCGCTGTTCATCGTGACGTTCTTCGGCCTGCAGCCGCGCGCGCAATTCGTGCCCGACGACCTCACGATCACGAGCCGCAATCAGTTCTTCCGGCCGATCGCGATCGTCCCGATCTCCCCGCAGTGGGGCGAGCAGCAGTTGCAGCAGCGGCAGACGGCCACGGCCGTGTACGTCTTCGACAACGGCATCGCCGTGCTCGAGCCGTTCACGGTGAGCTACGAGGGCGCGTCGAGCAACTCGTGGAGCCAGGTGCTCCGCAAGCTCGACGCGGAGCGGGCCGCGGTGCTGTCACGCGCGACGGCGGATTCGACCCGGTGACGGGCGCTCCGCCCAACGATTCATCGGCGACACGATTGAGGATGTAGGATGACACACCGACCGCTACGCACCCTGACGCTGCCCGAGCCCGCCGCCGACCAGTACGATCGGTGGCTCGGGGAGATCGAGGCGCAGCTCGCCGACCCCGCATGCGATCGGAACCGGCTCTGCCGCGACGTCCTGCTGCAGATCTATTACCCGGGCCTCGACGACTACGACGCCGTGCTGGGAGATCCCGCGACGCCGCTCGCCACGCGGGCGGCCCTCCTCGCCCTCGACCCGCGGAACATCACGCTCGAACCCGAGCACTATCACGAGATCGACCCGGCGCGCTACGAGCGGGTGAAGCCCCTCCTCTGGCTGTGGCAGAGCTTCGACCGCTCCCCGTTGGGCGGCGGGAACGTGACCGTCGCCGTCCGGTTCCGCCGCATCCTCGCCCGCCACGTCTTCAAGCGCTGCGGCGACAACTTCAAGTGCTTCCAGTTCGTCGAATTCTCCTTCGGCTACAACATGGAGGTCGGTGACGACGTCGTCGTCCATCGACACGTCCTGCTCGACGATCGCGCGCCGATCATCCTGAGCGACCGGGTCTCCATCTCCGATTACGCGAACGTCTACACCCACTCACACGCCCTCACCGATCCCGAGAACGTGGATTCGCGACCCACCGTGCTCGGGCCCGGCGTGCGCGTGACCTATCACGGGACCGTGCTCTCCGGGGTCACCGTGGGCGAGCAGGGGATGGTGGGCGCGATGGCCGTCGCGACGAAGGACATCCCGCCCTTTCAGGTCGGGCTCGGCGTGCCCGCGGTACCGAAGATCCTCAAGCCGAACGCCCCCGCCACCGTGCGCGAGGAGTTCGAGCGCCGGCGCGAGCGGGGTCGCGGGTGACCGCATTGCTGCTCGCGGCGCTGGGCGTCGTCCTGCTGGGCGGCGGCTGGCTGCTCGGGCGCCGGTTCGCCGGCCGGCGGGACGACGCCGAAACCGCGCGCCTGCGTGCCGAGCTGTCGCGCAAGATCTCCGAGAACTTCTCGCTGCAGGAGCTCTCGTACGTCCTGGCCGACTCGCTGCATCTCGATCGCATCGCGGGACAGGTCACCGCGTTCTTGCGGCGCTTCTTCGACGCCGGCGGATCGCTGGTCGCCCTCATCGCGGAGTCGCCCGGGAGTGTCCGCATCGCGGCGGCGGAGGGGACCCTCGCGCCGCTCGCCGGTCGTGACGTCACCGAGACCGACGCCGCCCTCCTCGGGGCAGCGATGGGCCGCGAGCAGATCGAGCTCGCGGAACGGGACGACACGCATGCGGTCGAGCTGATCGCGGGGGTGCCCGTGGAACGCGCGGCCGTGATCCCGCTCCGGGCGCACGGCATGACCGTGGGGGCGATCGCCGTCGTCGATCGTCCCGCGGGCGCGTTCTCCGCCGAGGAGCTGCGGCTGCTCTCCACCGTCGCGACGCACGCGGCGATCGTGCTCTCGAACGCGCGGTTCTTCGACCTCGTGCGCGCGGGACGGGATCAATGGGAAACCACGTTCAACGCCCTCGCGGAGGGCATCGCCGTGGTGGACGAGGACGGCATGGTGCGTCGCGCCAATCGGGCGCTCGCCGAGATGACGCGCGACTCCGTTCCCGCCCTCGCGGGGACGCACATCTGCGACGTCCTGCCCGTGGACTCCGCGGAGCTCCTCGGCATGCTCGACACGGCGCGGCGGGGCACGCAGACACCCGCCCGCACCCTCCGGGCCGACCGCCTCCGCCGAGTCGTTCGCGTCACCGCGGCGCCGCTCCGCGGCGTCGGTCAAACGGGATGGGTCGTGACCCTCGTCGACGACGTGACCGAGCAGGAAGCCATCGAGTCGCAGCTGATTCAACATGAAAAGATGGCCGCCGTGGGCCAGCTCGTTTCGGGCGTCGCGCACGAGCTCAACAACCCCCTCACGTCCATCGCCGGTCTTGCCGAGTTCCTCCTGGAGCAACCCGAACCCTCGGAGCGCGATCGCGACCACGTCCGGGTGATCCGGGAGCAGGCGGACCGTGCGGGACGGATCGTGCGCAATCTTCTCACGTTCGCCCGGAAGGGACCCGCGGACATCGGCCCCATCGACCTGAACGACGTGGTCCAGCGTACGACGGCTCTGGTCGGCTACGAGCTGACGCTGCGGGAGGTACGCCTCGAAACCGCGCTCGACGCGTCCCTCCCGACGATCCACGGCGATCGCTATCAGATTCAGCAGGTCGTGCTCAATCTGGTGACCAACGCGGTCCATGCGGTGGACGCGAATCCACCCGACCGCGCGCGCCACATTCATATTCGCACGGCCACGGCGCCGGACGGTGTCACGCTGAGCGTCGCGGATTCCGGGCCCGGGATCCCCGAGGAGATCCTGCCGCAGATCTTCACGCCCTTCTTCACGACCAAGGAGCCGGGCCGAGGCACGGGGCTCGGCCTGTCGATCTCCTACCGCATCGTGGAGGGACACGGCGGCCGTCTAGTGGTGCGGCGCGGCGTGGACGGCGGAGCGGTCTTCGAGGTCCATCTGCCCGTCGGGCGAGCCGCCCGGCCGGCCCGCCCGCCCGCGGCACCTCCCCCGGCCGCGGAGACCGCGGACGCCTCGCATGACGTGCTGCTGGTCGACGACGATCCGGCGGTGCGCCGCATGATCGAGGTCCTGCTCGCCGCGCCCAACCGCCGGATCGAGGCAGCACGCGACGCCATGCACGCCGTGGAGCTGCTCGGGCAGCGAACGTACGATCTGCTCATCGCCGATCCGCGCGCCGCCGTCTCCGCGGGCGAGCGCTTCGGCGACCGGCTGGTCCGCAGCTGGCCCGAGCTCAAAGCGCGAACGATCCTCGTGACCGCCGACGTGCGCCCCGAAACCGACGCCTGGCTCCAGCAGCTCGGCTGCCGCTACTTCCGGAAACCCTTCCGGATCGCGGAAATCAAACAGGTCATGGCGGAGATCCTGGCGGCGGGAAGCCGCGAGGGATGACGCTCAGTGGTGCTGACGCGAGCGGCGCAGCACCGCGTCGAGGCGCGCAGAAAGGGCGCGCGCCCGGAAGGGCTTGCTGAGAAAGTCGTCGGCGCCGAACTCGAAGACCCGTACTTCGTTCTCCTCGTCACCGCGCGCGGTGAGCACCACCACCGGCAGCGCTTCGGTCGCCTTGCGCGAGCGAAGATGGGACAGCACGCCGTAGCCGTCGAGGCCCGGGAGGTTGAGGTCGAGCACCATGATGTCCGGCGCGTGCCGGTCCACCTGATCGAGTGCCTCGATACCGTCCCGCGCCTCGATGACCGTGTAGCCGTCCCGCTCGAGCAGATCCCGCATCACCCGGCGCAGCTGGTCTTCGTCGTCCACGAGCAGGACCGTCGCGTCGAGCACGCGGTCCCCCATCGGTGAGCCGCCGTCCACCCGATCCGGCACCGGCTCCACCAGCTCGAACGCGCCCTCCAGCGCGTTCGGTGCCGGAGACTTCGCGATGGGCGGGGACTCGGCGGGCTGCGGCGCCGTCGCCCCCGAGTCACGTCGCTCCCCGTCCCCATCCGCGCGCTTGCCCGATGCCGGGGCGTCTTCCTGCGGCACGTCCACGACGCGGAGGAGCTCGTCGACGGTCGACTCGCCCTTGAGCACGTGCGCGAGGCCGCTGTCCCACAGGGTGACCATGCCGTTCTGCCGCGCCGCGTCCGCGATGACGTCCGCCGTCGCGTTCTTGGCGATCCGCCGCTCCACGTCGGGCGTGATCTCCAGCACTTCGACGATCGAAAACCGTCCGCGGTATCCCGTCATCGCGCACTCGGGACACCCGACGGCGCGGTACAACGGCGTGTCCGGTGGGATCCACTTGTGCAGCTTCGGCGGGATGGACTCGACCCAGACCTCTTTGCACGTCGGGCAGAGCCGGCGCATGAGGCGCTGTGCCACGACCCCGCGCAGCGCGGTGGCGATCTTGAAGCTCTCGACCCCGATGTCGGTGAGGCGCGTGACCGCATTCGGCGCGTCGTTCGTGTGGAGCGTCGACATCACGAGATGCCCGGTGAGCGAGGCCTGGACGGCGATCTGCGCCGTTTCCTTGTCACGAATCTCGCCGACGAGCACGACGTCGGGATCCTGCCGCAGGATGGACCGGAGTGCCGAGGCGAACGTCAGTCCGGCGCGCTCGTGCACCTGCACCTGCACGATTCCCTGGAGGCGGTACTCCACCGGGTCTTCCACGGTGACGATGTTCACGCCCTCGCTCTGGATGTGGCGTAGCGCCGAGTAGAGCGTGGTCGTCTTGCCGGATCCGGTCGGTCCGGTGACGAGGATGATGCCATCCCGGTTCTCGAGCAACCCGCGAATCGCCTCCGACTCGCGCTCGGCGAGGCCGAGCGAGTCGAGCGAGAGCACCGTGCGGCGCGAGTCGAGGATCCGGACCACGACTTTCTCGCCCAGGCTCGCCGGTAAGGTCGAGACGCGGAGATCCACCGGCACGCCGTTCACCGCCACGCGCGCGCGGCCGTCCTGCGGCCGGAGGCGATCGGCGATGTCGAGCGAGGAGATGATCTTGAGCCGCGAGATGAGTGGCACGCCGGCGGCGCGCGGCACCTTCATCACCTGCCGCAGCACCCCGTCGATCCGGTAGCGCACCGCCACACCGCCCTCTTCGGGCTCGATGTGGATGTCGCTCGCCCGCGAGACGATGCCTTCGGAGAGGATGAGATCCACGAGCCGGACGACCGGCCGCTGGGACGCCTCCTCGGCCGAGACGATGAGCTCGTCCGTCTCGTCGATGTCTTCGAGCTGCGTGACCTCGGTGGAGCCCGCACCCATCCCCTCGAGCAGCTGATCGATCACGTTCTCGGGGCGATACGCCTCGTCGATGTGATCCCGGATCAGCCCGGGACTCGCGAGCAGCATGCGCACCTCGCGCCCCGTGGCGAACGCAAGCGTCTTCTCGCAGTCCAGATCGAACGGGTTGGCGGTGGCGATCTCGAGATACGAATCGGTGACGCGAATCGGAAAGATCTGATAGCGCCGTGCCACCGCTTCGGGCACGGCTTCGCGGGCGCCGCGCTCACCTTGCGCGAAGTCCGCGATCTTGAGCCGCGACCGCGTGGCGAGCTCGGTGAGGATCTGCTCGTTCGTCGCCGCTCCCGCCTCGACGACGGTCTCCCAGAGCGAGTCGCCGACGCGTCTGCCGAGACGGATCTCATCGAGCCTCTCCTGACCGATGAGCTCTTCGATCGTGCGCCACAACCACTCGTCTCTAAAGGGTTTGGGCGTGGGAGCGTCGGCCAATCCGCCACCTCGGGAGATGCAGAAGGGAAGTCATGCAAAGATAACGGCCTTCCGAAAGGTGGGCCACCACAAACGCCCTCACAATATGGGCCAGAGCGCGCGGCGCACGTCCACGGTCATCCCCGCCTGGCGATCCCGGGGGCTCCACCCCGCCTCGACGTGCAGCAGCCGCTCGAAGACGTCGAGCGCCACGCCGACCACCGGACGTAGCCCGTCGCTCGTGCCCCATGGCATCCCCGAGAAGGGCCGACCGGCCCACCCCGCCGCCACGAACGGCGCGAGCGTCGCTTGACGTCGGGTCGCGGCATAGGGTCCGAGCGGGATCGCCGGGAAGGGGATGGGCAGCCGCCAATCGAGGCGGCCCAGCGCCGCCGTCCGCCCCCCAAACGCGCGAAACGGCGCGCCGACCAGGGTGCCGCGCCCACCGAACACGAACGCGCGATCGAGTGGCACGCTGTCGCTCGCCCATCCGACCCATCCGCTGAGCGCGATCCGCGAGGCGCCGACCGACAGGGCCGCCGCACCCGCGATGCGCGCCACGAGGTATCCGGCGTGTTCGCGCGCTCCCCCCTCGACCGCGACGTCGAAATACTTCGTCTCGTCCGTGCCGCCACCGCGCACGGTCAGGCGCCCGAAGACGACCCGTCCCGCGCCGAGCGCCGGATTGGGCCGAAACGCACCGGTGGCGGGTGTGAGCGCGACACCGACGCTCGACGTCCACTCGACCCCGGCGTGAACGCTCAGCGCGCCGTAGGCGCCGAGTCGGTGCGCGAACCCGGCATCGATCCCGTCGGCGAGCACGTAGTCCCCGAAGTCGCGGCCGAGCTCCTGCGCGAGGAACGAGTTGAGAACGCCCGAGATCACGGGCTCGCCCGCGACGTCGCGGACCCGGCGGCTCGCGCTCAGCGAATACGAGATGGGACCACGGGTCAGGCGCAGCGCGAGCCGCCCCTCGGCGCGATGGCCCTGCAGCCCATACGCGCCCCACCCTTCCACCCGAAGCGCGTCGCTCGGCCGGACGGCCCAGCCGAATCCGGGCGTGAAGCCCTGCACACGGTTCACATGCAGCAGATCCGAGAGCGATCCGACCGCCGGTCGCGCGCCCGGGAGGCCGCCCAGATCGCGCGCCGACACCAGGTCCGCCACCTGCGCGCGCACCTGCCGGAGATCCACCGTCTCGGTCGGACCGAGTGCCGTCACGATGGCGGAATCGAGGGAGCCGCGCCACGGAAAGGTGTCGCGGACGGCGCGGGTGGCGGCGACGATCTCCGGGCCGAGGAACCGCACGCTTCGCAAGCCGACGTCCAGGCGATAGTCACCGATCGTCCACTCCGCGCGGATGATCCCCCGGGCCGGCAAGCCGAGCCAGCTCGTCCCCCGGCGGATCTCGATCTCCTGGCGCCGCGGGAGCCAGTAGTTCCCGTTCCACAGCCCGTTCTCGAGCGCGATCGTGATGTCCTCGAGCGTGGGATCCCGATAGGCGGCGCGTGTGAAGCTGCAGCGGAGCCGCACCAGTGCCCCGTCGGACGCGTCGAGATAGAGCGTGCCCACGACGCGCGGGGCCGTGGGGTCCTTCGGGCGAAACGCCACCGCGTGCACCCGCACCGTGCGATCGGGCAGTACGATCGTGAGCGAATCGTCGAGCCGGTAGTCATAGAGTGCCGCGCCATCGGGGGCGAGCGGATGCGGCACGTCACGCACCTCGTCGCCCTCGCCGATCCGGATTCGGTCGCCGAACCCGTTCTGAACGATGCCGAGATGGTCGCGGTGATAGACGATGTCGGTCGGCAGATCGACCCGGTGCCGCCAGCCGATGATCCGTTGCTTGCTCGCGCCCGGCGCCTTCCAGTACACTTCCACTTCGAGCTCATCGGACCGGATCAACTGGGGCGGGCGGGTCAGTCCCTGCCCGCCCAATTGCCCGAGAAAGAAGACGAACCCATGCGCCCGCGCCTCGTAGTCGACAAGTCCACGTTCCGCCGCATGTTCACGATGCGCCACCGCGCGCGCGACGAGCGCGCGAACAGCGACGTCGTTCCAACCATGCTGGGCGGCGAGTGGGGCGGGGCCGACGAGCAGCGCGAGCGCGAACAGCGCGCGGCGAAGAGCAGTGCGGCGCATCGTCGCGCAATATCGGGATCGCTTCGGATGGCGGCAAGCATCGCCGCCGTCGCGGCGATTGCCGCCTGCGCGGACTCGACGAGCCCCAGCACCAACACGCTCACCACCGATCAACTCCTGGTGTTGGGTCTGCAGAGCACGGCACCGGCTCCCACGTCGGCCACCAAGTGGATCTCCAATCAGTCGGGCGGCACCCTCTTGCTGACCCATCCCGACGGCAACGTCACGCTCTACGCCCAGGTGGATTTCCCGCCGAACGCGCTCTCGACCCTGAACGGCCAGCGGCTCAGCACGACCGACTCGGTACTGGTCACCGTGACGCCGCGCGCCGATGGCTACGGGATCACGCTCTCGCCCAACGCCCTCTCCTTCACGCTCGGCAACACGCCGATGGTGACCTTCGCGTTCGCGCGCTACGCCGACCCCTCGGTCGCGACCGGCGACGCCACCTATCCCGACGTGCAGTCGTACGTCGGCGCGCTGGGCGTATGGTATGAGACGACGATCGACCACTGGACGCTCGCGAGCGGATCGGGCTCCATCGGCAACGACGAGGTGTCCGCCGGCATCGATCAGCCGGGGACGTTCGTGCTCGCCGCGCCGAAGTGACCCGCGACACGAGCTTCGCCGCCTTCCGGGCGACGGCGCGTGAGGGCCACGTCGTGCCGGTGGTGCGGGAGCTCGTGGCCGATACGCTCACCCCGGTGAGCGCCTATGCCGCCCTCGCGCGCCCGCCGTTCGGCTTCCTGCTCGAGTCGCTCGTCGGCGGCGAGCGCTGGGCCCGGTACACGTTTCTCGGCACGGAGCCGTCGGAGGCGTGGCGCTACCGCGGGGGTCGCGTGGAGGCCTGGGTGCCCGGCGGCACTTGGCGCGATGCCGGAGCCGCACCCGATCCCCTCGCGGACGTCGCGGCGCGCGTGCGCCCGCTGCGCGCCGTCACCGTCTCGGGCCTGCCACGCTTCACCGGCGGCGCCGTGGGCTACCTGGGCTACGACGTCGTGCGGGGGATCGAGCGGCTCGGCACGCCACCCCAAGACGATCGCGAGCTGCCCGACGCCGTCTGCATGCTCGCCGACACGGTGGTGATCTTCGACAACGCGTTCGCCCGCGCGATCATCGTGGCGAACACGCGGCCCGCATCCATGGGGGAGCGGGATCTGCGCGCGGCCTACGACGACGCCGAGCGACGCATCGGGACGCTCGTGGAGCGTCTCGCGCAGGCACCGGCCCTCCCGCCACTCGCCCTCGCCGACGCCCCGCCCGTCCAGGCCACGAGCCCCTTCACCCGGGCGGCGTTCGAGCGCGCGGTCCGGGCCATCAAGGAGCACATCGCCGCGGGGGACATCTTCCAGGCCGTCCTATCGCGCCGGCAGGACGTGGCGTTCGACGGGGACGCGTACACCCTCTATCGCGCGCTGCGCGCGCTCAATCCGGCGCCGTACCTCTACTTCCTGGCGCTCGACGACGTCCAGGTGGCGGGGAGCTCCCCGGAGGTGCTCGTGCGGGTCGAGGATGGCGAGGTGACGGTGCGCCCAATTGCGGGCACGAGACCGCGCGGCGCCACGCGCGAGGCCGATGATGCGCTCGCGGCCGAGCTGCGCGACGATCCCAAGGAGCTCGCCGAGCACGCGATGCTCGTGGACCTCGGCCGGAACGACGTGGGACGTACCGCGGCCTTCGGGACCGTGCGTCTCACGGCCGACCGCGAGCTCGAGCGCTACTCGCACGTCCAGCACCTGGTGAGCGAAGTCCGCGGCACGCTCCGGCCCGGCCTCGACGCCGTGGACGCGCTCCGGGCCGCGTTCCCCGCGGGTACCGTGAGCGGGGCCCCAAAGGTCCGCGCGATGGAGATCCTCGACGCGCTCGAGCCGACACGCCGCGGTCCCTACGCCGGCGCCGTCGGCTATCTCGGCTGGGGCGCGGCCGCGCTCGATACGGCGATCGCGATTCGCACCGCGACGCTCCGTGGCGGCCGGGCGTGGGTCCAGGCCGGCGCGGGGATCGTGGCCGACAGCGATCCGGCCCGGGAGTTCGAGGAGACCGAGAGCAAAGCACGCGCCGTCCTCGCCGCGCTCGCCCTCGCGGCCGCGACCGGTTCGCGCACGTCCGAAGGCGACGATATATTCCCCGGCCGAGGACTCCCGCATTGAATGCCTATAAGCTCTCCAGCACCGCCGGCGACCAGACGGTCGACGTCCCGCCGGGCGTGACGCTCGTCGTCGGACGGGCCGCGACCAGCGACGTGCCCGTCTACGATCCCACCATCTCGCGGCGCCACGCCGAAGTCACGCTCACCGAGGACGGCCTCACGGTGCGCGACCTCGGCTCGAGCAACGGGACCTTTCTCAACGGATCGCGCATCACCGAGTCGCGCGCCGGCGACGGCGACGTGATCGCGTTCGGCAAGGTGGCCTTCACGGTGCGGTCGGTGACCCCGCCGACGGCCCAGCCGCCCGTCCTCGAGCCGGCGGGCTTCGCCAGCGGACCGGCACCGAGCGCAACCATCGTGCGGCCCGTCCCCGTCGAGGACCGGCCGATCTCGGAGGAGGTGGCGCAACGGGCGAGCGGCGCCTCACAGATCAAGGTCGAAGGCGAGTCCGACGAGGAGCGCCAAGCACGGAAGCTCTCCCTCCTCCTCGGCATCTCCAAGGAGCTCTCGCGCCTGCAGGACGTCGACCGCCTCCTCGAGAAGGTCGTGGACATCACGTTCCAGGTGATGAACGTGGACCGGGTCTCGATCCTGATGGTCGAAGAGGAATCGAGTGAGCTGATTCCGCGCGTCTCGAAGAACCGACTGGCCGGACCCGGCGACGGCGGCAGCCGGCACGTCCCGCGATCGATCGCGCGCCGCGCGGTGGACGAGCGACTCGCCATCCTCACCGACAACGCCGCCGCCGACGAGCGCTTCAAGGGCAAGTCCATCATGATGCAGAGCGTGCGGAGCGCGATGTGCGCGCCGCTCATGGGAAGCCAGGGCAGGGTGCTCGGCATCATCTACGTGGACAATCTGACCGCGACGCATTCGTTCGATGACGAAGACCTGGAGTTCCTGATCGCGTTCTCCGGCATCGCCGCCGTGGCGATCGAGAACGGCCAGCTCACCGACCGCATCCGGCGCGAGGCGGTGGTGCTCTCGAACTTCAAGCGGTACTTCGCGCCGAACCTCGCGCAGGAGATCGCCGATCAACAGGGCGAGGTGCAGCTCGGCGGCGCCAAGCGGCCCGTGGTCATCTTCTTCAGTGACATCCGGGGCTTCACGCCGATGTCGGAGACGATGATGCCCGACGAGATCGCCCGGCTGCTGACCGAGTACTTCACGGAGATGGTGGAAATCGTCTTCGAGCACGGCGGCACGCTCGACAAGTTCATGGGCGACGCGGTGATGGCGCTCTGGGGCGCCCCGATCGTCCATGACGACGACGCCGACCGCGCGATGCGGGCGGCCGTGGAGATGCAGCAGATCCTGAAGGAGTTGAACGCGAAGTGGGCGGAGCAGGGCCGACAGCACGTCGAGATCGGCATCGGCATCAACTACGGCGAGGTCTTCGCGGGCAACATCGGGAGCGAGCAGCGGCTCGAGTACACGGTGATCGGTGACGCCGTGAACGTCGCGTCGCGCCTCTGCTCGAAGGCGGGTCCCGGAGACATCCTGATGTCGGAGTCGTTCTACCAGGCGCTCACGGACGCCCCGCCGATCGAGGCGCTCGAACCGATTCAGCTCAAGGGCAAGGCCCAGGCCGTGCCGGTCTATCGCGCGAAGCGATAGGGCGCGCCGGCTTCCGCCAGCAGATCGGCCACGAGGCGGATCGGGAGCCCGATCACGCCGAAGCAGTCCCCCTCGATCCGATCGACCAGCACCCCCCCATAACCCTGGAGTCCATAGGCACCGGCTTTGTCGAGCGGCTCGCCCGTCGCCACGTACGCACGAATCGTGTCCGCATCGAGCGGACGAAAGGTGACGCGCGTGACGTCCGTGCGCGCCCCGACGCCGCCCCGATGGGCGAGCGCGACCGCCGTGATCACCCGATGCTCGCGTCCGCCGAGCCGCGCCAGAATGGCCTCGGCATCCGCGGGAGATTCGGGCTTGCCGAGCATCTCGTCCCCCAACGCCACCACGGTATCCGCCGCAAGCACCAGTGCGTCCGGCCGATCGGCGAAGACCGCGAGGGCCTTTTCCCGCGCTAGTCGGTCGGCCAGCGCCTCCGGCGCTTCCCCCGGCCGCGGCGTCTCGTCGAGATCGGCGGGCACCACCTCATGCGGGATGCCGAGCATCGAGAGCAGGCGCGTGCGCCGCGGCGACTGCGAGGCGAGCACGATCATCGCTCGAGCACCAGCGTCACGGGACCGTCGTTCACCAGCTCGACCTCCATCATGGCGCCGAACCGCCCCGTCTCCACGCGGACGCCGCGCTCCCGGAGGGCACGCACCAAGGCGTCGAAGATCGGCTCGGCGATCTCCGGCGCCGCCGCGTCGATGAACGACGGCCGGCGTCCCTTGCGCGCGTCACCGTACAGCGTGAACTGCGAGACGGCGAGTACGGCACCATCCACGTCCCCGAGCCCCAGGTTCATCTTCCCCTCGGCATCCCCGAACAGACGGATCCCCGAGACTTTCTCGGCCATCCACCCGACTTCCGCCTCGCCGTCCGTGGCCGTCACGCCCACGAGCGCGAGAAAGCCGCGTCCGATGCTTCCGACGACGCGGCCCTCGACCGTGACCGATGCGCGACGCACGCGCTGCAGGACGACCCTCACGCACTCACTCGACGGTCACGCTCTTCGCGAGATTGCGCGGCTTGTCCACGTCACAGCCGCGTCGCACCGCGATGTAGTACGCCAGCAGCTGCAGCGGCAGCACGCTCAGCACCGGCGTCAGCGGGTCGAGCGTCTCGGGGATCGGAATCGCGTAGTCCACGAGCTCCGCGAGCTCGTCGTCGCCCTCCGTCACGACGGCGATCACCCGGCCCCGCCGTGCCTTCACCTCCTGCACGTTCGAGACGATCTTCGAGTGCACCGCATCGCGTGGCGCGACCACGACCACCGGCATCATGTCGTCGATCAGCGCGATCGGCCCGTGTTTCATCTCCGCCGCCGGATACCCCTCGGCGTGGATGTAGGAGATCTCCTTGAGCTTGAGCGCCCCCTCCAAGGCCACCGGGAAGTTGTAGCCCCGCCCGAGGTAGAGCGCGTTGGACGCCCGCGCGAATCGCTCGGCCAGTTCCTCGATCGTCGGCGCGCGCGCCAGCACCGCCGCCACCTGATCGGGGAGGGCCTTGAGCGCGCGCACGAACTCCCGGCCCTGGAGCACGGACATCGAGCGCAGGCGTCCGATGTGCAGCGTGAGCAGCGCCAGGGCCACCACCTGACCGGTGAACGCCTTGGTGCTCGCGACCCCGACCTCAGGCCCCGCGTGGATGTAGATCCCGCCCTCCACCTCGCGCGCGACGGTGCTGCCGACCGTGTTGACGATCCCGATCGTACGCGCCCCCCGGTGCCGCGCTTCGCGCAGCGCCGCGAGCGTGTCGGCCGTCTCGCCGCTCTGCGAGATGCCGACCACGAGCGTGCGGGCGTCGAGAATCGGATTGCGGTACCGAAACTCGGAGGCGTATTCCACCTCGGCGGGAATGCGGGCCATCTCTTCCAGCAGGTATTCGCCGATCAGGGCGGCGTGCCACGACGTCCCGCACGCCGTGAGCACCACGCGGTCGATCTCCAGCAGCTCCTCCGCCGGCAGGTTGAGCCCGCCCAGCCGCGCCGTGCCCTCGTCTTCCAGGAGCCGGCCGCGGAGTGTGTTCCGGATGCTCTCCGGCTGCTCCATGATCTCCTTGAGCATGAAGTGCGCGTAGCCGCCGCGCTCCACGACGTCCTGATCCCAGTCGATCGTGCTCACGGTCTTCTCCACCCGCGCCGATTCGCCGTTGCGGATGCGGTACCCGTCCGCGGTGAGGACCGCCATCTCGCCGTCGTCGAGGTAGACCACCGACCGTGTGTGCTCGAGCAGCGCCGCCGCGTCGGACGCCACCCACTGCTCCCCGTCACCCACCCCGACGAGAATCGGGGATCCCATGCGCGCGGCGACGAGCGTTTCCGGCTCCCGTGACGAGAGCACGGCGATCCCGTACGTCCCCTCGACGCGCGCGAGCGCGGCCGCGACCGCGTCCGCGAGCGAGTCGTCGTACAACTCCTCGACGAGGTGGGCCAGCACTTCCGTGTCGGTGTCCGACCGGAATCGATGGCCGCGCCGGACCAGCATCTCCCGAAGCGCCGAGGCATTTTCGATGATCCCGTTGTGCACCACGGCGATCGTGTTGTCGCAATCGCCGTGGGGGTGCGCGTTCAGCTGGTTCGGCACGCCGTGTGTCGCCCAGCGCGTGTGGGCGATCGCGACATGTCCCGCCGGCAGCCCGGAGGCCATATGTGCTTCCAGCGCCGCGATCCGACCCTGCTCCTTCTGGATCGTCACCTGCCGGCCGTCCACCACCGCGAGCCCCGCGGAGTCGTAGCCGCGATACTCGAGGCGTTTGAGGGCGTCCAGCACGAGCCGCGCGCCGTCGCGTCGTCCGATGAATCCTACGATACCGCACATAGCGTTACGTCCATTGCGTCGAGTCTAGCCACGTCTCACGATGCCGCCGCGCCCTCATCGTCGAGCACCTCGCGCGCCGCCGCAACGAGCTCCTCGGCCGCGCGCGGCGCGCGCGCCTCCGCGATCAACCGCACGATCGGCTCGGTGCCGGACGGGCGCACGTGCAACCAGCGATCGGCCCAGGCGAGGCGCAGGCCGTCCTGCCGGTCGGTGGTCGCGTCGGCGAACCGCTTGCCCAGCGCCTGATACACCACCCGGACGTCCCCGCCCCGCGGCGCCTTGGCCTTGACGATGGTGTAGCGGGGGCGCGCCGCCACGCGCTGGGCGACGCTCGAGTTTCCGGAGGCCAGGAGATCCAGCACGAGCGCCGCGGCGAGCGGGGCGTCCCGACCGAAATGTAACGCGGGCAGGATCACGCCTCCGTTCCCCTCGCCCCCCACCACCGCACCCGCGTCGCGCATCGCGCGTGCGACGTTTGCCTCGCCTACGGGTGCGCGCCCCACGGTGACACCGTAGTCCCGCGCGGCGTCGTCCACCACGAGCGAGGTGGAGAGATTCACGACCACGGGACCCGGCGTGCGCCGCAGCACCGTCTCCACCGCGAACGCCAGCGTGTAGTCCTCGCCGATCGGCGTCCCCGTCTCGTCCACCAGCGCCAGCCGGTCCACGTCGGGATCCACGGCGATGCCGACGTCGGCCCCCGACGTGCGGACGAGCGCGCCGAGACCGCCCAGGTTGGCCGGCACCGGCTCCGGCGCACGCGGGAAGCGACCATCGGTCTCGGTGTCCATCGCCGTCACCGTGCAGCCGAGCCGTTCGAGCAATGCCGGCATGACGGTGCCGCCCGCACCCCGCACGCAGTCGAGCGCCACGTGAAACTTGCGCGCCCGGATGGCCGCCACGTCCACGTACTCGAGCGCGAGCAGCAGCTCGAGATGGCGCCCGACCGCGTCAGGATCGTGCGTGACCGTGCCGAGTCCCGCCCAGTCGGCGCGCGCCACGCCCGCCTCGCTCAGTGCGCGCAGTCGCGCCGCGGTGGCCTGGTCGAGGAAGAGCCCGTCGGGTCCCACGAATTTGAGCGCGTTCCACTCGATCGGGTTGTGGCTCGCCGTCAGCACGATCCCGCCCCCGGCGTGATGATGCTCGACGGCGAGCTGCGCCGTCGGGGTCGGGATCAAGCCGCAATCGATGACGCGACATCCCACCGACTGGAGTGCGGCGCTCGCCGCGGCGGCGAACATCGGCCCGGAGGTGCGCGCGTCGCGGGCGAGGACGACGGCGGAGTGCCCGGCCTCGCGCGCGAGCGTACCGAACGCAGCCGCGTACCGGTCGACGAGCGCGGGGGTGAGATCGCGTCCGACGATGCCACGCACGCCGGACACGCTGACCATGAGAGTGTCGCTCATTGGAGCCCTGGAGATCAGAGACGAGTGAGATCGATGCCGGCTCCCGTGACGCCCCTGGGAAGGTGGCGCCGCACGAACGCCGGCGTGGCGATGGGCAGGGCGGTCGAATCCGCATGCGCGGCGAGGAAGGCTTCCACGGACGCGGCGTCGAACTGGGTGTCGGTCTCCGTCCGCAACTCCCGGAAGGCATCCGCGGGCGCCATCCCCGGACGGTACGACCGGCCGGTCGTCATCGCATCGAACGCGTCCGCGACGGCGACGATCCGCGCCTCGAGAGGAATCGCGGCACCGGCGAGACCGTCCGGCAGCCCCCGCCCGTCTACCCGTTCATGGTGCGAGCGGATGACGTTGAGCGCCGTGGGCGCGTTCTTCATCAGCGGCTCGAGAATGCGCGCGCCGATCACCGTGTGCTCCATGATGGTCGCGTATTCCTCGGGGGTCAGACGGCCGCGCTTGTTCAGGATGGTGTCGTCCACCCCGATCTTCCCGACGTCGTGCAGCTCCGCGCCGAGCTCGATCAACTGGATCTGTTCGTCGTCGAGCCCCATCGTCCGCGCGATGGCGCCGCTGTAGGCGCTCACGCGCGCCGAGTGCCCCTGCGTGTACGGATCCTTCGCTTCGAGGGCGTGGACGATGGACTGAATGCCCTCGAGGAACAGCTCTTCGATGCGGACCGCCTGCTGGCGCACGAGATCCGCGAGCTGCGACTGGTACCGCCGGTTCTCGAGCACCAGGCGCCGCTTCTCCGCCGCCTGCGCCACCCGGGCCTGCAGCTCGTCGAGCTGGTAGGGTTTCATGACATAATCGACGGCACCGACGCGCAGGCAGTCGACCGCCGTCTCGACGTCGGCCACGCCCGTCACCATGATCACGGCGAGATCGGGCCAGCGGCGCCGGGTCACCCGCAACAGCTCCAGGCCGTCCATGCCCGGCATCCGAATGTCCGAGATCAGCACGGCGACGTCTTCGTTCTCGAGCACGTGGATCGCGTCGGGGCCCGACTCCGCCTCGAGACACCGGTAGCCGATATTCTGGAGAAATCGGCTGAGCGCGGAGCGGAGACGGGGCTGGTCGTCGACGACGAGGCAGGTGAGCGCCTGTTCAGCTTGCACGCGGTTAACGTAGCGCGCGATGATCGGCGCTTCAAGCGGGTCGCTTGCCGCCCCCCTCGCCGGTGGGTTAGGTTCCGCCACCACAGCTACTTGAGACGTCTATGACGCGCGTATTCGAGGAAGACCTCCCGTTCGGCTTCAGCACCCGCGCCATCCACGCCGGGCAGCGCCCCGACCCGATGAGCGGCGCCATCATGCCACCCATCTACCAGACGTCCACGTACGTCCAGGAAGGTCTCGGCGAAAATAAGGGGTTCGAGTATGCGCGGACCCGCAATCCGACCCGGGATGCGCTGGAACGGAACGTCGCGGCCCTCGAGGGCGCGCGGCACGGCTTCGCGTGGGCGTCCGGGATCGCGGCGACCGATGCCGTCCTCAAGCTCCTCTCGGCCGGCGACCACGTGATCTGCGGCGAGAACGTGTACGGCGGCACCCACCGCATCATGTCGCAGATCTTCTCGCATCTCGGCATCTCGTTCTCGTTCGTGGACACCCGTACCGCCGACGCGATCGAGGCGGCGATCACGCCGCGGACGAAGATGCTGTTCATCGAGACCCCGACGAATCCGATGATGCGGCTCACCGATCTCTCGATGGCGGGCCGGCTCGCCGCGAGCCACGAGCTGATCTTCGTCGTCGACAACACCTTTGCCACGCCCTACTTCCAGCGCCCCTTGAGCTTCGGCGCGCACGTCGCGTTGCACTCCACCACGAAATACCTCAACGGCCACAGCGACATCGTGGGCGGCATGGTCCTCACGAATCGCGACGACCTCGCCGAGCGCTTCGCGTTTCTGCAGAACGCGTCGGGGGGCATTCCCGGCCCGATGGACTGCTGGCTCGCGCTCCGGGGCACGAAGACGCTCGCCCTCCGCATGCGCCAGCACGATGCGTCCGGGCGCAAGATCGCGGCCTGGCTCAACGAGCACCCGGCGGTGCAACGCGTGTATTACCCTGGGCTTCCGACCCACGAGCAGCACGACCTCGCCTGCCGCCAGATGGCGGGGTTCGGCGGAATGATCTCCCTCGAGCTCGGATCCCTGGCCCGCGCGCGCGCGGTCGTGTCGGCCACGAAGATCTTTTCGCTGGCGGAATCGCTGGGCGGCGTCGAGAGCCTGATCGGCCATCCCGCCTCGATGACGCACGCGAGCGTCCCCAAGGCGATGCGCGAGGCGATGGGGCTGACCGACGGCCTGGTCCGTCTCTCGGTGGGGGTCGAGGACACCGACGATCTCGTCGCCGACCTCGATCAAGCGCTCCAGCAGGCCGAGACCGCGTGACCGTGAGCCCTGAAACCGGGTTCCCGCGCCTGCGTACGGATCGGAAGCAGAGGCACGACGCAACTCTTTACTGTTTCCGGAGGCAGTCATGACCGGAGGGACCGGCACCCCCGCCGCGCGCCCGCGCACCGTTCTCACCCAGATCTCGCCGGATGCCTGGGAGCACCCCGCCGATCGCGCCGCCCTGAACGCGCT
>Ga0102953_1000413_pt1 | contig 29731 bp, 25 predicted proteins | sample SalPon2A_C_D2_MG_FD_78509 | JGI IMG/M metagenome (GOLD analysis project Ga0102953, IMG submission 78509) | Soil microbial communities from South San Francisco under conditions of wetland restoration - Salt Pond MetaG R2A_C_D2_MG | ecosystem: Environmental > Terrestrial > Soil > Wetlands | place... | reverse complement strand
CGACACCAAGTACAACGGCCACTTCGACTGGGTGTACGAGGAAGAGTTCGGGATGGCGCAGGCGTGGAACTGGTCGCCCGACTCCAAGTACATCGCCTACTGGCAGGTGGACGAGAGCGCGGAACCGATAGACCAGTTCACCGATTACGCCGGCGCGCACCCCGACTACGTCGACATCCGCATTCCCCAGCCCGGTGACTCGAACCCCACCGTCAAGATCGGCGTGGTGAACGTCCATACCGGCAAGAAGGTCTGGCTCGACCCGGGCCTCACCGGCGACTACTACGTCCCGCGGATCTATTGGACCAGCCGGCCGGACACGCTCGCGATGATCACGCTCAACCGGCCGCAGAACGAGATGCGGGTCTACTTCTTCGACGTGACCACCGGCGGCAAGCGGCTCGTGCTCACGCAGACGTCGGACACCTGGATCGACATCTACGATTTCTACGCCGGCGTCCAGGACATGATCTCGTTCCCCGAGGGGACGCACGAGTTCTTCTGGATCTCGGATCGTGACGGCTGGCAGCACATCTATCGGTACGACTATTCAGGCAAGCTCCTGAACCAGGTGACGCACGGCAATTGGAGCGTCACGCGCATCGAGGGTACCGACGCGAAGCACAAGACCATCTTCTACACCTCTACCGAGGCCTCGCCGCTTCAGCGGCAGCTCTATGAGATCCGCTTCGACGGCACGCATCAGCGGCAGCTGACCAAGGACGAGGGCACGCACCGGATCGACATGTCGCCCAACACCGCGTACTACATCGATTCGTGGTCGTCGGTGAGCACGCCGCGCCAGGTGGCGCTGTATGCCACGGGCAAGAAGATGATCAAGCTGCTGGGGAGCAACGAGAAGACGCTCGACTGGCTCAAGGATCACGCCTACTCGCCGACCCAGCTCTTCAGCTTCACCACCTCCGACGGCCAGAAGCTCGACGGCTCGCTCGTGATGCCGATGCAGTTCGACTCCACCAAGAAGTATCCCGTGATCTTCGCGATCTACGGCGGGCCCGGGTCGCAGGGCGTCTATGACGACTTCGGGACGAGCGGATGGACGCAGTGGCTCGCGCAGGAGGGGTACGTCGTCGCGAACGTGAACAACCGCGGCAACAACAACTACGGCAGTGCGTTCGAGAAGATCGTCTACAAGCACCTGGGCAAGTGGGAGAGCCACGACTTCGCCGAGGCGGCGAAGTATCTGGACAGCAAGAGCTGGGTGGATGCGACGCGGGTCGGGATCATGGGCGGGAGCTACGGCGGCTACAGCACGCTTTACACGCTCGAGATGTATCCCGACGTCTTCTCCATGGGGATCGCCAACTCACCCGTCACCGACTGGCGGCTGTACGACACGATCTACACCGAGCGCTACATGAGCCTGCTCGACGACAACCTCGACGGCTACAAGGCGAGTTCGGCGGTTCTGAACGCGGACAAGGTGAAGGGGAAGTTGCTCGTGGTGCACTCGATGATGGACGACAACGTGCATCCGCGGAACACGATGCAGTTCCTGACCGCCATGACCAACGCCGGGCACGACGTCGATCTTCGAATCTACCCGCCGGGCCATCATGGTGCGGCGTACAACGGCGCGAGCTACCGGCTCATGCTCGGCGTATACGATCAGTTTCTCATGCGGAACCTGATGGGCGGAGACGCGTCGGAGAGCGGGACGAACTGAGCGTCGTCGAGACGTGAAGCTTCGGACGGGTCGCCTTCGCGTCCCGAAGTTCGCGAGTAGCGCCGGTCTGGTACCCCCGGGCCGGCGCTCACTTACGTCCGCTCCGGCGGCCCGCCCGTGCGTTCCGATCACTCTGAAACACCATCCATCGCGTCAGCTTGCGACGCATGGTCCCCCCGCAAAGATTTCCCCTCGTGCCCTACCACGCCTTCACGACGTTCAACACCCACCCGGACCGCTGACCATGTCACGTCTCCGCTCGATCTTCGTGGCCCTCGCGGTGCTCGCGCTGCCTTCCGCACTCGTGGCGCAGCAGCACGCGATGACCATCGCCGACTATCTCTCGCTCAAGACCGTGGGCGACCCCCAACTCTCCCCCGACGGGAAGACGGTCGCCTATACCGTCACCGACGTCTCGCTCGAGAAGAACGCTGGCTTCACCCACATCTGGCTCGCCCCGCTCGCGGGCGGCGCACCGCGCCAGATCACGTTCGGGCCTGGCTCGGACATGGCGCCGCGCTGGTCGCCCGACGGGAAGACGCTCGCGTTCATCTCGACCCGTGAGGACGGCGCCCAGGTCTGGGTCCTGTCCCTCGCCGAGGGCGGCGAGGCGCGCCGACTGACCAAACTCGACAACGGCGCCAACGACCTCCTCTGGATGCCGGACGGCAAGGCGCTGCTCGTGATCGCCGATACCAAGTGGCCCAAGATGCAAGAGATCGATGAGCGAAACGGCGCCTTCCCCACCGAGGCGAAGATCTGGACCAACCTCATGTACCGTCACTGGAACGAGTGGCGGGTGGGCAAGCGCCAGCACGTCTTCAAGGTGGACGTGGCCGACGGGACCACCACCGACCTCACGCCGGTGGAACACGACGTCCCGACCATTGCCACCGTCGGCGCGGGCGACGTCGCGGTCTCGCCCGAGGGGAACGAGATCGCCGTCGCGATGCACGGGGACTCGACCGTCGCGGACAATACGAACGTGGACGTCTACGTCATGGGGCCGGACGGCGGGACGATGCGCGATCTCACGTCGCCCGCGCACGGTGCCGACAACACGCCGCGGTTCTCGCCCGACGGGAGGTGGATGTCGTACATCTCGCTCGAGCGCCCCGGCTTCGAGGCCGACCGCGGGCGGCTGATGCTTCTCGCCCGGAGCGGCGACAAGACCGGTGGCACGCCCACGGAAGCCACCAAGGGGTGGTCGCTTTCGGTGAGCGCGTACACCTGGTGTCCCAACTCGCAATGCGTCTATGCGCAGGTCGAAGAGCGCGGCAGTGACGTCATCTATCGAATCGACATCCCGTCGTTCACGCGCACGCGGGTCGAGACCGGCGGCGTCAACACGAACATCCAGGTGGGCCCGGACAGCAAGACGCTGGTCTATCTCCACCAGAGCAACACGCAACCCGCCGAGGTCTGGGCGGACGGACATGCATTCACGCACGTCAACGACTCGGCGGTAGCGACGCTCGATCTTCATCCGCTCGAATCCTTCGGGTTCGTGGGCGCGATGGGCGACTCCGTCTTCGGCTGGATCCTGAAGCCGCCCCACTTCGATCCCCACAAGAAGTATCCTCTGGTCTACCTGGTGCACGGCGGCCCGCAGGGCGCGTGGACCGACGATTGGCACCCGCGCTGGAACTATCAGATGTTCGCGTCGCCGGGCTACGTGATCGCCGCGGTCAACTTTCATGGCTCCACCGGCTACGGGCAGAAGTTCACCGACGCGATCTCACGCCACTGGGGTGACTACCCGTTCGAGGACCTGATGAAGGGGCTCGATGTCGTGTCCAAGCTCCCGTACGTGGATTCGACACGGATGGGCGCGGCGGGCGCCTCGTACGGCGGGTACATGATCTACTGGATGGAGGGCCATACCCATCGCTTCAAGGCGGTGGTGGACCACGACGGCGTGTTCAACACGGTGAGCGCGTTCGGGAGCACGGAGGAGCTCTGGTTCCCGATGTGGGAGTTCGGCGGCACGCCGTACGAGGGCACGCCGGATGGCAACCGCGCGCTCTACGAGAAGTTCTCGCCGCTCAATTTCGTGAAGAACTGGCAGACGCCGATGCTCATCATTCACTCGCAGCACGACTATCGACTCGATCTGTCGCAGGGACTCGAGGCGTTCACGGCGCTGCAGGTGATGCACGTGCCGAGCAAGTTCCTCTACTTCCCGAACGAGTTCCATTTCGTCACCAAGCCGCGCGATCGCCGCCTCTGGTGGGGGGTGGTGCTCGATTGGCTCAATCAGTACCTGCGTCCGGGGCGGTAGGCGCCACGGCGTGCGCACGTAGTGGCGTCGCGCCATGCGGGTGAGGGACGCCGCCGCGCCGGATGTCGACCGCCTCGCCGACATCTGGTATGAGGGGTGGCGGGATGCGCACTTGGACATCCTGCCGCCGGAGCTCGCGCGGTATCGGACACGCGAGAGCTTTCACGAGCGGCTCGTCCGAGATCTGCCGATGGTGCGGGTCGTCGGTCCACCCGGCGCGCCGCTCGGCTTCTGCATGATCCGGGATGACGAACTGTACCAGCTCTACGTCGATGCCTCCGTGCGGGGTCAAGGGAGCGCCGCGGTGCTCCTGGCGGATGCGGAGGCACAGCTCGCCGCACGCGGCGTCGAGACCGCGTGGCTCGCCTGTGCGATCGGGAATGATCGCGCCGCACGCTTCTACGAGAAGCACGGCTGGATGCGCGCCGCGACCGTTCGCACGCCCGTCGAGATCCCCGATGGGGTGTTTCCTCTCGAGGTCTGGCGCTATGAGAAGCGGCTTGGGTGACCTGTCACGGGATCCACAGCCCGTGCGTCCTCTTGGTAGATCCCCCTACCAACAGGAGCACGATGATGGATACGACCCGCCACATTGACATCGAGCAGATCGCCCCGGCCGCCGTTCGCGCGGTGCTCGGACTGGAACAATACGTTCGCCGGTCGTCGCTCGAGCCCGATCTCCTCGAGCTGGTGCGCCTCCGCGCCTCATACATGAACGGCTGCGCCTACTGCGTGGACATGCACACGAAGGACGCTCGCGCTGCGGGTGAGACCGAACAACGTCTCTATGCCGTACCCGTCTGGCGCGAGACGCCGTTCTTTTCCGCCCGTGAGCGCGCGGCGCTCGCGTGGACCGAGGCGGTGACGGCACTGAGCTCACGGAGCATTCCCGAGTCGGCACGCGAGCAAGTCAGCTCCGAGTTCACCGATGCCGAGATCGTGGATCTCACGATGGCCATCATCACGATCAACTGCTGGAATCGCGTCGCCGTCCCGCTCGGCGCCGACGTGGGGAGCTACACGCCCGGCCGGCATGAAGCGGAGCCCGCGCCAGCCGCTCGATGAACCGGCTTGTCGGCCGGTAGATCGCTTCCGGGATCTCGGCGAGACGGGAGTGCTGGAGCTTCGGTCCGAGGCCGAAGAACTCCTGGAAGCTCATGATGAGCGGACGCCAGCGCGTGGGATCGATGCGGTTCGCGTGGCCGTCCATGCGGATCGCGTCGTCCACGTGCACGCGCACTACACGCACCTCGAGTGCCACGAGCCGGCCCCGCCGCTCGGGATCGCGGCCCTCGAGCTCGTGAATCCCCTCGAGCACGGCTTCCAGCTGCACGGGGCACTCCGCCACGCGCGGCGGTGCCACGCGATCCGACGGGACCGGGGTGAGGCCGGCCGTGCCGAACTTGTCGGCCTCGTGGCGGTAGCCCATCGCCACCTTGTGCTCCGGCACGGGTGACGACCCCGTCGTCCGCGCCAGGCGGTCCACCGCCGCGACCTGATCCACCGACGGCAGGTTGAGCACGCACTCCCCCGACCGCTGAATGTTCGCGGGCGTGTGGGATCGTGCGCCGAATCCGAGCATACAACTCTTGCCCAGCCACCACGCCGACGACATCGGTGCGAGGTTCGCCGAGCCGTCGGGGTTGCTCGAGCTCACGAGCACCACGGGGGTGCCGAAGTAGAAGATCGCGGGGTCGATGACCGAGTGCATGAACGCTCCTGAGGGTGAGACGCCGAACCGCCCTGCGCTCACGTTATCCGCACCGGCCCGTTGCATCGACCCGAATCTTGCGCGCCTGCCCGAGCTGTCACACCACGGCCCGCGCGTCCGTCTACCGCATGAGAGACGTACTCTCGCGGTGAAACGGGCGCGCCGATTTCCCATCGCGCCATCACACAACATGCAACCGACCGGTGTCGTCCGCGGCGACGCCGGGCGGCGCACACGATACGAAAGGAACGTGTACGTCATGTCATTCACACGAAACATCGTCGGAGCCATCGCGCTCTCCGCCCTCCTGGCGGCACCGGCCTACGCCCAGAACCACGCGATCTGGATCGCCGCGAAGGGCGGTGGGTTCAACGCGGTGACCAATCTCGACTCCGCCGGCACCGCCGACTTCAAGAAGGTCGGCTTCGACGTGGGCGGTGCCATAGGCGTCGACCTTCAGCGCTACGTCGCCATCCGCGCCGACTTCACGTTTGCCCGCAATCAGCTGCGCGCGGCCGGCGTGCCGACGGGCAACCGGCTCAACCGGTTCTTCTACGACGCGGCGGTGCAGCTCCAGTATCCCACGGCCGTCGGCGTCGAGCCCTACGTCTTTGCGGGCGGCGGGGCGGTCACCCTCCACGAGGTCGGTACCAGCGGCCAGAACAAGACCAAGGCGACCGGCACCGCCGGACTCGGCGTGAGCTACGCCGTCCCGGGGACAGGGTTCGGCATCTTCGCCGAGGGCCAGGGATGGCTCTATAAGGCGAAGGACCTCGGTGGCTCCCTCGCCGACTACGACAAGACGCAGATCGAACTCGCTTGGGGCGGCGGCGTATCGTACCGCCTGCCGTTCTAGCGTGTCGCAGCATGCGCTCGATCGGCGCGGCGCCTTCCTTGCGGAGGGCGTCGCGCCCTGCGGCTGTCACGCCGCACGGTCCGCGGCGTCCAGCTGGGTGATCGCCAACGCGATCGAGCATCACTGGATGCGAAACGCGAAAGGAATGTCGATGTCCGGGAAGACCGTTTTCGTCGCCGGCGCCACGGGGGTGATCGGGCGCCGCCTCGTGCCGGTGCTGCTGGAGGCCGGCCATCGCGTGACGGCGGTAGGACGCACGGCGGAGAAGCGCGCGCGCCTCGAGGAGGTGGGTGCCACGGCGGCTCCGGTGGATCTCTTCGACGCGGACGCGGTACGCCGCGCCGTCCGGGGCCATGACGTCGTCGTCAACATGGCGACACACATTCCGCCGAGCAGCCGCATCTTCGTGCCCGGGGCCTGGCGCCAGAACGACGGCGTTCGGCGCCGCGTCTCCGCGAATCTCGCGGCCGCCGTGCTCGCCACGGGCGCCGAGCGCATGATTCAGGAGTCGTTCGCGCCCATCTACGAGGATGGGGGCGATCGCTGGATCGAGGAGGACGGGCCGGTGCGCACCGCCCGTTACAACCGCTCGGTGCTGGACGCGGAAGCGGCGGCCGAGCGCGTGACTCGAGCTGGAGGAATCGGAGTTGTCCTTCGTTTCTCGTACTTCTACGGTGCGGACTCGGACTCCACGCAGGACATGATGCGCTACGCGCGCCGGGGGCGGGCACCTGTCATCGGATCGCCCGACGCCTACATGTCCTCCGTCGCGCTCGACGATGCGGCGCGCGCCGTCGTCGCGGCGCTCGGCGTACCCGCCGGCCGCTACAACGTCACCGACGACCGCCCCGTCACGCGACGGGAATTTGCGGAGACACTGGCCGCGGCCCTCGGCGCGCCGCCTCCGAAGTTCTTTCCCGCATGGGTTGCGGCGCTGGGCGGCTCACTCGGCGCCATGCTGGCGCGGTCGCAACGGATCTCGAACGCCAAATTCGAGGCGGCGAGCAGTTGGAGGCCCAGGTACCCCAGCGTGAACGAAGGGTGGCGCGCCACCGTCAGCGAGGCGATGCGCAAGGACGCGAGGTCGAACGGAAGCGCCTCGATGGGGCGACGATGAGGAAACGAGCACTCATCGTGGGCGGCGGAATCGGCGGCCTGGCCGCTGCGCTTGCCATGCGAAAGGCGGGATGGGCGACGACGGTCTTCGAGCGTGCATCAGCCTTCAGTGAAGTGGGCGCCGGACTCTCAGTCTGGGCCAACGGACTCGACGCGCTCGATGCGCTGGGGGTCGGAGCCAAGGTGCGCGCGGCGGGACGCCGATTCGAAGCCGGAGCGGTGCGCACCACGACAGGGGATGTGCTCTTCAGCCTCGCGACGCAACACGCGACGGACGGCGATAGGTGGATCGGGGTGATGATCCATCGCGCCGATCTTCTCGACATTTTGGTCCACGCCGTCGGCACGGGTACGCTCCGCGCGGGAGTGGAGCTTCAGGCGCTCGAGCCACGCGGCGAGCGCGTGATCGCGCACTTCACGGACGGCTCGACCGACGACGGCGACGTCCTGATCGGCGCCGACGGGATACACTCCACCGTGCGCCGTGCCGTCGTCGGCCCCGAGTTGCCGCGATACGCGGGATATACGGTCTGGCGCTGGGTGGCCCCCTTCCCCGCGGAGAGGGTTCTCCCCGGCGAGACGTGGGGTGCCGGTGCCCGCTTCGGACAAGCGGCGCTCCCCGGTGGGCAGGTTTACGCGTATGCCACGCACGATGCCGCCCCCGGCGGCCGAGCGTCCGCGTCCGGAGGCGAGCGCGCGGAGATCGAGCGGCACTTCGGCGGATGGCATTCACCAATCCCCGCGCTGATCGAGGCCGCGCCTGAAGGCGCCATTCTTCGGCACGACTGCTACGACATTCGTCCCCTGCACTCCTGGTGCCGAGGGCGGGTGGCCCTCTTGGGCGATGCCGCGCACGCGATGACGCCAAACCTCGGCCAGGGGGCGTGTCAGGCGCTCGAAGACGCCGTAGCGCTCGGCCGTCACCTCACCGGCGCGGGCGACGTCGTAGGTGCACTCAAGGGCTACGCGTCGGAGCGCCGTCCGATCACCGCGCGGTTCCAGCGGCGCGCGCGCCTCACCGGCGCAATTGGGCAGTGGCGCCATCCCCTGGCACTACGACTACGCAGGAGTCTCGCGCGCAGAGTGCTCGCACCGCTCAGCGCGCGGGCGATGCGCGCGATGATCGAGAGGGTCTAGCGAGGCACCGACTCCAGCGCACGAAGTTTGTCCGGATTGAGCACCCGGTAGACCGCGAGGATCTTCTCGCCGTCGGTATGAATGGCGGTGGCCGCGAACACACGCTCGCCGGCGTAGCTGATCCACGCCGGCTCTCCGTTGAGTCGCCCCATCCGAGTGACCAGCATGCCGCGTGTCTTCCACGAGAAGCCGAGCACCAGGCGGGCCACGCGCATCGCGCCCCGGACGATCCGCGTCGCGGCACGCGTCTTCCCGCCGCCGTCACTTGCCCAGCTCGCATCCTCCGCGAGCAGCGCCACCACCCCTTCCTTGTCGTCCGCCTCGATGGCGGCGATGAAGTCGGTGAGGAGGCGCTCCTTGGACTCGAGGGAAACCTCGAAGCGCGGCTTGTCGCGGCGCACACGCTCGCGCGCGCGATGGACGATCTGCCGGCAGGCCGCCTCGCTCTTCGCGAGCGTTTCGGCGATTTCCGCGTAGCCGCAATCGAAGACGTCGTGCAGCAGCAGCGCCGCACGTTCTTCAGGCGCCAGCCGCTCGAGCATCAGCAGAAAGGCCATCGAGAGGTCGGACTCCAGCTCCGTGCGTTCGTCCGCGCGGCGCCACGGACCGGTGGGGAGCGGCTCCGGAAGCCAGGGCCCGAAGTAGGCGTCACGTTCGGTCCGCGCCCGGCGGAGGCGGTCGATCGCGAGCCGGGTGATCACCGTGACGAGCCAGCCCTCGGGCTGGCGCAGGGACGACGTATCTGCTTCCTGCCACTTGAGATACGTCTCCTGCACGAGATCCTCCGCGTCCTCGATCGCACCGAGCATGCGATACGCGATCCCGAAGAGCCGGGGTCGGGCGCGCTCAAAGCGCGCGGTCTGATCGGCGATGGAAGCCATGGTCATTACGAACATAGACGGACGGGGGGCTGGTGTGTGACAGGGAGTCGGCGGCGAGACCGACGGTCGGAACGGCTCAGGCCTGTTGGCGGAGGTAGGCAGCCAACAGATCGAGCTCCTCAGCATACACGCGATCGAGCAGACCGCGGACGAGACGCCGTTCGACCCATCCGAGCGGACCCCGGCGTCTCGGGAAGGCGGTCGTGATGGTCACGCTGCATGCGTTCTCGCCGGGACGCGGCTCCACCAGGAAGGACGTCTCCACCTGCGCATCGGGATAGGTCTCGACGAGCCGGCGTCCGGGCGCCGGCTCCGTCACGATCCCGCGCATCGTCCGGACGCGACCGGCGACCTTCGTCCGGACGATCAACCGGGTTCCGGCACCGGACCCGCCTGCTTCCACCTCGAGACCCGCGAAGAAGCGTGGCGGCAGAATCTTCGGATGGGCCTCACGGTAGTCGGCGAACACGGCGTACACTCGCCCGGCCGACGCCTCGATGTGCCGGGTGACCGCGACGTCGTACGTCCGGCCGGCGCGTCGAGTGTCGGCGCTCATCGCGAGCGCGTGCCCACTGCGGTGTGTGCGAGCATGCGTGTCATCACGTCTCCGAGGTACCGGCAACCTGCTGACCGGCCGATCGTTCGACCGCGGCGGCGAGCGCAACACCCAGGCCCATTGCGATACCGCCTGCCAGAAGATGCGCGAGCTGGACGACCCAGTGCATGGGCCCCGGCAGGATCCGCCCCTGCACTCGCCCGAACATGACGACGCCGACTCCCCAAAGGAAGACCACGGCCGCGAAGCCCTGTCGCACCCCCGCGCGAAACGCGAGTACCGCGATCACCCACATCGCGAGCACGAGTGTCGCACCGAACACGATGTGCACCGGCAACCAGCTGAAGAGATACCCCGCCCAGATGGCGAGGCCGAGGAGGAGGGCTCCGCCCCCCGCGAGACGAATGAGATGCTTGAGAGCACGTGCGGCGCCGGCCATGCGGGTCGACCTCCATGCGTGTGTTCGGCTGGGGCGGCGCCCTGCCGCCCTCGTTGTGTCCTGCCGCCCTCATGACGGGTGAGACCCTGGTGCTGTGACACCCGGGCTCGACGCGGACCGGACGGGCCGCCTGAACACGATCACGAGGTTGACGATCACCGCGGGCACGAGCACGCCGAGGGCAAGTACCGGCGCCGCGGCCGGAAGGTGTGCGGCCGATCGCACCAGGCGCCAACGCCCGGCCGCGACCACCGTCGCGATCGCGCCCCAGAGCGTGGTCTCGAGCGCCTGGAGGCACTCGTCGGCGCGGAGATGGAATCCGGTGGCCATGAGGACGATGAGCGCGAGGCCGAGGCAGGCGAGGGGCGTGAGCCATGGTAGGCGCCCCGTGGTCATCGGGAGAATCAATCCGGCGGCACCGAGCACCTCGGCGACGCCGATCGCGATCACCAGCGGGCGCGGCATGTCGGAAAAGCCCGTCCAGCGTTCGAGGCCACGGCCGACGAGCTTCGGGGCGCCCGCGAGAAGGAAGAAGAGCGCGAGGAACCCCTGCGCGCTCCAGAGCACGACATTGAGCGTATCGGATTGTGGCATCGTATAGCATCTCCCGCGTGGCGATTCATCGGTCAGGCGTCGCGAACTCCACGGGGCATGACACGGGAGGCGGCGTGCGTGTGACAGAGCGGGCTAGGTCTCGGGAGGAAGTCCCGCGAGCTTGTCGGGATTGCCGACCGCGTAGACGGTCCGGATGCGGCCGCCTCGAATGTCGAAGATGAGCGCCGCTTGCGCGTGCGTACCGGCATAGGCGATGAACCCCGGCTGCCCGTTGATCGTGGTCGCACGAAGGCTCGTGCGCGCCGGGGCGAATCGCCGCGTCGTCCCGATGACGAATCGAGCCACGGCGTTCGGGCCATGAATCGGGTTCAGCGCGGCCCCTGGGATCCGGCCGCCGCCGTCGGCCCAGAGGGTGATGTCCTCCGCGAGGAGCGCGACGAGGCCGTCGACGTCTCCGGCCGCCGTGGCCCGGGTGAACTGCTCGACGAGCCGCGCGGCATGTGCCTGATCCGGCTCGAAGCGCGCGTGCGCCGTGCCCACGTGCTTCTTGGCGCGCGTCAGCAGCTGACGGCAGTTCGCCTCCGACTTGTCCACGATGCGGGCAATCTCGGCGTACTCGAAGGCGAAGACTTCGCGGAGCAGGAAGACGGCGCGTTCGATCGGGGAGAGCCGCTCCAGCAACACCAGGAACGCCATCGAGAGAGATTCGGCAAGCTCGACGGACCCCGACGGATCCGGGACGGTGTCGGTCACGAGCGGCTCCGGTAGCCAGGGCCCCACGTACGTTTCGCGTTGATGCCGAGCGGAGCGGAGCTGGTTGATGGCGAGGCGCGTGACGATCGTGGTCAGATACGCCCGCGGCGCACGCACGTCCACCTCTGGCGCCTCCTGCCACCGGAGATAGGCGTCCTGGACCAGATCTTCCGCATCCATCACGCTCCCGAGCATCCGGTAGGCGATGGAGAAGAGCAACGGTCTGGTCGATGCGAAGACGTCAGCTCGAGTTTCCATACGGTTCCGAACGCTAGACAGACAATCCCTCGCATCTGTGACATCTCGACGAGGGATGCCGGACCTCACGGGGGACCGCGGGCACACCGAGCGCAGGGATTCGGATCCCATTCCCCCTGCCGGGGTGTATTACGGCTTTCCCGTCACCCCACCCCGCGCGGAGGAGTCCATGCGATCTCGAGTGGCCCTGGCGAGCGCCCTCGGCGCGCTCGCGATCATGGCGTGCAGCTCCCAGCAGGCGGCGGGGCCCCCGGCCCCGCCCGCCTGCGGCGGGCGCGAGACGGTCGTCTCGCTCACCGTGGGCACCTATACCAGCGTCGACCCCACCAGCGATTCGGGGTGCGCGACGTTCGCCGCCAACGCCTCGAGCACCGACACCGCCGAGTATCTCGTGGTGGCCCAGGCCGCGGGCGGCGCCCCCGGACAGACCGGCTCCTTCGCGCTCAGGACGCTCGCGCTCACCGCAACCGCATCCGTCACGGGCCCTCCCATGCACGTTGAAGCGTCGGCGCCGACGACGGCCGCGACGTTCGACCACTTCCTGCGCGAGGTGGGCGAAGGCATCGTTCAGCCGGCGCGGCCGCCCGCATCGTTCCTGGCGCCGCGCTTTGACGTGACGGGCGCCGCGGGGGCACCGCCCACCGTCGGCTCGCTCCGGACCTTCACCGTCTGCGCCACGCTCACGTGCAGCAGCTTCACGTCCGTCACGGCCAGGGCCCGCGCGGTGGGCACGAACGTCGCCATCTACGTGGACACGCTCGCGCCGACCCCCGGGTTCTCCACCGCCGACGTCGACACGCTGCTCCAGACGTTCGGTCAGCAGCTCTATCCCGCCGATACGAATGCCTTCGGTGGCCCCACCGACATCGATCAGAACGGCGTCGTCATCGCGCTGTTCACCGGCGTGGTGAACTCCCTCGTCACGAAGGCGCAGTGCACGTCGAGCGGGTTCATCGTCGGCTACTTCTTTCCCGGAGACTTGAGCCCGGCCGTCTCGCAGACCTACAACCACGGCGAGATCATGTACATGCTCGCCCCCGATTCGCTCGGTACGCTCAGCTGCCCGCACACCGTGACGTCGCTCAAGCTCCGCATCGGCGCGACGTTCATGCACGAGTTTCAGCACATGATCAACTACGGTCAGCACGTGGTCGATCGGAATGGCCCGGCCGAGCAGGTCTGGCTCGACGAGGGACTGTCCAAGTACGCGGAGGAGCTCGGCGGCCGCACATTTCTCCCGTCCGATCCGACGGACTTCTCGTACTACGTCACCGATGACGTCTACGACGGGGGGAACTACCTCGCCGCGACCGGCGACCATGCGCTGATCACGTCCAGCGATCAGAATCTGCCCGACGTCGGCGCGGGATGGCTGTTCGTGCGCTATCTCGTGGATCGGTTCGGCACGGGGATCACGCGGAAGCTCACCGAGACCACCAATATCGGCACGACGAACGTGGCGGCGGCGACGGGCGAACCTTTTGCCACGACGGCCGGTGATTGGGCGCTCGCCAACTGGGTGTCCGACCTACCCGGATTCACGGCGCCGCCCGAGCTCAAGTACACCTCGTGGGCCTTTCGCGCGACGTTCGCGGCGGCCAATCAGCAGGACCCAGCGGACTTCCCATCGCCGTTCCCGTTGGTGCCGCTTCGGATGCTGTCCGACTCGGTCAACGTGAGCGGCGTGCTGCACGCCGGATCGGGCACCTACGTGCGCGTACTGCAGCCGCCGAGCGGCGGAGCGTTCACGCTTCGCTTCGACGGCGGGGGTGTCGTCGCACTCTCCGATTCGCTCGTGCCGCGGCTCGACGTGGTCCGGACGCGCTGAATGACCGACGCCCAGGCGGTACCGGCATCACGGAGCGGCGTTGAGGGCCTGCCGAACCGCGTACTCGACGTCTTCGATCGCCCACGGCTTGGGGATCACGCGGACGCCGCGCGGCACCAGGAACGTCTTCCCGGGTCGATCCTGGTATCCGCTTGACAGGAGAAACGGCACGGAAGGGCTCCGGTCGCGGATCGCGCGGTACACGTCCGCGCCGCTGAGGCCGGGCATCATCATGTCGGACATCACGAGATCGATCTCGCCCGCGTGCGCCTCGAAGAGCGCGATGCCCTTCGAGCCATCCTCGGCGATCAGTACGCGATAGCCCAGATAGTGCAGTACGCGCTGACCGGTGCGACGCAGGCTCGCGTCGTCCTCGATCAAGAGGATCGTTGCCCCGGTATGCGTAGGCGCCGTGTGAGTCGGTGCGGGGGGCTGCGCGCGGGGCATCTCCGTGGTTCGCGGGAAGTAGAGATGGACGGTCGTGCCGCGTCCCGGCGCGCTCTCCAGATCGAGGAATCCGTTCTGCTGCTTCATCAATCCGTAGACCATGGAGAGCCCGAGGCCGGAGCCCACGCCCGGAGGCTTGGTCGTGAAGAACGGCTCGAGCGCCCGGGTCCTGGTCTCTGCGTCCATTCCGTCGCCGCCGTCCTCGACCGAGATCCGAATGAAGTCGCCGGGCGAGAGCCAGGCCGGCCGCCGCGTATCCGCGCCGTCCACGTGCTCCGGCGTCACGATGACCCGTACGCCTCCGGACGTGAGCGTCGCGTCGCGCGCGTTGGTGGCGAGGTTCAACAGGATCTGTTCGACGGCGACGACGTCGCACAACGCGATGCACGCCGGGGCGATCTCGACATCCAACGCAACGTGCTCCGGGATCACCTGCCGCAGCATCGACTCCGCTCCGCGCGCGACGGCGCTCAGGTCGGTGGGCACGACGTCGAGACTCACGTTTCGGCTGAAGCCGAGGAGCTTGGCGATCATCGTCGCGCCGCGGCGCGCGGCGCCGCGCAGCTCCGCCAGCTCGGTCCGCGTCTCGGCATCTTCGGGATCGAGCGATGCCGCGATCAAGGAGGCATTCGCCATGATGACCGAGAGCACGTTGTTGAAGTCGTGGGCGACACCCGCCGTCATCCGCCCTACCGCCTCCATCTTCTCCGCCTGCCGGCGGCGGGCTTCGAGAGCTTCGCGCCCGATGCCGCTCCCGTGAAAGTGCACCTCGATCGCGCGCACCCCCGGCGTATCGAGGCGGTTCACCAACTTCACGGCGAGCCACGGGAATTCGCACGTGGGATCCGGTGTCTTGATCGTCGCGGGGATCGCGACGTCCGGTTGCTCGAGACACCGACCGAACACGTCCTGCGCGTAGGCGACGTCGTCGGGCACACAGAGGTCGAAGCCGAGCCGGCCGACGAGCTCGGCGGGAGGGTAGCCGAGGTAGCGCTCGGCAACGGCATTCGCATACCGGATGACGCCCGTGCCATCCACGAGGAGCATCCCCTCGTCGCTGTTTTCGACGAGCGTGTGAAAGTGAGCGTCGCGGGGTGTAGGGGAGCGCGGCGGTCGGCGGCGTGTGGCACCGGCGACCGGTGGGAGAGGACTCGTGCGCGGGAAGCCATCCCGCCGGGGCGGCCCTCCGAATGGCCAGGGCCGATCCATAGGAACTCCTTCAATTGTGGACTACGGGTTCCAGGAGATGGTCCTAGTATGAGGGTGATGCACGCCGTGCGAAAGGGCCACCGGGGCCACAAGCCCATGATGCTCCCGGTTGGGTAGTGCGATCTTGGGACATCACCCCGCGAAATTGGGACATTTCCGGCGTCGCGCAGCCACCGCGAGCCGCATCACGCGTTACGCATCGCGCACGCAGGCCGCGGGCGCTCACCATTGTCCGGATCGCTTGTTGCGCAACGTCGTCAGCCATCACAACTTGGCAACGGACACCATGCGTTCGTCTAGTTGGCGCTCACGGCGCTGGATGCACCGCGGCGTGCGCGATGGTGTCATTCTGCATGAGTCGTGTCGTGGGCTCGTCCATCAAGGGGCCCGTCGGAGGACCGTCTCGTGAGGCGAAGTTGGATCGCGATCACCTCCCTCACCGCCGTCGCACTGGGTACCTCCTCGTGCGGCTCTCGCCACTTGAGCACGCTCGACCGCGCGCGCGCCGCCGGCATCATTCGCGCCGCATATGCCCCTGAAGCCCCTTACGCGTACCGCGACAGCGCGGGCCGTGTCACGGGCCAAGCTCCCGAGCTGCTCCGCGAACTCACGCGTCGACTCGGCATTCCGCACGTCGAGTTCGTGCAGACAGAATTCGCCCTGCTGATCCCGATGCTCCAATCCGGGAAGGTGGACGTGATCGCCTCGGGCATGTTCATAACCCCGAGACGGGCCACGCTCGTGGCGTTCAGCGATCCCACGCTATCCGTCTATGAGAATCTACTCGTTCCACGCGGCAACCCACGCCATCTGACCTCATACGCGAGCGTCGCGCGTGACACCACCGTCCATCTCGCCGTCCTGGCCGGCTCCGTCGAGGAGGCGACCGCACGAGCCGACGGTGTGGCAGCATCCCGCTTGCTCATCGCGCCCGACGTGCGCACCGCAAACGCGGCATTCACGGCAGGCCAGGTGGACGCGCTCGCGATCTCGGCGCCGACCGCGCGCCGCGCGGCGGCCGGCCTCCAGGCAGACGTCGTTCCGCTTCCCGGGGGGCGCTCCTCGGCGGCGTTCGCGGTACGGCAGGACGACCGCCATTTCCTCGCGGCGCTGGATTCTACGCTTCGGATCGTGCTCGCGGCTCCGGCGTACGCCGGGTTCGTCGGTCGATTCGGGTTCCTCCCGGACGAGGTCCCGGGAGCGGCGGACTCCACGCCATGACGCCACCGTCACTTGGCGCGCTGCGGAGGGCGTTCGGCCACGTCGCTACCCAGTTGGCGCTCGCCGTCGTCGGGGTCGCGTCGGTGATTCTTCTCCTCGTCGGTGCGCGCGCGTCCCAACGTGCCCGCGAGCGCACGAGGAGTTTGGTGCAGGAGGTGGGTGATGCACGGCTCAATCTCACCAAGGCGTATCTCGTGATCGGTCGCGTGGCCGCCGGCGACTCGACCTTCTCGCTTCAGGATGCCGTCGCGTACGCCGAGAACGCCCATGCGGATCTGCGCGATCTGCTCGGAGGGACGGATGCTGGTCAACCTGCCGCGTCGCCGCTTGTCGCGGACGACACCCTCCGGGCCATGCTGGCCGCCCTCGATCAGCGCGCGCGCGCATTCGACAGTGTGGCGCATGCCGAGACCCCGGGCACGCCGATGCGCGCCATGGAAAACGTCGACCGGCGTGTGGCGTTCGGCGCCTTCGAGCGGTTGGCGGATACCATTGACGCACGGCTGGACGCTCGGTTGAACGCCCTCGACGCCGCCGCCGAGTGGGATGTCTTCCTGACCCTCGGGGCGTGGGTCGTGTTCCTCGTCGGAATGGGCGCCGTCGTCCATGCGCTCACACGCTCGCGGCGCCGCGCCGAGCTCCAGTTGCGACGGAACGAAGCGCGGTATCGCCTGCTGTCGTCCCTCGCCCCCGTGGGCATCTTCCGCGCGGACGCTGACGGCCGCATGCTCGACGTCAACGAGCGCTGCGTGCTCTTGGCGAGCTTCGCGAGCGACTCGCTGATCGGTCGCTCGTGGTTCGACGCCGTACATCCACAAGAACGGCAGCGCGTGCGCGAGGCGTGGCGCGACGCGCTCGAACATGACAAGGAGTTTCGCGTCGAGTGCCGGCTCGCCGGATCCGATACCCGTGAGCGCTGGGTCCTCGCGCGGGCCGCACGTGTGGACGGCGCCGGCGTGGTCGGGACACTCATCGATATCTCCGACCGCAAGCACGTCGAGCTCCAGCTGCAACAGGCGCAGAAGCTCGAATCCGTGGGCGAGCTGACGGGGGGGATCGCGCACGACTTCAACAATTTGCTCGCGGTGATCGCGACGAACGCGGAGCTCCTCGAGCCCGTCCTGCCGCCGAACGAGCCTGAGGCGGCGGCGATGCTGTACGACGTGCGCGAGGCGGTGAAGAGCGGCACCGAGCTGGTGCGCGGGCTCGTGGGATTCAGCCGCCGTGCCGATCTCCGACTCGAGGAGGTCCGGCTCGCAGACGTCATCCAGACCACGGGCAAACTCATGCGGCGGGTCGTGCCGGCCAGCATCACGGTCCGGGCAGACGACGTCGATGACACCGTGTACGTGCACGCGGACCCCGTTGCGATCCAGCAGATCCTCCTCAATCTCGCGACGAACGCGCGCGACGCGATGCCCAAGGGCGGCGTGCTCACGCTCGAGGTGCGGTGGCGGGACGCGGACGAGGGCTTCTTGCGTGAGCATCCGTGGGCTATTCCGGGATGGTACGGCATCCTCGAGGTGCACGATACCGGCACGGGGATGAGCGAAGCCGTGCGGAGTCGCATCTTCGAGCCGTTCTACACGACGAAACCGGTCGGACGCGGCACGGGGCTCGGGCTCGCGATGGTGTACGGACTCGTTCGCCAGCAGTTCGGGTTCGTCCACGTGTACAGCGAGTTGGGCCATGGCACGCGATTCGTGGTCGGCCTGCCGGCGAGCACCGCGACCGCGCAAGAGCGTCATACCCCGAGCGGACGCACGCACGCCTTCCGCTCGGGGTCCGAGCACGTGCTCGTGCTCGAGGACCAGGACAGCCTGCGCCGCGCCCTCTGCCGGACCCTCGAGCACCTCGGGTACCGCGTCACGGAGGCGCCGGATGGTGCGGCCGCGCTCGCGCTCCTCGAGGGCGAGCACGACATTGACCTCGTCATCGCCGACATCGTGATGCCCGGCATGGGTGGCATTGACGTGTTCGATCGCCTGGAAGGCCGCGCGGCACCACCGTTCATCTTCACGAGCGGCTACACGGCACGGGACATCCAAGAGCGCGCAAAGTTGCCGGAGTACGCGGCGTTCCTTCGGAAACCGTGGACACTGCAGGATCTGAACGACCAGCTGCGCACCGTGCTCGACACGTGAGACCGAACCAATCCTGACGCGACGCCCTTGCCCCGCTGCACGTACGGTCGTAGTCTAGCGGCAGCAGAGGAGCGGCATACGAGCCACCCCACCGACGCGCGTCCCCACCCCCCCGACCAAAGTCGCTTTACCCGTGCCGCCACCATCATGGCCTGGGTCTGCGTCGGCATCGGCGTCGCCGGGCTCATCGGCTGGGCGCTCGGCATCCCCACGCTCACCCGCGTGATGCCTGGGCTCGCCGCCATGAAGGCGAACACCGCGATCGGCTTCATCCTGCTGGGCGTCGCGCTGGTCGTACGGGTGCGGACGCCGGATTCGCCCGCCACGGTGCGCCTCGTGCAGTGGATGGTCCTACCCGCGGTCCTGCTGGCCGCGCTCTCGTTGGCCGAGTACGTCACGGGACGCGCGTTCGGGGTGGACACGCTGTTTTTCGGGTTCTCCCAGGCGGCCGGGACCATGACGTACCCGGGCCGCATGGCTCCGGGGACGGCAACGAGCTTCGTCTTCCTCGGCGCGATGATCGCGCTGCTCGAGCGGGATGCCGTGGATCTACTTGCCGTCGTACCGGCAGCCCTCGGCGTGGTGGGCACCGCGGGCGCCGTGGATACGCTCGTCTGGCCAGGGGCCGTGACGTCGTATTCCTCGATGGCCATGCAGACGGGCATCGGGATCACCCTCCTCGCCCTGGGCGCCTCGCTGTCCCGCCCCAACCGCGGCTACGCCGGCCTCCTGCGGCAGGCCACGCCGACGGGGTCGCTGGCCCGCGGCCTCCTGATCGGCGCGTTCGCCGTCCCGCTCGGCATCGGCTGGGCCCTGTACGATCTGGCGCGCGAAGACCTGATCTCCGGCACCTCGTACGCGGGGCTCACGATCATCGTGACAATCCTGGTGCTCGCCGTGCTGGCGCAGGTCCTCACCATCCGGCTGCACCGGGCCGAGTCCGCGCGTGCCACCGCCGATGCGCGGTTCTTCGAGCTGTTCGACTCGGCGCCCGTGGGACTCTTCCGCTCGCTTCCGGACGGCACCATCCTCGACGGCAACCCGGCGCTGGTGCACATCCTGGGGCTGCCGGATCGCGCCGAGCTGTTCGCGCACAATGCACGCGACTTCTACCTCGACGGGGCTGATCGCGACCGCTTCGTGAAACAGCTCATGACCTCGGGCACCGTCTCCGGCATGGAGTTTCGGTTCCAGCACGGCGACGGCTCGATTCGCTGGGTGGAGTCCCACGCGCATGCGGTGCGGAATCCGGATGGGACGTTCAACCACCTCACCGGATCGTTCATCGACATCACTGCACGAAAGCAGGCGGAGGCCCAGTTCCTCGCGGCGCAGCGCATGGAAGCGGTCGGCCAGCTCGCGGGCGGCGTGGCCCACGACTTCAACAACCTGCTCACCGTTCTCCACGCCACCGCCGAGTTCCTGCTCGAGGAGACACCGCCCGGCGACGAGCGCCGCGCCGATGTCGAGGAGATCCTGCGCACCACCAAGCGTGCCACCGCCCTCACGCGCCAGCTCCTCGCGTTCAGCCGGCGCCAGGTGTTCGAGACCCGCGTGCTGAACCTGAACGACCAGGTGGCCGGGATGGACTCCCTGCTCCGACGCATCATCGGGGACGACGTGCGGCTCGTCACCGTGCGCGCCGGCGATCTCGGGAACGTGCGTGCCGATCCCGCACAGATCGAGCAGGTGATCGCCAATCTCGCGGTGAACGCGCGGGACGCGATGCCGGATGGCGGCACGCTCACCATCGAGACCGCCAACGTCACGCTCGATGCGCGACAAGCCCGTGGCCAGCTGGACGTGACACCGGGCGACTACGTCTCGCTCGCCGTCTCCGACACCGGCCACGGGATGCCGGCGGACGTCGCGGCGCACGTGTTCGAGCCATTCTTCACCACCAAGGGCATCGGGAAAGGCACGGGCCTCGGACTCGCCACGGTGTACGGGATCGTGCGACAGAGCGGTGGTTCGGTGAAGCTCGACACCGCGCTCGACGCCGGCACGACCTTCACGATCTATCTGCCGCGCGTGGCGGAAGCGGTCGACGCGGAGGAGGTGGGCATCGCGCGTCGAACGGCACCCCGCGCGAAGGCGGGCGAAACCGTCCTCGTCGTGGACGACAACCGCGACGTGCGCGGCACCACCGCGCGCATCCTCCGCACGCTCGGCTACGTCGTCGTGGAGGCGTCGGGACCGGAAGGATGGGAGGAGGCGAGCCGCGGACATGGCGGCACCATCCACCTCTTGGTGACCGATGTCGTGATGGCCGGACTGAGCGGCCCCGAACTCGCCGAGCGGTTCCGCGCGCGGCATGCCGACGCGCGCGTGCTCTTCACCTCAGGCTACGCCGACCGCGGCGTGGCGGGCGGCAGCGGCCTCCCCACGGGTGCCGCGTTCATCCAGAAGCCGTTCACCGTGGATGGACTCGGCCGGAAGGTGCACGAGGTGCTGCACGGGGGGTGATTGCGCGACGCCGCCAACCACCGGCGGCAACGCCATCTCGCGCTCGAGCGCGCACGATCCGACCCCGGCTCGCTGCGTTCCGCGCCGATCACCCGACAAATGTCCCAAAACCGACATACGATGTCCCAAAGTGTCACTATCGCATCGGCGCGTTCACTTGAACATTTGCACAAGTCCGCCCGCGAGGCCGACCCGATGTGACCACACCACACCGTATGTCGCTCTTCCTCACCTGCGCCGTGCTCGCGCACCCGCTGGTCCCCGGCGTCGCCGCCGCGCAGGGCGAGACCGCCATCCTCGACAGCCTCGAACACGTGGCCCTCACTGCGACGGATGCCTCGGCGCGCGTACGCGCCGCCCTCGCGATCACCGACGCCGGACGGCTCCAGGTGGACGCGGGTCCCACCGACACCGCACGGCGGCACCCACGGTATCCCGGCGTGGTCGCACGACTCGTGACGATCTATCGGAAATCCACCGACCCGGCCGTGCGCGACTTGGTCGTGCAGTGGATGCCGGCGCTCGCCGATCGGCCTCGTGCCATCGCCTTCCTCGTGGAGGTTGCGAGCGAGACACCGATCCCACGCTCTGGGGGAGCATCACACGTGTTGCCGCCCGGACACGGCACCGCATCCAGCCGGGCGCACACGGCTATCTACGCGCTGACGCGAATGGGTGCGGCGGGACGCGCGGCGCTCGCCCGCCTGGACGTGAGCGGAAGCGTTCGTGATCCGGAAGCCAGAGCATATCTCGCGCGGCTGGCGAACGAGGGATACGAGGACCGCGAGTAGCGAGGCGCATGCCGTTCCCTAGCGCCGTCCTCGGTCCAGGGCGTCCTGCGAGAGCCTACGGCTTGACGCTCGCTTGACGCCCTGAATCCACCATGCGCAACGTCCCGAACCGGAGCGGACCGATGCGTGCGTTGATGATAGCCGCCATGGCGGCCAGCCTGATTCCCCAGGCCTGCGCAAACGAGCCCACCGCCAACCCGGCAGGGCCAGCCACCAAGGACTCCACGGCCAAGGCCTCGGCCACCGCCACGCATATCCTGCTCACGGACGATCCCTTCCCGTATGACCGCGTCGCGCGGGTAGACGTCTACGTGGTGAACGTCTCGGTTTCGCTCTCACCCGATACGAGCAGCACCGGGTCCTTCGTGACGGTCGCGACGCCGAACCGGCGCATCAATGTGCTCGCCCTCCAGGGGGGTGACACCGACGAGTTGGGTGCGCTGAAGCTTCCACCAGGAATCATCACGGCCGTCCGCCTGGTGCTCGATACCGATTCGTCGAGCATCACGCTCGCGGACGGCCGCGTGCTCACGGGGAGCTCGTCGCCGGGAATCGCCTGGCAGTCGAGCGCGGGACGCCCGGTGCTCAACGCGCTGGTGCACGAGCAGATTGCGGTGCCCGATTCGGGCGGTCGGGTGGTAATCGTATTCGACGTCGGCGAGGCATTCATTCCCGTGAGCGTGCTCGACTCCTCGAGCACCGACAGCGGCTTCGTGTTTTCGCCCTTCGTCACGGCGTTCGACGGAACACGCACGGGCGCGATCGCCGGCATCGTCCGCGGCACGAGCGACGGCGGTGCGGCCGTGACCGATGCATCCCTACAGCTCTATCTCGGGAATCCGACCAATCCGGAAAACACCTGGTGGCGGGTGGGAACGGCACGCTCGGATTCGGCCGGAACGTTTCGCTTCGCCTACGTTACGCCGAGCGCACACTGGACGAGCACGTCGGCGCACGCGACCGACACCTACATCCTGACGGTGGATCCGCCGAACGGCTCGGGACTCGGCCGTGTGATCGTGCCGAATATCGAGGTCACGACGGGCAATACGACATCGGTCGGTATGGTGGTGCTGCCATAGGCCTCGGCCTTCACGCCGAGGACCGCCTCACCGCCCCCGGCTTCCCGTGAAGTCCCTGAGCGAGAATGCCCGCGTCAGCTCGCCGACCCGCTCGCGCTTCCACCAATTCCCGCTCGCTTTCCGCTCGGCGAAGCTCGTGAACTCGTACTTGTAGTAGATGAGCCGCACGTATTTGGGCGGCGCGGTAGAGAAGGGGCCGGGCGCCATGAGCCGCCGGACCGTCGGTGAGCCTTCGAGCAGCCGGTGCACGAGCGCGCCAAGGAGATCGCTCGAGGAACGCGGGTTGAGCGCCGCGAACCACATCTGCCAATCCAGCCGCGGCATGTGCGGCTCGACGAACGCCGGCCGCCGGCCGAGCGGGCCCGGCTTCCAGCGGAAATCCACCGGCGTCCACGTACTGTCGTCGGCACTCGCCTCGACCGCGATCTCGCCGCGCTCGGTCGTCATCACCCGGAAGAGTCCATATCCGTTCACCGACCGGAACGGCCCGACGAGCTCCATCACCTGGTTCGTGAACGCAAGCACCCAGTTGTTCGCTCCCGGCACCGTCGCCACCATCTCGTGCACGAACGCCACGAAGCTCAGCACCCCGATGGCGATGCCCACGCCCGCGTTCACCGCCCGCTTCCGCCGCCCCTCCCTCTCCCTATCCCCTGCCACCCTGCCACTCTGCCCCCCTGCCGCTCTCTGCGGCATCAACCAACGAATGGCGTCGTCATCCAGCAACACCACCGCCAGCACGATCGTGAGCAGATTGAAGAACCCGTAGTTCCCCGTGGCCGCGATCAGAAGCTGGAACGCGATGATCGCCGCGCACCCGATCCGCCTCGGCCACAGGTTCCGAAGAGGTAGCACGATGGCGATCGGTACGAGCAGCTCGGAGACGTAGACACCGATCACGGAGAGCTTCTGGAACCAGACGGGCATGTGATACGCGTACCACCCGATCCACGTCGGGAGCGGCTGCGTCTCGTAGTGGTAGGTGAGCGCCGTGAGATTCCGCCACGTGGGGTCACCCGAGAGGAGCTTCGTGATCCCAGAGAGGAAGATCACCTTGAAGAGCAGCAGCCAGAGGAGCCATCGGATCACCGGCGACGGCGCACGATCGCTCGCGAATCGCGGCCAGACCCGAAGCGGCGCGTAGAAGATGGCGAGGAACCCCGCTTCGAGCAGCAGCGCATCCCACTGGAAGCTCAGGAACTGTTGTCCCGCGACCGTGAGCGAGAGATAGAAGAGCCAGAGGAGCACGAGGATCGGCACCGGCGCGACGTCCGCGATCAACAGCACGCTCAGCGCCGCACCGCCCCAACAGAGAAAGCGAAGCATCGCGTCGCCGTGCGCGAGCCAGAGGAGGGTGGGATAGAAGTAGAACGCTTCGGCACCCAGTGCCGCACGCGCCCTCCCCAGGAGCGCACCGATCGGCAAGAGCCCCTCGTGGCCCACCAACCCGATCACCTGGACGCCCAACGAGACGAACGCGATGAGATAAACCACGCCGAGCAGGCGGAGAAAGAGCCAGCGCGAGAGCGAATACTCGACGCGGCGGGGCGACAGCCCCGCCGCGTCAACGGCCGACACTGCCGCGCCGTTCGTCAGTACGACCACCCCTCCCGGTACGTCGGATGGATGTACTCCGCCGGTACGGTCACGTTGGTCACGTTCTTGGTCTTGGGATCGAGCTCGAGCGTCCGCCCCATCCGCACCGCGAGCACGCCCAGAACCACCATCTCCGTGAGCGGTCCCGCGTACTCGGCGAAGTTCGACCCGGCGGGCGTGCCGCCCTTGGCCGCACGCACGAACTCGGCGTACACGCCGCCCTCGATCCGCGGATACTTCTGCGGCAACGGATGCGCGGTGACCTCCGCCTGCTTCTTGGGATCGAGCAGCATCGGCCCGTCGCCGTACGTGCCGGCGGTGAGCTTCCCGTCGTCGCCGATCCAGAGCTGCCCGCCGTCGTCGCTCGGCGGCCAGAGCTGATCGTCGGGCACCTCGGGCGGGCGCGGCGGGAAGAGACTCCCGTCGTGCCACACGCACTTCACCGGAGGACGCTTGCCCTTGGCTTCGAAGTAATAGGCGATCCGCTGCATCTTGGGCGCGGTCTCGGGATAGAGCTGGGTGGACTCCGGCACCACCTTGTTCGGGGTGCCCAGGTCGAGCGTCCAGAACGCCGCGTCCATGATGTGGCACGCCATGTCGCCGAGGGCGCCGGTTCCGAAATCCCACCACCCGCGCCATTTGAACGGCTCGTACACGGGGTTGTACGGCCGCTCCTTCGCGGGCCCGAGCCAGAGGTTCCAGTCGAGCGTCGGCGGCACGTAGTACTCCTGGAGCGGCCGGTCCATCGCCTGCGGCCAGATGGGGCGATTGGTCCAGAAATGCACCTCGCGCACCGTGCCGATCAATCCGGCCTCGACCCACTCGCGGATCAGCCGGATCCCCTCGTGGGTGTGGCCCTGATTGCCCATCTGCGTCGGGACTTTGTACTTCCGCGCCGCGTCCTCGAGCGCGCGGACCTCGCCGAGCGTCCGCGCGAGGGGCTTCTGGGTGCGCGTCGGTTTCCCCGCCTGCATCGCGAGCATCGAGGCCGCGGCGTGCGAGTGGTCGGGAATCGTCACCGTCACCGCGTCGATGTTCTTCGCCTCCTTGTCGAGCATCTCGCGGTAGTCCTTGTAGTGCTTCGCCTTCGGAAAGGCGCGATACGCACTCGCGGCGTTCTCGTCGTCGACGTCGCAGAGGATGTAGATGTTCTGTCCCTGGTCGGCGATTCCCTGCACGTCGTTCCGTCCCATGCCTCCGACGCCGATGCACGCGAAGTTCAGTGTGTCGCTCGGTGCCAAGTATCCGCGGCCGAGTACGTGCCGCGGCACGACGTGAAACGCCGCGCCCGCCGCGGCCATCGACTCCACGAAATCCCGCCGGTTGATCTTGCGTTTGGTCATGGGCTTCTCCTCAGGCAGCCTGCGGTGCGCCGGCCTGGCGGCGCATCGCGATCTTGGGACGGAAGAGCAGGAGGAACAGCACGAAGACGCCGAACGCGAGCGCGGCAGGCACCAGCCAGATGCTCCGCCAGTCGTGCACGGCGTTGGTGCAGACACCGTTGACCACCGCGCCCACGCAGCGGGTGTAGCGGTCGGCCACGGCGCCGGAAACGAACGCGCCGATGAAATATCCCACGCCGTTCGTCACGAAATTGATCAAGCCCTGCGCCGCACCGCGGATCTTGGCGCCGGCCTTTTCGTCAGTGTAGATCTGTCCGCTCACGAAGAAGAAATCGTAGCACATCCCGTGGAGCACGATGCCGAGATAGACGAGCCCCATCAGCGCCCCCGCGTTCCCGAACGCGAACGCGAGATAGCGCGTGCCCCATGCCGCCATGCCAACCAGCAGAATGCTCTTGATCCCGAAGCGCTTGAGCGCGAACGGCAGGATCAGAATGAAGCCGATCTCGAACACCTGCCCGAAGGTCTGGATGAACGCGGGATCCGGTGCATGGATGTCGTTGAGATAGAGGTTCGCGAAGGTGTAGTAGAACTGGAGCGGAATGCAGAGCAGGAACGAGAAGATCACGAAGATCAGAAACGGCTTGTCCTTGAGCATGCCGAGCGCGTCGAGCCCGAGCGCGTCACGGATGCTGAATGGCGCCCCCGCCGCCTTGGGCGGCGTATGCGGCAACACGAAGGAATAGAGCCCGAGCACGATGCTCGCCCCCGCCGCCACCTTGAGCGGCACGGCCAGCGCATCGGCGTGCAACACCAGCCCGATCAGCACCCCCGCCACGATCCAGCCGATCGTGCCGAGCACGCGGATCTTCGGGAATTCGCGCGCCGGATCGTCCACGTGGTGGAACGAGATCGAGTTCGTGAGCGAGAGCGTCGGCATGTAGCAGAGCGCATAGACGATCAGCATCACGTAGAACGCGGCGAAGCTGTGCAGCGTCGAGACGTACCACAGCACCACGCCGCCCAGCAGGTGCAGGAACGCCAGCAGCTTTTCCGTGGCGAAGAACCGATCGGCCACGACCCCCAGAAAGAACGGCGAGACCAGCGCCGCGATCGCGGTGGCCCCATACGCGAGACCGATCTGGCTCCCGGTGAAGTGCAGCGTCTTACTGAGGTATGTCCCCATCGTGACGAACCACGCCCCCCAGACGAAGTACTGGAGGAACATCATGGTCGAGAGTCGGAACTTCGTCCCGGTCATGGCAGCACCTTGATCTTGATGTTGCGGTAGGCGACGCGCCCACCGTGATCCTGGAGACCGATGTAGCCGGTGGCATTCGTTCCATAGTACGGATGCGGTGCGAACTTGCTGTGCGCGACGCGCGCCTTCCAGTCGGGACTCCCGAGCACGTAGTCCACGACCTTCACCCCGTTGAGCCACTGCTCGATGTGATTGCCCCGCGCGATGATCTCCACGTGGTTCCACTCCCCCGCGGGCTTTGCGACACCGGGTTTGGTGGGATAGAGCGCGTAGTCGGAGCCCGCCGCGGTGAGCGGGTGCTTCCCGTCCGATGCGTGCGCGTCGTCCAACACCTGCATTTCCGGCGCGTTCCAGTAGATGGCTCCGTCCACCTCGCTCGCGCGGTAGAAGATCCCGCTGTTGGCGTCGAAGGCGACCTTCCAATCAATCTTGAGATCGAAGTTCGCGAACTTCCTGGTCGTGATCAGATCGCCGCCCGTGGGCTCGCCGCCCTTGGCATCGAGCGTGAGCGCCCCGTCGATCACCTTCCAGCTGGCGGGCACCGAATCCATCTTGTAGCCCCGCCACCCGTCCATGGTCTTCCCATCGAACAGGAGCTGCCAGCCGTCTGCGCGCTCGGCCGAGGTCAAGGTGTTCGGTGCGGTCATCGTGCTGTCCTGGGCGAACAGCGGAGCGGCCGCCAGGAGTGCCACGGAAATGCCTACGGCAACGCGTCGAAATGTCTGCATCAGGAGCCCCGTAAGGGTGGTGGGTACAACCGGCCCGAACCTACGCGCCGGGGCCGCGATGCGCCATAGCCGGAGCGGAGCGAACCATCGAGCGGACGCCGGCCCGCGACTTTTGGGACCGGCCGGGGTATTTTTCTGTTCAGGTAATCCGGAGTCTCGTTTTTGAAGCCCGCCGCCCTCGTTCTCGCTCTCTGCGCCGCCACCGGAATCACCGGCGTGGCACGCGCGCAATCCCACGGAGTGGACACACTCTCCAACGCGGGCGTCGTCCGCGCGTCGGGGGTGGTGGACTCCGTGTTCGTGAAGAAGGTGCGCCCCGCGGCCACCATCGCCGGCGGCGATTGGACGTCCTATATGATGGCGCGCCTCGGCATTCGGCCGATCCCGGCGGGCATGGGCATCCACGTGGACGTGGATACCGCGCGCATCGAATTGGCCGGCACGATCGGTGAGCTGCCGCCCGAGGCGCAGGCCGAGCTCCGGCCGCTCTTTCAGATCTTCGGCCCGAACACTCCCTACACGGCAGACGTGACGCTCTTCCCGGCCGGAGCGGGTGCGGTACGGTTCCGGCTCCACCGGGTCACCATCAATCGCATCCCCATTCCCGATACCTGGCTTCAGGGCGTGATGACGGAGGTCGGGAAACAGTACCCCGCCCTGACCCGCACGGGCCGCGATCTTCTCGTGGCGATCCCGCGGGGTGGCGCCGTGCATCTCGTGCGGGGCGGCGTGGAGCTCGAGGCACCGGCGGGGGATACGGCGGCGTCCGCGGGCCGGTGACCCGCACGCTCGCCGCCGCCGCGCTGGCGCTGCTGGCCGCGGCGGGCACTCACCTGGAGACACCCGTGCCGTTCACTCTCACCTCCTCGGCATTCAAGGATGGCGGCTCCATTCCCAGCGTCTACACCTGTGACGGGAGGGACGTCTCGCCGCCGCTCGCGTGGGCGGGCGTACCCGCCGACGCCAAGAGTCTCGCCTTCATTCTGGACGATCCCGACGCGCCCGATCCCAAAGCGCCCAAGAGGACCTGGGTGCATTGGGTGCTGTTCAACATCCCGCCGACCGCGACGGGGCTTCCCGAGGCCGTGACAGCGAAGGCACTGCCCGCGGGGACGCGCGAGGGAACCAACGACTGGAAGCGCACGGGGTACGGCGGTCCCTGCCCGCCGATCGGCCGGCACCGCTACGTGCACAAGCTCTACGCGCTCGACACGACGCTCGACCTGGAGCATCCCACGAAGGCCCGCCTCGAGGCGGCGATGCGTGGGCACATCGTCGGTGAAGCACAGCTGATCGGCACGTATCAGCGGCCGGGACATTAGCGGGAGCACCCCTACCGCGTCCTCCGCCGACGCCGTATCGTCTCCCGCTATGACCCGACCCTT
>Ga0102953_1000412_pt1 | contig 29855 bp, 10 predicted proteins | sample SalPon2A_C_D2_MG_FD_78509 | JGI IMG/M metagenome (GOLD analysis project Ga0102953, IMG submission 78509) | Soil microbial communities from South San Francisco under conditions of wetland restoration - Salt Pond MetaG R2A_C_D2_MG | ecosystem: Environmental > Terrestrial > Soil > Wetlands | place... | reverse complement strand
GCTGATGGGCGGCGCGGGCGACGATTTCCTGATCGGCGGCGCCGGCGACGACATGCTCTACGGCGGCGCGGGCAACGACACCCTGATCGGCGGCTTCGGCGCCGACCTGCTCGACGGCGGCGAAGGCGACGACACCGCGCTGGTGCACGGCGTGGCGCCGGTGGCCTACTGGAGCCTGAACGAGACCAGTGGCTCGACTGTGCACGACACTGCGGGCACGCCGCAAGACGGCAGCTTCTACGGCCGCCGGCCCGACCTCGACGATTCCGGCGTGCCGGCCTCGCTGGCGCCGTTCGGCGCCGGGACCTCGGCCGACTTCCACGACTCGAAGAAGGAATACATCGCGGTCGCGCACGACGCCGTGTTCGAGGTCGCCGAGGGCAGCGTCCAGCTCTGGTTCAATACCCGCGATGCGAAGGATGCACAGACGCTGTTCGCCAAGGACGGGAAAGGAACCGACAACGGACTCGAGATCTCGCTTGCTCACCGCGATCTCACCGTGCGCTTGGAGGGCCCGGACGGCAGCCACCTGATCGATACCCGTCACAGCGCGTTCGACAACCCGGTGAAATCGAACACCTGGTACCAACTCAGCTTCACCTTCGGCAGCGACGGCATGCAGCTGTACCTCGACGGCGCCCTGATCGGCTCCAACGCCTACACCGGCGGCCTGGTCGCCAACCGCGATGCCATCGTTATCGGCGGCAGCAACGCGCACGACCGCGGCACGAACGACCTGTCCAGACTCAAGATCAAGCGCCCCTTCGACGGCCGTATCGACGAGGTTGCGTTCTTCGACGTGGCGCTGTCGCCGGAGCAGATCGCGCAGAGCAGGCAGCGCGGGGCGGCGGGAGTGATCGATCCGGCCGACGTCGGCACGGTGGACGGCAGCGACACGCTGCTGAGCATCGAGCACATCGCGTTCACCGGCGGCGGCGTGTTCACCGCCGCGGCGGGCGATTCGAGCGAGGTGCAGATCGTGCCGCCGGCGAGCGAGCATGAGCACGGGCACGAGCGCGGCGAGATCGCGGAATGGGTTGCTTCGCACCTGAACGGTGCGCGGCGCGAGTGGATGGACGCGGGGCATCGGGGCAGGCTGGCCGACATTCACGAAGACTGGACCGAGCACGGCTTCAGCCTGTTTGCGCACTCCGGCGCCAAGTCGGCGCTGTTCTCGGTCGAAGGCGTCACGCTGGGCGGCCATGGCGACGGTGAACGGCAGGAGACGGGACGGCACGAGGACGGCGGGCACGACTGGATTCGGGTCGCTACGGAGCCCCATTCCGGCGCGCAGAAAGGTCAAAATTCGCAAGGGAAGGGCGCAACGAAGATCTCGAAGGACGCGCCTAAGGTCGACTGGAACGACACCTGCCGCGGCCTCGCGGCGCCTTTCCAGGCCTCGGGCAAGCAGGGTGCGCGCGGAGGCGGTCAGTCGAATCTCGCGAGCTTCGACACCTCACCCAAGAAGAAGTCCCGGCACTGAGCCGGCCGCGCGGCCGCGCGCCGCCGGGGGTAAGATAATCTCAAGTATCATAGGGTTGTGGATGCCGCGACCGAGCGGCGATCGCAATCAATTTCCCAAACGAAGAACAGGAGGCGTGCAATACCATGGCAACCAAACCCGATACCCCGCAAATGCAGGCGGACATGGCGGCGATGAAGATCAAGTGGGACGACTCGAACATGAAGAGCTCCTACGCCAACGTCTGCAACGTCACCAGCACGCGCGAGGAAGTCGTGCTTCTGTTCGGCATGAACCAGGCCTGGAACCGCGGCCAGAAGGAGGTCACGATCCAGTTGACCGACCGCATCGTCATCAGTCCCTTCGCCGCCAAGCGCTTGAGCATGCTGCTCGGCAACGTGGTGACCGAGTATGAAAAGCGCTTCGGTACCCTCAACATCGAAGCCGGCATGACCGGCGGCGGCGTGACCGGCGGCGACGCGAAGAAGTAGCGCAGCGTCACCCCCTACCGCCTTCGGGGCCCACTGAGACCCCGCTGACATGAGCTCGGTCGAACCGGAAATCCACGAGCAGTACGGCCAGGGGCAGGTGGCCGACCTGGCAGGCCGGCGCGCCTACGACCAGGCCTGGCGGAGTTTCGCGGGCGATCAATCGCCGGAGGATTTCTGCCGCAGCTGGCTGATGATCCAGGCGCACATGATCGGCGGCGTGTCCGACGGCGTGGTGATCCTGGTCAAACCCGGGACTTCGACTTTCGCGCCGGTCGCGTTCTTTCCCGAGAACCCGGCCGATCGCGCGCGGCTGGCGCCGATCAGTGAGCGCGCGCTGAAGGAGGGGCGCGGCATCATCGAGCCGCAGACCGCGACCCAGGCCGCGGATGCCGCCGGCCCGCGCTACCAGCTGGCCTACCCGGTGCGCCTGGACGGCAAGGTGCACGGCGTTGTCGGGGTCGACATCGACTGGCGACCCGAGGCGCGCCTGCAGACGGCGATCCGCGACCTGCAATGGGGCTCGGGCTGGCTCGAGGTGCTGTTGCGGCGCCATGCCGACCCGCAGCAGGCCGAGCGCCAGCGCCTGAAGTTCGCGCTCGATCTGGTGGCCACGCTGCTCGAGCAGGCGCGCTTCAGCGAGAGCGCCACCGCCTTCGTCACCGAGCTCGCCGCGCAGCTCGGCTGCGACCGCGTGTCGCTCGGCATTCTCGACGGCAAACGCATCAAGCTGCGCGCGGTGTCGCACTCCGCCCAGTTCGAGCAGCGCGCCAACCTGTTGCGCGCCGTCGAAAGCGCGATGGAAGAGGCGGTCGACCAGGTGGAGACCGTGGTCTACCCGCCGGAGCAGGACGCACGCCCGGTCGTCGCGCGCGCGCACGAGGCGCTGCTGTACGAGTCCGAAGCGGGCAGCGCGGCGACCTTCCCGCTGGTGCACGGCGAGCGCGTGGTGGGCGCGCTCACCCTGGAGCGCGCCAAGGGCTACCGCTTCGACGTTCCGACGCTCGAGGTCTGCGCGGCCGTGGCTTCGGTCGCGGGCCCGATCGTCGAGCTCAAGCGCGGCAACGAAACCAGCCTGCCGCTGCATGCAGGGCGCTCGGTCAAGGGGCTGTGGGAGAAGCTGGTCGGCGCAGGTCACGCGGGGCTCAAGCTCGGCGCGCTGGGCCTGGCCGCGCTGGCCGCGTTTCTCGCCTTTGCCACCGGCGCCTATCGCGTCTCGGGCAACGCGACCATCGAGGGCGCAGTGCAGCGCGCGATTACGGCGCCGATCAACGGCTACGTGAAGGAGGCGACCTTGCGCGCCGGCGACAAGGTCACCAAGGGTCAGATCATCGGGCGCTTCGACGACCGCGACCTGAGGCTCGAGCACGTCAAGCTCGCGAGCCAGCGCGAGCAGTACATCAGGCAGTACCGCGAGGCCATGGCCAACCACGAGCGCGCGCAGGCCGAGATCGTCAGCTCGCAGATCGCGCAGAGCGAGGCGCAGCTGGCACTGGTCGACGAGCAGCTGGCGCGCACCCTGATGGTGGCGCCATTCGACGGCCTGATCGTGAGCGGCGACCTGTCGCAAAGCCTCGGCTCGCCGGTGGAGCGCGGTCAGGTGCTGTTCGAGATCGCGCCGATAAATGACTATCGGGTCGCGCTGCAGATCGACGAGCGCGACATCGCCCAGGTGGCGCTCGGCCAGCGCGGCGAGCTCACCGTGTCGTCGATCCCGGGCGAGCGCTTCGCCTTCACGGTCAGCAAGATCACGCCGGTCAACACGGCGAAGGAAGGGCGCAACTTCTTCCGCGTCGAGGCCGCCCTCGCGCAGGCGCCGGGCTCGCGCCTGCGGCCGGGGATGGAAGGCGTGGGCAAGATTCACATCGACGACCGCAAGCTGGTCTGGATCTGGACTCACAGCTTCACCGACTGGGTGCGCCTGTGGCTCTGGTCGTGGATGCCGTGAGCCGCGGCGTCTAAAGGTCTTGCCGCATGTCCACGGACCTGCACAGCCCCTCCTGGTACCGCGTTTCCGAGCTGCGGCCGCGGTTGCGCAGCCACGTCCGCATCCACCGCCATCACTACCGCGGCGAGCTGTGGTACGTGCTCGAGGATCGGGTATCGCGCCGCATGCACCGCTTCAACCCCGTGGCGCACTACGCGATCGGCCTCATGGATGGACGCCGCAGCGTGCAGGAAATCTGGGATGCGGCCATCACGCGCTTCGGCGACGACGCGCCGACCCAGGACGAAATGATCCGGCTGCTGGGCCAGCTGCACTCGGCCGACGTGCTGCAGTCGGAAGTCACGCCCGACGTTGCCGAGCTCCTGCGGCGCGCGAAGAAGGGCGCGCGCAAGACCTGGAAGCAGAACCTGCTCTCGCCGATGGCGGTGCGCATCCCGCTCATCGACCCCGACCGCTTCCTCGAGCGCTGGCTGGCGTGGTATCGGCCGCTATTCGGCTGGGTCGGGTTCCTGATCTGGTTGCTGGTCGTCGGCAGCGCCCTGTTTACGGCGGCGCAGCACTGGCCCGAGCTGAGCAAGGACTTCTCCGACCGGGTACTGGCGCCGCAGAACCTGCTGCTCATGTGGCTCACTTTCCCGCTGCTCAAGCTGTTCCACGAGTTCGGCCACGCCTGCGCCACCAAGTCCTGGGGCGGCGAAGTGCACGAGATGGGGATCATGTTCCTCGTCCTGATGCCGATCCCGTACGTCGACGCCACCGCCGCCAGCGCCTTCCGCGCCACGCGGCGCCGGGTCCTGGTCGGCGCTGCGGGCATGGTGGTCGAGGTGTTCATCGCCTCGCTCGCGCTGTTCCTGTGGCTCGACGTCCAGCCCGGCGTGTTCCGCGCGGTGCTCTACAACGTGATGCTGATCGCCGGCGTGTCGACGGTGTTCTTCAACGCCAATCCGCTGCTGCGCTACGACGGCTACTACATCCTGTCGGACCTGATCCAGATCCCGAACCTGCGCAATCGCGCCCAGCAGTACCTGGCCCACCTCACGGAAACGCGGCTGTTCGGGCTCAAGCTGCCCGAGCTCGAGGCGAGCCGCGGCGAAAAGCGCTGGTTCGTGTTCTTCGCCATCGCCTCGTTCCTGTACCGCACCTTCGTCATGCTGGCGATCGCGCTATTCATCGCCAGCCACTACATGATCATCGGCGTGCTGCTCGCGTTGTGGGCGCTGTTCGCGTCGTTCGTGATTCCGCTGGCCAAGGGCATCGGCTACCTGGTGGCGCACGCGCGGCTGCGCCGCAACCGCATGCGCGCGCTGGGCGTCACCGCGGTGATCGTCGGCGCGCTCGCGGCGCTGCTGTTCGTCGTCCCGGTTCCTCTCTGGAGCCGGGCCGAGGGCGTGATCTGGGTGCCGGACGACGCCCTGGTGCGCGCCGGGGCCGACGGCTTCGTCAAGACGGTGGCGGTCGAGTCGGGGGCCATGGTGCGGCGCGGCCGGCCGCTGATCGTGGCCGAGAACCTCGAGCTCGAGCCCAAGATCCGGGTGCTCGAAGCGCAGTTGCGGCTGCTCGAGACGCGCGCGCATGCCGAGCTGCAGAAGGACCGCGTGCGCTGGGAGATCACGCGCGAGGAGATCCGCGCCACGCGCAGCCAGCTCGAGGACGCGCGCCTGCGCCAGCGCGAGCTCACCATCCGCAGCCCGGTGGACGGCCGCTTCGTGCTCAGCAGCGCGGCGGCCGACATGCCCGACCGCTTCCTGCGCAAGGGACAGGAGGTCGGCTACGTCGTGCCCGCTGCGACCGTGACGGCGCGCGTGCTGGTGTCGCAGGACGACATCGACCTGGTCAAGACCCGCACCCGGCAGGTGCGGGTCAAGCTCGCGGGCCGCATGTACGAGACCATCGACGCAGAGATCGTGCGCGAAGTCCCGGCGGCGAGCGACCGGGTGACGAACCTCGCCATGTCCAGCGTCGGCGGCGGGTCCGCGCCGCTCGATCCGCAGGACATGAAGAAGGCGAAAACACTCAACACCTGGTTCGAGTTCGATCTCGAGCTGCCGGCGACGCGCGCCTTCGTGCTCGGCGAGCACGTCTATGCGCGCTTCGAACTCGGTTCGGAGCCTCTCGCCTGGCGCATCTACCGCTCGGTCAGGCAGCTGTTCCTGCGGCGCTTCGCGGTCTGATGGCGGCGAACTCGCCGGCCCTGCCGGGCACCGGCTATCCCGAGCGTCCCGAGGCGCGCGAAGGCAGGCTCGAGCGGCTGGTCACCGCGGCGCGCTATATCACCGGCGGCGCGAGCACCGGCAAGAATCGCCTGGCGCGCATTGTGGCGGCCACCAATGCCGCCCCGGCCGGCCTCGAGTCGGATTCGGACCAGCAACTGCTCGCGCGCGCGGCCGAGCTGCGGCAGCAATTGCGGCGCGCGGGCTTTCGCGACCTGGCGCTCGCGGGCGCCTGCTTCGCGCTGGTGCGCGAGGCGGCTCGGCGCAGCATCGGGCAGCGCCACTTCGACGTGCAGCTGATCGGCGGCTGGGCGATGCTGAACGGCATGCTCGCCGAGATGGAGACCGGCGAAGGCAAGACCATCACCGCGACGCTGACCGCCGCCACCGCGGCGCTGGCCGGGCGCGCAGTGCACGTCGTCACCGTCAACGACTACCTCGCCGAGCGCGACGCCGAAACCATGGGACCGGTGTTCCGCGCGCTCGGCCTGAGCGTGGGCTGCGTCAAGCAGGGCATGGACCCCGCCGCGCGCCGCGCGGCCTACCGCTGCGACGTCACCTACTGCAGCAACAAGGAGATCGCGTTCGACTACCTGCGCGACCGCATGGTGCTCGGCGGCAAGCCGCGCGCGATCGCGATGAAGATGGACGCCCTGTCCGGCGCCGGCGCCGGGCAGCGCCTGCTGCTGCGCGGGCTCCAGTTCGCGATCGTCGACGAGGCCGACAGCGTGCTGGTGGACGAAGCGCGCACGCCGCTCATTCTGTCGACCGAGGCCAAGCAGAGCCAGGAGGAAGAGCTGCACAAGCAGGCGCTGGGCCTCGCGCGCGAGCTCGGCGAGGACGATTACGTCATCCGCGACAACGGGATCGAGATCACCGAGGCCGGCCTGGACCGGCTCGAAGATCTGTGCGAGACGCTGAGCGGCGTGTGGCGCGGACCGCGCCGCCGCGAGCAGCTGGTGCGCCAGGCGCTCAGCGCGCTGCACATCTTCCAGCGCGACAAGCACTACCTGGTGCGCGACGACAAGGTGGTGATCATCGACGAGAACACCGGCCGCCTGATGCCCGACCGCTCCTGGGAACAGGGTCTGCACCAGCTGATCGAGATCAAGGAGCAATGCGAGGTCACCGGCCGGCGCGAGACGCTGGCGCGCATCAGCTACCAGCGCTTCTTCCGCCGCTACGTCCACCTCGCGGGGATGACCGGCACGGCAAGCGAGGTCGCCTCCGAGCTGTGGGCGGTGTACCGGCTGCGGGTGTCGAAGATTCCCACCAACAAGCCCGTGCGCCGCGCGCGCCACGCAGACCGCATCTACGGGCGCAGCGACCTCAAGTGGCGCGCGGTAATCGCGCGCATCGGCGAGCTGCGTGCAGCCGGACGTCCGGTACTGGTCGGCACCCGTACGGTGGGTGCCTCCGAGGCGCTCGCGCGCCACCTCGAGCGGGCGGCTATCCCGTTCCGACTGCTGAACGCCCGCCAGGACCGCGAGGAGGCGGAGATCGTGGCGCGCGCCGGCGATCCGGGCTGCGTGACGGTGGCGACCAACATGGCCGGCCGCGGAACCGACATCAAGCTCGCGCCGGGGGTCGCCGAGGCGGGTGGCCTGCACGTCATCACCACCGAGCTGAACGACTCGGCGCGCATCGACCGCCAGCTGTTCGGCCGCTGCGGCCGGCAGGGCGATCCCGGAAGCTGCGAGGCGATCCTCGCCATCGAGGAGGACCTTGTCGCCAATTTCCTGCCGCTCGCGGCGGCGCGACTGCGCCATCTCGACCGACTGCCGCTCGCGTTCGGCCAATCGGTGTTCGCTGCCGCGCAGTGGCGCGCCGAGCGTTCGCATTCGCGCGCGCGTCGCGACCTGCTCGACCTCGACGATTATCTCGGCGATGTGCTCGCATTTTCAGGCGGTGGAGAATAAGGAGACGACAAAGTGACTTCACAATTGCTCATCTATGAATCGGCAGTTCCCGTATCCAACACGCGCCACGGCGAGTGGTCGGTGGAGGTCGGCGCGGACTACAGCTTCAGCAAGGGCGTGAACTCGGTGCCGCTGATGGCGGTGGAGTTCCCGCACGCCGCAACGGAATACGCGATCGTATTCAGCGGCACCGCCGAGGCGTTCATCCCGGCGGTGATCCTTGGCATGCGCGGTAACGAGAATCTTTACCTCGCGCAGCAGGGCGGCTGGCAAGCGAAGTACATCCCGGCGTTCGTGCGTCGCTATCCGTTCGTGTTCTCGAGTTCGCAGGACGGCAAGACGTTCACGCTGTGCATCGACGAGGCCTTTCCAGGCTTCAACCAGCAGGGCCGCGGCCAGCGCCTGTTCGCCGAGGACAAGAAGCCCAGCGCCTATGTCTCGAACGTGCTCAAGTTCCTCGAACAATACCAGCTCGAGTTCCGCCGCACGCAGGCGTTCTGCAACAAGCTCAAGGATCTGGGCCTGCTCGAGCCGATGCGCGCGCAGGCGAACCTGCCCTCGGGCGAGCGGCTGGCGCTGACGGGCTTCATGGCGGTGAGCCGCGACAAGCTCAAGGCGCTGCCGGGGGACAAGCTCGCCGAGCTGGCGAAGACCGACGAGCTGGAACTCTTGTACCTGCACCTGCAGTCGATGCGCAATTTCTCGGCGATGGTCGAGCGGTTGGGAGGCACGCAGAAGCCAGCTCAGCCTCCGGAGCCGCCAATAGCGCCCGAGCCCGAGGCGGCACCCGCGGACCGCAAGTAGCAATTGCTAGGCCCGCGCCGCGTCCGCGGCGCGCGTCTCGTCGAACTTGCCGCCGCTTTTCGGCTTGGCCGGCGTGCCCGGCGCGTTTCTCTTGCGCTGCACGGCTTGCACCGTCGCAGTGACCGTCACCGCGCTGGCGCCGCGCCGGTTGTCGAGCGCCAGGTAGTAGTCGTCGGACTCGGGGATCGCCACCTTGAACGATATCCTGCGGTCGAGCACGGCGCGGAACAAGGCCCTGGGCTTGCCCGCCTTGAGCTGCTTTGCGCTCACCAGCGCGACGCCGAGCCTGCCGGTCGCGCTGATGCTGATGGCAACCAGCGTGCCGCGCGGCAGATGGCGCAGGCGCACCGACTTCAACTTGCCCTGCGGCACCTCGATCGTGACCTGCGCGGTTGCCGCGGTGGCGGGCCGGGGCGCGCCGGCGAGCGCGGCGGCGCAGCCCAAGGCGAGCGCCGCGGCTAGAAGTGGGCGCGGCATTTGACCCCAGCGGGGATGCGGTTGCCGGGATTGGGCAGTCGCAGGCGAACGCCGAAAGTGCCGCTCGCGGCGTCGAGCACCTGATCGACGACTTCGACCTGCGCCACGTACTTGCCGCCGACCGGCTCCTCGGGCAGCACCTGCGCACGCTGCCCGCGGCGGATCCTGCCGAACTGGCTCACCGGCAGCACCAGTTCGACGTTCAGCGGATCGACCTGGAGCAGCCGCATGATCGGGTCCTTCTGGTTGGAGCTCATCAGCTCGCCGGGGCGCAGCATGATTTCCGCCACGATACCGTTGACCGGGCTCTTGATCGAGCGCTCCTCGACCACCTGCTCGGCGCGCTTGACGTCGAGCTGGGCAAGCTGCTGGTTCTCGCGCGCCGCGCGCAGCTGCTCTGTCGCCAGGCGGTACTCGGATTCGGCCTCGTCGCGCGCGTTTGCCGAGACGAAATTCTTCTTCTGCAGCTCTTCGGCGCGCAGCCACTTCTTCTTCGCCAGGTTGACCTTCGCTTCGGCGGACAGGATCTCGCCCTGCATGGTCGCGCGCGAGCGCGCCACCGCGAGCGCCGCGTGCTCGGTACCGGAGTCCAGGGTGGCGAGCAGCTGCCCCCTTTTTACGGCGTCGCCGCGCTGGACCTTGAGTGACTCGATGACGCCTTCGACCGGCGAGCGCACGTCGACGGTCTGCCGCGCCTCGATCAGGCAGTCGTATTCGTGCCGGGACTGGGCCGTGGCGGGGGCAGCGGCGACGAGGCTGCAGCCCGCAAGGAAAATGAGGTCTTTGATCAAGTTGAATATCTGCAGGCAAAACCGGAGTTTAGCGGATTCGCTCGGGCAGGCGGCGGTAACGCCGCTGCAGCGCCGTGGTCGGACTGTCGTGCGCCTGCGCCGGTTCGTCGGGACCCCGCGCTTCGCGCCGTTCAACGTCGATCTGCTGGCGAAACCTGGCACCCGGAAACAGCGCGCGGAGTTCGATCGCATGGGCCGCGAGCTGCCCGGCAAAGACAGGTAGGCGAAAGCGTACGATGGGGTGAGCGCGCGCCTGCGCTCACTCTGATGCGAATTTCGCTCGAGTTTCGCAGCGAAATGAGTGTCTTCAGGCCGTTTGCGGACAAACGTTCTTCGGATCGCGTCGTGTTCGCGCAACCGCTCGCGCAGCCGCGCGCCTTTTTGATTTTGGGTAAAAAAGGTTGCGTGGTGCCTTGCATGCCGCTATAAATCGCTCTAGGTGAGGGCCGTCTTTCGCGGGCTTCGTCGCCGCGGAGTGGGCGCGCCAGCGATCGACTCAGCTTCACGCTGAGGGCAGGATAAGAACAAGCGAAACAACTACTGTCGCACGGCGCGAGGTCGTGCATTGGGAGAATCGATGGGCACCACTGCACGACAGCCGAAAGACTTCGCGTCCTGCGCGCCCCCGTCGCTGTACCAGCTCTTCTGGAGCCCCTTGGCCAATGGCATGCGGCGCCTCGCGCGCTGGCGCAAGCGCGGGCGGCTCGGCAAGGAATTCGCGGAGCAACGGCGCTCGATGCGCTTCGAGCCGCTCGAGCCGCGGCTGCTGCTCTCGGCCGACCTGGTGCACAGCGCCGCCGACGGCGTCGCGCTCGACGCCAGCGTGAGGGTCGCCGAGGTCGGCGGCACTCAGGTGGTGCAGCTGGTCGACAACGGTTCGGGCGCGGTGCTCGAGGCAGCCGCGCTCGACCAGGACGTCAATCTGAAGGTGCTCGGCGCCGACCGCAACGACGCACTGACGATCGATTTCGACGCGGGGGTGCTGGCGCACCGGGTCAGCGTGCAGTTCGACGGCGGCGCAGGAAGCGACACGCTCAAGGGGCCGGCGGCCGACAGCGCCTGGAACATCACCGGCGCGGGCACGGGCGAGGTCGGCGATACTCAGTTCACGCACGTCGAGAACCTGGTCGGCGCGACGGACAACCAGGACACCTTCGTCGTCGGCGCAGACGCGAGCCTTGCCGGGCTGCTGGACGGCGGCACGGGCGGCTTCGACAGCCTGGTGCTGGACGGCGGCAGCTTCGGCTCGGTCGTCTATGCGGCAAGTGGCCCGCATTCCGGCACCATCGACCGCGACGGCAGCGTCATCGCCTACGCCGGCCTGGAGCCGGTGACCGACCTGAGCATGGTCGCCGATCGCACGTTCACGACCGGCGACCTGACCGACAACGCGCGCCTGTCGGAGTCGGGCGGCAATCTCACGATCCAGAGCCTCGACGCGATCCCGACCTTCGAGAGCCTCACGTTCGCCAAGCCGACCCATTCGCTCACCATCGATCTCGGCGGCGACCTCGGTCTGCCGATGAGCGCTGACCAGCTCGACATCCAGGCGCTCAGCCTGAACGCCGACCTCACCGTCAACGGCGGCGACGGGCGCGACGAGGTCACGGTGAGCGGCAACCTCACCTTGCCCGGCAAGGACCTCACGATCAACGCCGAGCAGATCACCGTCGAGCCGGGGGTGACGATCTCGACGGTGCTGACCGGCCCGGTCGATGCGCTCGGCGACGTCCATCTCAACGCGACCGACAATCCCGCGGACGTGTTCACGCTGTTCTTCGACCGCCAGGAAACTTCCGCTTCGGTGACGGTCGACGGGGCGACGATCAGGGGCGGGAGCGTGACGATCGAGGCGAACGCCCGCTCGGACAGGAGCTGGAACGAAGCCGGTCCGGGCTTCGACGTGGTGATCAGCACTCTGGACAGCCTGAACGAGTTCGGCGGGGTGGCGATCGCCAACGCGGACGCGAGCGTATCGCTCAGCGGCACGACCGAGATCGACGCTCTGACGCTGACGCTCAGCGCCAACGCCCACTCGGAAGCGGTCGTCAGGAGCGTCGGCGTGGGGCTCGCCGTTGCGTACGGCGAGTCGAACCCCACCGCGAGAGTCACTGTCGGCGACGGGGCGCATCTGAACACATCCGGCGATCTGACGATCGACACGGTGGCTGAAAGCCGCGTCGACGTCGAGGCCGCGCAATCCCTGCTCGGGCCGAACAAGCCCGCGACCGCCTACGACGTCACGCTCGCGGCGGGCAGCACAACCATCGAGTCGACGGCGTGGGTGCAATCCGGCGCGATGCTCGACGTCGGCGGCAACCTGAAGGTGGACGCGTCGATTTCGAAGGACTTCCAGGTCTCGTCTTCCGCGGGCGCCTACGAAGACGGTGCCGTCGGCGGGGCGGTGGCGCTGTCGGGCGCGGGCAGCGCGGTCAACGCGCTGCTGGACGCTTCCGCGGACGTCGGCGGCGGCGTGGAGGTGAAAGCCGACACGACGGTCGTCGACAACGAAACCTCCGCCAGCGCGACGGTCGGCACCGGCATCCTGGCCAAGCCGGTGATCGCCGCCAAGAACGCCGTCGGCCTGGCCAACGCGACGGGCTCGTTCTTCCAGCAGATCACGCCGCCGCCCGACCAGCGCGGCCAGGGTCCGACCAAGTTCGCCTTTTCGGCCGCGTTCGCCTACGCCGACCATTCCAATCTGGCGCTGGCGAGGATCGACGCCGGCGCGCAGGTGGGCGCTCATGCGGGTGACGTCAAGGTCGAGGCGGACATCCTCGATGCGCCGAAGATCAGCGCGCGCGCCTTCATCGACTCGCAGAAGATCAGCGAAAAGAATCCCGCCGGCAACACCAAGGAGAACTCGCTCAGCGCCGCCTTCGTGCTCGGCTACTACGACAACCAGGCGGACGCGCACCTCGGCGCGGGCGCGGCGGTCGACGCCACCGGAACGGTCGCCGTCGAGTCGCAAACGTCGATTCCGCTGGTGATCGACTGGCTGCGCATCTCGGAGCATCCCTCGCCGTCGGACCTGGGCGGCACGCTTGCCGATCACGCCAACAGCAACTTCGGCATACAGAACGGGATATTCACCTCGTGGGCGCAAAGCAATGCCGCCGGCACCAAGACCGCCGGCGCGTTTTCCGTCGACGTGGTGAACATCGACGACAGCAGCCACGCCTACATTGCGCAAGGCGCACGGGTCAATCAGAACTCGGCGTACCGCAGCGGCGCGCAGGTCGTCCGCGTCGAGGCCACCAACCTGGTCGAGGCGGTCCATCTTGCGGGGGTGGTCGGCTTGACGTTCTTAGGCGCCCAGGGCGGCGAAGGGGGCGTCGGCGGCTCCTACCTGAAGGTCACGTACGGCGGCGCGGTGACGGCGCAGATCTACGCCGGCGCGCACGTCTATGCCGACGCGCTGATCGTGCGCGCCGATTCCAAGACCCACAACACGTCGATAGCGGAGGCCGGCGGCAAGGCCGAGGACCTGGCGATCGACGGCGCGTTCTCGCTTGTGCGCGAGGACAACCTGACGCTGGCGCGCATCGACGACGGCGCCTACGTCGAGACGGGCACCGGAATGCTCGCCATTCCCAGGGTGATTCGCGACCGCTACGCCGCGGGAACGGTCGGGGTGGAGATCCCGTTCCTGTTCGGGCCGGCGCAAGTCGAGGACAAGCTGGTCGCGCTCGACAGCAACGGCGACGGGGTGGTCGATGCGAACGACGCCGACGTCACGGCGGCCGACGACCAGAGCCTGCAGACCAACCTGAACCAGCTGGTCGTCGCGGAGGACGATTCCAAGGTCATCAACGTGGGCGGCGGCGTCACGGCCGGCAAGAGCGTCGGCGTCGGCTTCTCGGTCGCGATCAACGAGATCGGGCGCGACACCGAGGCGCTGGTCGGCAAGCGTGCCGAGTCGTTCGACACCGGCGCCGTCGACAGCGCCGACGGCACCATCGGCTTCGACCGGCCTCACGGCTACGTCACCGGCGACGCGGTCGAGTACGACCCGGCGGGCGGCACGCCGATCGTGACCCCGGGCACCTACTACGTAATCGTGGTCGATCCGCGCACGATACGCCTCGCGCAGACGCTGGAGGACGCCTACGCGGAAACCCCGGTCGCGGTCGCGCTCGACGCCTCGGGAGCCTCGAACGAGACGCAATTGCTGCGTGATCCGCAAACCGGCCCGGGATGGGACTACGCCGGCGACCGGGTGAAGATCGCCGCGGTCAACAGCGGCGCGATCGACTCGATAACGGTGTCCGGGGCGGTGATCACGAAGGCTTCGAGCAAGCCGGATCCCGAAGGCCAGAAAGGACCGTCCAACGGCGGCAAGTACGGCTTCGGCCTGTCGGTCGACGTGGCGGTGAACACGATCGAGGACGTGACCCGGGCCGCGGTCGACAACGCCTCATTGTCGGGCGGGACCGACGCGGTGATCCTGGCAAAGGACGATTCGGACATCCTTGCCGTGGCGGGCGCGGTGTCGGTTTCCACCACCCAGGACGGCATCGGCGCGTCGGGCGCCTGGACGCAGGACACGATCACGTTGCAGACCGAGGCGCTCGTCACGGACTCGACGATCGATCTCGGAAGAGACCTTTCGCTCTCGGCCAGCAACAGCGGCAAGATCGTGGGCATCTCGGCCGGGCTGTCCGGCGGCGGCAAGGCCGGCGTGGCCGGCTCGGTGTCGGTCAACCATATCGACGCCAGCGCTAGGGCCGGCTTCGACGACAGCTCGCTCACCGCCGTGCAGACGGTGGACATCGGGGCGGACAACAAGACGCTCATCCAGGCGATCGCGGCGGCGCCGACGTTCGGCGGCAAGGCGTCGATCGGCGCCTCGGTCGGGGTCAATCACGTCGACGCGACTACCGAGGCGAGCGTGCGCGGCTCGGACATCGAGGCTTCGGGCGCGGTCGTTCTCAGCGCCGGCAGCGACGACGAGATCGACGCGGTGTCGGCCGCGATCGGCGCGAGCAAGGGCCCGCTGGCGGCCGCGGTCGCCGTGTCGGTCAACACGATCAGCGACCAGACGCTCGCGCTGATCGACGGCAAGCGCAACACCGGCGTCAACGCCGTGGGCGACGTCGTGATCGATGCGCACGGCGATTCCACGATCTTCTCGCTCGCGGGCAGCATTGGCGGCACCTCGGGTGCGGCGGGGGTGGGCATCTCGACCTCGGTCAACATCGTCGACCATTCGGTCGAGGCGGCGATCACGGGTAATGCGACCGTCGCCTCGTCGGCGGGAGACGTGCGCCTGACGGCCGCCCAGGCGCCGGCGGAGCCGAGCTCTGGCCTGGCGCGCGACGCGCTGACCACGCTCGGCCTGCCGATCGCCTCCACCGTTTCCTCGGGCGCCATCGGCGGCGGGGCCGCCAGCAAGTTCGGCGTCGCCGGGTCGGTGTCGGTGAACACGGTGACGAGCCGGATCCGCGCGCACATCGGGACGCCGCTGGCCGACTACGCCGACGGCCAGGACCCCGTGGTGAGCGCCTGGGGCGACGTCCAGGTCGTGGCGACGAACGACACGGTCGTCTCCGCGGTGGCGGGCAACGTCGGCGGCGGCGGCAGCGCCGGGATCGGCATCGCCAGCGCCACGACCGTTACCGACGACGCGGTGGACGCGTTTGTGGGCGTCAACGCAACGGTCGACGCCGCGGCAATGGGCGGCGCGCATGTGGCGACGCCAGGGGTATCGGTCACCGCACATGCCTCGGAGCAGATCCACACGGCCGCCGTGGCCGGCACCTTCGGCGGCACTTTCGGCGGGGTCGGCTCGGCGACGGTTGCCGTGCTCGGCGAGCACAGCCTCGCGTTCGTCGATCGCGGCGCGCAGATCAACCAGGCCGCGGGCGGGGCGGACGCGCAGAACGTTGAGGTCCGGGCCTCCGACGATACGACGGTCTTCGATCTGGCCGGTGCGCTGGCCGGGGGGGGCTCCGCCGGGGTCGGGCTCGCCGCGGACGTGCTGACGCTCAACAAGGACACCGAGGCTTTCGTCGCGGCTTCCGCGGCAGTGAGCGCGCAGGGCGACGTCGTGGTGAAGGCCGGCTCGAGCGAGAACATCGTTTCGCTGAGCGCATCGGCTGGCCTGGCGGGCTCGGTCGGAATCGCCGGCTCGGCGAGCGTGCCGGTGCTCGACATCACCACACGCGCCTTCGTCGGGCCGGATGAATTCGAACCCATCCCGCGGCTGTCGAGCGGAACCATGACGTTCCTTCCCGACCTCCTGTTCAACGATTCCATCGTGCGTACGCAGGGCAGCTGGAGCGACGAGGGGTTTGCCCCGGGGCAATCGATCGCGGTTTCGGGGTCGTCGTCAAACGACGGCGTGTACACGATCGACTCGATTTCAGCCGACGGCCGCGTGCTGACGCTGGCGCCCTCGGATCAATTGAGCTTCGAAGTCGAGCCGGCCTCGGCGCTCCAGGTCGTGGAGCAGGGCGGTTCGGGTGCGTCGCTCGACAGCAGCGACGCTGTCACGTTCGCCGACAACGGTGCCGATCCCGACTCGATCGCGCGCAGCACGGGCAGCTGGAGCGCGGACGGGGTCCAGGCCGGAGAACGGATCAAGGTATCCGGTTCCGGCGGGAACGACGGCGTGTATCGAATCGCCGCGATATCACCGGACGGCGCGGTGCTGACGCTGACGCCGGACGCCCCGCTGTCGAGCGAGCAGTCCGCGGCGAGCGGGCTGGACCTGGCGCTGGCGCCGACCACCGTCGAGGCCGGGGGCAACGTCGCGGTCGCCGCGGACGACCAGACGCAGATCGACCTGATCGCCGGCAACATCACCGGCGGCGGCTCGGGCGGCGGAGGGGCTGCGGCCGCCGTTCCGATCGTGCACAAGAAGACGCAGGCGTTCATCGGCCGTGATGCGGTGGTCGACGCGCACGCGAACCGCGCGGCGATCGATGCGCAAAATGGCGAATTCGCGGTCAGTTACCAGGACGTGCCGTTCTCGGTCAGCGACGTTCCGGCGCCGCTGTTCTTCGTCAGCGGCACGCTCAGCGCCGACCTCAATTTCGACGGCCAGAACGATCTGACCGATCCGTCGCTGACCCAGCAACGGGAGTCGGTCGCGCAGAGCGAGCAGGTGCGCGGGGTCGCCGTGACCGCGGTGAACCAGGACGACATCGAGTCGGTCGCGCTGAGCGGCGGCGGAGCGGGCGCCGTGGCGGTCAACATCGGCGGCTCGGTCGACGTGACCTCGAACCAGACCCAGGCATTCGTCGGTTCCGGCGCCAGCATTAACGCCCGCACACCCGATGCCGACGCCAGCCAGTCCGTGCTGGTCGCGGCGGGCAACGACTTCTACCACATGGGCATGGCGCTGGCCGCGGCGGGAGGCGGCGCGGGAAGCGGTGCGCCCGGCGCGGACGTGACCGTGGTGAACAACCGCACCGAGGCCTACGTCGCCGACGCGGCGCAGGTCCACGCGCGCGGCGACGTCACGGTGCGGGCCAACGCGCTGGAACATATCCTGTCGGTCTCGGCGGGCATCGCCGGGTCGGGAACCGTGTCGGTGGGCGGTGCGGTATCTGTGATCTCGCTGAACGGCGTCACGCATGCCTACATCGGCAGCGGCGCCACGATTGATGCGGGCGACAGCCTGCTCATCAGCGCGAGCGACGCGACCGGCGTCGACGTGATCGCCGGCAGCGCGGGAGTGGGCATCGGCGGGGGCGGCATCGGCGCTTCGGTCGGCGTGATCGTGATCCACAAGGATACGCAGGCGTACATCGGCGATCACGCACGGGTCGCGACTGACGCCGGCGGCGTGAGCGTGCAGGCGCAATCCTCGGAGGATGTGTTCAACCTGGCGGCGACCGTCGGGCTCGGCTTCTACGCAGGCGTCGGCGGCGCGGTCACGGTCGAGGTGATCGAATCGAACACCGTTGCGTATATCGGCGATTTCGCGCTGGTGAACGCCGGCTTGCCCGGTACAGGCGGGGATCAGTCCGTCCTGGTCTCGGCCTCCAACGATGCGCGCAGCTTCAGCTTCGCCGGCGGGATAGGCGGCGGCGCCGGCGGCATCGGTGGGGCAGTGGATGTCGGGGTGCTGCGTAACGGCACCTCGGCATACATCGGCCAGGGCGCGGGGGTCACCGCGCAGAAGGACGTGGAAGTCGACGCCTCCTCCAGCAGGCAGGTGGGCTCGGTCGTCGTGAGCGCAGGCGGCGGGCTGGTTGGAGGCGCCGGCTCGGTTTCGGTGTGGGCGATCGGCGCCGAGTTCGACTCGGGCTACTCCGACGGCAGCCAGTCGGGGGACGCGCTCGGCGCGACCGACGCTCAAGGGTTCGCAGACGGCATGGCCGGCGGCGGCGACCCGCAAAGCGGCTATGGCGCGATGCTCGGCAACACGTCGCAGCCGGTCGCCTTCGACCCGGCGAGCGCGGTCGACGGGACCGCCGGGACGATCGACCTCGGGCCGGACCAGCCGTTCCAGACCGGCGACGCCGTCGTCTACCACTCGGGCGGGGGCGACAGCGTCGACGGCCTGACCGACGGCAGCACCTATTACGTCATCGCGACCGACGATCCGAACCAGGTCCGGCTCGCGGCGTCGCGCCAGGATGCGTACGACGGCACGGCGATCGCGCTCGATCCCTCCATGGCTACGGGAGACCAGCACAGCCTCAGCTCGGCGACCGCGCAAGGCTCCTCGAGCGCGGGCTCCGAAGTGCAGGACGCAGCGCCTTCGGGCGAAGTCGGCGGCGCGACCGGCAGCACCGCCGTGCCGCCGGGCACCGCGGCGTTCATCGGCGCCGGTGCGACCGTCGCGTCGGACGGCAGCGTCGGCGTCCGCGCTTCGGACGACCTGCAATTCGACGTGATCGCGGGCAGCGTGGCCGCGGGAGCGGGCGGGATCGGCGGCTCGGTCGCTGTCGCGAATCTGCGCAGCAATACCGACGCGCACATCGCGAGCGGCGCCACGGTGAGCGTCGGCGGCGCCCTGGGCGACGACATCGTCGTGTCCGCGACGCTGACCGAAGCCGCGACCGGCCGCGCCTATGCGGGGCAGGTAGGCGGCGCAACGCTGGGCGCGCAGGTCGTCGTGATCCACGATACGAGCGAGCAATCGGCCTACGTCGAGGACGGCGCGCACCTTTCGGGCGCGGGCAGCGTGACGATCTCGGCGCTTGCGGAGCGCAGCGTGCAGGCTGAGGCGATCGGCGGCGGCATCGGCGGCGTGGCGCTCGGCGCCGCGGTCACAGTGGCCGATGTCGGCGGCGCGACCCGCGCAAGGATCGGTGGCGCGACCGTGGCCGTCGGCGGTGGCGTCGACATAAGCGCCGACAACACCTCGAGCGCCGGCGCAAAATCGGTCGCGGTATCGGCCGGCGCGGGTTTCGCCGCCAACGGCTCGGTGGCGACCGCCAAGGTGGATCCGACGGTGCAGGCGTACATCGGCGCGGGGGGCGACGTCACGGCGGATGGCGACATCACCGTCGAGGCGCGCTCCGAGGCGCAGGCGAGCGCCGATGCCCTCGGCGTTTCCCTCAGCGCCGGTGGCGGGCTGGGTGCTTCGGTCGCGCTCGCGACGATGGTGCCGGACATCTCGGCGTACATCGGGCAGAACGCGACCGTGAGCGCGGGGAACGACCTGACGGTGCGCTCGCGCAGCAATTACGACAAGAGCGGAAACCGGCTCAACAAGGGTGCGCGCGCTTCCGCGACCTCGGGCTCGGGTGGGATACAGTTGGGCGGGGCGGGCGCGTTCGCCACGGTGAATATTACGCCCCATGTCGAGGCCTACATCGCCTCTGGTGCGCAGGCCGGCGCAGGCAATGACCTCGTGCTACTGGCGCAATCGCGCAGCCTCGCGCCGACCGTGCAGATCCCCGATCCGCTCCACGACGGACAACAGATCAGTCTCTCCGGCGCCCAGGCAAGCGGCGCCGGCTTCGGCTCGTTGGGCATCGGCGTCAGCGTTGCGCATGTCACGATCGGGGGTACGGTTTCCTCGCACGTGGATGGTGCGACGGCAACCGCCGGCCGCGACCTGCTGCTGACCTCGGAGTCGGCCGCGGCGGGCAGCGCCACGGCGCAGGCGGTCGGCGGCGGCATTGCGGGCGGCGCCGGTAACGGCGCGAACGTTACGATCGACCCGGATATCACGACCTCTATCAGCGCGGGCGCGGGCATCGACGCAGGCCGCGACATTGCGCTGACCTCGAGCGCGGAAGACGACGGAAGCGCCGAGGCGAAGGGAATCAGCGCCGGCGGCTTGGCGATCGGGGTTTCGCTGGCGAATGCCGCGATCACGCCGAACGTTACGACCGAGCTTCTTTCCGGAGCGCACGCCGGCGGCGACATCCGCCTGAGCGCGCTGCACAATGTCGATGGCAGCGGCAACTCGCTCGCCGACAGCGCGCGCGCCACCGCGTCGGCTTCCGGCGGGGGCGTACTTTCGGGCAACGGCGCCGATGCGAGCGCGGATGCGGCGGCCGTTATCGGCGCGACAGTCGGCGCGGTGACGCTCGATGCCGGCGGCGACGTGACGATCGAGTCGCTGTCGCACGACGATGCCCGGGCGAACGGCAACGGCCTGACCATCGGCGTGGTCGGAGTCGGCGTGGTGCTAGCCAACGCGGGCGCCGGCGCCACGTCGGACGCCACTCTCGCAGGCGGCAGCACGGTGACGGCGGGCGGCGACTTCAACCTCGCCTCGCATTCGGACAACAGCGCGGCCGCGACGACCGTAGCCTCGGGCGGCGGCCTCGCCTCCGGGCAGGGCGCGGTCGCCACGGCGACCGTTTCCGCGTACGGTCACGCGACCGTAGGCAGCGGCGCGCAGGTCGACGCGGTCGGCGACGCGAGCGTTGAAGGGCGATCGACCAACGACGCAACCGCCACTTCCGGCAGCGGCTCGTTTGGCGGCGCGGCGATTGGGGCGAGCATCGCCCACGGGACGGTGAACGGCACGCTGACGGCCCTGCTCGGCGCCGGGGCTCGGTTGGACGCGGGGCGCGACGCGGTGGTTAGCGCGCATTCCGACGACCATGTGAGCGCCGGGGCGGACGCCGCCTCGGGCGGCGCGCTCGGTGGCGCCGGCGCCTCTGCCGGCGCGTCACTCGTGCGGACGGTCGGCGCCGACGTCGGGCAAGGCGCTAGGCTGACGGCCGGCCGCGACATCGATGTTTCGGCGCGCGAGCTGGCGCGATCCGGTGCGACCGCGAGCGGCACGATTGCGGGCTCGGCGGTCGGCGTGGGCTCGTCCTCGGCGCAGGCGAGCGAGACGGTCACCGTCGCGGCATCGATCGCGAACGACGCCGTGCTCGACGCGGGACGCGACCTGAACGTCGAAGCGGTGTTCAACATCGACGGCGCCGGCGTCGGAGTGGAAAGCACGTTGCAAGCCGACGCGAGCGGTTCTTCGGGATCCTTGTTCGCGGGGATCCTGCTCGGCAGCGAGGCGACGGCAAATGCGGCCATCGACGTGCTCGCCGACGTCGGCGACCCGACCCGGCTCGGGGCGGGCAATGACCTCACGGTGGTATCGGCGTCCTATCTGACGGCCGCCGCCACGTCGACCGGAAGCGCGGGCGGACTTCTTGCCTCGGGCGGCAGCGGCACCAATGCGCAGACAACGATCGACAACACGGCGACAACGCTGGTCGCCGACGGCGCGCAGCTTGGCGCGGCGCACGACCTCATGGTGTCCTCCGGCGCGATCACCCATGTCGACGCGAGCGCGAGCGGCGCCTCGGGGCAGAGCTTCGGCAGCGCGTTCGCGAACCTGCTGACCGCCGGGCTCGGCAGCTTCTTCTCCGGCACCGGCACGCCGTCGATCTTCGCCAACGGTGGCACCGCCGCCCAGGTGTCGGTCGACAATACCGCGACGACGCGGATCGGCGCCGCGGCGCAGCTCGCGGCCGGCAGCACGCTCGCGGTCACCGCGAACGCCGAGACCGTGGTCGATGCGACCGCGACCATGCACGCTGCGGCAACCTTCGCCGCCGACGCGGTGGCGGTCAGCGACGTCACGATCGATTCGGATGCGATCGTCGAGCTCGGCGACGGCGCCTTCCTCGTCGCGGACGACGTGCGCATCGCGGCCGACAACGCGGTCGACGCGACCTCGGCGGCGGATGCCGACGTCCACGCCGACATCGTCAATGGCACGGTGACCTCGATTTCCAGGCTCCATCTCGGGTCCGCAACGGACCCGAGCGAGGCGCGGGTCGATCTCGGGTCGGCCAACATCACCGGGCGCAACAGCGTCGAGATCGAGGCCCTGAATCATCAGAAGACCAACGAACTTCTCGCCCACGCCTACGGCTACGCGTATGGAACGTTGACCAGCACCGGGTCGGCGCTGGCCGAAGGCACGGCGGTTGTCCGCGCGCGGGTCGAGTCCGCCCCCGGCATGGTGATCACGACCTCCGCACTCTCCGTAACCGCCGAATCGACCTACGTGCTGTACCGCGACCCCTACGCCCAGGCGAGCACCGCGGTTACGCACCTGGTAGAGCAGATCGAACACGTCAGGCAGGCGGTCAAGCATAAGGTCTGCAAGTGGCTGCCTTGGCCGCTGAACAAGGTGTGCAATACCGTCACCGACTTCGTTACCAAGACGATCATCACGCTGGTCGAGGTCGTCGACTTCAGCAGCTCGTATACCTACCGGGAAGGCGATGGACTTGTCGTGCACGACGGCATCGCGCTCAACGGCGATATCTACAACCTGGGCGCCGGCAACCGCAGCCTGATCGTCAACCCCGACGGCAGCATCGACCCCTCCAGCAACGTGAGCGCCTCGGTGCACGACGGCAGCGTCTTCGTCGACCCGATCGTCAGCAACGGCGCCGCGCACATGCACTTCGTCACCCCGAACGGGGACGTTTCCGGCGGCGCGGTGCTGCACGTCAACAAGGTAATCGGTCAAGTCGAGGTGGAGAACCGTTCGGACCTGAATCTCGTGTTCGGCACGGTAGACATGGTCGCCAACGGCGGCGCCGGCGACGTGCTGACCGATCCCGATATCGAGTACCAGGCGCAAAGCGATTACGAGTACGAGATCGCAGCGGAGTCGACCCTGGTGCAGAGCCGCTTCGCTGTGCTCAACGAAGGCGGCGGCGACGTGATCTTCGGCCAGTCGGTAAGCAACGTGAGCGCGGTGTTCGACATCGTCAATCAGGGCGGCAGCATCCTGACGGGCGCGCCGGATGTCTACCTGGAGGTCGGCAACGGCGGCAACATCGGCGGCGGGGCGAGCATCCGGCTCGACGCCGCGGGCAGCATCGGCAGCGCGGTGGATCCCTTCAACCTGCGACTGGTGCGCGGCGAGCAGCTGCCGGACGGCACCCCGACCAGCGCGCCGGTAAGTGTCTCGGCGGCGGCGGGCGGCGACTTGTTCCTCGATGCCACCGGCGTCAACGCCACTGCGGCGCCCTTCGCGCCGGACGACCGGGTCGAGGGCATGTTGTTCGACCTCGCCGCGGGCGGCGACGTCGGCGTCGACGTGTCGGCGAGCGAGGTGCTGGACGCCGACCTGGTTTCGCACGCGGTCGACGGCAGCTACGAATTCGACGGCGTGGTGGCGGGCGGGGACGTCTCGATCGAGGTCGCGGCCGGCGACCTCGACGTCGGTTTCGTCCAGGCCGGAGGCACTGCTACCCTCTCCGCGTCCGGCGCGATCCGCGACCAGGACGGCGGCAGCGCGATCGACATCGAGGCCGTGAGCGCGGCGCTGACTGCCGGCAACGGCATCGGCGCGGCCGACAACGCGCTCGAGACGATGCTTTCCTCGCTGCAGGCCGACGCGGGCGCGGGCGGCATTTGGCTCGAAAACGCCGGTGCGCTGACCGTCACCGGAATCACCGCGGCGGGCGAGGTGGATGTATCGACGCACAGCCCGCTGACCGTCACGGGCGACGTCACCGGAGCCTCGGTGACCTTGGCGGCGAGCGGCGACCTGACGGTGCTCGACGGCGCTACCATCACCTCGACCAGCGGAGACGTCACGCTGAGCGCGGGCGACGACCTGGTCATCGAGGCCGGCGCCACGGTAGCCTCGGCCGGCGCGGTCGTGGTGCACGCGGGAGGCCTGCTGCAGATTTCCGGCACGGTGACGGGAACGTCCCTGTCGATCGGCGGCGACGACGGCGACAACGTGATCGTCGTCAACGCGCTTTCGATCGACACCGAGATCGACACCTACGGCGGCAACGACGTCATCCGCATCGGCAGCATGGCCTCGGCGACTTCGAACAGCGGCGGCACGCTCGGGGCGATCAACGCGGTGATCACGATCGACGCGGGCGACGGCAGCGACCTCGTCAGCGTCGACGACAGCGGCGACGCGACGGGACGCGCCGGCAGCCTGAGCGCGACCGAGATCGCGGGGCTCGGCATGGGCCCCTTGGGGCGGATCGACTACTCGAACGCGGAGCAGCTCTCCATCGCCCTGGGCACGGGCGACGACACCTTGGCGGTGACGAGCACCGATGCCGGTACGGCCACCGCGGTCGATCTCGGACCGGGCGACGACAAAGTTATCGTCGGCAGCCTCGCGCCCGCGCTCGGCGGCACGGCGGGCGCGATCGACGGCCCGCTCGCCATCGACGGCGGCAGTGGGAACGACACGCTCACGGTCGACGACAGCGGCGACACCGGCCCCACTTCCATCCAGGTCACCGCGGACACGATCGCCGGCCTGGGCATGGCCGGCGGCATCGGCTACGCGCAGCTCGAGGGGCTGAGCTTTCTGCTCGGCGCGGGCGACGACACGCTCGACGGCTCGGGCGCGACGGTCGGCCTCACGGTGGAGGGCGGCACGGGCAACGACGTGCTGATCGGCGGCCTGGGCAGCGACCACCTCTCCGGCGGCGACGGCAACGACGTCATCCTCGGCGGGTCGGGCGGAGTGACTCGCGGCGCCGAGACCTCGGTGCTGCTGCTCGACGAGGCGACCGTGACGGGCTCGATTGCACTTTCGGGCGCGGGCGTGCCGCAGGGCGACCCGGCGACGGTCCAGGCGCTGCTCGAGGCCGATCTCGTGCTGCTCGAGGGCGGCGCGACCCCGCAGGCGCTGCTGCTGAGCCTGAGCTCGGACGGCAACGACGTCCTCGACGGCGGCGCGGGCAACGACGCGCTGTACGGAGGCAGCGGTAACGACACGCTGCTGGGCGGCGAGGGCAACGACTTCCTCGTCGGCGGCGCCGGCGACGACGGCCTGGACGGCGGCGCGGGCAACGACACGTTGGTCGGCGACCAGGCCTATATCGATTCGCCGGGCGCTGGGGTGCCGCAGGTACGCCACGGGATTCGCATGTCGGACGGCACGGTGATCGTGCCGCAACTGGAAGTCATGCCGGGGCGCGCGCCGATCACCCAAGGGCTGCTCGCGCCGCAGGGGCCCGCCTACGCGGCGGTCATCACCGACTACGCGCACCACCTCGACCTGCTGCCGGGCAACGATACGCTGTCCGGCGGCGCGGACGCCGACGTGCTGGTCGGCGACAACCTGGTGCTCGAGACCCCCGAGGTGAGCTTCGACGCCGCGGGCATGGCGGCCGCGCTGGCGAACGCACAGGACCTGCTCGCCACGGCGGATGCTTTCGCCGACATGGTGCGCGCGCAGGCCGGCCCGGACGACGCCTCCTCGGGTCATGGCTGGCACGAGCCCCGTTCCACAACGATGATCGATCAGGTCTACACGATCGGCAGCGACGTGCTCGACGGCGGCGCCGGCAACGACGTCCTGATCGGAGACGACAGCATCACCGTCGCGCCCTCGATCGGCCTGCCGGTCGATCTGGCGGAGGGCTTCGAGCATCTCGAATACGCCATCACCGGGACGGGCGAGCGCCTGGGCGACGCGCTGGCGGATCTGGGCCGGATCGGGCGGAGCCTGCGCGACGTCGTGGTGCAGGTGACGCACCACCATCACGTGGAGACCGTGATCGAGCACCACGTCGACCTCATCGTGTCGGGCAACGACGTGATCTACGGCGGCGACGGCAACGATCTGGCAATCGGCGACTCGTTCGTGAATGTCCAGCCGACCGTGACGCTACTGCCCCCTGTTGGCGCCGTCGGGACGGGTGACCGGCACGACAAGCACTGGCACCACGGCGACTTCGATCGTCATCGAGACAGCCAGTCGGTGGAGGGCGGATCCGACACGATCTACGGCGGCAGCGGCGACGACCTCGTGTTCGGCGACAACGTCGCGTTCGTCAGCGCGACGATAATCCGCGCGCCGGGCGTCGGCCGGCACGAGTTCAACGCCGCGCGTCACGAGGTCGCGGAAGGGCTCGCCGCGCAGCCGGTCGCATTCGACGACGACGGCGGCAATGACACGATCGACGGCGGCGAGGGCAGCGACTGGCTGATCGGGGAGGGCGGCAGGGATCACCTTTCCGGCGGACCGGGCAGGGACCACGTCCACCGGGGCGAGAACGAATCGCGCTGGCTGCGGGACCGCCTGGCCGACAGGATCGACTGGCAGGTGGACGCGACCGGCGGCTGGACGGTCAAGCTTTCGCCCTACGCCTCCGACAGGCCGATGACGAGCGCGTCGCCCAACTTCGCTTCGTTCGAGCCGCGGCGGCACGAGCACGGCCGCCGCTAGCGCGGGGCAGGCTTACCCGCGCAGGCGGCGGTAGCGCCGCAGCAGCGCGGCGGTCGAGCTGTCGTGCTCGGCCGTCTCGCCGCCGCCGGGCGCTAGCTCGCCGGCGATGCGCTGCGCCAGCACCTTGCCCAGCTCGACGCCCCACTGGTCGAAGGAGTCGATGTTCCAGATCGCGCCCTGGGTGAAAACGCTGTGCTCGTAGAGCGCGATCAGCGAGCCCAGGCTGCGCGGCGTGAGGCGCTCGACGAGAATCGTGTTGCTCGGGCGGTTGCCCTCGAAGTTGCGCTGCGGAGATTTCGAGTCGGCCTGCTTGCCGAAGGCGAGCGCCTCGGCCTGGGCGAACATGTTCGCCATCAGCAGGTCGTGGTGGCCCTCGAGCGGGTTGAGCGGCTGGCAGAAGCCGATGAAGTCGCAGGGCACCAGGTGGGTGCCCTGGTGCAGCAGCTGGAAGAACGAGTGCTGGCCGTTGGTTCCGGGCTCGCCCCACACCACCGGCGAGGTCTGGTAGTCGACCCGCGCGCCGCCGAGCGTCACCTGCTTGCCGTTGCTTTCCATCACCAGCTGCTGCAGGTAGGCGGGCAGGCGCGCGAGGTACTGGTCGTAGGGCAGCACCGCGGTGCTCTGCGCGCCGAAGAACTCGTTGTACCAGAGCGAGATCAGGCCCATCAGCACCGGCAGGTTCTGCTCCAGCGGCGCGCTGCGGAAGTGCCGGTCCATGGCGTGGAATCCCGCCAGCATGGCGCGGAAGTGCTCGGCGCCGATCGAGAGCATGAGCGAGAGGCCGATCGCCGAGCAAAGCGAGTAGCGCCCGCCGACCCAGTCCCAGAAGCCGAACATGTTGGCGGTGTCGATGCCGAATTTCCTCACTTCCTCGGCGTGGGTCGAGACGGCGACGAAGTGCCGCCGCACCGCCTGCTCGTCGCGCAGCGCGGCGAGGCACCAGGCGCGCGCGCTGTGCGCGTTGGCGAGCGTCTCGAGGGTGGTGAAGGTCTTGGAGCAGACGATGAACAGCGTCTCGGCCGGGTCGAGGTCGCGCGTCGCCTCGGCGAAGTCGGTGCCGTCGACGTTGGAGACGAAGCGGAAAACCATCTCGCGCGCGCCGTAATGGCGCAGCGCCTGGCAGGCCATGGCCGGCCCGAGATCCGAGCCGCCGATGCCGATGTTGACCACGTTGCGGATCCTCTTGCCGCTGTGCCCCAGCCAGCGCCCCTCGCGCACCTCGGTGCTGAAGGCCTGCATGCGATCGAGCACCGCGTGCACCCCCGGCACGACGTTGGTGCCGTCGACCTGGATCGACTCGTTCGCGGGTGCGCGCAGCGCGACGTGCAGCACCGGGCGGTCTTCGCTGAGGTTGATCCTGTCGCCGCGGAACATGGCCTCGATGTGCGCCCGCAGCCCGCGCGCTTCGGCCAGCTTGAGCAGCAGGCGCAGGGTCTCGTCGCTGATGCGGTTCTTCGAGTAGTCGAGGTAGATGCCCTCGGCCTCGGCGACCAGGCGCTCGCCGCGGCCGGGGTCGTCGGCGAACAGCTTGCCGAGCTGCGCGTCGCGCATCTCGTCGGCGTGCTCGGCGAGCGCTTTCCAGGCCGGGTGCTTGGTCAGCGGCGAGTTCATGGTCCAGTTCCTTGCGTAAGGATACCGAGGTCGGCGAGCGCGCGGTCCATCAGCGCCTCCCAGCCGCGGTTGGCGGCCGGGCTGGCCGGGCTCGGGTGCGGCACGCTGCCGAGCTTAACTCCGCTTTGCTCCAGCGCGGCCGCAGCGCGCCCGGCGGCGAAGGCTCCAATTCCGACCACATGGGCGGGGCGCAGTTCCGCCACGCTGGCGCGCAGCGCCCGGTCGCAGGCGGCGAACAGGCGCTCGCGCTCGGCGCGCGGCAGCTTGTCGGGCGTCAGGTTGCGCCCGCTCGCCTCCATGAACGCCAGCGGGCAGTAGTTGGCGACGAAAAAGCGCGCGAAGAAGCGCTGCGGCACACCGAATTTCGCCCGCGCCCAGCCCCACAGCCTGCGGCCGCTGACCTCGCCGCGCGGGCAGGCGAAGCCCTGCACCGGGCGCTTGGGATGCTCGCGCGCCGGGCGGCCGACCGGCGCCTCGATGCCGAGCCAGTCGCGCACCATGCCGACGTCGCCGAACGGCACCCCGGTCTGCGCCATGCCGAAGGGTCCCGGGTTCATCCCCAGCAGCACCACCTCGCGCGGCCCCTTGCCGTAGCGCTCGAGGTATTCGCGCTGCGGCGCCCAGGCGTACTCGAGCGGGTCGTAGACGTAGGCCACCGGCGGCGCGAATTCGAGCGCCTCGACCTCCGTGCGCAGCGCCTCGGCCGCCTCGATCAGCCCCATCTCAGGCGCTGCGCGCCATGCTGCGGCGGCGCCGCTCGAGCCACCAGCCCGCCTGCACCGGCCAGGACTCGAACTCGCCCTGCAGCCCGAGCGCGCCTTCGGCGTGCAGCGCCCAGCTCGGGTCGACCAGCGCCTCGCGCCCGATCGCGATCAGGTCGGCCTGTCCCGCCTCGAGGATCGCCTCGGCCTGCGCCGGCTCGAGGATCAGCCCGACCGCCATGGTCTTGACGCCCGCGTCGCGCCGCACGCGCTCGGCGTAGGGCACCTGGAAGCCGGGGCCGCGCTTGACCTTGGCCGCGGTCGCCGAGCCGGCGAGGCCGCCCGAGGAGCAGTCGATGACGTCGACCCCGCGCGCGGCGAGCTCGCGCGCGAGCGCCACCGTATCGTCGAGCGTCCAGCCGCCCTCGAGGCCGTCGACCGACGACAGGCGCACGAACAGCGGCTTGTCCTGCGGCCAGGCGGTGCGCACGGCTTCGGCCAGCTCGAGAGTGAAGCGCATGCGCCCGGCGAGGTCGCCGCCGTAGCGGTCGCCGCGCCGGTTCGACAGCGGCGAGAGGAACTCGTGCCCGAGATAGCCGTGCGCCGAATGCAGCTCGAGCACCTCGAACCCGGCCTCGAGTGCGCGCAGCGCGGCCCGGCGCCAGGCCTCCTGCAGCGCGGCGATCTCGGCCACGCTCAGCTCGTGCGGCAGCAGCCAGCCCTCGTCCAGCGGCAGCGCGCTCGGCGCCACGACCTGCCACGGCTGGTCGCCGCGCGCGCGGTCGCGCTCGTCGAGCGGGCCGTTGCCGTACCAGGGGCGCTGCATGCTCGCCTTGCGCCCGGCGTGCGC
>Ga0102953_1000411_pt1 | contig 29915 bp, 24 predicted proteins | sample SalPon2A_C_D2_MG_FD_78509 | JGI IMG/M metagenome (GOLD analysis project Ga0102953, IMG submission 78509) | Soil microbial communities from South San Francisco under conditions of wetland restoration - Salt Pond MetaG R2A_C_D2_MG | ecosystem: Environmental > Terrestrial > Soil > Wetlands | place... | reverse complement strand
GGGTTCAGTGAGTTGATTTATAAAGATAAAGCGATGGCAATTGGCAGTCACGACTATTTTATGAAGCCAATAAACAGCTGTGATCTTGCAAAGGCTATCAGACGTGCACTGGACAACTATACATAAACTGGCTTGAAGAAAGCCGCTATTACGTATCCACGAAGTTTTTATTGAGAAATTCACACTCTTTTGGCGACAAGTTAAAGCGGATCTGCGCTTTTTCTAATATTTCCCGACGCTTCATTTCCGGATGACCTGTCTGCATTTCTGCGGACCAGATCAGGGCCTTTTTAATTTTCTCACCTTTTGGTTGAATAGCTTCGGTTTCTCCCATATGACAAATCCATGTGTGATAGTTAATTTACAATACGTACTAACCGTCAGCCCGAAATATCCAGGCTAGTATTCCGGCTTAAAGATGACTCCGGCAAGTGGTGGCACAGAGACCTTTATATGCATTGGGGCGTCGCCGAAAGGCTCATGAATTGCCTGCTTGAAATCGGGATTATTATGATCGCTTCCGCCAAATTCTGCGCCGTCAGAACATAAGACCTGCCTGTATGGAACATCTTCCAAAACACCTACCTTATAGTCAAGATGGGTCTGAGGAGTAAAATTCAGCAGGCAGATTAAATGATCTTTAGGGTCTTTGCCTATTCGGGCAAAGGCGATAATGCTATTATTGACATCTTTGAAATCAAGCCATTTAAACCCCTCATAACTGTGATCTTTTTCCCAAAGTGCGGAATTTGAGCGGTAGAAATGGTTGAGTGTCTTAACAAAATTTTGCAGCTGTTTATGCTTTGGCCGTTCCTCTGCAAGGTGCCAGTCTAAACTGACTTTGCAGTACCATTCGGATAATTGACCGAATTCGCTTCCCATAAAAAGTGTTTTTTTGCCGGGGTGGGTCCAAAAATAGAAAAACAGCAATCTGAGGTTGGCAAATTTCTGCCATTCGTCACCCGGCATTTTGGATAGTAATGATTGCTTGCCATGCACAACTTCATCATGCGACAACGGCAATACAAAATTCTCTGAAAAGGCATAGAGCAGTGAAAATGTCAGGGCGTTATGATGATATTTTCGATACAGAGGATCCTTACTAAAATAGGAGAGCGTATCGTTCATCCAGCCCATATTCCACTTGTAACCAAAACCAAGTCCGCCAACAGCGGCCGGCTTTGAAACACCGTAAAAACTGGTTGACTCCTCAGCAATCATAATCGCGCCGGGATAGCGGTCATATATGATGGTGTTTAAATGTTTCATAAACTCAATGGCTTCCAGGTTTTCTTTTCCGCCATGGCGGTTAGGTATCCACTGTCCGTCTCGTCGGGCATAATCAAGGTAGAGCATTGAGGCAACAGCATCGACACGCAGACCGTCAATATGAAACTTTTCGTACCAGAAAAGTGCATTGGAAATAAGAAAGCTGCTGACCTCTTTCCTGCCATAGTTAAAAACAAACGTACCCCATTCCGGGTGTTCACCCTGGCGTGGGTCAGTATGTTCATACAATGATGATCCATCGAATCGGCCAAGACTATGGCCGTCAGTTGGAAAATGGGAGGGGACCCAGTCGAGTAGAACGCCGATACCAGCCTGATGGCATCGATCGACGAAATGCATAAAATCACGCGGTGTGCCAAATCGGCTGGTCACGGAAAAGTAGCCGGTGACCTGGTAGCCCCAGGACTCATCTAACGGGTGCTCCATGATAGGCATAAGTTCAATATGGGTAAAACCCATTTCTAAAATATAGGGGATTAGTGCGTCAGCCAGTTCGTCATAGGTTAAAAAGCGGTCAGGATTGGATGGGTCACGTTTCCAGGAGCCTAGATGAAGTTCATAAATAGACATCGGGTTTTCGTAAGGCGAAAAGCCGGAACGATTTTCTACCCAGGCTGAATCGTTCCAGGTATAGCCGTCGAGAGAATGGACAATAGAGGCGGTTTTAGGGCGGACTTCGGCGGTAAACTGCAGCGGGTCAATTTTTTCCAGGATGCCCATTTGCTGTGTTCGAATTTCAAACTTATACAAGTCGCCTTCTTTAATATCAGGAATGAACAATTCCCAGATGCCGGATGATCCGATGACACGCATTTGATGGGCTCGACCATCCCAGAAGTTAAAATCACCGATTACACTGACTCTTCTGGCTGCCGGAGCCCAAACTCGAAACATGGTTCCTGGAATACCGTCCCTGTTGCATGGATGAGCCCCGAGTTTCTCGTAAATTGAATAATGTGTTCCAGCATTAAAGAGGTGTTGGTCGAAATCTGTAAGTGCCGGCAATGCGCGATATGGATCATGTATTGTTTTTACTTCCTGGTTGTATAGCGTGACCTCAAACTTGTATTTAACAGGTTCTTTGAAATCTGATATAACAGCTTCAAATAAACCGTCATCACGCATCTTGTACATTTCGATTTTTTTGTTGCCAATGACCAGACGTACCGACTCGGCAAGCGGCTGGAAAGTCCGAACTACGGCAGAGGGGGCATCTTTATCGATAATATGAAACCCAAGTACGCAAAAAGGGTCGTGCTGGTCTGAGTCCAGGACTCGGTCAAGTTCTTTCACAACATCAAGTGACATAGTTTTTCTCTTTTTTTTAATTTATAATGTGCTGAAACATCCAACACTTAAGATTACAACAGGCAGCATATAATGTTAAGGCCAAATTAACTCTATCATAAAAATGTTTTTTCAGGAAAATAATTTAGTGACTTACCCCGCAACTTCTGTCAAAAAACAGTAAATTCAAGGGCTAATTTCAAAGATACTAACCAGCAGTTGACTCTAGGGTGTTTATCTTAGGGTTACGAATCTACTTTCGCTTGAGTGGGTTATATGCTGTCCCTGTCAAAATTAATCATTTCGATGTATAATAGTCCAGGCAGAAAGATGAAATCCTACATTTGGAGTTAGCCCCTATGGAGTCTTTACAAGGGAAGTTTTTAATTGCCACCCCGCAAATGCCTGACCCCCGGTTTAAGGAACAGCTCATTTATATGTGCTCACATAATGATGATGGGGCGATGGGCTTGATTGTCAATCATCCCAGTGAATATTCACTTCTTGAGATTTTTAAGAGTGCTAATCTTACGATTTCCGACAACAAAGATTTGCCCCCCATTTATATTGGTGGGCCAGTTGATGTTGAAACGGCTTTTTTTCTCTATTCTTCGGGGTATGAATCAGAACATGAATTGTCGATATCTGAGGACGTGAGTCTGTCACGCGATCCGCAAATACTTAATGACATAGCGCAGGGGAAGGGGCCTCATGATTTCATGTTTGTCCTGGGATACTCTGGTTGGGCTCCCGGTCAGCTTGAAGCAGAGCTAACTGTCAATGGCTGGTTGACTCTGCCGTCTCAAAATGAGATTCTTTTTCAAACGCCGGATGCTGATAAATGGAAAAGGGCTGCTCTGCAGTTCGGTATTGATATCTCCCTATATACAGACGAGATAGGGACTGCTTGACGACTGATGCGGCTACAGTTTTTATTGCAGTTTTCTGTCGTTAAGTGTTAATAGCTTTTCGGAAAATAAATTTTTCATATGGGCTTTGTTGAGCTGTGTAAGCGCAGACAATTAGAATTCCTTTTTGTACAAGGGTATATGACATGATAAAAGAAAGTGAAGTTTTTCAGTGCCGAGAGTGTGGTTATTGCTGCCATGGTGAGACGACGGTTTCATTGGATGAAAATGATCTTAACCGGATGGCGTCGTTTCTTCATATGGCGGTTGATGATCTCAAGGAAAAATATTTGAGGGTTAACAATTCTGTTGTGCAGATGAAAATAGTGGATGGCCATTGTATATTTTTTAATGGTGGTTGCACTATACATGCAGGCAAACCCTGGCGATGTACGCAATGGCCTCTTCATCCCTCGATTCTGCATGATAAAAACAATTTCGAAACGATTAAGTCATCATGCCCCGGTATTGCTAAAGATATGAGTTACGAAGACTTTTGTGAAAAATTGAAAACCCTGCTTCCTTCCGGTAAATGAAAATAGAATGTGTATTTGTCGGTAAAACTTCCGATCGTTACCTTGATGAAGGTATTGCTGACTTCACTAAACGTCTTGAGCGTTACTCGCAGGTATCTGTCAAAATTGTTAGAGAAATAAAATCGAAAGCAACCGATGCCGAAATTACAAAGAGTGAAGGGCGGGGGATTTTAAAGGCTGTAGCGGAGGAAGCGTTCGGGGTTGTTCTTGACCCTAAGGGGAAGAGTCTTTCCTCGGAAGAGCTGGCGCAACAAATATCACAGTGGCAGCTCCAGAATAGAAAAACAGTTTCCTTTATAGTCGGAGGTTCCAACGGAGTTTCGTCTGAAGTCCTGCAGCGGGCTGATTTCAGGTTGTCACTGTCTAAGATGACCTTCACACATGATATGAGCCGTTTGATACTGCTTGAACAGCTGTACAGGGCATACTCCATTCTGGCTGGATCGAAATATCATAAATAATTTGAATGGACAGTGGCTGGGGCTAAGTGTGTTAGAAACTTCTTTCTCTGCCAATCTCAAAGTCAAACAAGACCAAGTTCAGTTAAGATTTTCCGGGCTGTAGTGAACAGGTCTTTCTTTTGCTCTTCTGTGCGTGCTTCCACATAAAATCGCACCTTCGGTTCAGTGCCTGACTGTCTGATCATGAGCCAGGATTGATCCTCAAGAATAAATTTATAGCCGTCCAGATCTATGACTTTAGTTATTTTCAGATCTTTATGCCCGACCTTCAGGGATGTGCCGATAGTGTATTTGCTCAAAACCGAAAGGGTCTTTTTAAGGGCATCGCCTTTCTGTGAAACTTCAACACCGTCTTTGTCCGGATAAAACAAACCGTATTGCTGCTGGACCTCTTTAAGGTAGTCACCGAGATTCATCTGCAAGTTCATGGTCATCTCCAAGGCCAGGAGAAGCCCGATAAAGGCATCTTTTTCCGGGGTGTGACCGATAATTGTGATGCCGTCAGACTCTTCAAAACAAACAAGTGCTTCATGAATAACGGGTTTAAACTCTTTGAAACCTACTCTGGGTTCAAAAACCTTTTCATTGAGCTTGTCGGCAATTGCATTGGCAAAATTACTAGTTGCGACTGTCTTAGCGACCATGCCGCTTTTATGCTTTATTTCATGAAGGTAATGATAGGCCAGTGCCCCAAAGCAGTTCATAGTGATTTCGGTAGTGCCATCAGTGAAACGGATTCTGTCTGCATCCGGGTCCATAATCACCCCAAGCTTTAATGGCCCTCGCATTGTTGACAGAGCAGTTACCACAGGTATCATATTGGTTGTTGACGGTTCTGGAGCGATGCCGCCAAAGGTGGTGTCCTCCCTCGTTCTGAGTATTCGCAGTCGCTCGGATTTGAAACAGTTAAAAAAAGCCTCTATATCAACCCGGCTGGCGCCATGCACACAATCGACGACTACGCTGAAATCATCACGACTCATAAAAGAATCGATTATTGATGCATAATTAAGGCTGTGAAGCGCCTCTCCTGTCTCTGTTAGGCCGATCCAGTCATCAAGGGCTTTTATCGGGTGGACAAGAGATTGGTTTCGAGTAAATGAATCGGGTACCGAGAAGAGAAGGTCATTAGACCTCCTGGTTATTTCTTCTGTTATACGGGGGCTTGCAGGTCCGGCGTCGGCAGCATTAAACTTAAACCCGGCATACTCTAACGGGTTGTGGCTCGGAGTCAGGTTGATGGAAAAGGCAGCCTGACGCTGGAGCACGGATGCCGACAGCAAACCAGTTGATGATTCTCCGGCATAATAGACATGGATGCCGTATGAGGTGAGAACATCAATAATCTGCATGGCCATAATTTCATTGCCAAACCTGTTGTCAAAGCCAAGAACACAGCCTCGGCGTTTAACCTCTTCAAAGTCTGACACATTAAGTTCTGAATCCAGCTCACGGTCATGTCCGAGGTTTTGAAACATTTCAACAATTGCCAGCGACACAACTGCGACTGTATGGCAGCAGATATCGTCGCCGATTATTCCTCGCCAGCCGGATGTCCCGAATTTGATTGGTGTCGTCGGAGAATTTTTATTGTTGATAATTTTGTCGCGGATTCGATTATATACAGATCCGATATTTTCTTGATACTGGATGTATGATTGGCTTTTCAGTGGCTGACGATTGCGCAGCTCCACAAGCTTTTTGATCTGGTCGAAGTAGACCAGGTTGGAAGGTGCCTGTGTCGGAAAGGGTTTGTCAGGTGTGTCGTCTGAATTATAGGTTGAGGTCATTGAGGTACTCCACTAATTAGCAAAAAATGCTTCGTAAAATAGATGAAATATTGTGATTGCCAGCAGGTAGGCGGGTTTTGTCCTTTATGTACTGATAGTTGTGTGATGTAAGCGCTATTATTCATAAAGGACAAAAAATTTATAACATGTTTGGTAAGCAAATAGGTATGTACTTTTATGATGCCATAAAAACAGTCATTAGAAAAAGAAATTTATTGAGAATGGTGTCTTTTTTTACTATTGTTAAAGAGTAAATACAGTAGAAAGGTATTGGGTTGAAAGTCAATGGTAAACACAATTTTTTTAACATCATAATAACATAATAACAGGGAGATGATAATGTCAGATAAGCATGATGAAAAATTAATCCTTTGGTTTGACGAAATTGGTATTGAGGATGTGCCACTTGTTGGCGGCAAGAATGCCTCGCTGGGAGAAATGTACCAGAAGTTGACCTCAAAAGGTGTGGATGTCCCGCACGGTTTTGCCATTACTGCTTATGCATATAGACATTTGCTCAAAACAGCAGGCATTGCAAGTGCCATTGAAGAAGCGCTTGCCGGGCTTGATACGCATGATTTACGAAATCTTCAGGAACGCGGTGAAAAAGCACGAAACATTATTCTCAATGCAGAATTTCCTCAGGATCTAGTTGATGCGATTGCTGAAGGGTATGCGAAGATGGAAGAGAAGTACGGTGCTGGTGTTGACGTTGCTGTTCGATCATCGGCGACGGCAGAAGATTTACCGGACGCTTCTTTTGCAGGTCAGCAGGAAACCTATCTCAATATCCATGGTATGGAAGCACTGCTGCATAACTGTCGTAAATGTTTCGCCAGTCTTTTTACCAATAGAGCAATTTCATATCGTCATGATAAAGGTTTTGGCCAGTTTGATGTGTATCTGTCCATTACTATTCAAAAAATGGTTCGGAGTGACTCGGCCTCTTCTGGTGTAATGTTTTCAATTGATACCGAGAGCGGTTTTAAAGATGCAGTTTTCATCACCGGTGCCTGGGGGCTTGGTGAGAATGTTGTCCAGGGTGCAGTCAATCCGGATGAATATTATGTTTTTAAACCTACTTTAAAAGAGGGGAAACGCCCTATTGTCGGTAAAAAGGTTGGCTCCAAAGAGATCAAAATGATTTACGATAATGATCCCAATACCGACGAACCGGTTAAAAATATTGAAACAACCCCTGATGAGCGTGTCAAATATGTTGTTAACGATGATGAAATTCTTCAACTCGCCAAGTGGGCCTGTATCATTGAAGATCATTATGGCAAAGGTATGGACATTGAGTGGGCCAAAGACGGTGATGGTAAAGAGGTTGGCACTGGTGGGCTCTTCATTGTTCAAGCCCGGCCTGAGACCGTTCATTCCCAAGCCTCCAAAGGAAAGATGGAGACCTATAAATTAAAAGAAACTGGTCCGGTCGTTGTTGAGGGACTGGCTGTTGGTACTAAAATAGGTCAGGGTGTTGCCAATGTCATCAATGATGTTGTCGATATTCATGATTTTAAGGCTGGAGAAGTCCTTGTTACCGACATGACCGACCCTGATTGGGAGCCGATCATGAAAATTGCCAGTGCCATTGTTACCAATCGCGGCGGTCGCACATGCCATGCGGCGATTATTTCGCGTGAGCTTGGTATCCCTTGCGTTATCGGCACCGGCGATGGCTCGAAGAAGATTAACTTCGGTCAGCAGGTCACTGTTTCATCTGCTGAGGGAGAGACTGGCTATGTGTACGACGGTCTGCTTGACTTTGATATTGAGAGCGTGGACCTTGGCAATCTGCCCGCGACTAAGACCAAGATCATGATGAACCTTGCCATTCCTGAAAAAGCCTTTACCGAGTGCCAAATACCCAACGATGGCGTAGGCTTGGCTCGTGAAGAATTTATTATTAACTCTCACATTGGTATGCATCCTTTAGCTTTGGTGAATTACGAAGAGTTGAAAAATTCTGGTGACGCTCAAAAACTGGAAATTGTCAGAAAGATCGATGAAAAAACCGGCGCTTATGCTGATAAGAAGCAATTTTTTATTGATAAGGTTGCCGAGGGAGTTGGCCGTATTGCTGCTGGTTTTTATCCCAAAGATGTTATCGTCCGGCTATCTGACTTCAAGAGTAACGAATATGCCAATTTACTTGGTGGTGTTTTATATGAACCGGAGGAAGAAAATCCGATGATCGGTTGGCGTGGTGCATCTCGATACTACGATCCGAAATATCGCCCGGCCTTCGAGCTTGAGTGCCAGGGACTCTTAAAGGCCCGTAATGATATGGGACTCAACAATATAAAATTGATGGTTCCATTCTGCCGGACCCCTGAAGAAGGGAAAAAGGTCATCGAAGTCATGAGGGATTGCGGTCTGGTCCAGGGTGAAAACGGCTTAGAACTCTATGTTATGTGTGAGATTCCAAGTAACGTTATTTCAGCTGACGCCTTTGCTGATATCTTTGATGGTTTCTCCATCGGTTCCAATGATCTGACCCAGCTGACGTACGGTTTGGACCGTGACTCAGGGCTTATTGCTGGTATTGCTGATGAGCGGGATTCGGCAGTAAAAGATATGATCCGAATGGTTATTACGACTGCCAAGCGTCGCGGTAAAAAAATCGGCATTTGTGGACAGGGTCCTTCCGATTTCCCCGATTTTGCCACCTTTTTGGTTGAGTGTGGGATTGATTCGATGAGTCTGATCCCTGACACTGCTGTAAAAACTAGATTGGCCGTAGCAGAGAAAGAAAAAGAGATGGGAGTTGCCCCGTAGCTTCTATCATAGAAGCTAACTCGACCTGTTTGTCCTGAGGAGAGCCCTGGTCCAGGGCTCTTCTTTTTTTGGTATTGTGAGTTTGTAAAAATATACTGCGACGTTGAGAAATGAATACTGCGGGTTGATGTTATGCACAAATGGATATTGAAAGATGATTCTATCGTATGTCTCTGTGAGAGCTGTTCAAAAAAAGATTATAAGAATTTAGTGATGCGTGAACAGTGGAGAGCGAAAGACAAAAATTGTACCGTCTCCTGTGAGCGCTGCGGAAAAAAAGAAGAGGTTACTTTTTAATAAGTTACATGATTAACCAGACCTTCCAAATTACTGGTCTTAATCCTTTATAACTCAGTAAGCACTGCAACCTTGTTGACAATTTTAAGAATTGTCTTTTTTTCCTTCTCTGTAGGCTTGATGAACTTGACAGCCATCCCCTGATCTATCGTGTTTTCTGGTCTGTTGGCCCAGACGACGACAGCACTAATGTCAACAATAGAATGTTTTCCCAGGGAAAATGACAGCGTGATTGTATCGTCAATGCCGGCTGGATTTTCGGTATATAAAAACATCCCATCAGCCGAAATATCTCTTGTCGTCGATATAAGATAATCCCCGTCGTGGATAAAGTTTACATTAAATATTGCTGGTACACGAGTTGCTATTCTGCGCTCGTGATGTTTTTTCTTGGTCATGTTGGGCCTTAAATGTTTTCAGAATCACTGGATAGTTAAAAAAATCACTTAAACTGCAATGAATTTGTTTCATTAAATTTCTCAAAAAACTCAAAGATAATTGATTCCATATTTTCTTTAAAACACGGGACTTCCGGCAACTCTTCGTTGGCAGAGTAGTCCTTTTCTACAGTATAAAAACAATTTTCAGGTGAGGCTGCATGGATACCTATGGATCCTGCCAGATAGTTGGCAAGATAGACGATCTTGTTGTTCAGGCTATTGCCGCAGGCTTTAAGGTCGTGATGAGTTCCGACCGGGTTGTTTATTTCCGCTGGAAGGCCCCATTTTTTTAATAATTCTTTGCCGACCAAAGCGTGATTTGTATGGAGCAGGAGCTGTTCAAGTTCAACAACATTCATTCTTGTATCAGACTGTTCACCTCTGTTCATACTTTCAATTTGAAGCGGTCTATTCAGGATTATTTTACCGATATCATGCAGCAGCGCAGAGGTGTAGAGAGTTGAGATAGATGAACATTTGGCCCAACGGCCAATGATTGACGAGAGAATTGCACAGGCGTATGAATGGTTCCAGAGGAAACCAGGTTCAAGATTATATGCCTGTTGTGGCGACCTCAGGACCCCGACTGAAGCTGAGGTGATTGCTAGCATTTTGATCGTATCTAGGCCAAGTCTCACGATGATATCAGTGATGGAATTGATTTCTTTCATGTGCCCGAAATAGGCCGAGTTGGCAAGTTTAAGTATATTTGCGGTGAGGCTTGGGTCCTGCTTAATGATTTTAGATAGGGCGGGAATGTTGCACTCTGTTTCATTGGCGATTAATAAGACTTCAAGTGCAATTTCTGGTCGTGGTATTAATTTGTCGACTTTTTTAACAAACTCAGTTTCTGTAGACATATTTCGCTCTATAAATTTGTTGGTATGCTCTATCTGCAAAACGACTATGTTGAAAAAATAAAGCTTCCACAACAGTATTTATTGCATCATTACACAAAGTGTTTAAGTACTGTAACAAAGGTTTCTTGCACAGGAGCATTTAATTTTATTTAAATGATAACAATAAACGCTCTAACCAACCGACAATACAGCGTTTTATTGAAGAAGATCCATGCGGTTATTTTGAGCTTACCACACTGAAAATCACTATGTCAATTAAGACCTCTGGGAAACGGGCTTTTTGTAAAATCTTCCAGGAACGCATTTGGGGTTGAAACAAGGTGAGAAAAACAATAAGGCGATTTTCTTCTCAAAGTCAGTCGCATCATGCCTTTGCTTCTTTTATAGAAGAGCAGTCGCAGATGATATTATCGAAAAAAGAAAAGTATACCATTGCTCTGTCCGGTGGTCATACTCCTGCAGGATTTTTTGAATTTCTTTGTAATGAAAAATATCGTCGTTCAATTCAATGGGAGAGAATACAGTTTTTTTGGAGCGATGAACGCTATGTTCCCGCAAATGATATGGCAAGTAATTTTTTGATGGCCCATGAAAATTTATTGTCACATGTCCCTGCCCTGGCTGAAAATATTTTCAGGGCGCCAACCGAAGAGCCATCCTGCGAGGCTGCGGCGTTAAAATACCAACAAATGCTATTAGCTGCTTTTGCTCATCAAAATGCGACACAGTCTGATTCGTATTTTTACCCCGAATTTGACTTGATTCTTCTTGGCATGGGGGAAGATGGCCATACTGCATCATTGTTTCCTAACCATCCGGCCCTGAAAGATCAAAATCTCGTTGCTGCAGTTGAATCGGAGTATGCAAGCCCTCCAGTGCCGAGATTGACTTTTACATTGCCTTTGATAAATAGTGCGAATACCGTTGTTTTTATGGTAAATGGTACAAACAAGATAAAATTGCTTGAATCGTTTGTAGACAGTGATGTCAAGAATAGCTTGATCCCAGCGTCACTTGTTGCTCCACAAAATCAACTGTTTTGGTTTGTTTGGCCGTAATCTTAGGATCAATTTGTGCTGTTGCAAATAAGCTAAATCCCAAAACTATGATGCACAGCAGTGCCCTGTTATGATATTTACTGACTGATAGGTTTAAAATATTGTTTGTGGGCGGGACCTAATTAACAATATAACAATGAGTTCTGAGTTTCCGGAGAAGATGAAAACTAAAGTTCAGGTTGAAAGACGAAAAACCTTACGTCTTCCTTTAACTTTTAAAGCTAAGCTAAAATTACCTGGTGATATTATATTGGCTGGCCAAACCAGAAACATCAGTTTTGGCGGCACCTTTGTGGAATTAGATAAAATTCCTCCCCTGGTCAAAGGTGATTATGTCAGTTTGATTTTGTTGTCACGGGTTGAATTTACCTGTAAACTTGTACACTCTAATGCAGGGGGAATTGGCTTTGAGTTTGATTTTATTTTAATCAAATATTATGAAGTCTTTAAAAAAATGATGCTTCGTAATGCCCCTGATCGTGATCGTATTATAAAAGAACTTGGTCGTTGGGCAGAGTAATGGCCAACTGATAATCGTTAGCTGACGTTTGAAACCTTTAGTCGACACAAGACTTTAGCCTGATGGTCTGTTGTCCAGTGTTTTGTAATGAGTGATAGTATAAATGTCCGTATCGATAAGTGGCTTTGGGCCGCTCGTTTTTTTAAGACCCGTTCAATGGCGGCGCAGGCAGTTAGTGGCGGTAAAGTCCATAGTAACGCAAAAAGAGTAAAAGCTGCCAAAACAGTCCGTATAGGAGATGAGTTAACCATTAAACGTGGTGATTATGTCTATACTGTGATCGTCAACGAACTTAGCGGTAAAAGAAAAGGGGCTGCGGAAGCGGCAACCCTTTATACTGAAACACTTGAAAGTATTGAGGCCCGGGAGGCAGTTAGCGAGCAGAAGCGTTTGTTACGAACTATGAATAGAAATGCTGGGCCCCCGAAAAGGCCAACGAAAAGAGACAGACGTCTGATTATCGATTTTACCCGTAAAGTTTAAGATTAAATAATTTGACAAACTCATAAAAAGCCTCAAAAGTTCCAGCGCCACCTTGTAAAATCAACTACTTACATAGTGTTCCGGGGATGTCGAGTGGGTTTTTACGTGACCATCAATAATTTGGAGAAAATTTATGAAGAAAATAGAGAGGGCAATCATTAGTTTAACTGACAAGTCCGGTATTGGGGGCTTTGCCAGAGAGTTATCGGATTTGGGCATAGAAATTTTATCAACAGGTGGGACCGCAAAAAAAATGCGTGAACACGGGATCGACGTCGTTGGTGTTTCTGACTTTACGGGTTTTCCTGAAATGCTTGACGGACGGGTTAAAACTCTGCATCCTAAAATCCATGGCGGTATTCTTGCGCAACGCGATAATGCAGATCATCAGCAACAGATGCGTGAGCATGGGCTTAAGCCCATTGATCTTGTCGCTGTTAATCTTTATGCTTTTGATAAAGCAACAGCAGATCCAGCCTGCACCTTGGCAAATGCCATTGAAAATATTGATATTGGCGGCCCTACCATGCTACGTGCCGCAGCCAAGAATTTTCAGGATGTCACAGTGATAGTCGACCCTGCCGATTACCCACAGGTTATTTCTGAAATAAAACAATATGGCAATACAACGTTAAAGACGCGTTTTTATCTCATGCGGAAGGTTTTTGACCTTACAAGCAAATACGATACAGCCATTATTGAATGGCTGAACAAGGTTGATGCCGATACAAATCCTTATTTTGACTGATGGGCGGGACGAAGGAACAGGGAGAAATGTAATGAAAATGGCAGTTCTGTTGTCGGGCACCGGCCGTACGCTTGATAACTTTCACCACTGCATTGCCAATGGGACTATGCAGGGAAGTATTGAAGTTGTAATTTCAAACAAGGCGGATGCTCTTGGTCTGCAAAAGGCAGAAAAATATGGCTACCCTGCATTTCATGCAGGTGACAACGATGCTATCAATAAAATATTTCGAGATTACACCATTGATCTGGTTTTGCTGGCGGGCTTTCTCAAACTATACACACCACCTGATTCCCTTAAAAAGTCGGTTTTGAATGTGCATCCTTCATTGATTCCATCATTTTGTGGTGATGGCTTTTATGGCATGAAAGTGCACCGGGCTGTACACGAAAGAGGTGTGAAGGTAAGCGGTTGTACGGTGCATTTTGCTAATGAAATTTACGATGATGGGCCAATTGTAGTGCAGAAATGCGTGCCGTTAGGTGATAATGACACACCTGATGATATCGCGGAGAAGGTTTTTGAAGCAGAGTGTCTGGCCTTTCCTGAAGCTATCAACAAAGTTTCGGATAAAGGCATTGATTATTTCTGGGAATAGGAGGCCGGTATAAAAGTGACGGTAATTAATAAGCAGATTATGTCTGCTCTCGATATAGAACGATCGCTTGCCAGGATTGTGCTGCAGATTCTCGAGCAGAATAATGGAGTTGAAAATCTGGCCATTGTTGGTATCCATACCGGCGGGGTATATCTTGCCAATAGAATTAAAAAGATTATCTATGATCAGGAGAAGGTAGATGTGCCGATCGGCAGTCTGGATATCACACTGTACCGTGACGATTGGAGCCTGGCTTCACAGAGCCCGATGGTTAAAATGACCGATATTAAGTTCACTGTTGAGGATTATACAATTATTTTGGTCGATGATGTACTGTTTACAGGCAGAACAATTCGGGCCGCTCTTGATGCAATTATGGATTTTGGTCGACCGCGTTCTATTCAACTTGCTGTACTTATTGATCGTAAATGCGGGAGGGAACTTCCTGTGCAGCCGAATTATTCAGGGCTTGAAGTCTTAGAGACTATTGATGAACATGTGAATGTCCATCTTGTGGAAAAAGATGGACATGATGAAGTCATAATGGTTGCTAAAAAGTAAAGCTGCTGGAAACCTAAAGATACCACTCATTAAATGTAATCAGGGTATATATGGGCACTGTCGAGAAATCACGTGTTGATCTGGCTAAAGTGAGGGAGCGGGTCAGGCAAAAGCGCTACGATTATATTAGTTATGATTTTAGCCGAAAAAAGAACGACATCTTAAAAACTTTTTTCGATTTGTCTCAGGAGTTTGATTCTCTTCATGATTTATACAGAATTTGCGTTGCGGTCCCTTTAGAGTCCTTTCAAGTTGAGAGCAGACTCTACCTCCTTGATGAAATGCGAGATGGCTTGACACTTGTTTGTGACAGTTTATCCGGAGTTTATGAGCCTCCCAAATCCCCTTTAGATTACGTCAAGCTGATAGACATTTCCTATGAACACGAAAACTCATATCTTGTACCAATCTACAGTAAACCTCTTCATTCCTTAGAACATACAGATACTTTGGCCTCTCTTGGGGTCATCGGGATTTTTGAAGTCTTTCCCCTGGTAAAGTTGACGAAATCCGACAAATTTTTCTTTACCAAGTACACCAACAGAATCGGTTATAATCTTCGAAAGCGTCTGCTTGCTCAGCAAAACATCACACACTTGAAGTTTATTAACAATTTAGTCAGCGATATTGAACATAATGTTATTGTACCGAACATGTACTACAAACATTTGTTCAAACAATTAAAGGTGAAAATCGGTACGTTAAGTAAGCTTGTTGAACAGATCGAAGCGTATAAAAATACACCTGAAGACGACCCTGATATGTGCCATAAGATGATCAGCCAGATTAATCAGATTGAACAGGAACTGACAGCATCATATGAAGAGATAAGCAAACATCATATCAATCAAAGTTTGTTTTTGGAGAGCCTTTTCAGGCGAGATCATTTCCAGGAAGGGCGATTAGTACTTCATCCACAGAAATGCAGGCTTGATACTGACTTCATCCAGCCTCAGCTTGAACATTATAAAAGCAGAATGTTAGCCCGGGGAATATTTATCGAAACCCCGACGGACCTCCATGAAGAGGAGATCCAGTTAAAAGTTGATTTGGGGTTGATTTCACAGGTCTACGCTAATCTTTTTTCAAATGCGGTTAAATATACTGAGACCATAATAGATCATGAGAATCGACATCGTAAGGCGGTTGCTTATGGGCGTAAGATTCTGTATAACCACTTTGCTGCAGGTCGGGCCGGCATAAAACTCAACGTATTTTCAACGGGCCCTAATCTTTCGGATGATGACTCGAAATCTATTTTTTTAGACGGGTTTATGGGGAACAATTCATTTAAAGATAACAGCCGTGGGCATGGGTTGGCCTTTGTGAAATATGTTGTTGAACTCCACGGCGGTCAGGTTGGCTATGAACCGACTCTGGAAGGCAATAACTTTTTCTTCATTCTACCGCTCTTATCGTAACGTTTAGGGTAACTGCTCACAGGCTACCGAATCTGCTGTGTTATCCGACCTGTTCACTTACTGATTGTATAGTTTACAGGACGATGCCTGGCATCTCCGGCACCTTGCGTGCAGTTACAGCTCTGGTGGTTACTGGAACTAAGGTGGCCACGGTCTGAATCATTACATTTTTAGGTCCTTTTTTTGTCACATACCCTGGAATTATTAGCTCCTGCAGGAACAATAGAAGTATTTGAGACTGCTGTAACCAGTGGTGCTGATGCCGTATATGTGGGCGCACCAATGGCAAATGCCCGCGCTCTTGCAAAACATTTCAGCTATGAAGATATCGCGGCAATGGTTTCTTTCGCCCACGCTAATGGGGTGAAAGTGTATGTGGCGATGAACTCTCTGGTGAAAAACGATGAGTTCGCCTCAGTGGTCCGTTCTCTTGCAATATTTGAAGGCATTGGCATAGATGCTCTTATTCTTCAAGACCTGGGCATTTATGCAATCGCCCGAAAATATTTCCCTCGACTGCGTCTGCATGCCAGTACGTTACTCGGCGCCTACAACTCACTTGCTGTTAAAAAACTGGCAGAGATGGGTTTTGCCAGAATTGTTCTTGCCCGGGAAATGGGAATAAGGGAGATCAAGGAAGCAGGACGTGTTTCTCCAGCGGAGATTGAGGTCTTCATTCATGGAGCCATGTGTTTCTCCTATTCAGGATTGTGTCTTGCCAGTAGTTTTCTCGGCGGGAAAAGTGGACTTAGGGGACGATGTGTGCAGCCATGCCGGCGGAAATATACCTGGAAAGGCAAACATACCGGGGCGCCTAGCGGCTATTTTTTTTCTATGAATGACCTCAGCGGCATCAGCATGCTTGAGGAACTCCAGGAGGCCGGGGTTCATTCATTGAAGATCGAAGGACGCATGCGCAGCCTGCAATATGTACAAAATGTAGTAAAAGCGTATCGAGTTGTTATTGATAATGAATCATCCACTGACTCACTTGTTGAGGCCAGGGATTATCTGCATCAGGCAATGGGCAGGAAAACATCTACCGGATTTTTCTCCCTGCCTCAGCAGACTGATATTATCAGTTATCAATATTCCGGCAATATCGGCCATTTTATGGGACGTATCAGTAAGATAGCCGGCAATAAAGCCGTATTAAAATTGCAGGAGGATATTAAACAAGGTGATCGCCTGAGGGTGCATTCCGAAGAGTCTGGAGAGCGCCAGTCTTTTACGGTGCATCAAATTATGGTGGACAGGCAGATTGTTTCTGCCGCTTCTAAGCAGACGACCATCGAAATCGAGGTTCCTGAAACTGCAAAGCCTCAGGATGGTATTTATAAGGTGGATACGGCAGATTCCCGTATGCAGGCCTCCAAACCTTCGCAGCTTAAACCTCAGAATTTTCGAGGAATTATTCGTAAATATAAGGCCGGGAAGCACATCAACAGGATTGTCGAGGAACTTCATCAGCTGACAGGCACGAAATTGGATAATCAGCTCGGAAGATCCAGAGCACCGCAGAGGAACAAAAAAAAGAGACCGTCCCGCGGCAGATATCTTCAACCAAAGGCAGCAGGAACAACTTCCAGACCTGATTTGCCGCTCTGGTTGAAAACTGATAATTTTAATAAAATAAAAAAGCTCCCTAAATTCCATTTATTTAGTCGGGTTATCGTTCTGTTGACCCATGAAACTTTTTCGCAATTTAAGAAGAGAGGCCTATTCGGGCTCCAGAAAAAGACAGTCATCTGGGCTTTGCCGCCTGTGATTCACGAAGAAAATCTGCACTTCTACCGTGAGGCCATTACTCATTTACTGTCTAAAGATTTTAGAAACTGGCAGCTCGGGCATTTCAGTCAGGCAGAGTTTTTTGATCAACATGATCGTCGACAGATTTCTGACACAACACAGAGCAAGCGTTATCAGAAAAACAAGAGAGCATTTAAGCTGCGGACAGGGCACTGCATCTTTCATGGCAGTTATACCCTTAATGTTTTAAATACCTGTGCCCTTCAAGAGTTTGCCCGCCTTGGATTGAAAACAGCGCAAATTGCCATGGAAGCCGATCGGCAAATTGTTTCGGCCATTGCTCAAGACAGTACAAAGATAGAAAAAGGTCTGACTGTCTATGCCTTTCCGTCACTGCTGACAGCACGGGCCTCACTTGATGTTTTTAAATCAAGTGCGGTCCTTGTCAGTCCGAAGGGCGAACCATTTGTCTTAAAGGAGTTGGAGGATGTGACCCAGGTGGTGTCACAACGACCTTTTTCTCTGTTGTCGCAGCTCTCTGAACTTCGTGATCTGGGAGTTGATTACGGGGTTGTGGATATCAGCAACGCTGTTGCCGTGCGGGACCAGTTTGGCGATATCCTGCGTCTTATCGCCGGGAAATACAAGCACGGAAGATTGAGCAGCTTTAATTTTAATGGTACTTTATGGTAAATGACCACCCGGGCCAGTCTGAATTAAGCTCAGGAGAAACCGGATTTTGATGAGCAGCCGGAAAGGGCGCCTGTTGGTACAGAAGATGATTTTGATGAAAGGCGATAGCTACCGGATGAGATTTTTTTAACAACTTTTTGACTTGAACATTTTTCACAGCTTATTGGCTCATTCGATGCTGCTGATGATATGATTTTCTCAAAATTCAGTCCGCAACTATTACAGTGATATTCATATATTGGCATTGTCTGGGCCTCCAGTATGTAGTGATGTGTTTATTGCTTATTTTGACCAGAGAGAGGCCTCTACTTTTGAAAGAATTGGGCCTCCTAAAGCAGATGGTAAAACAGTTGTAAATTAGGAATGATATGGCTGACTGTCAATCTGCAACCTTTAAAAAAAACTGACTACCAATGAACATTGATACTCATTTACAGAACGCTTTCAGGTTTATACGGCAGGAACCGTTATATGCGATTTTGGGCGGCCTGTTGGTTATATGTATGAATGTTGCTACCCTTGGGGTTTTGTTTGGCCCAATTTTTGGTGGTTATTTCATCGGTATTTTAAAATTCATTAAAGAGGGGCAGAAACCACTGTTTAGTGATATTTTCGAAGGTTTCCAGCGTGTTGGTTATCTGTTTTCTTTTATTCTTGTGAGTATTTTCACTATTCTGGGATTTGTGCTGCTGGTTGTGCCGGGCCTGGTATTAATGACTTGGTGGATTTATGTCCTGTTGATAATGGTTCAGACAGATATGCCAGTTTCCAAAGCAATGGCCGAAAGTAGGAAGAAAGTACAGGCCAAAGGTTTTGTGATGCATTTTGTTTTTCTCATGGGACTATCTATTTTCCCGACATTTATTATCAATGCGGTTTCGGTGTTTTTGCCGCCACTGAAATTGTTACATCTAGTTGTCATGCCATTTCAAAGTGCCTGCCTAGTCAGTTTGTATTTGGAACAATTCTCTATTGGCCTTCCTCCTCCTGTTGAGCAGATACCAACCTGATCCTGCCGCCAAAGCCCCAAGGGTGTCGGCGCAAACATCCAGCACATCCGCAGAGCGCAACGGGATAAAATACTGATGAATCTCGTCTGTAATGGCATAGGCCACACAAAAAGTGAAAATGAAGACGTGCTGCAGGAAATCATGTGCGGGTGGATGTCTGGCGAAGAGTATTGTTACGGCTAGGACAGCATATTCAAGGGCATGCCAGAACTTATCATAATCAAAAAAATCGGGGGGATGTATCTGGTCGCCCGGCAGGTGCGAGGCAATAAAGATGACAATCATGACAACAATTGCCGGTACATAGCGAATTTTTGTTGTCATGATTGCTGAGTATAACCTTTAAGGCATTTTCCGTCTGCTGTTGGAGAAGTTCTGAGCAACAGTTATTTTTCGTCGTCGGTGACGTGGATACTGTTGAGCAAATCTGAAGAAAAACTTTTTTCGATCTGGCGGAGGGCATCCTTAATAAATGAGGCCGGCATAGTATCATGGGTCTCTTGTTTCTCGTCTGCGTATGTGGTTGTGATAAATTTGCCCTTTTCGATCGTAAATTGATGTGACCATTCAATTTCAATAGTTTCAGCTGTTTCTTCAATATCAATATCGATTTTCTGACCATCTTGGGCAACGAGTACTGCATCTTTCTCGGAAAGCTCAAGGAGCCAGCCATCGCCTGTGGCTGTTGAGTGGAAAATAAAGACCCCGACCTGCTTTAGGGTCTCTTTTTTGGCCACAGCCGCTTCTTGCAGTATTTGTATTTCCTCTGTAACAGAAATTTTGTTCGGTTGACTGGCGGTCTTTGCTATAGCTTCTTTTCTGAGGCAGCATTTCTTATATTTTAAACCACTTCCGCAGGGACACGGTTCATTTCGTCCGATTTTAGCCATGAATATTCACCAATGTTAATTTTTAATTCCTTGAGCTTCTACTATCTCTGCCTAAATGTTCATTTTGTATGAGGCTCTTTTATGAAAACTGTGTCTTGTTAAGGATATATTCTAAATTTAGAAAATGCAAGAATTGCATCGCGGCAATGTCTGATTTTTCAAAGAAGATTATCTGGCCATCACTATCTGCGCGTCTCTCATTGTAACAAATGATTAAGGGGATTTTCACTACAAATCTAAAGCAGGACAAAATTTATCCTGGCTCTGCACGTATGGGGTTGCTCATGGAGTATGACATTGGACCGGATCCACCGCTGGAGCAGATATTAAAAAGGGCATAGTTTTTTGGGCCAATCAATTTGACCATATGGAACTACAGTCTGGGTTTTGCTGAAATTAATCAGAAAATATAGGAGAAACCGACATCTATTGAGTACTGGCTCATGGTTGTTTCGGCAGCAGTAATTCCCTGATTGAGATTGGCAGTGGGAAAATCTGACTCGGGTGAGTACATCACGCCTAGGTTTAATTGCCAGCTTCTGGTCATTTTAAAGCCTGCTCCAACTGTGTAATGATTTTCCGTCACCGCAGGGAAGGCAAGGTTCTCAAAAGCACGCGTGGTGTTTAACGGGGTTTTGCCATAATTATAGCCCGCTCTCAAAGAAATCTGATCATTATAGCCATATTCCAAGCCAAACTTGTAAACAACTTGGTTGTTCCAATCCATGTTCCATGGTGTGGCATTGCTGCTGTTCTGAGTATAATTCGGCTGGTTTGTGCCGTTGCTCTGGGACCAGTTTATCCAGACGATATCAAGAGCAAAGCGTAAATAGGATGATGGCATGTATGCTATTCCGGCAGCAATGTTTTGTGGTTGATCAAAATTTAACTTGTCTTTGCCGCGGATTGTATCGAATTCAAAATCCTGAAAAATCTGTTTGCTTTCATAGGCTAAGCCGACAGCTAAGAAGTCTGAAAGGGGATAGTGCAGACCAAGGGTAAAGCCAAGACCATACGAAGTGCTGTCATAATGGGGAAGTTCAGCAATTGATCCTGCCAGGAAGGACATAAAGGCATAGTCAAAATTGGGTGAAAATCCAAAGGAAAGACCACTTGGTAGGGTGTACGAAATAGCAGGCGCCAATTTGACGAAACCATATTCGGATAAGGTTACATTATTATAAAGGTTGCTTGGGTAATCAATCCCCATGCCGCTTATCCCATAAAGCCCAAGGCCAAAAGTGAGGGATTGGTTGATGGGGAGAATGGCTCCGAGAGTGGGAATAAGGATACCATCAGTCCTTGACTCAATTCTGGCGCTGTCCTGTGTAATATAGCCAGGAGCGCCTGTGGCCCGGTATTGAACGTCCGGAGAAAAATAGGTTGTTCCCAGGTCAATCCTTTTGCCGGCTGCTTTTAGGCTAGCTGGGTTTGTTATTGTACAGGCGGCATCAAGTGGTAAGGCAATGTTCGCTCCACCCATGGCGCGCTGGATTTGCCCAATACCAACGATTTTCATGCCGTTGGTGGCACCGGCAGGAAGCGTAAGAAATAAAAGCCCGGTAAGCAATACAAAGATTTTGATCAGTTTCATCTGTTAACTATATTTCCCTCTTAGTATTTCAATTATAGTTGCCATGTCTCTATATAAAGTTGTACCAGTGCAGTATTGAAGAGTGAATGCATGTAGAGTATTTTGTATGGACATGTATCTTTACTCAAAAAAAAATAGGTGTCAAAGCGTTATCCGCGTGATTGTTTGTTGCGGAAATCTTATTTCACAAGTTTTTTTTCATCACAGTAATACTCAACAAGCTTTTCAAAAAGATCATTCCTGCCTGTGTAAATCTGGATATTTGGATTTAAAATTTGCTCTAACGCCTCCTGATAGCTGTCTACGCCTTCCAAATGGCTGTAGATTGGGCTATCGCCGCATTTTTTGTTCAGAAGCGTATCCATATAACTGTTAACATTTGCCCAGTAAATATGATTGTTCCTGAAGTGAGAATTGTCCCGCTTGGCATTTTCGATCAAAGTGTCCATCATGGTCTGCAGCTTATTTTTGAACAGATAGTCGTAGATTTTACCTGCAATCTGAGTAGGGCCTTGGGTAGAACTTCCCACACTTTTATAGCCCCCGGTATTCGTTGTTACAATGACGATCATTGAAATATTATCGTCATTGTGTTTGAGACGGTTTCTATAGGGATTAAAGTGGCTGACAAACAGTGAAGTTCTGCCGTTCGGGGCGGTGCCGGTTTTTCCTGAAACAAGGTTTTTGTGATATTTGAACTGTTTTTTGATGGAAGATCCCGACCCTCTATTACACACTTCAAAAAGGGCCTGCATTTCTTCGTCACGAATTTCTTTGGAGTCAAAAAGTAAAATTTCATGGTTTTTTATTTCACTCAGGGCGTCGAATATTATTTCGTTGTTCACACGGATTCGTTTTACAAATGAAGGCGCCCGATAGTAACCATCGTAGAAGGCATTATATACGCCAAGCCATTGCTGGACAGGTACATCATCAGCACCAATGCCAAACGGCCAGTATTTGGCATTTTCATGGTTATACTCCAGTTTAATTCGGTCAAAACCAGAGAGCATTGCACTGCGAATTGTTGGCTTGCTGTAGAGTCGTGCGAAAATAGTATTGATTGAGAGGACTTGAGCCTCAAGCAGAGAATAGTGCCTCCCTAGATATCGGTTATGCCCTTGGCCTTTTCCGTCATACGGATACCAGTTTCTAGGCAGCCATATTTTTTCCCCTTCGCTTTCAAGGTATTTGTACTCAATAGGTTTGTCCTGAAATGAACTTTGCAAAGTTGCATTACCCGCCAACATAGCATAATAGGAAATGATCGGCTTAATGGTCGATGCCGGGGAAATTTTCGCTTTTTTATTCATCAAGTCTATGATGATTGCCCGATCAGTTGTTGGTTGGGAGGAAGAGGGTGACTGAAGCTCATCCTCAGAAAGACTTGAGCCTTTTAAAAATTCCTTACCGCCGATATAAGCGAGAAAACGGCCTTTTTGGTTCGTAATGATAACGCCGATATTCAAGTTCTTGAAAAGGTAGGCCATATATTCTTCAAAGGAGTTGTACGGCGGCATGATTCTTTTATTTTCATAGAGTTCAAGATCTTTTTTCCAGGTAATTTTGTTGGCATTTTCCAGGGCGCGCCGGAAGGTTGGGTCTGCAAGAAATTGATTGATGATATCTTTAATCTTTTCGACAAGCTCAATTTTGACTCCTGTTTCGATAACCACGTCGCCTGTTTCGTCAAGGATCAACTTTGTTCCGCTGATTTTACGCCCCTTGACCATATATTCTTTGGAGGTGACTTCCTTGATTACGTTCCATGACGTCCATTCCTCCTCGCCATACAGGGGAGAGCTGAAATCACGGAAACCAATACGGCGGATTGATTCTTCATCATCGATATGCCATAAATTGTGTTGAGCAGCAGATAGTTCGCCGAGCTTCAGCAAATAACCAAGGGCCATATTAATTTTTGAAATGGCACTTTTTGCATGGAATAGCATGGTAGGGCTGAGGTCAGAAAAATTTTTCCCTTTCCAGATCTCGTACAAGGCAATCTGGCGATTATGGTTTGGAATAAAAGAGCCGATGGTGACAAGCTGCAAGAAGTTGAGTTCATTAAGGTCCTTTTTGAAATAATTTTCGGCAGCCGATTTGAACCCATACATATTACTGCCGACGGGGACGGTATTGATATAAAAGTCCAGGTTTTGTTCTTTACCGAATTTTGCCACCAGAATGTACGATGTAATAATTTCTTGCAGTTTGTGCGATATCGTGCGCTGTTCATTGCCAAGTATTTTCTTTGCATTCTGCATGACAATGGTGCTTGCGCCGCGCTTGTCGCCCATAATTGTATCTTTGACAGCGCCAAGCAGATTAAACCAGCTGACGCCGGCATGGATAAAAAACGAGTTTATGTACCAGGGGTTCTGGGGATGGGGCAGTAAATAGTGATCTTCACAGGCAAGAAGCGCCATTTTTACATTTGGCGGAATTTTCTGGGTTACTTTTCTTTTTCCGTAGGATTTTATCGTTCCGCCATTGGCATCGACAATTTCGGCTGAGTGGGCGTATGTCTCTAAGTTCTCGGGGATTCTTGCAATGCCGGCGGTATCGTATATTGCCCTGGCGAAAATAAATTCTGCGATGTGCTGGGTCGGGCCTGGAATGTAATTAATAAAGAAGATAAGCAGGATGATAAAAACAGTCCAGCGCACAATGTTTGGCAGCTTTGAGCTTAACCAGTAGAGGAATTGACGAGTAGGGCTGTCCCAGGGGAATAAAGTGGGCTTCAGGGGGTTATTCTTCAGGTTCTTGAGATAAGACTGATAACTGGATTCAAGATGGTGGCTCTCTTTAAGCTTTTGAAGGACAGCCTTCTCACTGATGCCGCGATCGATCTCTTTGCTGGTGAAAGTGTGTTGGAAAGCCTTATATTTAATCGCCCTTTTTTTGAGGTCGTTATCTTCCTCATCACTGGGAATATCATCAATTTGATCAGACATTTGCGTCATTACTAAAAAAAGAAAGTTGTAGTAAAAGTACTACCATAACGAAACCATATGACATGCTAAAAGTTGTGTACTTGTAAGTATTGTCTAAGAATTATTGCAACTCGTAAGATAATTTATGCTATTTTGTATGTATGGGAAAGAGAATATGAAATTCTAACCAAAAAATCTCTAAAAGGCAAAATAACATGAAAATTTACAGAGGGTTGAAGGGAATTGAGTTATTGACCGATTAGTGATTAAAGGGCAACCTGCAATTATAGGAGCCCTAGTTTTAATGTCCATAAAATTGTGAAACAGGAAAGTTGTTGTTCTTTCGTCTATTATAAGTCGAACATGACAAGCATTATCGTTTATCAGGTCAGCATCTATGATTAATTTTCAATGTTATCATTGCGGCTATACTCAGGGTGTGCAGGAACGGCATGCTGGAAAGACCGCACCTTGCCCCAAATGTAAAAAGCCTGTTGCTATTGGCAAGGCACACCCTACATCTCAGGATTCCTCAGGGGTCATCAACAAAGAGAAGCGAGGTGTGGCTTTATTTGATTGCTCAGGTTGTGGATTACAGAAAAAAGCTGTCTCTAAATTTTTAGATAAGACGGTCAAGTGTCCGCGTTGCAAAACTCCAGTTTTAATTACCTGGAAAATGATACCGGTTTCTGAATTAACCCAAACTGTGGCTGCTGTTCAGATGAGATCTAAAAAGAACCTATTTGCTTTCTTTAGTTTCGTAACTTTGATAAAGAGACGGTCCATAGTCTTAACTACGGGTTCTCTTTTCATACTTACAGCCGTTGTTGGTGGTTATCTTCTCATCACCGGCAAGAGTTCAACTCCATTTGCAACTGATTTATCAAAAACCCCTTTAAAAGAAATTATTGATACAAATTTTTCACGCAGTGAGACGCCTGATACAAATCGGATTGCCTCGATCGAAAATCTTTTGCATACGACCAGATCACTACGTGGCAGGGACCTGCGAAATTTAGATTTTTCCCGGATGGATTTGCGGGAAGTCGATTTTCAAGATGCAAATCTGCGAGGTGCACTTTTAAATACTTCTGACTTGCGGAAGGCGGATTTGCGTGGTGCCGATTTAACAGGTGCAGTGCTTTCCCTGGCCGACCTGCGGGGAGCAAATCTTTTTGATGCTCTTTTAGTTAAGACGGATTTAAGTAAATCAAATCTTCGCAATGTTAATGCCAAGCAGGCTGATTTTTCGAACGCCAACCTTAGTCAGGTCGATTTTAGTGAAGCGAATCTACTTGAAGCATCGTTTAAAGCGGCCGTCCTGTTTGAAGCAGATTTGACGGGAGCTAATTGTTTTAAAACCCAATTTTCCAACGCTGACGTGGGCCGCGCTAATTTCCATGATGCAAAGCTCATTGGTGCTGATTTTACTCACACGGATCTTTCAACTGCAAATCTTACCGGTGCGGATCTGTCTGAAGCCATATTCAGAAATGCGGATTTGTCCCGGGTTGATCTCCGTTCGGTGGACCTTAATAAAGCCAGTTTAGCTATGGCGAGTCTGTACATGACAGATTTGTCAAATGCTGATCTCAGTATGGCTGACTTGAGCTTTGCTGATTTGAGTAAGGCTAAACTTTTTAAAGCTAACCTGAGCCGCGCTATTCTTAAAAAAGCGAATATGCACCAGGCGGATCTTTCCGGCTGTACGATTAAATTTGCTGATTTCTCTGAAGCCAACCTAACGTCAGCCAGCTTAAAAAATATTGACTTGTCCGGATCAAATTTGGCAGGTGTCAACCTGACCAATGCTATTGTTTCTGATGCGGTTCTCAATAAGGTCCTTTTAAGTGGTGCGAATCTAACAGGTGCTGATCTGCACAATACTGTAATTGGTGAAAAATCAATTCTCAATAAAGCGAATTTTACCAATGCAAATATGAACAAAGTTAATTTGAGTAACGCCGTTTTAACAAAGGCCAATTTTACAAATGCTGACCTTCGCGAGGCTATTCTGGTGAAGGCAGACCTTTCCTATGCTTTTATGAATGAAGCAAACATGACAAAGGCTGACTTGACTCATGCGGATTTGACGAATGCCGATTTGAAATGGGCGAATTTAACAGGTGTTAATTTAACCACATCCTTAAATCTTAAAGTAGAAAACTTTAAAAATTCTTTTTTGAACGAAACAAAGATGACCCGTTTTGATCTGCGTAATGCCGATTTGAGTAATGCGAATCTTTCATACGCTGATTTGAGCAGTGCGGATTTGACGAATGCAGACCTGACTAATGTCAAGCTCGATCATGCGAATTTAAAAGATGCTGATCTGCGCTGGGCTTGTTTGACAGATGCAGACCTGACAGCAGCCGATCTGACTTCGGCAAATTTAAATGACGCAGATCTTAACAGAGCAAATTTAGATCAGGCTGTTTTGAAAAACATTGAATTTCATAGTGTGAAAAATATTGGCAAAATCCGCAATATAAAGAGAGCCAAAGGCCTGGATAAAAAAACGGCTCAGCTTATTGAAGAGCACCAGAAAAAGATTGCGGCCGATCTCACTGACACATCTAAACGGTCTCTTCAGGTTGACCATCGTCAAATTAAAATTTGGGACCTGATGGTGGAAAAATATGGCCTGGTACAGTTGCAATTTAAAGATGATGCAGAACTGACAAATTACTATAATGGTCTAAGTGATATTGAGGTTAATTTGCTGAAGCACAGGATGTTCACTGAGGCTGATTCCAGCGTGTTAGGACTGCCAGGCGGGCATATTGGAGTATTGTTTACGGTTAATTTTATGCCTGGCAATGTGGAAATCCCTGTAGAAATTCGCTGGATTTCACCGGCCAATACAATTTATACGCAAAAGGCTCAAATTAAATATATGCAGCATTTTGTTGCATCTCATGCGTTGACTCAGTCCGTCTCTGAGATCTATGGAAGATGGAATGTCGAATTCTATTTTGACGGGAACAGGATTGGTAGTCGAACTATTGAGGTGTTGCGTAAGGATGAGTATCAAGCCCGATTGAAGAACATTCAGCCACAAGGCTAAGACGTCTTTCTACCCCACATAATTCACGAGTTGTAATCATCTGTGTCCTGTCAAACCTGACAGTGCTGCAGTTCAAGGACATCAGTGATCGTTTTCTGGTCCCGTCAGCCATTCTGGCTTTAGTATACCGATAAAGTTCGAACAGACATCATTCCTGTCAGCAATACAGTATGCCGTAATTTACCTTTTGGTCATAATGAAACAAAATTTTCTTATTCCGTTGCTGCTTTCCGTCTTTATCGCCCTGCTGGGAATCGGGATAATTGTCCCGGTGATGCCGGTGTTTGCAGAAAGTCTTGGAGCTGGCGGTCTGGCCTTGGGATTTATTATTGCTGCCTTTTCTCTCTCTCGAGGGATCTGTCAGCCGGTGGTGGGTAATTTTTCGGACCGTTGGGGGAGAAAAAGATTTCTTGTCAGTGGGCTCTGTGTTTATGGGTTGGTCGGACTCATGATGCCCGAAGCCACCTCGGTTGGCACTCTGGTCTTGATTCGCACGCTGCACGGGATTGGTTCGGCCATGATCGTGCCGGTGGCCATGGCCTATATCAGTGATCTTGCTCCGTTAGGACAGGAGGGCAGATATATGGGAATGCTTAATATTGCCATTTTTTCCGGAATTGGCAGCGGTCCATTGATTGGCGGTTTTTTTACAGACATGTGGGGAATGGCCTCGGCCTTTTATGTTATGGCGGGCTTGAGTTTCCTGGCACTGCTGCTGGTCCTGCTGCAAATGCCTATTTTCACAGGCAGCTCCCGAAAGCGGGTGAATGTTGGAGTTATACAATCCATGAGAAAAATGCTTGCCTGTCGCCGAACCTTCGGGATTCTGCTGGCCCGGATGGCAACAATGATTATTATGGTCCCGACCATGGCTTTTCTCCCTCTGCTGATGCACCAGTGGTATCAAGCAACCGGTATGCAAATCGGTATCGTGATTGCGGCAAGAACCCTGGTTAATGCTGTACTGCAAATTCCCTGCGGCCGATTGGCCGATCGACTGGACAAGGTCCGTTTTCTGCGACTAGGATGTCTGATTATCAGTATCGTGATGTGTCTCATTCCGCTGGCAGCAAATTTCTGGATGCTGATTATGTTATTTGTGATTCTAGGCACTGGCGAGGCGATTATCTGGCCGACTCTGGGGGCGCTTGCCACCGAGGAAGGAAGGCTGTATGGCCAGGGGTCGTTGATGGGGGTATTTAACCTGGCCATGAGTGGTGGGGTCTTTATCGGGGCGCTGGGGGCGGGTTTTTCTTCTGACCTTTTTGGCTTGCGTTATTCATTTGTGTTAACTGGCCTTCTGGTTCTCTGTTTGACGATGGGAGCAACCAGGTTTATTGCCAAACCCGCTTCCTGAATCTATCTATCTACGAACTGCTTTCATCGGGAAACATCCAGGCGCGGTTTCACACATAAAAAAAGGGGGCAATCTTCAATAAGACAGCCCCCGTTATCTTACATTATGTAACCGTTAAATTTCTTCCGATAAGGCCATGACCATCGCGCCTTTGGCGGTGGTATTAAGTGGATCTTTTGCGATTCGTACCTCAGAGATATTGATTGGCAAATCAATTTCATTTAATGTTTTTTCAAAAAGTTCTTTAAAGCCATCAGGTAAAATCGTACCACCGCTCAAGGCAATCGGGATTGCTGTATTGATTTTAGGGATCTTATCAGTTTTAAGCAACATCTCTTTGAGGCTCTGAAGTAAGGTGTGGACCAGTTCGAGGTAATAAATCTCCAAGGCGGTCTCAATACGATTTTTGGGTGGTTTATTCAGGCTGAATGATTTTTCTTTGATGGATTTAATGGTAGTGGCTTTTTCCCCGACAGACATGCCAACCATAGAGTCAATATAGTCGCCGCCTTTTTGGATGCTGTAGGTGATAACAGGCACGGAGAGATAAGCGAGGCAGACGTTGCACATGCCGCCGCCC
>Ga0102953_1000410_pt1 | contig 29915 bp, 20 predicted proteins | sample SalPon2A_C_D2_MG_FD_78509 | JGI IMG/M metagenome (GOLD analysis project Ga0102953, IMG submission 78509) | Soil microbial communities from South San Francisco under conditions of wetland restoration - Salt Pond MetaG R2A_C_D2_MG | ecosystem: Environmental > Terrestrial > Soil > Wetlands | place... | reverse complement strand
GCCTTCAACTGGCATGTCCTCGAAGTGGACGGCCATGACATCCAGGCCATTAACCGGGCCCTCGACGACGCCGAGAAGACCGAAGGCCAGCCGACGATGGTGATCGCCCGCACGGTCAAGGGCAAGGGGGTCCCCTTTTTCGAGCACAAGGCCAGCTACCACGGTGTGCCGCCCAGCGACGAGGAGCTGCAGATGGCCCTCGAAGAGCTCGGCCACGCCTGACGGGCGCGAGTCGTGAATCGTGACCGGTCAACCCTTCGGCGCCACTGGTCACTAATCACCCATTACCAACTTGCCAAGCCATAGCCGCAAGGCGACGGATGGTCACCGAATTTAAATTACAGGGGTTATTTTGAGTGAGATGATCGCAACGAGAGACGCCTACGGCAAGACACTGGTCGAGCTGGGGCGGGAAAACAACAGGGTGGTCGCCCTCGACGCCGACCTTTCCGGTTCCACCAAGACCGGCCTCTTCGCCAAGGAGTTCCCCGAGCGTTTTTTCAACGCCGGCATCGCCGAGGCCAACATGGTCGGCATGGCCGCCGGGCTGGCCGCCGGGGGGATGGTTCCCTTCGCCTCCACCTTCGCCGTCTTCGCCTCCGGCCGCGCCTTCGAACAGATTCGCCAGTCGCTGGCCTACCCGAGGGTCAACGTCAAAGTAGTCGCCACCCACGGTGGCATCACCGTCGGCGAGGACGGCGGGTCCCACCAGTCGGTGGAAGATCTCGCCATCATGCGGGCTCTGCCCAACATGACCGTTCTGTGCCCCGCGGACGGCCCGGAGACGGCCGCGGCCATCCGGGCGATTGCCGATTTCGACGGGCCGGTCTATGTCCGGCTGGGACGGGCCAAGGTGCCGGTCGTGTTCGAACAGGGATGCGATTTCGCCATCGGTCGCGGCGCCACCCTGCGCCAGGGCTCTGACCTGACATTCGTCACCACCGGCCTGATGACCGCCAAGGCCCTCGAGGCGGCCGAGATTCTGCAGGAAGAGAAGATTGCCGCTCGGGTTATCCACCTCGGGACGATCAAGCCCCTCGACGCCGACCTGGTTCTGAAGGCGGCCCGGGAGACCGGCGCCGTGGTCACCGCCGAGGAACATTCGGTGGTCGGCGGCCTCGGCGGCGCGGTCTGCGAGGTGCTTTCCGAAGGCCACCCGGTCCCGGTGGAGCGGGTCGGACTCCGCGACGTTTTCGGTCAGTCCGGAACGGCGGACGAACTCCTGGCCCATTACGGGCTGACCCCCGCCCACCTGGTGGAAGCGGCCGAGCGGGTCTTGAGGAGAAAATGATGGCCGGCCTTTCGGCGCATCGAAGAGGCTTTCAATACGAAGATCGGACGGTGTGAATGGGTTGTGACGTCGAGAAGGACGACATGACAGAGATGATCCGTCGCTGCGAACGTCGATACCGGCGGCGCAGCGAAAGGGGGGGCCTTGTTCTTTAAGAGCCTCATCGGCCGGGTCATCATCCTCAACATCCTGCTGCTGACCACCGTTATCGGGACGTTCGCCCTGTTCCACATCCGACGGGAGCAGAACCATCTCATCTCCTCGACCAAGGAAAGCGCGGAATTGCTGCTTTCCACCATTGAAAACTCTATTTTCGACTCGATGCGGGTCGGCAACAGCGAGAACGTCCAGACCATTCTCGAGATGGTCGGGAGAAGTCACCATCTGACCAACGTGCGGATCTTCCATCCGGACGGCACCATCCTCAAATCCGCCCGCCCGCAGGAAATCGGCAGACAGCTCAATACCTACGATCTGGCGCTGTACCAGAACAATCGCAGCGAAGGAGTCTTTCGCGTCAATGGTCAGGATATCCTCGGCATCGTCAAGCCGATCGTTTCCGACGAACGCTGTTTTCTCTGTCACGGCATCGGCCGCAAGGTGATCGGTGTCCTCAATCTCAATTTTTCCCTCGACGACACCACCCGGAAGCTGCGCGACTCCTCCCAGGCTCTCGGTTTCTCCACCCTCTTCATCATCGTTCTGCTCTCGGGCGGAGCCTCCTTCATCCTTCTTCGCTTCGTCAAGCGTCCCCTGCACAACATGGCCGAAAAGATGGCCCAGGTGGAAGCGGGCGATCTGTCGGTGCGGATGGAGCCACACTACGCCGACGAAGTGGGAAGCCTGATGAACAGCTTCAACTCCATGGTGGTGAATCTGGAGAAAACCAAGAAGGAGCTCGAACAGTACCATTACCAGCAGATGGAGCGGGCCGACCGGCTGGCCTCGGTCGGCGAGATGGCCACCGGCATCGCCCACGAGATAAAGAATCCGTTGGCCGGGATCAGCGGCGCGATCTCCGTCCTGGCCGACGATTTCGAGACGGCCGACCCGCGCAAGGAAATCGTCGGGCAGGTCCTGGACCAGATCAAGAGGCTCGACAAGACGGCCACCGATCTGCTCTTTTTCGGCCGGCCGGGAAAACCGGAGTTTACCTTCACCAACCTCAACGCGCTGGTGAAGAAGACGCTCTTCTTCGTCTCCCAGCACCCCGAGGCGAGAAATATCCATCGCATCAAGGAACTGACCCGGGACCTTCCGGCAGTCTGGGCCGACGAAAAACAGATCCAGCAGGTCTTGCTCAATATCATCATCAACGCCGTTCAGTCGATGAAGGAGGGGGGAACCCTCTCCATCCAGACCGAATTGGTGGAGCGTGACGGCCGGCAGTGGGTGCGGGTGCGGATCGCCGATACGGGCGAGGGGATCTCGCCGGAGGAGCTGGAAAAAATCTTCGTTCCCTTCCATACGACCAAAACCCAGGGTACCGGCCTGGGGCTGCCGATCTGCCGCCAGCTCCTGGAGCAGCACGGCGGGATCATCCGGGTCGAAAGCCGGTTGGGCGAAGGGACGATATTCACGGTCGAGCTGCCCGTTGCGGAAGGGCAGCCCACAAGCGGAAAAGAGGCGTAAAGTGCGAAAACATAAAATTCTTGTCGTCGATGACGAACAGCTGATTCGCTGGTCCCTGGAGCAGAACCTGAAAAAGCAGGGGTACGAGGTTTCTACCGCCGCTTCTGGGGAAGAGGCCCTGAAGATTGTGCGGGAGGACGTTCCCGATCTGATGCTCCTCGACATCCAGCTGCCCGGGATGAACGGCATCGAGGTCCTGGAGAAGGTCAAGGAGATGGGCGAGGAGATCATCGTCATCATGGTCACCGCCCTCGGGGTGCTCGAAACAGCGGTCAAGGCGATGCGGATCGGCGCCTACGACTACATCAACAAGCCCTTCAACCTGGACGAACTGGCCATCGTCATCAGGAAGGCCCTGGAGACCGGAGAGCTCAAGAGAGAGGTGGCACACCTGCGTTCGGAGCAGTCGCGCAACTACGGCATCGACAATATCATCGGCGAGAGCCGGCACATGAAGAACGTGCTGACGATGGTCGAGAAGATCGCCAGGAGCGACGCCAGCACCGTGCTGATTCAGGGCGAAAGCGGCACCGGCAAGGAGCTCATCGCCAAGGCGATCCACTACGAGAGCTCCCGGGCGGAAAAGCCCTTCATGGCCATCAACTGCGCCGCGGTGCCCGAAACCCTGCTCGAGAGCGAGCTGCTGGGGCACGAGCGGGGGGCGTTCACCGACGCCAAGATGCAGAAGAAGGGCCTTTTCGAAATGGCCGACGGCGGCACTATCTTCCTCGACGAGATCGGCGATATGGAACCGGGCATGCAGGCCAAGCTGCTGCGGGTGCTCGAGGATCGCACCTTCAGGCGGGTCGGCGGGACCAAGGACATCCAGATCGATGTGCGGATCGTTTCGGCAACCAACAAGGACCTGCTGGAGGCGATCGAGGAGAAGACCTTCCGCAACGATCTCTATTACCGCATCCAGGTGATTCCCATTTTCCTGCCGCCGTTGCGCGAGCGGCGAGACGACATTCTGCCGCTCGCGCGGCATTTCATCGAACATTTCAACCGCGAGTTCGGCAAGAACGTCACCGGCCTCTCCAAGATGGCGGAGAAGTTCCTCGTCGAATACAGCTGGCCGGGCAATATCCGGGAGCTTAAAAACGTTCTCGAACGGGCCATTATCCTCGAAAACGAGGAGACGCTGCTGCTCGAACACCTGCCCCAGGAGATGGTGGCCAAGACCGGCAGCCCCGGCGCCGGCCCCTTTTCCTTCCGTATTCCCCCCGAAGGAATCGACATCGAGGATGTCGAGCGCGAACTGATCCGCCAGTCCCTCGAGATTACCGAGGGCAATCAGTCGAAGGCGGCCAAGAAGCTGAATCTCGGCATCGACGCCTTTCGCTACCGGATGAAGAAATTCGGATTTCTGTAGAAATCGTCCCGGGGGGGCGGTTGAAAACGATCGAGACAAAAATGTGAAGCGCGGCCGCAGGCCGCGCTTTTTTTTGGTTCACAAGGGAATCTCGGGAGTCAGGTCAGGATCAAGGCCCAGGGGTCGCGGCCCCTGACGCCGCCCAACCTCTTGCTCACCCGAAGGGTTGGATCCAAAGGGGGAGTTCTGCCGATTTCGCCTTCAGGAATAAGCGGTCAGGGTGAAGTCGCCGGTCACAACCGGCCATGTCGCCAGGGCAAGAAACGCCAGCATGAGAAACAGTGCCAGGATTATCCATCTCTCTTCCTTCCGGGCCAGTACGCCAGCCAGGTTGCTGTGGCGCCGAAGGGGAAGAAAGGCCCCCGGAAAAAGAGAGAAGAGCACTGCACCGAATAAAGATATGTAGATGGGGTAGCCGATGAAGCCGTAGTTCTTCTGCAGGATGTCAAAAGGGCAGTGATGGGTGGGCATCTCGTAAATGTAGAGGGAGATGTAGGAGATGATGGCTGCAATGCCGACGAAGAAGAATGCGGCCCCGGCCAGGCTGAACAATGCCCGCGGGAAGGCCGACTTCGATTTCAGGCTCCAGACCCCGGTGGCGATAAACACCCCGCCGATTCCGTAGAGAGCCCCCATCATCGGATGCACCGGCAGGCTCGACAGGCTGGAGGCCAGGCGAGTACCCGTGGTGCTGAAAAGCGAGCCGCAGCAGGAAGTGATCACCGAGGGGCTCAAGCCGAGAAAGTACGCGTACTGGTCGTAGACGTCAAGCCCCACCAGGTAGGTCAGGAAGAGGAGGGCCGCATACTTGGGGCGAATCATTGGATAGTCCGTTGCGCTCTGGTCAAGGCGGTTGAGGACGATCCAGAGGGAAGCGGCAAAGAAAATGGCTATTTTGATATACAGGGCCTGCCAGCCGATGTTGTTGGCGTTAAGGGACCCGGTGGCGCACATGGCCCCGACAAACAGGGGGTGAATGTCGTCGACGGTATAAATGAACAGAAGTCCGGAGATGATCTCGAAGCCGAGGGCATAGTGGATGAGGGTGCTGACCAGGTAGGTTTTTCGCTCCAGGGCCAGCTGCCCCTCCGAACTGCTGCTGAAATCCCAACGCAGCAGGATCCTAACCCCGATACCGCTTGCATGGAGCATCATCACCAGGACGATGGAAGAGCCAGTGAGAAGCGCGAGGATGCCCGGGTGCAGGATCACTTTACGGTGACTCCGATGATGGAGCCGTCGTGCATGGCGACGGTCTTGCCGACCAGGGGATGCTCGAAGACGAAAGGGTCGTGGGTGGCGATGATGATGGTCTTTCCTTCGGCTTGAAGGGCGCCGAGAATCGCCATGAGCTCGCCGGCCAGCCGGCTGTCGAGGTGGGCCGTGGGTTCGTCTGCGATGAGGATCTCGGGCTGGTTGACCAGTGCCCGGGCAATGGCAACCCGCTGCTGCTCGCCCCCCGACAGCTTGCCTGCCGCGACGCGCCGCTTGCCGGCCAATCCGAGGCGCTCCAGCAACTGCTCGGCTCTGCGGCGCATGTCGGACTGAGGCATCTCCACCGGGTAGAGGGGCAGGAGGACATTCTCGAACACCGAGACATTTCCGATCAGGTTAAACTGCTGAAATATGAACCCGAAGGTGCGACGACGCACCTCGGTCAGGAACTTCTCCGGCAGCTTGGCGACGTCGCGGCCGGCAACGAACACCCGTCCGGAGGTGGGCCGGCTCATGCAGCCGATCAGGCCGAGCAGGGACGTTTTTCCCGAGCCGCTCGGACCTTGCAGGACGGCCACCTCTCCCCGCTCGATGCGGAGGGAGGCACCGGTGACGGCACGGACTTCGTCGGGTCGGCCGCCATGGTAGGTTTTGGTCACCTCTTCGAGGAGGATCAGGCTTTGGGTCGAAGAAACGGACACGTTTTAACTCCGCATGGCCTGCTCGGGGTCGGTTATTGCGGCCTTCCAGGAGGGGATCACCGTGCTTGCCACGTAGGGGATGATAGTAAGGAAGGCGATGACGAAAACCTGGTAGGCATCGATGTAGGGAATCAGGTCGAAGCTGGGGAAAAGGACCGACCAGCCCTTGAGCACGGGGGCCAGAACCGTGGCACCGAAGAAAAAGACGTGTACGTAGGCTGTCGTGACCCCGAGAAGAAATGCGGTCAGGGAGACGGCCAGTCCCTCCCAGAACTTCAGCTCGAGAACATCGCCGGTATCCCAGCCCGTGGCTTTCAGGATGCCGATCTCGCGGCGTTCCTCGGCGCTCAAACCCGTCGCCTTATCCCAGGCCAGGATGCAGAACGCGATGAGGGCTGCACCGAAAACCGAGAGCATCATACCGCTGCGCCAGTTGAAAACCGCATCGTAGGTTCTCACCATTTCGCCCCGTGTGATCGGTCGGGTGTCGGGCAGCAAAGCCTTGATCTTGGCGGCCACGGTATCGATTTCGTTCGGGTTGTAAACCTGCACGCGCAGATCGGTGGCCCTGTCGACAGACAACCCGAAAAAATCGAGCAGGTCCTGCCGCGGAAGGAGTATGAGATCGTTGGTGAGCAGGCGGGAGACCGGGTGGAATATGCCTGTAACTTCAAAAATGACGCCCGTGTTGCGGCTGTCGACAAGAATGAGTTCCCCCCCGATCCGGGTCCCCCGCAACTTCGCAACGCCGGGTCCGATGGCGCATTCGCCCGCAGCTTCCGGCAGACGGCCCTCCAGGCTGCCGGGAATCTCGGGAGGGCCGTCTACTCCCATCAGGGTGTAGTTGGCCTTGGTCAAGCCGTCGTAGTCGTACCCCCAGTAGCGGGGGGTGACAGTGCCTACCCCGGGGATGGAGCGGATTTTTCCAGCGTAGGTCAGGGGAACGAGGGCATGACGGCCGGCGGCGATTCTTTGCACCACCACCTCCGGAGCCCCGGCCAGCAGGCGGGTCGACTCCGCCTTCAGGGCGTGGGTCAGAAAGAGAATTGAAGCCAGCGTGGCAATGGTGAAGGAATAGACCACCAGGATCGCCAGGTTCTTGTAACGGCGGCGCAGCAGGGAGCCGAGGGCGTACTCGAGAATCTTGAGGTGACGGAATATCATCGCCGGACTTTCAAAGAAGGTTCAACGCCCCTGGGAGGCGGCGACCGCCAGATCCGGCGGAGCAAGGATCGATCCGGCCGGAAAATGCTCCAGCGAGGAGGGAAAATCCTGAAACGGGGTGAAATGGTCGGATTGGGAGGGATGCCGGGTATAGCGGGCCTCTGTCCAGACAGCAAGGTCGGTCAGCCCCAGTCCCTGCACCAGGGCCAGGTTTGCCGGCAATTCCGTTTGCTCCCGGGTCGGAATCGTACGGTATCCCTGCCAGAAGAGCAGGACCAGGGCCAGGATTTCCAGCGCCGTCAGGCAAAGAAAGACCCGATGCCGGTTCATTTGTCCGCGGGCACGTCCGTCAGGGCCGAGCCATCGAACTGGCGAATCTTCTTCCCGTGATGATCTCGCAGAAAGGTTCTCGCCTGGGCCAGGTCGGCCACGGGGACCAGTTCCTGGCCCATGGGCCCCATGACGTCGCTACCGATGACGAAAAAGGCCTTTCGTGCGTCGAGCAGGCGGGTGGAATAGTATTCGGTGACGTAGAGGCCCTGGAGGTCGGCGGCGGTTTTGCCGGGAGCGTACTTTTCAAGGTCGAAGAAATAGACGAACATATCCTTGGGACCGTCGAAAAATACCTGGGTGCCGTCCTTGAAGACAATGGTGGATATCCAGTTGGGATAGCCGGCGACGAACATGCCGCACACGGGGCAACGGTCTTTCGGGCCGGGCTTGGCGGGTTCGGCCGCCAGGGCCGGGACGAAGCTCGCAGCGCAAAAGATGACCAGGACCAGCAGGGCGGAGATCAGTGATTTTTTCATTTTGTTCCTCGGTTTCAATCAGGGTAGGGAACGCTTAATTAATATTTAAGAGCAAACGCATAAAAAATTACCACAGGGCTTCATTCATTTCAAGAAGGGGATGCTGATAAATAGTCTTCCTTTTTCTGCACATAGCTGATTTTATAATATTTCCCCGGCTTGCAGGACAAACACCTGTAAATTATACTTTAAAACTTTGGCGGGAATTTCCTGGGAAAGATTCTTCCCCGAAAGGGCCAACCCTCAATATTTGGGTCTTTCCCGGATGGGAGGGGCTTTTTTCCATAGGGCAGATTTTCTTGCTTTAAGATTTTCTTACTTTGGAATAATATTGCGCAACCCTGGAATAGGGGGTTCTCGGCTCACTGATCGAAAGGGATTCCGCTTTCGACCTGCTTACAGGTGCCCGCTCCGAGGAGGATCGTCATTTCGATTATGCCCTGCAGCGAGGCCTTATCGACACCGACGCCAGGAAGTCCCGGGGGGGTCGCCCGGACGAATACCCTGGGCTTATCAACAAAGGTCAAAGGATTGAAACGATGAAAAAAAGAGGCATTTTTCTTCTCGCGGCATTGATGGGTTTTTCTGTTCTGGTGGGACCGGCATCAGGGGCCCAATCCACGGAAAAGAGATACCAGAGGACGGTTGAGAAATACCAGGTTCCCGGTGTAACCCTGATTAACCAGGACCGGGAAAAGGTCCGGCTCGTCGAAATCCTGAATTCCGACAAGCCTGTCCTGCTGGATTTTATTTACGGCACCTGCACCACCATATGCCCGGTGCTTTCAGCGAGTTTCGCCAATATGCAGAAGAAACTTGGTTCCGACTCGGACAAGGTGCGGATGGTGTCGATTTCCATCGATCCGGAGTACGATACCCCGGAGGTTATGACCGAGTACCTGGCGCGATACCGCGCCAAACCCGGATGGATGTACCTTACCGGAACCCGGGAGGATATCGACAAGGTCATGCGGGCCTTCGACGCCTATGTCCCCAACAAGATGTCGCACTATCCCCTGACCCTTCTCAAAGCTCCAAAGGGTGACCAATGGGTTCGGATCTATGGCCTGATCGGCACATCCGATCTCATGGAGGAATATCGAATGCTGCTGGAAAAATGACAGCGCCCCCCGGGGTATTGACGAAAAATCGAGAGGATATGCGTATGTTGAGATTTCTTTGCCTGTTTTTACTCCTTCTGGGGATGTGGACTCCCGCCTTCGCGGCGGAGCAGTCTTCGGTCGTTGCCGGGCTGTCCGGGGAGGAAGCCCTGCGCCTGGGCGAAAAGATGTACCGGGAGGGAATTCTCCCCTCGGGAGAGCCGATGCAGGCTATCGTCCAGGGAGATATCCCGGTAGATGGCAGTATGTTCAGTTGTGAGAGCTGCCACCTCAAAAGCGGAATGGGGTCGGTGGAAGGGCAAGTTGTCACCCTCCCCACCAATGCTACCGAACTGTTCAAGCCCTTTACCTTCTCCGCCGAGGAGACCATCCCGCCCTGGCAGAGCATGCCCCGGGAGATCCAGTGGACGGTCCGTCGTCCGGCCTATACCGACGACACCCTGGCGACGGCGATATCGGCCGGGGTCGACCCCGCCGGGCGGGAACTCTCCCTGACCATGCCCAGGTATCTTCTCGAAGACGACGACATGGACATCTTGGTCTTCTATCTCAAACACCTCTCGGCCCACCCCTCCCCCGGGGTCGACGGGACTACCATGCGGTTCGCCACGGTGGTCGGGGAAGATGTACCGCAGCAGGACCGGAAGGCGATGCTCGAGGTCCTGAATGCAAACGTTGACTTCCACAACGGCCAGATGCGACGCCAGGAGGAGCGCGTCACCAAGGTTCCGTTTTACCGGAAGAAGAAGACCTTCCCCTATCGGCGGTTCGCCCTGGATGTCTGGGAGCTGCACGGTCCGCCGGAAACCTGGCGCAAACAGCTCGAAAAATACAACCGTCAACAGCCGGTCTTCGCGCTGGTGGGCGGCCTGGTCACGGGAGAGTGGCGCCCCATTCACGAGTTCTGCGAGCAGAACCGCATCCCCTGTCTGTTCCCCCTCACCGACTTCCCGGTCATCTCCGATTCCGACTGGTACACTCTCTATTTTTCCAAGGGGTACTACCAGGAAGGCGAAGCGGCGGCCCGGTTTCTGCGCGGGCACGGGGAAGCGCCGAAAGACCTTCCGGTGGTCCAGGTCTTTCGGGATACCCCGGAGGGGCGCGCCCTGGCGCGAGGTTTCGCCGAAACTCGCGAGCTGCTCGGTCAGGTCCCGCCGCAGGATATCGTCTATTCCGGAGCTCAGGCGCCCGAAGCCCTCTTCTGGAAGGTGCTGGCCCGTCGCCATCCCCGCTCCGTCTTCATGCTCTGGCTGCCGCCGGCGGATCTGACGCACCTGGAAGCCAGGACCGTCGCCTCGTCCCATCCCGATCGTCTGTTTCTCTCTTACGGGCTGTTCGGCCAGGAGCTCTATTCGCTCCCCGAGAAGCTCAGGTCCTTCACCTATATCACCTACCCTTACCTGCTGCCCCAGAATGCGGACAGGAGGGCCGCGATGATCAAGACGTGGCTGAAGTTCAGAAAGATTCCGCTCACCAATTTCGACATCCAGGCGAAGATGTACGCCGCGGGCTGGATGTTCGGCAACGGCGTCAAGATGGTCAGCAGCGATTATTACCGGGACTATCTCCTCGACGCGTTCGACATGATGAACGACGAGAACTATGCCATCGCCCTCTACCCGCTGCTGAGCTTCGGCCAGGGACAGCGATATGCCTCGAAGGGCTGCTACATCGTGCAGCTCACCGCGGGTGACCAACCTGCACTCGTTCCCCGCAGCGAATGGGTGATCCATTGAAAAGCGATTCGAGTTTGTTTTTTCCCAAATGCCCCCGGGGACAGGAGCCGGAGAGGTTCTGGCGAAAGTAGTCTTCATGGAAGCGACGATCAACGGCATCAGGCTGGCATACGACGACTGCGGCAGCGGCCCGGCCGTGGTCCTGATCCACGGGTTTCCCCTCTGCCGCCGGATGTGGCGGCCGCAGGTCGAGGCCCTGACGGCGGCAGACTACCGGGTCGTCACCCCCGATCTGCGCGGATTCGGCGACAGCGAGGCGCCCGACGGGCCCTGCACGATGGAGATCTTCGCCGACGACGTGGCGGGGCTGCTCGATTACCTGGGGATCGAAAGGGCCATCGTCGGTGGCATGTCCATGGGCGGCTACGTCCTGCTCAACCTGCTGGAGCGCTACCCGGAGCGGATCGGTGCCGCCCTCTTTCTGGTCACCCGGGCCGCGGCCGACGACGAACCGGGCAGGATGCGGCGCACCGCGCTCGCCCGCGAGGTGGCCGAAGGCCGTCCGGCGGCCGTTTCGGGGGCCTTCGCGGACGTCCTGTTCGGCCCGGAAACCGCCGGCACCCGCCCGGAGCTGATCGCGAAAGTGAACGACTGGATGGCTGCCGCTTCCCCCGCCGGCCTGGCCGGCGGGCTGCTGGCCATGCGGGACCGGCGGGATTACACCGGCATTCTTCCTTCCTTCGAACTGCCGGCGCTGGTGATCGGCGCCGAGCAGGACCGGGCGATCCCTGCGCAGGAGAGCCGGGTGCTGGCCGAGAAACTTGCAGCGGCCGAACTCCGTCTCATTCCGGAGGCCGGGCACATGGTCAACCTGGAGCAGCCGGAGGCCTTCAACCGCGCCCTGCTGGAGTTTCTCGCCCGGATCGAAGACCGGCTCTGACCGCGGCGCTCAGGCCATGGCGGCGATGGCGGTGCGGCAGAAGGCGGGCAGGTCGTCGGAAATGCGGGAGTGACCGGGTTGCCGTCGCGCACTTTGCAGGGGGAGGAAGGACATTTTTTTCGACGGGGGAAGCGTGTCGTTTGCCGTTGACATTTGCCGGTCGGCGGAGGTCGACCCGGAACTGATCCTGCATCTGCGGGAGCGGCTGGAAGAAGTTTTTGCCTGTCCGGTTGCTGAAACCGGCAACTTCGAACTGCCGCCCGGGGACTACCATGCCGGTCGGCAGCAGTACCATGCACCGTCGCTCCTGCACCGATTGCGCGGCCGGCGGCGGGAGCCCGCCTGCCTGCTGGCCGTCACCGGGGCCGATCTTTTCGCCCCCGGCCTGAGTTTCGTCTTCGGCGAGGCCGACCTTGCCGGGCGATGCGCGGTCATCTCCCTCGCCCGGCTGCGCGAGCCCTACCTCGGCTTTCCCCTCACCGCCCAGCGGGTCGCTCAGCGCGCCCTCGTTGAAGCGGTGCACGAACTGGGGCACCTGCTCGGCCTCGGCCACTGCCGGCGGCCGGAGTGCGTCATGCGTTTTTCCAACACCCTCGCCGACACCGATCGCAAGCGGGCCGAATTCTGCCCCCGCTGCCTCCTCCTCCTGGAATCCTCCTGAACCGTCCCTCCGCCCTTCAGGCCTCTGCCGGGCCGTACCGTTCGAGATAGCCGTCGACCTTGAACTTGCGCGCCGTGTTTTCCGAGCTCATGTAGCGTACCTTGCCGAAGATCGGCCGTTCCGGTCCCCACGGCCGGTCGTAGCGGCCCAGACACCAGAAAATGCCGCTGTAGGAGTTCGGGTCGCGCCCGTCGAGGGCGTAGCGATCATTGAGCTCGATCATGATCCGCAGGGCCTCGCGTGGGCAGCGGCTCCATTCGAAGATCTTCTTGCCCCAGAGCATGCGCAGGTAATTGTGCATGGTCCCCTCGCACCGCAGTTGCCGCTGGGCCGCGTTCCACAGCGCATCTTCCGTGGCGGCGTGCTCCAGCTCCTCAAGTCCGTAGAGGACGGGGCGGGGGTCGTCCTCATGCTTTTCCAGGGTCTCTTGCGCCCACTGCGGCAGCGACTCGTAGCGGTCGTAATCGTCGCGCCGGGCGCACATGTTGAATCCCAACTCCCGCCAGGTGACGAGCTGGTCGAGGAACGCCTCGGCCGAGGCGCCGACGCCCCACCAACCGGTGCGTTTTCCCCGCGTTTCCGGCGAGAGGTTGCCAATGGACCATCCTTCGCGGTGCATCAGTTCGTCAAAGACCTGGTGGGTGCCGATATGGCCGAAGTGCAGGTAGGGCGAGAGGCCGCTGGTCACCTCCCGCTGCGGTTCGTTGCGGTGCTCGGCATAGTCGGCCAGGCGTTCATCGAGGAAGCGCCGCAGGGTGCTGCGAGCGTGGGCGGCTCCCCCGGAGATGGGGGCGGGGGTCACCCGGTGATCGATGGGCAGACGGGCAAGCTCGCTGCGGCAGCCCTGCAGCAGCTTTTCCGCCGGCGCCGGCCAGCGGCGGGCGATTTTCTCCGGCAGCCTCTCCAGCCGAGGGAAGTCCTCCCCCTCCAGGGGATCGGCCAGCGGCGGCTCCGTCAGGTGACCGGGCAGGGTCTTCTGCAGAAAGCGGCGAAAGGCGTATGCGGTGGGATAGTCGCGGTCGGCGGCGCGCAGGGGAAGAAGGCCGTTGCCGTCGACCTGCTCCAGGCAGACGTCTGTTTTTTTGGCGGCGGCAGCCACCATGTGCGGCAGGAAGAAAGCCGGGAAGACGTCGGTTACCACCAGGCAGGCCTCCTTCGCCAGGGCGGCCAGCAGTCCCCGGTCGGCTCCCGCCTCTGGTTCGACGTAAGGGTAGTAGAGAGCCGGCGATCCGTCGAAGGCCCGGCGATTGTGGCTCATCCCCTCCAGGATGAAGCGGTGCAGGCGGTCGCTCGCCCAGGGGTAGTCGCAGCGCAGGGCCTCGAGGACGACGAGGGGCCTGTTCAGCTCGCGGGCCCATTCCGCCGCCCGCTGCAGGGCGAAGTTCCATCCCCGCCGGCGGCTGGCGATCATCCAGTAGAGAATGTAGGCGCCGCGCGGATTGACCGGCCTGTCGTTGGCTTTGCGGATGCGGATTTCGGGGATCATGAAAAACTCCGTGCGGGAAGGGGGGCGGACGGGAAGCCTGCCGCATTCTGCTAAACTATAGCGGAACCCGGCCGGGCTTTCGGGGGTAATATAAGCAGTTTCCGGTCAGTCTGGTGCACCAGGGCAAATCGCCCCTCATCCGCCCCTTCGGGGCACCTTCTCCCTGATGGAGAAGGGAAAATGCTTCCCCTCTCCCACGGGGAGAGGGTGGCCGCAGGCCGGGTGAGGGGATATTTGCCAGGGTTGGAGATACTGCAACCCCCTAACCGGACAACGCTGGTGTAATATGGAAGAAAAGGCATCCGGACCGAAAATTCCCACGGAAAGGAGGATCGCGCCATGAAACGGAACGCACTGCTCATCCTTCTGATTCTGGCTATCAGCTGCCTTTCCGCGTCCGCGGACCAGGTGCGGATCGTGGAATGGGCGCTGCCCACGGCGAATTCCTTTCCTCATGATCCGGCCATCGCCCCGGACGGCGCCCTCTGGTACACCGGAATGCGGGCCAACCTGCTCGGTCGGCTCGATCCGGCCACCGGCCGGTTCCGCGAGTACCCTTTGCCCACAGCCAATTCCGGGCCCCACGGCCTGGTAGCCGACCGGCAGGGAAACATCTGGTTCACGGCCAATGCCGGGGGCTATATCGGGAGACTCGATCCGCGCAGCGGGGCGGTGAAGGAATATCCCATGCCCGACCCCCGGGCCGGCGATCCCCACACCCTGGTCTTCGATGCCGAGGGGACGCTCTGGTTCACCGTCCAGCGCGGGAACTTCGTGGGCAGGCTCGACCCCGCCACCGGCGCCATAGACCTGCGCAGCTCTCCCACCCCCGCCTCCCGTCCCTACGGCATCGTGGTGAACCCGCAGGGGGTTCCCTTCTTCTGCGAACTGTGGACGAACAAAATCGGGCGCATCGACCCCGATACCCTGGCCATCACCGAATACACGCTGCCGGAGGGTGCGAGGCCGCGGCGGATCGCGGCGACTTCCGACGGGTCGATCTGGTACACCGATTACGCCCGCGGCTACCTCGGGCGCCTCGACCCGATGAGCGGGCAGGTCTCCGAGTGGCCGTCGCCGGGCGGCAGGAAGTCGGCCCCTTACGGCATGGCCGCCACGCCCGACGGCCTGATCTGGTACAGCGAAACGGGGGTCAAGCCGAATACCGTCGTCCGGTTCGATCCCCGGACCGGTAAGTTCGCTACCTGGGACATTCCATCGGGCGGCGGGGTGGTGCGGCACATGGTGGCGACCCCGCAGGGCGATCTCTACATCGCCTGCAGCGGAGTGAACAAGGTCGGCGTGGTGCGGATCGAGTAGTGGAGGGGAGCCGGGAGACCACAACCGTCACTCCTCGCTGACCGGCCACTCTGATCCAGTTGAGGTTCCTGCGATGTCCAGGCGCGGTGTCACGATTTTTCTGTTTTCTCTCCAACTGGCCGCCCTTGCTCTGACCCTCTCCGGGGAGGCACGGGCCGTTTCCGATTGCGGACCGGGGGAGACGGCCCGCGTCTGGACCGCGCCGCATGTGCCACGTTCGGGCGAGCCGCTGAAGATTCTGGCCGTGGCAACGGATGGCGAACTGACGGACCTGCGGGTCACCGATCCGGTCGGGGGCAAGAGAGAGTTGCCCTCCGCCGGGGGCGGCGGGCCGCCCTGGAGCTTGCGGGGGAAATTGGGCGAACCCGTCTCCGGCATCTACCGCATCGAGGCGATGCGTTCCGGCCGGGTGGCGGCCTGCGGTGAAATCCACGTCGGCGGCGGCGCAGGGCACCGCGGTAGCGGCGAATGGGACCTGGCGACACAGGCGCTCTACGCATCCTGGGTCGAGCACCTCTTTGACGCTCCGCCCGAACAGTCCCTGAGATTTTCCTCCCTCGATCCCGTTCTGCGGGATCCCGAACGCAACTTTCTCCACGACTACCTGAAAAAGGGCGAGGACGAGCGGATCTCCGCCGAGCCGGATTGCGCCGATCTGCCCTATTTCCTGCGTGCCTACCTCGCCTGGAAGCTCGGGCTGCCCGTCGTCTATCGTTCCTGCGACCGGGGAAGCGCCAGCCGTCCGCCGCGCTGCGGGGCCGCGAGGATCGACCTTGCCTTTGTCGGAACCGCGGCCTCCGCCGATGTCTTCCTGAAAGCGTACCGCAGGCTCGTGGACACGGTTCACTCCGGCAGCGCCCGAACGTCACTACGCGACGACGACACCGATTTCTATCCCGTGCCCCTCGGCCGTGCGGCCCTGTGGCCCGGCACCGTCTTCGCCGACCCCTACGGCCACACCCTGGTCATTGTGAAATGGATTCCCCAGACGGAGGATCGCAGCGGATTGCTCCTCGCGGTCGATGCCCAGCCCGACAACTCGGTCGCCCGCAAGCGCTTCTGGGAAGGGAACTTTCTGTTCGCCCCGACCCCGAGCGCTGGTCCCGGCTTCAAGGCCTACCGAGCGCCTGTCCGCGGCGGCCCGAGCGACCGGTGGCACCAGTTGGCCAACGGCGCCCTTGATGGACACTCCGGTCAGCCGCCCTATTCGGCGGAGCAGGAGGGTCTGGCGACCAGCGACTTTTACGCCCGCATGGCACGCCTCATCAATCCGCGCGGGCTCGACCCGGAGAGGGCCTACGCCGTCACCCTCGCTGCCTTGATGGAGCAGCTCCAAACCCGCGTGCACTCGGTCGATAACGGCGAGGCCTACCTCCGCGCCCATCCGGGAACCGTCGTTCCCATGCCGGGCGGTCCCGCCATCTTCGAGACCGTTGGCCCCTGGGAGGACTACTCGACTCCGTCCCGGGACATGCGCCTGCTGATCGCCATGAAGGTCCTGGCCGACTTGCCCGGGCGCATCCGTCGCCATCCCGAACTCTACGTGCTGCGGGGGGAGGCCGCGGCGACCGCCGCCGCGCGCATCGAGCTGCTCCATGACCGGGAAACCCGGATTCACTTTATCACCTACACCCGCAGCGACGGCAGCCCCTGGCGGTTGAGCCTGGCCGAGATCTACCGGCGGCGGACGGCGCTCGAAGTCGCCTACAATCCCAACGACTGCGTGGAACGGCGCTGGGGAGCGGCCCCCGATACGCCCGAATTTTCGACCTGCCAACGCCGGGCACCATTCGAGCAGCGTACACGCATGGAGAAGTACCGCCCCTGGTTCCGTGAAACCCGCCGGCCGCCGCGCTGATCTTTTCAATCGGCACCAAACTCTTTCGTCTTTTATCTTTCCCCCCATCGTTCTCTCTGCCTGTGTCTGCTTTTGGCGATCAAGTCCAAATGGAAAACTTCCTGGCAACCTGATCGTTATCGGTGGGCCGTCCAAGTTGGGAAAAACGTCAGTAACACATCTCGCCGGTCAACGGGTTTTGGGGATGGTTATTTCGCCAGGGAAAAGACATTTATTTTCGTGGAATCACCGACAAGTGCTAATGGCCTGTAGATAGGAAAAAATTTTTATTAAAAATTCTCTCGTGATTTACCGTGTTTTAGGGAGAGGCCTCGATTAAGCCCGTGCAAGGTCCGAATATTGCACAGAAGTTAGCAAATATGTTACTCCGATAAGAGCAAACCCGGAGCAATCCGGGGACGCAGAGCCACGGGTCCGCCGAAGCTGCAAGCGAAGGCGGATAGCCGGGCCGCCGAAGAGATTGTTGATATTTCCAATTTGTTGGAGGGAAGTATTGACGCCTGTCTTCGGTTTGCGAGACAGGCGTTTTTCGTATTTGTCCCTACGGGATGGGAAATGAGTCGGAAGTAGATTGTGCCGAAATTGCAGGGGTGGCGGAGCAATCAGATCGACCATGGTAGGGATTGGGAAATGGGAGGACTTCCTCCAAGCCCGACCTAAGCAGCTTGTTTCACTTGCCCTCGGTGAATATCTGGGAGCGATGCAATCTCATTTTCGACTGGAATTGTTTTTCTCATTGGTTTAATTTTCGTTTGGAATTGATGGTAGAGGAGGTCGATTCTGATTCCCTTCCCCAATGTTCGACCCGCCTTTGTCTCCTTCAGAAATGAACCGGAAATTATGAAGTTCTGGGACTTCTCGTCCCAAACGACGGAACGCCCGGCAAATTTTTCTTCCGAAGGAACATGAGTGATGACCGTTTTTAAAAGGGTTGTCTTCTTTCGGATCAGATCGGCCCTGGCCTGCTCCGCCGACACGTTGAAAATGTGTTCTCCGCCACGGTAGATATCGAGTTGGAAACCATCGCAAATGTTGCGGTTGACGGTGCCCAGACGATCCAGGGGAAAGAGTTCGAGCCGTTCCCGGCCCGGCGCCAGATAGGCCTGGATGTGAGCGTTTTTCATGCTGGCCTGGTTGTAGATTCTGATCTTGAAGATGGAGAACCTGCGGGGGGAGATTTTCAATTCATCCGTACTTATTGCATAGACGAGCTCCTCTCCTGAAAAGTTGGAGACCGAAAAGCCTTTAATGTCGAGAAGGTTGTCCCCAGGCATGTCGGGGTTGGAGTCCGCCGTATTTTGCGATTCCTTGTTGGTGGCTATCTTGAATGTCACGAAGGAGCCAACGGCGAGAATGGCCAGCAGGAGAAGAGCCTGGATTGATTTTCGATGGGTCATGCCTCGTCCTTGAAAAACCTGAAAGTAATTTACCCCTTTGCTTCGGTGGGGCATTTTAAACATAAAAATCGTTTTTTGGAAAAGATTTAAGCCGGAATCGGCTTTCCGGGTTGCCGGGATTCCATCTCATGAGGGATGCACTGGATAACCATCAATTTTATCGCTGAATCGGGAGGGAGTATGCGCAAGTTATTTTTATTGTTGGCCTTGAACCTGTTCGTTCCGTTTTGTCTGTATGCAGCCACAATCTCGGGCACCGTGGTGGCCGATAACACGGGTCAGCCGATTGCCGGCGCCTGGGTCGAAGCTTTCACCGATTCGTACACCTCCTACGGTTTTGCCCAAACGGATGTCAATGGGCAATACGCCATTGAAAACCTCGATGTCGGTTCCTACCGGCTGCATGTCTATAACGCGGCGGGGTACATTGAGGAGTACTTCGATGATACATCTTCCTTTGGGAACTCGATCCCGGTAGTGGTGGCTGGCGCCTTCGATGCCCTCACCGTCGATTTCAGCCTGGCGCCTGCGGCGACCATCTCCGGAACGGTAACCGACGAGGGCACCGGCCAGCCCCTGGCCGATGTCTGGATCAATGCCGATTCCATCAACAACGGAATGGGGTACGGGGCGCAGACCGATGGCGAGGGCCGATATGTGGTCTCCGGCTTGCCCGCCGGGGACTACCGGGTGCGAGCCCAGGCTCCCGCCGGCTTCTTCAGCGAATACTACGACAACACGACCGACTACTACAACTCCACTCCCGTCCCGGTCGCCGGCGGGACCGACACCGGCGGAATCGATTTCGCCCTGGCGCAGCCGGGAGGCATATCCGGAACGGTGACTGCCGGGGATACCGGCCTGCCCCTTGCCGGCGCTTCCGTGTGCACTCAGGTCGATAACGGCTCCTATACCTATGATTACTGCGCATCCACGGACGCTTCGGGCAACTACCTCCTCTCCAACCTCAAGCCTGCCAGCTATATCCTCCGGGCGAGCGCCGACTTCAACCACTATCAAAGCCTTTACCATGACAATGCCTCATCACCGGCGGAGGCGACTCCGGTGCAGGTGAGCAGCGGCGCCACCACCTCAGCGATCAGCTTCACCCTGATGATCGACACCGACGGGGACGGCTTCTCCGATACGGTCGACAACTGCCCGGCCATGGCCAACCCCGACCAGGCCGACGCCGACAACGACGGCACCGGGGACGTTTGTGAAAACAGCATGGACGACCTGGTCACCTCGACCCTGACCGAGGGGTTCGACACCCTGGAGAGCGGTCTTGCCCCCGGCAATGAGACTCCGGTCGACAACGGCGCCATCCTTAGTGCCTCCGACCTGTTCCTCTCCTCCCTGGGCGACGGCACGGCGAGCGATGCCGATGTGGCCCGGTTCGCTTCCGCCCTGTCGCGAATCGCCGCTATCGTCTTCGATACCCAATCCGACGGAATCGCCGGAAACGGACTCAATACAATCGGTGATATCCTGGATGGTTTCGGGTTCGACCCGGCCACAGCGATGCGTTTGTCGTATGAAACAATCCACCCCTCGGATACCTGCTCCCCTCTTCTCGACGAACTAGGCAACCCTGTTCTGGACCCCCAGGGCAATCCGGTTCAGGAATGCGTAATGGACCCCCTTCCTGCCGATTCGCCGACTTCAGGGGATGTATTGGGTTTCATTCAGGCACAGGCGGTTCCGGCGCTTCAGTCAGCCATTTCAGACCTGGACGCCATTTCGCCCAGTTTCAACTTCCGTTGGCCCAATCCGGTGGACCAGACGGTGATCGAGTTCGACCACGGTGACGTCCTGTTCCTGCAGGGCATCGCCAATGCCGTCTCGGGCATCATCGCCATGCAGCAGGCCTACGATCTGAATGTCGACATCGACGCGGTTTCCAGCGCTGAGCAGATGACGATCGAGCAGTTCCTGGCGGACAACCCCACCGTTGGCACTCTCGTCGACACCTCAAGGCTGACCCAGGCCAAAAGCTACCTGGCCTCGGGGCTGATGGACATCGATGCCGCCATCGACGCCATCGTCGCCGAAACCGACATTCAGAGCGATGATTTCGTGGCGCTTTTTTCCGACGATCCGGTCCAGCGGCAAGCAGACATCGACGAGACCAAGCACGACATCGCCATGGCCCTTGACGGGCTCAACGGTCCGGTGACCGTTGACGACAACGATACGCCCTTCGATCCCTCCGATGACGCAATCTATGATTTCAGCAGGTTTTTCCAGGGACTGAACCTGCGCTCCTACATTCCCGGATTTGTCGGGGACGAAGCCACCGGGATGCTTCCCGACCCCACGTTCAACGGGATTGTGGTGCAGGATGCCGACTTAACCGGCTTCTTCACCCGCGACGAGGACGGCAACGGCGTTCCCGATTTCCTGGAGGAGCCCAACTGGTATCCGGCCCTGGTGGCGGGAAAAACGCTGCAATATGCCTATGACCCCGTTCAGGGAGTTCAGTACGATTATACCTTCGAGGCCGAAGGTACTTTCTCCTTCGCATGGAACCGCAATGCCGAGACGGGCTCGGGCGACGGCAGCTGGTCTATCAACGCCGATGGCGATCTTGTCCTGTCCTTCACCGGTTATTCCGGGGGCGAGCAGTTTTTGCCGACTTCCGCCGTGTTCGTCCTGAACTGGCATGACCGTTACAGCTGGACCGATTACGTATGGGACGGTTCGCAGTACGTCCCTCAATTGAACCTGCGTGAGGAATACGATGTCGATGTGGACGTCGTCTATCGGGACGGAAGCGGCAATCTCTATTCCACCTGGATGGAAGTGGACCTCACCCTCGCCGATTCCGATGGCGACGGCCTGAGCGACGAGGAAGAGCTTGCCCAGGGCACCGACCCCAGCAACCCCGACTCCGACGGCGACGGTATTTGGGACGGCCAGGACTCCGCTCCCCTTCAGGCCGCGGCCAACATCGTCTGGGCGGGTGTCTTGCACCAGACCCAGAAAGCCGCCAACGGCATCGACAATGTCTTCTCGGACAAGCTCTCCGTTGGCATTCGGGCCGCTTCCCTGGCCGGCCTTTCGGTCACCGCCACAGGACCGGAAGGAGCCACCTATGATTTCAGCGAGGCCGACCTTATTCCCCGCGCCGGAAATTACCTGGAAGTTCAGAAGATACTCCCCAGCCTGCCGATGGGGACCTACACCTTTACCGTCAGCGACTCGGCGGGGCATTGCGTTTCTCAATCCGACCTGCACGCCGAGCCGACAACCCTCCCGGTAGTCGATTCGACCACCATCCAGTTCCAACGCATAGAGGACGGCTCCTACCGGTTTTCCTGGGCGCCGGTCAACGCTCAACAGACTTACCATTACCAACTCAGAATCTTCCAGCCCGACGGGACTCTCATCTATTCCGGCGGTCGCAAGCTGGACACGGTTGAAAGCGTTCCTCCGGGTCTACTCACCGACGGCCAGCAATACCTCTATCGGGTAGGGGTAAAAGACGGCCCCAGCTTCGATCTGGAGTTCAACCGCAGTCTCACCGCCCGGATTCCCTTCACTCCCGGCCCCGGCGATTACCAGCCGGGACGACTTCTTACCAAATGGGCTCGTACCTACAACCGCTTCGAGGCCGATGGAACCAACTTCACCGCTTTCAGTTTCGGGGTGGACGACCCTTCGGCTGTTACCATGGCTGAGGTGAACGGGCCGGGGGCCTTCCACTATGACTTCGACCTGGCCGCCAGCCTTGATCCCCAGTTCGATGAGTTCAGCACTAACACCGTCAATCCGGCATCGACCCCTTCAGGATTGTATACCTTCCACTATGTGGCCAATGGTCTGGATCATTATGCCTACGCAACCCTGACCGACCCTGATGTCTATCCCGTTCCTGATGCTACGACCTATCAAGCCGAAGACCTTGGAAACGGCGCCGTCCGATTCAGCTGGGCCGGGGTGGACCATGTCGGAGCCCTCTACTATCGAATTCTGGTGCGAGATACCTCCAATGGCCTGATTTATATCTCCCCGCGAACAAACAAGGCGTTTGCAGACGTGTACGAGTCCAACGTGCCGAGTGGGATGGGCGATGGCCCCTTGGAATGGAGGGTGGAAATCTATGACAGTTCATCGATCTTCACCGCTCGAAACAGGGTCAACGGTTCTTTCCAGTCTTTGGCAGTGATTCCTTTCGATTCGGCACGGCCGGTTTTCTACAGTTCTTATGTCGAGCATCGAATCATTTCCACTGGTGCCGACACGACCCACTTTTGGTTTTCCGCCAACGATCCGGCCGGCGATATGGAAGAGCTGCGGATGGAAGGTCCGGGAGGGTTACAGCATAACCTTCTGCAGGACGGAAGTCTTTTCCTGAGCGACGGGACTCCGGGATACCAACTCGGCGAACCGGGTTCACCGGTATCCGGGAAATACACATTCACCGCAATCGGGAGTAGTGGTCAGGAGGCAACCCGCTACATCTATCAACCGGAGGCCACAGCCGTTCCCCGGGTAGATTATCGCACCTTCCATGTCGATACCGACCCCGATGGTTTCCTTCGCTTTTCCTGGGCGCCGGTTTCCAGCAGTCTTCCCCTTTGGTATTCCCTGGAAATCTATGCCCTTGCCGACCATAACGGTGATGACGTCATCGACCGGGTTTATTCTTGCTGGTACCAGACTTCCACCTCTTTGCGGATCAACCCGGAAAATCTCCCTCCAGAGCCTTTGGCCTTCCGGATACGCATCACTGACAGCAACTCCTCGTGGACGGTAAGCAATCGCAGCGATTCAACCATGGTTGGACTTGAAACGTCGGGATTCGACTACTCCAGCCTGCTCGACACCGATTCCGACGGTTACGCGGATAATGCGGACGCTGACGATGATAATGACGGGTTGACCGATGCCGAGGAGCTTGTCCTGGGCACCGACCCGTCCAACCCCGACACCGATGGTGACGGTATCGCCGACGGGTCGGACCCTTCTCCCCTCGATCCCGCCATTGGCGTGAGTAAGTTACCGATGCTGGTCAGTCTGCCCACCATCAACGGCAGCTCGGCCGACGAGGTCGCCGTGCTGTTTGAGGATACCGCAGGGAACCTCACGGCCGTGGTCAAGGACGTCGCCAGCGGCGCCACCTTGAGGGAGATGCCGTTCAGCAATGCCTTCACCCCGGTCGACTTCATCGTCATTCCCGATCTGAACGGCAACGGCGCCCCCGAGCTGGCCATGCTCGGCGTGAACAAGGATACCGGCGCAGTCCAGATCCATCTCAAGGACAGCCGCTGGGGGATCTGGCTGAACAATGGCCTGATCAATCTCGGCCAGGTTGGGAATCCCATCTCTCTTTCGGTGGTTCCCGATCTCAACGGCAACGGCAAGGCGGAGCTGGCGGTGTTCGAGAAGAACCGCAGCACCGGTGCGCCGCAGGTACGGATCAAGGACAGCGGCACCGGCCTGTGGGTGAACAGCGCCTACTTCGATCCGCAGGTCAGCCCCGACTTCCTGCGGGTGCTGGAGGATGTCAACGGCAACACCGCTCCCGAATTGACCATGCTCGGCAGCGATGCCGGCAAGGGGCAGGTCAAGGCGCTGGTCAAGGACGGCGCCACCGTCAGCTGGATCAGCACCATCTTCTACAGTGCCGAACTGGTTCCCGTCGACCTGAAGGTGGTCCCGGACGTAGACGGCAACGGCGCGGCGGAGCTGGCGCTTCTGGGCGTCGATGGGGGCGGGCCGAAGATCCAGCTCAAGGACACCGACAGCGGCAAGCTTTCCGGCTGGGCCTATTTCGCTCCCGACATGGAACCGCAGGCCCTGACCGTGGTGCCGGATGTGAGCGGCAACGGCGCGGCGGAGCTGGCGGTACTCGGAACGACCACGAGCGGGGTGGTGCAGGTGCTACTCAAGGACAGCGCCACCGGGCTTCTGGTCAAAAAGGTAACCTTCGACAATACCTACGCACCGAAGGCCCTGGCGACGGTTGCCGATGCCGACGGCGCTGGCAACCCGGCGCTGGCGGTGCTGGGCGTCAGTGGCGCTGGTGAGGTCCGGGTACAGGTGAAGAAGGCGGCCAATGGCGTCCCGGTCAACAACCTCGATGTGCCTTAGGAGGGTGTCGGAATATACGGGCCGAAGCCAAAATTTGGAAGTTTGAGGCCATTTTTTGGCTCCTTTGAGAGCTCATAGCCATAGCTATGGGACGAAAAGGAGCTGAAATGTGGGCCAAGCAGCCGAATTTGCAGCCGGCTCATGGGTAGTTAACTTAAACAACACGAAGAAAGGGGCGGTCTGCGGACTGCCCCTTTCTTCATGGCCCCAAAACCACCACTTCCAGAGCACGAAAACCCCGCTTGGAGATCTGGACGGGCTTTTCTCGTAGGAAACAAATAATATGGAAGATGCTTTTTCCCCATTTGCGGGTCTTTTTTTTTCACTCAGTTTCCAGACAATCTCTAAACCTGATCCTCTAATTAAATATAGCAAAATTTAATCATGCGTCTTGACAAGCATTTCTGTAGTGATAGTGTGAACTAAAGGAAAACCTCCTAAAATCGATATGTTCCGCGATTGGAGGGGGCGGGCGTGCTGTAGGAGGGGACAAAAAAACAGCAACTTCAAATATCAAATAGCAACTTCCTTTCAACTCGCTTCGAAGAGTGATCACTGTTCATGAAGAAAGAAGCGAAGTTTGTCGTTTTAGCCTCGATTTTTTTGACAGCTGGGCTGCCAAAAAGGTGAGTCTTTGACGGCCCGGTTTTTGTCACGGGATTCTTTTGGTCTCCTGGTCAATTGATCCATTGACAGGGTCTTTAAGCAATACGGATTTTGCCACCTTTCCCCCGAAGAAAAGGAGCTGTCATTATGAAACGCTTCAAGAAGATCTGTCTGGTCGGGTTGTTTTCGGTCGTCTTCTCGGGTTGGGTTACGGCCAAAGGCCATGCCGCGACCGACTGGGCGCAGGTGAGCGGTGGTAGTTACCACTCTCTCGCATTAAAAGCCGACGGCAGCCTGTGGGCTTGGGGGTGGAATTTTTTTGGCCAGTTGGGGGACGGCACTACGACTGACCACTACTCGCTGGTGCGGATCGGCACGGCCAGCGACTGGGCGCAGGTGAGCGCCGGTCATTCACACAGCCTGGCGGTGAAAGCCGACGGCAGCCTGTGGGCCTGGGGATTAAACAATGAAGGCCAGGTGGGGGACGGCACTGCGACCGATCAATATGCGCCGGTACAGATCGGCACGGCCAGCGACTGGGCGCAGGTGAGCGCCGGTCATGCCCACAGCCTGGCGTTAAAAACCGACGGCAGCCTGTGGGGTTGGGGACGAAACGATAATGGCCAGGTGGGTGACGGCACCACGACGGTCCAATATGCGCCGGTACAGATCGGCACGGCCAGCGATTGGGCGCAGGTGAGTGCCGGTCATGCCCACGGTCTGGCGTTAAAAGCCGACGGCAGCCTGTGGGCCTGGGGGGCTAACGGCGCTGGCCAGTTGGGTGACGGTACCACGACCGACCAATATGCGCCGGTACAGATCGGCACGGACACGGACTGGGCGCTGGTGAGTGCAGGTGAGCGGCACAGCCTGGCGTTAAAAGCCGACGGCAGCCTATGGGCCTGGGGGGATAACGATTATGGCCAGTTGGGGGACGGCACTACGACCCAACGATTTGCACCGATAAGGATCGGCACGGCCAGCGACTGGGCGCAGGTGAGCGCCGCTGTGTGGCACAGCCTGGCGTTAAAAACCGACGGCAGCCTGTGGGCCTGGGGACGAAACAATGAAGGCCAGGTGGGGGACGGCACCACGATCGATCGGATCTCCCCGGTGCAGATCAATAATGGGTTCCTGCTGAAGTTGGTCAGCCTGCCCAACATCAACGGCAGTTGGGCGGACGAAGTAGCCGTGCTGTTTGAGGATACCGCAGGGAACCTCTCGGCCGTTGTCAAGGACGTGGCCAGCGGCGCCACCTTGAGGGAGATGCTGTTCAGCAACAGCTTTGCTCCGGTCGACTTCATCGTCATCCCCGATCTGAACGGCAACGGCGCTCCAGAGCTGGCCATGCTCGGTGTGCACAAGGAAACCGGCGCCGTCCAGATCCACCTCAAGGACAGCCGCTGGGGCACCTGGGTAGGTCTAATCTCCCTCGGGGAGGTGGGCGAGCCGATCTCCCTGTCCGTGGTTCCCGATCTCAACGACAACGGGAAGGCGGAACTGGCGGTGTTCGAGAAGAACCGTAATACCGGTGCGCCGCAGGTGCGGATCAAGGACAGCGGCACCGGGTTGTGGGTGAACAGCGCCTACTTCGACCCGCAGGTCAGTCCCGATTTCTTCCAAATTATTCCGGACCTGACCGGTGATGGCGCGTCTGAACTGGTTATGCTCGGCAGCGATGCGGGCAAGGGGCAGGTCAAGGCGCTGGTCAAGGAGGGCGCCACCGTCACTTGGCTGAACACCATTTTTTACAATTCCCAGTTGGCACCCGTTGACCTGGTGGTGGCTCCTGACGTAGATGGCAACGGAGCGGCGGAGCTGGCGCTTTTGGGCGTCGACGGAGGCGGGCCGAAGATCCAGCTCAAGGATACCGACAGCGGCCTGCTTTCCGGCTGGGTCTACTTCGCGTCCGACATGGAGCCGCAGGCCCTGACCGTGGTGCCGGATGTAAGCGGCAACGGCGCGGCGGAGCTGGCGGTTCTCGGGACGACCACGAGCGGGACGGTGCAGGTACTTCTGAAGGACAGCGTCACGGGGCTGCTGGTCAGGAAGTTGGTCTTCGACAACAGCTACGAACCGAGGGCCCTGGCGACGGTTTCCGATATCGACGGTTTCGCCCACCCGGCCTTGGCGTTGTTAGGCGTCAGTGACGAGGGTGGGGTCCGGGTCCAAGTGAAGAATGCAGCCGATGGCAATTTAGTGAACAACATCGATATTCCGTAAATAATCTTCTTAAAACAAAAACATGAATGGGGCGGTCCGAAGACCGCCCCATTTGTTAATAACTCCTGAATGCCACTTATATCCTGGGCACGAGTGTGCTCGCCGATTCTGCCGCCCTAAATTATCCTGCACATGGCTCCTGCCTTGCCTGAGGATTTTTGAGGCATTCATGGTGGTTTGAAATCAGAAAATACCTCCTGGGTTAAAATTCAAAGGGGGAAGCGTATGGTGTCCCTCTTCTGTTTTCGGCCGGCAATTTTATCCGAAAGGGTCCCGACCGCAACGGCAAAGGAGTTGGAGCGGTTCCAGGTCAGGATGGCCCGGAAGTTGCCGTAAACCAGGTAGGCCGGACCGCCGGGGCCGTCGGGGACGATCAGGGAGGCATCGAGGGCGCGCCGGGGCAGGGCTCTGCCGTTTTTGCGCCGCACCCCGAGGGCCTGCCACCGCGGAAGGGGGCGGCGGTTCTGAAGCCCGGCGAGGGAATAGTCGAAATTTTTCGGCAACCTCACCTGCCGGCCCCAGGTCTGGTCGTCCTTCCACCCGGCGCTCGCCAGGTAGTTGGCGGTCGAGGCCAGCACGTCGGGAACCGAATTCCACAGGTCGATGCGGCCGTCGCCGTCGGCATCGACGGCAAAACGGAGAAAGGCGGAGGGCATGAACTGGCATTGCCCCATGGCGCCGGCCCAGGAGCCCTTCATGCGCATCAGCGGAATGTGGCCGGCATCGACGATTCGCAGGGCGTCGATCAGTTCCCGGCGAAAATAGCGGCCGCGGCGCTCGTCGTAGGCCAGGGTGACCAGCGACTGGATGACCGGAAAGCCTCCGGAGCCTTCGCCGTAGTGGGTCTCGATCCCCCACAGGGCGACGATGAAGCGCCTCTGCACCCCGTATTTCCGTTCGACCCGGCCCAGCCAGGTCGGATAGCGTTTCAGCATCTTTTTCCCGCCGGCGATCCGCTCCTTGCTGACCCGGGCCGAGACATAATCCTCCAGGCTCTGGACGGACTCGGGCTGGCTTCGATCGAGATCGAGCACGCGGGGCAGCGGCTCCCTGATGTCGGCCAGGGCCGCATCCAGGGTCTGCCGAGATATGCCGGCGGCGCGGGCATCCTTGCGAAGATCTGCCAGCCAGGAGGCGAATCCTTCCTCCGCGTCCGTTGCCCGGGCGACGGGGGCCGCAAAAATTACAAGTCCCATCAGTATCAGAATCAGACTTCCGAGAAATTTCATTTTCTGGGTAATCCCTTGGCTTCAGAAAAGGCAAAAATTTTTTATCCGCAGATGCACGCAGATTAGCGCAGATAAAACCTGATGCGGGAAACAAGACTCTTATCGGGTTTTGTTTGGAGCTTCAATCCGAAGTTATCTGCGTTCATCTGCGGCCAAATACGCCTTTTGGGTTTTATTCCAGGAATACGGCCAAGCCAACTCATTGCGGTTCAACCGGGGCTAATTTGCACCGAGTAGGGGCGGAAGCCGTATGTGGCGCGAGTTTCACGGCGGCGGGCAAAAAAATGCCCCGCAATCAGGAGGGTATGATCGAGGGGCGAAAAGGAATCCTATATTTTCTTGAAGTGGGAACGGGATCCTCACTCGCGCCGCCGTTTGACTAATCCTCTATCGGCATTCGGGAAGCTCGACCGTCCCCACAGCGAGTCTTCGAGGCAGCTTCACCTTGTAGGGAAAAGATAGCAATGGATCGGACCCTGTCAAGGAACCGTTCGCTCTTTTTTCGGGGCCGGGGCGGCAGGGCTGCGCACCCAGCTGAAATGATTGATTTATCGACAGAATTTTTTTTATGAGACTCGCAGAGGCGACATGAAGAGGCGACTGAAGCAAAAAAAGGGGCGACGCCATGCGTCGCCCCCTGAGGTGTCGTTGCCGATCGGGACGGCCCCGCCGGCCTAGTGGCGGCGGGACCCGTCGCACGGCCCGTCGGCGGAAGCGGAGTTGCCGCAGCAGCCGCCTTCGGAGGAACAGCCGCAGCTTCCCGATTTCACGGAGCGGCAGAATTTTCGCAAGAGGTAGATCACTGCCGCCGCGATGATGGCGAGGGTGATAATGGTGTCCCAGAGTCCCATGGTATCTCCTTTCGTGATTTTCCTTTTTGCCGCCTCAGGCCAGAAAGTTGGTGCCGATCTGGTAGACGGCCACTGCGATGACGAAGCCCAGGACCGTGTTGAAGCAGGTGGCGAAGAGGGCCCAGCGCCAGGAGGACTCTTTAGCCATGGTCACCACCGTGACGAAGCAGGGCGAGTACAGCAGGACGAAAATGATCAGGGCGGCGGCGGTGAACTGGTTCCAGGTGGGGTCGGCGGCGATTCGTTGGGTGAGGGGCTCCGTCT
>Ga0102953_1000409_pt1 | contig 29927 bp, 28 predicted proteins | sample SalPon2A_C_D2_MG_FD_78509 | JGI IMG/M metagenome (GOLD analysis project Ga0102953, IMG submission 78509) | Soil microbial communities from South San Francisco under conditions of wetland restoration - Salt Pond MetaG R2A_C_D2_MG | ecosystem: Environmental > Terrestrial > Soil > Wetlands | place... | reverse complement strand
GTGGGGCCCGTGTCTCAGTGCCCCTGTGGCCGAACACCCTCTCAGGCCGGCTATCCGTCGTCGCCTTGGTAGGCCATTACCCCACCAACAAGCTGATGGACCGCGGGCCCATCCCGAAGCGATGAATCTTTACTCATGCCACAGGAGGCATGAGCACATGCGGAATTAGCAGGAGTTTCCCCCTGTTATGCCGCACTTCGGGGCAGGTCACCCACGTGTTACTCACCCGTTCGCCACTAAGTCACCAAGGACATCACACCGAAGCGATCTGTCCAAGGTGCTTCGTTCGACTTGCATGTCTAAGGCACGCCGCCAGCGTTCATCCTGAGCCAGGATCAAACTCTCCAAGACAAGTGCTGGATTATGGCTCCAGCGAGCCGAAACTTCGTTGGAGTCTGGAATCAACAGGTTCGTTGCAACCGGATTGTCAAGGTCCTCGCGCTCTTCAGCGCGAATTCCTATTATGCCCGGTATGCCGGGGCTTGTCAAGCAGCGCTCCGGAGCCGCACTTCCTCACGGAAGCGCACCCGGGACGACGCCAGACCCCTTTGCGAACCCGGTGGATCCCGGAATCGACAGGTCTTCATGCAACCGGACTGTCAAGGTTCACGGCCTGCGGGCTTCCGCAAGCGCAAGGAGAAGCCTATCACGGCTGCGCGAGAAGGTGTCAAGCTGCGCCCGGACGGCGCCGAGAAGCTCCGGCCAGCGCGCTGGGGCGGCGGCGCGGGTCGGCCGCGGTACGCTGGTCCGCATGAGGCGTGACCCGATGGACCCCTGCGCGCCGAGCGAACGGGCGGCGCCGCGAGCTGAACCACCGCGAGGTAGACGACCGTGAGGCTGGACGACCTGACGGCGTGGCTCGACGACTACCTGGACCTACGCTCCTACCCCTCCGACCCCTCTCTCAACGGCCTGCAGGTCGAGGGGTCGGGCGAGGTCCGCAAGGTGGCGCTGGCGGTCGACGCCAGCCTCAACGCCTTCGAACAGGCCGCGGAGATCGGCGCGGACATGCTGATCGCGCATCACGGCGTGTTCTGGGGCCCGGCCAGGGCCGTGGTCGGCATGCACCGCCGGCGCCTGGCGTTCCTGCTCGAGCGCGACATCAGCCTGTACGCGGCCCACATCCCGCTCGACGCCCACCAGGAGGTCGGCAACAACTGGGGGCTGGCGCGCGTCCTCAAGTTGGAGGCGTTGGAGCCGTTCGGCGCGTTCAAGGGCATGCCCATCGGCTGCAAGGGGCGCTTCCCGGCCCCGGTGGACCTGCACGACCTCGCCGACCGCATCGAGAAGGCGCTGGGCGAGTCCGTGCTGGTCCACGCCGGCGGCGACATGGCCGTGGAGACCCTCGGCATCGTCAGCGGCGCGGCCGCCTGGGACGTCGTCACCGCGTCCGACCAGGGTCTCGACGCCTTCCTCACGGGCGAGCCCAAGCACGACGTCTTCAACGAGGTCTTCGAGCGGGGCATGAACGCTCTCTACGCGGGGCACTACATGACCGAGACGGTCGGCGTGAACTTGCTGGGCGACAAGCTCCGGGAGACCTTCGGCCTGGACGCGGAGTTCATCCTGCTGCCGACGGGGCTGTAGTGGCGGGACGAGGCCACCTCATCGTGTTCGAGGGGCCCGAGGGGGCGGGCAAATCGACGCAGGTCGCCCGCCTGGCCGAACGGTTGCGCGAGGCGGGCGCGCCCACCACCGTCACCCGCGAGCCCGGCGGCACACCCATCGGCGACGCCCTGCGCGAGCTGGTGCTCCACGCGGACGTGGCCATCGACCCGTTGGTGGAGTTCCTGCTCTACAGCGCCAGTCGCGCCCAGCACGTGCGCGAGGTGATCGCGCCGGCGCTCCGGCGCGGCGAGGTGGTGGTGAGCGACCGCTTCGCGGGGGCCTCGACGGCCTACCAGGGCTACGGCCGCGGCCTCGATCTGGGGTTCGTCGCCGATCTCAACGCGCGCGTGACCGCGGGCGTGCGGCCCGACGTCACGCTGCTGCTCGACCTGGATCCGGTAGCCGGGCTGGAGCGCGTCGCGGGGCGGGGCGCCCGCGACCGCCTCGAGCGCGCCGGCCTCGACTTCCATCGGCGGGTGCGCGAGGGCTTCCTGGCCCAGGCCACCGCGGACGACAGCTGGCTGATCCTCGATGCCGGTCAGGCGCCCGAGCGCATCGCCGAGCAGGTGTGGTCGGCCGTGCGCGAACGCTGCCGCCTGCCCTGAGGCCGGCCCCTACCGGCCGTGTTGCGGCCTACAATGGCGACCGTGCTCACGATCCACCCTACGCGCCGGCTCCTCGCGCTGACCCTGCTGTCGCTCGCGCCGCTCGCCCTCACCGCCTGCCGGGCAGAGCCGCCGCAGCTCACCGTCGACGTCGTGGCGCGCTTCCCGCACGACACCGCCGCGTTCACGGAGGGGCTGCTCTACGCGCACGGGCTCCTCTACGAGAGCACGGGGCTGGTGGGACACTCCAGCCTGCGCGAGGTCGATCCCGGCAGCGGCCAGGTGATCCGCGAGCGCGACCTTCCCGCGCCCTACTTCGGCGAGGGCCTTGCGCTGGTGGGCGACCGCCTGATCCAGCTCACCTACAAGGCCGGGGTGGCGTTCGCATGGGACCGCGAGACCTTCAACCCGCTCGGCAGCTACCACTACCAGGGCGAGGGTTGGGGGCTGTGCTTCGATGGCCAGTCGCTGTACATGAGCAACGGCAGCGCCACGCTCACGCGCCGCGACCCCGACACCTTCGCGCCCCAGGGCACGCTGACGGTGCGGGAGAACGGCAAGCCGGTGAAGAACGTGAACGAGCTGGAGTGCGCTAACGACAGCCTCTACGCCAACGTGTGGCTCACCGACGAGATCTTGCGCATCGACAAGCGGAGCGGCAAGGTGACCGCCGTGATCGACGCTTCGCCGCTACGGGCGCAGCTGTCCGGGCTCGACAACCCCGACGCGGTCCTCAACGGAATCGCCTACGACAGCGCGAAGAAGCGCTTCCTGGTGACCGGGAAGTTGTGGCCCACGATGTTCCAGGTACGGTTCGTGCCCGCGCACGCGAAGGGCGGTTGACACAGGCCCCACGGCCATTCGCGGCCATGCCGGGCGTCGCGATCAGTCCGCAGACGCGCCCGACGAGGTCCCGGTCCCGCTCTTCGGAGCGTCGCTCTTGGTCGCATCGCCCTTCGGTGCGTCACCCTTCGGTGCGTCACCCTTCGAGGCGCCGTTCTTTGCGGCGCCGCCCTTCGAGCTGGAGCGGTTGTCGGTCACGTAGAACCCGGATCCCTTGAAGGCGATACCCACAGGTTGCACGATGCGCTTCACCGGATCTCCGGTCTCCGGGTGCTCGGTGAGCGCACCCTCGGTGATCCGCTGGCTCACCTCGAAGGTCTCCCCCGTATTCAGATTCTTGTAGACGTAGATGGGCATGCATCCTCCACGCGCGTGGCTTGGGTTCCGGGCTTGGCACTCCCGGAAACCGAGTGCCATACTAGCACCCCTGCTACGCTGTGAGCATGTCCTACACGTCAGGTTCCGCCGCGCGGGTGGCGGTTCTGGGTGCCGGGGCGTGGGGGACCGTACTGGCTGCCATGCTGGCCGAGTCCGGCGCCGAGGTCGCCTTGTGGACACGGCGCGAAGAGCACGCGGAGGAACTGGCGACCGGCCGGGAGAACCGCGCCTACCTGCCGGATTTCGCCCTGCCCGATCATGTCGCGCCCACCGCCGATCTGCTCGCGGCGGTGTCGCGGGCCCGCCTGGCCGTGATCGCGGTCCCCAGCCGCGCGGTGCGGGGCCTCCTCCGCCTCCTGCCGCCTGAGGACGGGCGCAGGCTGCCCCTGGTGCTCGCCGCCAAGGGACTCCAGGCGGACCGCTTCCAGCGACTGAGCGAGGTCGTGGCCGAGGAACGGCCCGGCGCACCGGTCGCCGTCCTATCCGGCCCCAACCTGGCCGCGGAGCTGGCGGCCCGCAAGCCCGCAGCCACGACCGTCGCGAGCCGCGACAGCGAGCTGGCCCGGCAGGTGCAGGCGCTCTTCACGGTGCCGCATCTGCGGGTCTACACCAGCGAGGATGTGGCGGGGGTGGAGATCGCCGGCGCGCTGAAGAACGTGATCGCCCTGGCGGCGGGCATGTCCGACGGGCTCGGCCTGGGCGACAACAGCAAGGCCGCCCTCATCACGCGCGGGCTCGCCGAGATGGTGCGGCTCGGCACCTACCTGGGCGGTGCGCTGCGGACCTTCTACGGCCTGGCGGGCCTAGGGGACCTCGTCGCCACCTGCATGAGCGCGCAGTCCCGGAACCACCTCGCAGGGGAGCGCTTCGCGCGGGGTGCGACGCTGCGAGAGATCGAAGCCAGCCGCCTGACGGCGGAGGGCATCCCGACCGTAGCGGCCGTCCGGGCCGAGGCGCTCAGGACGGGCCTCGACATGCCCATCGCCGGCGAGGTGTACCGGGTCATCTACCAGGGCAAGCCGGTCGATGAAGGCATCAGGGAGCTGATGGAACGCGAGCTCAAGCCCGAGTAGGGACGGCGCACGGCCAACTCGGGTACGTTGGGTGTTCGGAGGACACGCTGCCTTGACCGCGATCACCGCCTCGGCCCTCACCAAACGCTACGGACATGTCCTGGCGGTGGACGGCCTGAGCTTCGACATCCAGCCCGGAGAGATCGTCGGCTTCCTGGGCCCGAACGGCGCCGGCAAGACCACCACCCTGAGGATGCTGGCAGGCCTGGTGCGCCCCACCCGCGGCCGCTGCCAGATGCTCGGGAGGCGCGTGCCGGGACCGAGCCTGCTCGAGGTCGGGACGATGATCGAGGAGCCCAGCTTCTACCCCTACCTGAGCGGCCGGGCCAACCTGCACCACGCCGCCGTTCTCCACGGCGGCGTTCCCGAGCGGCGCGTCGACGAGGTGCTGGAGTTCATGCGCATGGAGCTGGCGGCGGAGAAACGCGTGCGGGCCTACTCGCAGGGCATGCGCCAGCGCCTGGCGCTGGCGCGGGCGCTGCTGTGGAAGCCCAAGGTGCTGCTGCTCGACGAGCCCACCAACGGGCTCGACCCGGCGGGCATCGCCGAGGTGCGCGCCGCGCTCAAGACCGTGGCGATGCAGGGCGTGACGGTGCTGATCTCGAGCCACATCCTCCCCGAGATCGAGAAGCTGGTCGAGCGCATCCTGGCGGTCGACAAGGGCAGTCTGCGCTTCGACGGTCCGCTCCAGGGGCTGCTGGGGGCGGCCGGCGCCAACACCGTCAGCTACGAGCTCGAGGCCACCGACGGCCGCGCTTTGCTGGACGCTCTCGCCGACCTGGGCCTGAAGCCCACGCCGCACGGCGACGCCGGCGCGCGCGTGGCGGTGCCCGCAGCGCTCGCCACCGATCTGCTCTCCGGCCTGGCCACCAGGGGCGTCGACGTGTTGGAGGCCAGGCGCGGAGCCGCCAGCCTCGAGGACGCCTACCTCAGGCTGGTGGGCGCCGAGGGGCGGCCGTCGTGAGGGCGACCCTGAACGCGGTACGGGCGGAGCTCTTCAAAGGCTTCCGTAAGCGCCGCTTCTACCTCCTGGCGGGTCTCTACTGGGTCCTCCTGCCGGCCGTGGCGCTGATCACGGCGGCCGTGCTGGACCACAACCTGACGGGATCGTTCGCGAATCAGGGCGGCCAGATCGGCCAGGTCCTGCAGGGCTTCGCGTCACCGTTCGGCATGGCGCGCTTGGCGCTGATGGCGCCGGCGTTGATGAGCCCCACCGGCTACATCGTCGCGGTGGCCCTCTTCGCCGGCCTGTTCATCGGCGAGGAGCGCACCCAGCGCATGTGGAAGACGGTTCTGGCGGTGCAGCCCGCGCGCATGTCGGTCCTGGCCGGCAAGGTGCTCGCCGGGATGATCCTGCTGGCGGTGCTGCTCGGGGGTGCCCTCGCGTTCGCCACGCTCGCCGGCGTGGTCGGGACCCTCTTCCTCCCCACCACCTTCGCCGGCCCCTGGGGCCAGGTCGCCGGACTCTTCGTGCTGCAGTGGCTCCAGCTCCTGGCGGCGCTGCTGCTGGCCTACCTGCTGGTGTTCCTGGTGCGCAGCGGCACGCTCGGCATCATCCTGGTCATCTTCCTGCCGGCACTTCTCGAGGGGCTCTATACCGTCCTCAACACGCTTTCTCTGCTGCGTCCCCTGACCCGCGTCAACGCCGTGTTCCAGGCCCTGCGCCTCAAGCAGGCGTGGGAGGCGTTGCCTCACTACTTCTTCAGCGCCAATCTGTACGCGCCGGCCCGGCACCTGCTCCAGCCCTTCCTCCGGAGCACCGGGGCGCCCGAGGGCGCCGACCTCGGCCCGTTGAGCAACCTCCTGGGCCAGGGCATCACCCTCCCCCACGCCGCCGCGGTTATGGCCGGCTACGCGCTCGTGTTCGGGGCGCTGACCGCCTGGCTGGTGGCTCGCCGCGACGTCGAGTAGGGCCGTGGACGCGCGCGCTCGCCTGGAGGCCCGTCTGGCCGGGAGCATCCTCGTGCTCGACGGCGCCATGGGCACCATGATCCAGCGCCTGCGCCTCGACGAGGAGGCCGTGCGCGGAGAGCGCTTCGCCGACCACCCGAAGCCGCTCCTGGGCGCGCACGACGTGCTCAACCTGACGCGGCCCGACGACGTCCGGGAGATCCACGAGGCCTACCTCGCCGCCGGCGCCGACATCATCGAGACGAACACCTTCAACGCGACCGCGGTGGGCCTGGCCGAGTACGCCCTCGAGAACGAGATCTACGCGCTCAACGTGGCCGGCGCCCGGTTGGCGCGCGAGGCCGCGGACCGCTTCAGCACCGACGCCAAGCCACGTTTCGTGGCGGGCTCCATCGGCCCCACCAACCGCACCACCAGCCTCTCGCCCGACGTGGAGCGGCCCGGCTACCGCGGCGTCACCTTCGACCGTCTCGCCGGCGCCTACGCCGAGCAGATCCGCGGGCTGCTCGCCGGCGGCGTCGACCTGCTCCTGATCGAGACGGTGTTCGACACGCTCAACGCCAAGGCCGCCGTCGTCGCCGCAGAGAGCGTCTTCGCGGAGGCCGGCGGCCGGGTGCCCGTGATCGTCTCGGGTACCATCGTCGACGCCAGCGGGCGCACCCTGTCGGGGCAGACGCTGGAGGCGTTCGTCATCTCGCTGGAGCATGCCGCGCCGCTCGCCTTCGGGCTCAACTGCTCGCTGGGGCCGGCGGGTCTGGCGCCGCACGTCGAGGAGCTCAGCCGGCTCACCGGCCGCTTCACGCTGGCGTATCCCAACGCCGGCCTCCCCAACGCCTTCGGCGACTACGACGAGGGCCCCTCGGAGATGCTGGCGGTGATGGAGCGCTTCCTCGCCCAGGGCTGGGTGAACATCATCGGCGGCTGCTGTGGGACCACGCCGGAACACATCGCCGCCTTCGCCGAGGCCGCCGCGCGCTACCGCCCCCGCGTCCCCGAGGCGCCGGCGGCGCTTCCGCGCTTCGCCGGGCTCGAGCCGCTGGTGGTCCGCCCCGGCGCCAACCTCGTGAACGTCGGGGAGCGCACCAACGTGTCCGGATCCCGGCGCTTCGCCCGGCTGGTGCGCGAGGGCGATTTCGACGCCGCCCTGACCGTCGCCCGCGATCAGGTCGAGGGGGGCGCGCAGATGCTCGACATCAACATGGACGAGGGCCTGCTGGACAGCGCCGCGGCCATGGCGAGCTTCCTGGACCTCATCGCCTCGGAGCCCGACATCGCACGGGTGCCCGTGATGCTCGACTCCTCGGACTTCGGAGTACTCGCCGAGGGCCTCAAGCACGTGCAGGGCAAGGGCGTGGTCAACTCGATCTCGCTCAAGGACGGCGAGGAGGCCTTCCGCCACCGCGCCGCGCTGTGCCGCCGCTTCGGGGCCGCCGTGCTGGTGATGGCGTTCGACGAGTCCGGCCAGGCCGACACCTTCGAACGCCGCGTGGCGGTGTGCGAACGCGCCTTCCGCATCCTCGTCGACGAGCTGGGCTTCCCCCCGGCGGACGTGATCTTCGACCCCAACGTCCTGACGGTCGCCACCGGCATGGCCGAGCACGAGCGCTACGCGCTCGACTACCTGCGGGCGGTGCGCTGGATCAAGCGCGAGCTGCCCGGCGCGCTCGTGTCGGGCGGGGTGTCGAACGTGAGCTTCTCGTTCCGCGGGAACAGGCGCGTGCGCGAGGCCATGCACGCCGCCTTCCTCTACCACGGCCGGCAAGCAGGCATGGACATGGCCATCGTCAACCCGGCGTTGCTTGAGGTGTACGAGGAGGTCCCACGGGACCTGCTGGAGCTGGTGGAGGACGTCCTCTTCGCCCGCAGGCCGGGCGCCACCGAGCGGCTGCTCGACTTCGCGCAGAACGCCGCGCCCGAATCCCGAACGCAGGCGGCCGCGGCGGCCTGGCGTGACCAGGCGGTGGCCGAGCGGCTCCGGCACGCGCTGGTCAGAGGCACCGCCGATCACGTCGTGGAGGACGCCGAAGCGGCCCGCAAGGAGCTGGGCTCGGCGTTGGCCGTCATCGAAGGGCCCCTGATGGACGGCATGAACGTGGTGGGCGACCTGTTCGGCTCCGGCAAGATGTTCCTGCCGCAGGTGGTCAAGAGCGCCCGCGTGATGAAGCGCGCGGTCGCCTACCTGACGCCGTTCCTGGAGGCGGAGCAGGGCGAGGTGCGCAGTGCCGGCAAGGTGGTGCTGGCTACCGTCAAGGGCGACGTCCACGATATCGGCAAGAACATCGTGGGGGTGGTGCTGGCCTGCAACGGCTACGAGGTCGTCGACCTGGGCGTGATGGTGCCGGCCGAGCGCATCGTGGAGGCGATCCGCGAGCAGGGCGCGGACGCGGTCGGGCTGTCGGGATTGATCACACCCTCGCTCGATCAGATGGTGCACGTCGCGCAGGTGCTCGTGCGCGAGGGGCTCCGGCTGCCGCTGCTCATCGGCGGGGCCACCACCTCGCGGATCCACACCGCCGTGAAGATCGCGCCGGCGTACCACACCGGCCTCGCCGTCCACGTGCCGGACGCCTCACGCGCCGTGTCGGTGACGGCGCGCGCGCTCGCCCCAGCGCAGGGCGCGGAGCTGGCCGCGGAGGTCGCCGAGCAGTACGAGACGCTGAGGCGGCGCCACGCCGAGCGGGGAGCCGATCGTCGGCTGCTGAGCCTGGCCGACGCCCGAGCCAACGCGCTGCCCTTCGACCCCGCCAAGGCGGACATCCGTCCCCCGAAGCGGCCCGGCGTCACCGCCCTGGACGACGTGCCCCTGGCCGAGATCGTCGACCTCATCGACTGGGGGCCGTTCTTCCACGCCTGGGAGCTCAAGGGGCGCTTCCCCGAGGTCCTGGACGACGCCGACCAGGGCGAGGAAGCGCGCGCCCTCTACGCCGACGCCCGGGCCCTGCTCGAGCGCATCGTCGACCGGAGGCTGCTGCGGGCGAAGGCGGTCGTCGGCCTGTGGCCCGCCAACCGCCGCGGCGACGACATCGTGGTGTGGCAGGGCGCGGCTCGCGAACGCGTCGCCGCCGTCCTCCACGGCCTTCGGCAGCAGACGCGCAAGCGCGCCGGGGAGCCCAACCTGTCGATCGCCGATTACCTGGCGCCCGAGGGCACGCCCGACTGGGTCGGGGGCTTCGCGCTCACCGCGGGCGTCGGCACGCGCGACCTGGCGGAACGGTTCGAAGCGGAGCACGACGATTACCACGCCATCATGGTGAAGGCGCTCGCGGACCGTCTCGCCGAGGCGCTCGCCGAGCATCTGCATGCCCGCGTGCGCCGGGAGCTGTGGGGATACGCACCCGACGAGGATCCATCCGACGAGGACCGGCTTCGCGAGCGCTACCGCGGCATCCGGCCGGCAGCCGGCTACCCGGCCCAGCCCGACCACAGCGAGAAGCGCACGCTGTTCACTCTGCTGGGCGCCGAGGCCCATGCGGGCGTCCGCCTCACGGAGGCGATGGCGATGACGCCGGCCGCCAGCGTGGCCGGCCTCTACCTGGCGCACCCCGAGGCGCGCTACTTCGACGTCGGGAAGCTCACGCGGGAGCAGGTCGAGGACTACGCCGGCCGCAAGGACATCGGCCTCGCCGAGGCGGAGCGGTGGCTCGGGCCCGCGCTCGCCTACACGCCGAGCGCCGGCGACTGACGCTCATCGGCTCAGCAACGCCATACCCCCGAGATTGAGCCAGGCAGCCACCAGCGCACCGTGGAGCAGCACCCCGGGCCACAACGAGCCGGTCCGCTGGTACAGGGCGGTCGCCGCGATCCCGAGCAGGGCGGCCTCCAGCAGGAACGCGGGCGCGTCGAACACGCTGCGGGCCGCGGGCCGGAACAGCGTCGCCGCGAGCGGGTGCGAGCCCACGTAGAGGACGAGCGACGCCAGCCACCAGCGGGCTCGGCGCCGCAACGGCACGCTCGCGTCACCGGGGTGCGGCAGCAGCAGACCCCGGAAGATCCCCTCCTCGAGCAGCGCCGGCACCAGGAACGGCTCGAGCAGCGTGCGCGCGTCGGCGGGCCCGGCCTGCGCAGGCGTGACCAGGCCCCCCGCCCACGCCAGCGGCGCCGCCACCCCCACCAGCAGCAGCGACCACACGCCGCTCTCGATCCAGCCCCGCCCCTGCGGCAGCGTCCTCAAGCCGGACGCCAGGCCCCGCAGGCGGGCCCGACATATGGGAAGCGCGGCGCTCACCACGGTCCCATCATGGCGCCCCGTACCCTCGCTGGCGGCGATAATGGGGACCATGGCGTGGTTCACATCGCCGCAGGCGTGGGCGGCGCTGCTCACCCTCACCGTGCTCGAGGTGGTGCTCGGCATCGACAACATCGTGTTCATCACGGTCCTCGCCGGCCGATTGCCGCCGCAGCTGCGCGCTCGGGCGCGCACGCTGGGGCTTGCCGGGGCCATGCTGACGCGGGTGGCGCTGCTCTTCTCGATCAAGGCCCTCAGCACCCTGACGGAGCCGTTGTTCACGGTTTCCGGCCTGGAGGTGGCGGGCCGCAACCTGGTGTTCGCGGCCGGAGGCCTCTTCCTGCTCGCGAAGGGCACGCAGGAGATCCACCACCGCCTGGAGGGCGACGGCGGCGACGTCCCGGCGGCCGCGCGCCGTCCGACACCTCGACTCTCCGCCGTGGTCGCGCAGATCATGCTGATCGATGTCGTCTTCTCGCTCGACTCGGTGGTTACGGCGGTGGGCATGGCCGAGCATCTGACCGTGATGGTGGCTGCGGTCGTCGCGGCGGTGGTGATGATGATGTTCGCTGCGGGGCCCATCGGCGCCTTCGTCGATCGCCACCCGACCGTGAAGATGCTCGCCCTGAGCTTCCTGCTGCTGATCGGCCTCAGCCTGGTGGCGGAAGCGCTCGGCCAGCACATCCCCAAGGGCTTCCTCTACTTCGCGATCGGCTTCAGCCTGTTCGTGGAGCTGCTGAACCTGCGCGCAGCGCGTTCCCGGGCGGCCACGGCAACGCCTAGCCCGGACCCTCCCTCGCGCCCCTGAGCGTGCGTGCCGGCTCGAGGATCCCTTCCAGGTAGGCGCGCGGGCCGATGCGGATGGGCATGAAGTACACGTCGAGGGCGCGCCGCCGAGCCAGCGTCAGGGCCTCCCGGGCCAGCTCCCGGCTCCAGGCGAGGCTCGCGTCGAAGCCCGGCGGGAAGATCGCGCCGTTGCGGGTCTCCCAGTAGCGTGCGGAGCGTTTCCCCACCACGCTGGTGAAGCCCCAGAAGACGGGCACGCCCTCCGAGAGGACGTCACCCATGAGATCGGCGACGACCTCGAGCAGCCGCAGGTCGAAGAACGGCTGTGTGAACAGCCCATCCGCCCCGGCCTCCAGCTTCTGCAGGGCGTACTCCCGCTCCCGCCGCAGGCTCTGGCGGTAGGGATCGAGCGCCGCGTACACGCGCACGCCCGGGAGCTCACGCTTGAGCTTGCGGATCACCTGCACCGGGCTGGTGCCGTACACCGAGTGACTCATGTCGCTGGGGGCGTCGCCGGAGATCACCAGCACCTCGTCGATGCCGTGCCGCTCGATCCAGGGAGCGGCCCTGAGGGGGCGGTCCAGGTCGACGTCCATGGCGCGAAGGTGGGGGATGGCGTGCGGCACCACCTCCCGCACCTGAGCGCAACCCTCCCAGCTCCGCACCGGGAAGCGCAGGATGTCGGGGAGGTTGACGGTGTCCACGAACGGGAACGTCTCGGCAAGCTCCTGCAACTGCCCCGCCAGAGCCGCTTCGCTACGCGGCACCAGCTCGATCGAGACTCGCATCGCGTCATTGTGACCGCTGGCGCGAACGCGGGGCAACGTCTGGGCCCTCATGGCCGGCGGCGCCGGTCCGCTGCCTGAGTCCTCGCCGGCCCGGGGCCGCGTCTCGCCGGCGGCCACCGGATGTACGATATCTCACACAGGCTCCTCTCCACCGCCGGGCGCCGCGCTCAGGACGGATGGGCCGGGAGGGCGTAAGAGTTCCGTAAGAGCGGAGCGCTACGCTGTCTCTCGAGGAAGCGACGAAACCCGATCTGCACTTGGGCGCTTGGATCGGGTGGAGCTAGTAGCGCAACCGGCCTCGCACTGGCACACGGCACACCATGCCGTGCGCCGTCGCGCAGCCCGTTCGAGCGCCCATCGCACCGCCGATGTGGCGCTCTTCTCGATGCATGCGCCCGTCGGCCCGACGACCGAAAGGTTCGGAGGCTATGAACCGAGACTCCCGATGTGGGCATCAAGGGACTCGGGGAGCCAGTGATGCAACCGGCCGGACCTGGAACCGCGGTAGCGGGCCCGGAGGGCCCTGCACGCGCGCTCCAGACCGTTCCCGGTTGCATCCGTCCGGTAAGGGGGACGACGGATGCGCCATCTCCAGCGACCCGCACGCCTGATCGTCCCGCTCCTGCTGGCGCTCCTGCCCGCCGTGGCGAACGCTCAGAGCACCGCTCAGCACACCGTGTCGGTGCACATCCCCACGGTCCTGCGACTCCGTATCGACCAGAGCGCGGCCAGCGATGCACGCGCCGTGGACTTCACCATCGACGGCGAGTCGGTGACCCCCGACCACCTCAGGATCGACGTCTTCGCGAACAGCTCGTGGACCCTGAGCGTGGAGGAGGCGGGCGGTGACGGGCCCCGGCTGGAGTACGCCGTCGACGGCTCTCAGGCATGGGCGACCCCGTCCCAGCGCCCGGTCGTGACCAGCGGCGCCGCCACGGGCGGCTGGCGCGGCTACGCGCTCGGCTTCCGGGTGCACGGCCAGTCGTACGCCGGCAGCCACAAGCGCACCCTGCTGTTCACGCTGGCTCGACCGTGAGCTGGAGCCGGGCCCGGCCCGGCCCGCCTTCGAGCCGCAGCCTCCAGGACTCCGCCTAGCGGGCCTCCTCCGTCTCATCGTCGTCTTCGACGGGCGGAGGCGGCGCCGTGCGCACGGTCCACCAGAGGAGCAGGCCGATGACCAAGACCAGAAGCGCCACCCCGAGCGGATTGCCGTGGAAGACGTGCACGACCCCGGCCTCCTGAAGGCCCGCCAGCACGGCGAACCCTCCACCGATCAACAGGAACAGCCTGGCGAGCATGGTGTAAGCGCGCTTCGCGTCATCGCTCATGGATGCCGGCAGTATAGCTGCGCCCGCCGAGCCGCCCAGGCGCCGCAGGAACGTTGCGCCGAGCCGCCGCCCGCCGACGCTCCCGGCCGGCGCCTCAGGCGCCCGGGGCCAGCGCGTCGTGCCGGAAGCAGCCGACGAGATGATCGATGACCATGCCGGTGGCCTGCATGAACGCGTAGACGACGGTGGGGCCCACGAAGGCGAAGCCCCTCCGCTTCAGGTCGCGGCTCAGGGCGTGGGACTCGGGACTGGTCGCAGGGACGTCGGAGAGCGCGGCCGGGCGGTTGACGAGCGGCGCGCCGTCCACGAACCCCCAGGCGTAGGCGTCGAAGCTGCCGTGCTCCCGCTGAACGCGCAAGAAGGCCTCGGCGTTGCGCACGGCCGAGCGGATCTTGGCCCGGTTACGGATGATGCCTGCGTCGGCCTCGAGCCGCGCCAGGTCGCCCGCGTCGAACGCCGCTACCCGCACCGGGTCGAAGTTCGCGAAGGCGCGGCGGAAGGCCTCGCGCTTGCGCAGCACGGTCAGCCAGCTCAGCCCCGCCTGGAAGCCCTCCAGGACGAGCATCTCGAAGAAGCGGCGGTCGTCGTGGAGCGGCACCCCCCACTCCTCGTCGTGGTAGCGCTGCAACAGGGGGTCGCCGTCGGCCCAGCCGCAGCGCACCAGGCTCACGCGCGCCCGCCCGCATGGAGCACGAGGGCCGCGTAGATGAAGTCGTTGACCGGCGTTGCGACGTCCAGCTCGCCGCCGAGCCGCGAGGCCGCGCCGTTCAACGCTTCCAGCTCCAGCTTCTTCCCTGCCGCCAGGTCCTGCGCCAGCGAGGAGGTCATGGAAGGCTGGAAGTTCTCCGAGAGCATCGTCATCGTCTCGTCGACGACCTCCTCGGGCAGGCCGACGCCGCTGGCGGCGGCCAGCCCCGCCACCTCGGCCATGGCTCGCCGCAGCAGCTCGCGCGTCTCCACGCAGCTGAGCACCGCCCCGATGGGCTTGCGGGTGAGGGCGGTGAGCCCGCTGAAAGCGCAGATGAGGATCCACTTGCGCCACACCACGTGCAGCGGATGCGGGTCGAGGGCAGCGTCGATGCCGGCGCCTCGGAAAGCCTCCAACACCTCCTGCGCGAGGGCGTCGTCGCCGGCGAGCGGGCCGAAGACGACGCGCGCGAAGGGGCTCTTGTGGGTGATCTCCCCCGGCGCGCTCACGAGCGCCTCGATGTAGGCGACGCCTCCCCAGGTGCGCTCCGCGCCGAAGCGCCGTTCCAACAGCGGCACGCCGTCGACACCGTTCTGCAGCGTCAGCACCCGGGTGCCGGGCCCAACGAGGGGTTCCAGCCGCGCCACCGCGTCCTCGCTGTCCTGCGCCTTGACGGTGAGCAGCACCAGGTCCGCCCGTCCCGCCTCCGCCGGTTCCGCGACGGCCCGCACCGGGGCGAGGCGCACGTCGCCGAGCGCGCTCGAGAGCTGCAGACCCCGCGAGCGCATGGCTTCGAGGTGTGCGCCGCGCGCGACGAACGTGACGTTGTGGCCGGCCTGCGCCAGCCGCCCACCGAAGTACCCTCCGACGGCACCCGCACCCATCACCACGATGTCCATGCCGGCGAGGATAGCACCGGCCCGCGCGCGTGCCGAGGCCCGCGGCCGACGTCGCCTAGGCGCGCCGACCGGACTCGCGGCGCTGCCGCTTGTGGCGGTACATGCGCTCGTCGGCGCACCCCAGCAGCCCCTCGAAGGAATCCGCGTCGTCCGGGTAGAGGGCGACCCCCACGCTGGCGCTGAGCTGGACGGTGTGCTCCTGAAGGTGGACGGGCTCCTCCACCGCCTGGATGAGGCGCCCGGCCACCCGGTCCAGAGTGCCGACGTCCGCGTCCCGAAGGAGCACGGCGAACTCGTCACCGCCGATGCGCGCCACCATCTCGTGAGGGCGCACGTTCTGCTTGAGTCGCTGACCGATGACGCCCAGCACCCGATCGCCGGTCTCGTGACCGTGGAGGTCGTTCACCACCTTGAAGCCGTTCAGGTCAAAGAAGATGAGCGCCATCCGCATGCGCCGCTTGCGCCAGACCCAGAAGCGCGACTTGAGATGACGCCGGTTGGCGAGGCCCGTGAGGTCGTCGTGGTTCATCAGCTGCACCGCCTGGCGCAGCACGTCCTTGTAGTCGGTGATGGAGCGGAAGAGCACCACCAGGTGTTGGTCGTCGGTAGGCACGAGCGTCACGGCGAACCACCACGTCGGCGGCCCCTCCTCTCGCTCCGGGGAAGGCGCGTCCCCATCGCGGGCGCGCCCCGCGGGCGCGGGCACGGCGTACTCGAACTCGCGCGCCTTGCGTCCGACCATGGCCGTCGCCAGACGCCGCATCAACCGCGGGTCGAGATGGTCCGGGTAGACGCTGCGCAGGCGCTGACCGACCAGCTCCGCGGCAGGCGCCCGCAAGATGGCTTCCGCGACCGGGTTCACGTCGACCCACTCGAAATCCCGCAGCCGGCCGCGCTCGTTCCGCACCGCCCGCAACACCACCACGCCATGCGGAACGGCCTGGAAGAACGCCTCCCAGACGCCTTCCGTGGGGCCGGACGCCGCACCGCGATCGGCCCCCTGCCCATGCCGGTGGTCGCTCTCGGTCTCGTCCATGGTCGTCCGCTCATCTTAGCGCGGCGCACCCGCCGGCTCCGGGACCGCTCGCCCATGCCTCGGTGCGCGGGGGGCGCGATCGTCCGCCCCGGAGCCCCCATCTACCCCGGCGGCTCCTCGCCCAGAGCGATGGGGCTGTGCTCGGCGCTGCACCAGTCGCTCCACGAGCCCACGTAGAGGCGGGCTTCGGCCAGCCCGGCAACCTCGAGCGCCAGCACGTTGTGGGCCGCGCTCACGCCGGAACCGCAGTAGCTGACCACCTGGTCGCGCTCGCCCACGGGCCGGAAGCGCTCCCGCAGGACCTCGGCCGGGAGCAGCCGACCGTGCGCGTCCAGGGTCCGCTCGAAGGGTACGTTCATCGCCGACGGGATGTGTCCGGGCCGCGGATCGAGCGGCTCGGTCTCGCCGCGGTAGCGTTCGGGCGCGCGCGCATCGACGATGGCGACCGCGGCGTCGTAGAGCCGCGCGCGCACGTCCCCGCGCGTGGCGATCATCTCCGGCCGCAGCCGCAGGCTCAACCGGGCGGGAGCGTAGGTTGGCTCCTCGACGTCGGGCTCGCCTCCCGCCTCCAGGAAGGCGCGATACCCCCCGTTCAGCACGCGCACCTTGCCGTGTCCCGCGTAGCGCAGCATCCACCACGCACGGGCCGCGAACATGGTGCCGCCCTGGTCGTACACCACCACCTCGTGCTCGTCGCCCACGCCCCGCTCTCCCAAGCGGCCCACGAAGGCCTGCATGTCCGGCAGCGGGTGACGGCCGCCGGCACGGCCGGGCGGCTGCGGATCGGAGAGGTCCTCGTCCAGGTCGACGAAGAGCGCGCCTCCGACATGCCCCAGCCGGTACAGCCTCCTGCCCGCCGTCGGATCGAGGAGCTCGAAACGAGCGTCGAGCACGCGCAAACGCGGGTCACTCCGGCGAGCCAGCAACTCGGACGCTTCGATGAGCGGCTCCATGCCGCGAGTCTACCGACCTGGACCCGCCCACGGCGTCGTTAGAATGCCGCATGCCGCCCCGCCGCCGTGTCGACAGCGTCCGCAACCCGCTCGTGAAGGAGGCTGCGGCGCTCAAGGACCGCCGCACCCGCGAGCGTTCGGGCCTCACCCTCATCGAGGGCGTGCGCGAGGTAGAGCGGGCACTGGCAGCGGGACTGCCGCTTCGTACGCTGCTCCTCTGCCCGGACCTGCTTTCGGCCGGGCCGGACGCGGCGGAGACGGCCGCTTCCCTGGAGCGCCGGGCGGAGGCGTCCGGCGCCGACATCGTGGCGCTCTCCGAGGCTGCGTTCGCGCGCCTCACGCTGCGGCAGGGCCCCGACGGGGTCGCCGCGGTAGCCGTCTGGCGCGAGCGGGCCCTTGCGTCGCTGGCGCCCGGGCACGAGCCGCTGCTGCTGGTGCTCGACGGCATCGAGAAGCCGGGCAACGTGGGCGCGCTGCTCCGCACCGCCGACGCCGCCGGCGTAGGCGCCGTGGTCCTCACCGGCCGCGGCACCGACCTGAGCAACCCCAACGTCATCCGCGCCAGCATGGGGAGCGTGTTCGCGCTGCCGGTCGCGGTGGCCGACGGTGAGGAAACGCGCGCGTGGCTCCGCTCCCTGCGCGTGCGCATCGTCGCCGCGACGCCGGGAGCGGACGCGTCGCACTGGAGCGCCGACTTCCGGGGAGGCGTCGCCGTCGTGGTGGGCGCCGAGGACCGCGGCCTGCCGGCGGCGTGGCTCGAGGCCGCCGACCAGCGCGTCCGCATCCCCATGCGCGGCCGATGCGCCGACAGCCTCAACGTGGCCGTGGCCGGAGCGGTGCTCCTCTACGAGGCGGTCCGTCAGCGCGCGGCCTGAGCGGCCTCAGGGGGGACTGCGTGCGGCCGCCAGCAGGTCGGTGACGGTGGCCCGGAAGTCTTTGCCCTCCAGCGGCTTGGGGACCACGGCGTCCGCCCTGGCCATGCGCGCCATCTCGCGGGTGCGTTCGTCGGTGAGCGCCGTGAGGATGATGACCGGCACGCGCTTCAGCCGGGGGACACGCTTCATGCGGTGACACACGTCGATGCCCGTGATGAACGGCATCGCCACGTCGAGCACGGCCAGGTCGGGGGTCTCCACCTTGAGGTACGCCAGCGCCTCACGGCCGTCGGCCGCCGCGTGGACCTCGTGGCCGTCGGCGCTGAGGAGCATCTCCAGCAGCATCCTCTGCCCTTCGGCGTCGTCCGCGACGAGGATCTTCGCGCCAGCCATGGCCCCAGCCTACGGGACGCGCCAGCCAGGGCGTGTCGGTGCGGGCGGCGAGGTGGTAGGACGGTGGCATGTCCCGGCACCCGGTCCGCACCCGCCCGCCGACAGGGCTCATGCCCAGCCTGCCCGCCTCCGACCTGTCGGCCACCCGGGACTTCTACGTGCGCGACCTCGGCCTTCGTGCGGAGGTCGAGTCGCCGGGAAGGTTGCGCATCCGGGTCGGCGGCGCCGCGGTGGAGTTCCGCCAGCACGATGGCGCCTACCACGGGGACGACGGGCTCCGACTCACGTTCGCCTGCCCCGACCCGGACGGGATGCTCCAGCGCCTGCGGGCGCTCGGCGTGGAGGTCGACGCGCCCCCCTCGGCCGGGGGCGGCGTACGCTTCTTCGCGCGCGACCCGGACGGCAGGCTGGTCGCCTTCACGAAGGCCGGGAGCGACACGGCGCCGCAGGCCGCCGGTCAGTAGAGCACCAACATGGTGAGCCGGGCGGGGCCGGCCCGATAGATGTCGTCGGTGGCGACGAGGCCCACGCTCACCGGCCCGTGCAGGCGCAGCAGCAGGCTGGTGAACACGTCGTCGGTGACCGAGCCGAAGTCCGGCACCTGCATCTCGTCGAGGCCAGCGCGTCTCAGCTTGCGCACGGCGTCGCCCTTGAGCTGCGTGAGCGCGTTCCGGATCTCGTCCTGGCTGGCAGGCAGGTCGGCCGAGCCCAGATGGATCTGCCGGCTCACGACGAGCTGCCCCTTGTCGAAGAGCTTGGTGTTCTCGATGGCCTCGACGGTCACGTCGACCGTCGAGCTGAACTGGTTGCGAGGGCTGATGAGCCGCACCAGGTCGGAGCCGGGCGTCTGGGCGATCACGTCCACCAGGCTGTTGAACTGCTCGGGCGTGACCCGGAGCTTCTCCACGCCGCGGCGCGCCACGTAGGTGGTGGCATCGGCGATGAACTTCGTCAACTCGTCCTTGATGGCGGCCGGATCCTGCGCGTAGATCGGGCCCGCGTAGATGAGCTCGTCCTTCTGGAAGGTGACGTCGCCGCTGGTCGCGCGGTTGTACTCGGTCGTGACCTGTGTGAGCTTCCTGGCCTGCTCCTCGAGCCGCCCTGTGAGGTCCTGCAGCTGCCCCTGCATGTCCTGGACCTTCTGGTTCTGCACGCTGATCTGCTGCTGCAGCTCGGTCTTCTGCGCGCTCAGGAGCTGGTTCTGCTCCACGAAGCGGGCGTTCTGCTCCGAGAGCGTCTGGTTCCGAGCCTGGAGCCCCTGATTCTGCTGCTGCAGATCCTTCGCCTGTCCCTGTAGCTGCGTCTGCTGCTGCTCCAGGCCGGCGACCTCGCCCGTGAGCTGGTCGATCTGTGCGCTGAGGCTCTTCGTCTGCTGCCTCAGGGAATCGGCCTGCTTCTGAGCGGCGTCACGCTCCTGGAGCGCCTGATCGCGGGCCGCCTCCGCATCGGCCTGCGCCTTCTGGGCCCGCTCGAGGCCGGCCTGCGCCTTCTGGAGTTTGTCCTGGACGCTCGCCAGCTGCGACTCGGTGTCCGAGAGCTTGCCCTGCAAGGTGTCCAGGCGGGCGTTCGCCTGGTCGACCTGGTCCTTGGCCGCCTGCACCTCGGTCTGGAGTTGCGCGGCGTCCTTGCGCGCCTGGGCGGCGTCCGCCTGCGCCTGATCGCGCGCCTTGAGCGCCTGGGCCTGGGCGAGCTGCGCCGCCTGAAGGTCGGCCTGCGTCGAGGCCAACTGGTCCTGCGCCTGCTTGAGCTGCGCGTTGACCGCGTCGACCCGGCCGTTGAGCTCGTCGACCTGGTCCTGGAGCTGCTGGCGTTGGGTGACCAGATCGTCGCGTTCCTGCCTGGCCTGGTCGCGTTCCTGCAGGGCCGAGTCGCGCTGCGCCTGGGCGCTCTGGATGGTCTGCCGGGCCTGGGCGAGCTCGTCCTTCAGGCTGCTCAGCTGCTCACTCAGCCCCGCCACCTTGTCCTGCTGAACCTTCTCCTGGGCCCGGAGCTGTTGTAGCTCGTCCGCCGTGCGCTGGGCGTTGACGAGGGTCTGCGCGGCGTTCTGGAACGCCAGCGACAGCACCCCGAGCGTGGTGAGCATGATGACGATACCGACCACCACGCCCACGATCTGCCCGGTGCGCCGGGGCCGGGCGCCGAACAGGCTGAGACGCCGCCGGCCGACGACGGTCCCCAGCCGGTCCCCCAGGTAGGCGATGACCCCGGCCAGCACGGCCAGCAGGAGCACCAAGCCGAAGACGTAGGCCATTCACGCGCCCCGGCCCGGCGCTCGCACGGATGTCTGGCCGCGCATCGCCCCCACCTCAGATCTGGTAATCGCTGCCGAGATAGTAGGTGCGAACGTCCGGATCGTCCGTGAACTGCTCGGGCGTGCCGTCGAAACGGACGCGACCGTCGAACATCAGGTAGACGCGGTCGGCGATCGCCAGCGTCTCGCGCACGCTGTGATCCGTGAGGAGCACCCCCAGGCCCCGACGCTCACGCAGCTCCGCCACCAGCATCTGGATCTCGCGGATCGACTTGGGGTCGACCCCGGTGAACGGCTCGTCCAGCAGGATGAAATCGGGCTCGATCGTGAGGCTCCGCGCGATCTCCAAGCGTCGGCGCTCGCCCCCCGAGAGGGTGTTCGCCCGCCGCCTGGCCAGCGGCCTGAGGTGGAACTCGTCGAGCAGCGCCGCCGCCCGGCGTTGCTGCTCGGCGCGCCTCAGCCCCTGGAACTCCAGGATGGCGAGCAGGTTGTCCTCGACACTGAGCTTGCGGAAGGCGCTGGGCTCCTGCGCCAGGTACCCGAGGCCCTGCCGCGCCCGCCGGTGCATAGGCCAGCGCGTGACGTCGTGCTCGCCGAGCCGGATGCTGCCGGCGTTCGGCCGCACGAAGCCGACCATCATGTAGAAGCTGGTGGTCTTCCCCGCCCCGTTGGGCCCAAGCAACGCCACGACCTCGCCGCGCTGGAGCCTGATGTCGACACCGTCGACGACCTTGCGGCCGCCGTAGCGCTTGGTGAGGCCGGTGGCCCGGAGCTCGAGCCGGTCGTCCCTCTCCCGCGCGTCCTCACGCGCACCCATCACGGCCGACATACCGCGCCATGCTACCACGGGCGGGTATGAGAGTCGGTTGAGCTTTTTCGCTGCAGACGGCGCTCGCCGCCCTCCGGCGGCCCGACCTCCTGCTGCGGCGCCGCCCGCGGTCGGGCCCGCGGTTCGTGCGATCTCAGAGCACGAACCGCCCAGCTATCGCGGCCTCCGGCCGCGATCAGCCCTCCAACGCCATCAGGAACGGCTCCTCGATGGCCGTGCAGACCCATCGCAGGAAGCGCGCGGCGGCCGCGCCGTCGATGAGCCGGTGATCGTACGTCACCGACAGCGGCATCGTCAGGCGGGGCTCGAATCGGCCGCTCTCCTGGTCGTACACGGGCTCGAAGGCCGAGCGCGAGACCCCCAGGATGGCCACCTCGGGCGGGTTGACGATGGGGGTGAAGCCGGTGCCGCCGATACCACCCAGGTTCGAGACGCTGAAGTTGCCGCCCTGCATGTCCTCGGGCGTGAGCTTGCGCTCGCGCGCCTTCTCGGCCAGCTCACCGAGCTCCTTGGCCAGCTCGAGCACGTTCTTGGCGTCGGCGTTCTTGATGACGGGCACGAGCAAGCCGTTCTCGGTGTCGACCGCCACCCCGACGTTCACGTAGCGCTTGTAGACGATCTCCTGGCCGGCGACGTCGATGCTGGCGTTGAAGTCCGGGAAGCGCTTGAGCGCCGCCGCCACCACCTTCAGAAGCATGGCGGTTGGCGTCAGCTTGGCTCCGATGGCCTCGGCCTGCGGCTTGTAGCGCTGGCGAAGACGCTCGAACTCGGTGGCGTCCGCCTTGTCGAACTGGGTGACCATCGGCACCGTGGACCAGGCCGTGGCCATGGTGCGCACCGTCGCCTTGCGGATGCCGCTCATGGCCTTGCGCTCGACCTCGCCCCAGCGGGAGAAGTCGGGAAGGGACACCGGAGCCGGCCCCCGGGCGGCGCCGGCGGCCGCGCCGCCCTCGGCGGCGGCCCGCACGTCACCGGCGGAGACGCGCTTGAGGATGCCGCTGCCCTGCACGCGCCGGATGTCGACACCGAGCTCCCGCGCCAAGCGCCGAACCGAAGGCGCCGCCGGCACCAGTCGCGAGCCTTCGCCGTCCCCGCCGACGGCCGCCGGGCCGGGCGAAGGCGCCCGCCGCGGCGGCTGCCGATCGGGTCGCGCCCCCGCCCCCTCGCTCGAAGGCTCTTCTGCCGGCGCTTCCGCCTTCGCCTCCGCTTCCGCCTCGGCCCCTGCCGGCGCAGCCTCCTCCGCCGGGGCCTCGGCGCCCGTTCCGGCACCGGCCTCGTCGAGCGTGACGATCACCTGACCGACCCGGGCCTCCTGGTTCGCCTCGACGCCGATGGACCGCACCACGCCCTCGGCGGTGGAGGGGACCTCCACCACCGCCTTGTCGGTCTCCAACTCGATGAGCGGCTGGTCCTTCTTGACCTGGTCCCCGACGCTCACCAGCACGCCGACGACGGTGCCGGACTCGATGCCTTCTCCCACCTCGGGCAGTTTGACTTCGGTTGCCACGCGCGCGTCCTTTCCAGTTCCTCAGTCGACGTAGGGGTCGGGCTTGTCCGGGTCGATGCCGAGATCGCGGCGGGCTTCGTCCACCGCCGACGCCTCGAGCGCACCCTCGTCCGCGAGCGCCTGCAGGGTGGCCAGCACGATGTGCCGGGCGTTCACCTCGAAGAACTCGCGGAGCTCCTCGCGCGCCTCGCTGCGCCCGAAGCCGTCGGTGCCGAGCGACACCACCGGTCTCGGCAGATGCCGCGCGAGGGCGTCGGGAAGGATCTTCATGTAGTCGGAAGCGGCGACGAACACGCCCTTGGCGCCCTCGAGCTGACGCCGGCCGAAGGGCTGCCGCGGCGCCTCGCCGGGGTGGAGGCGGTTGTGCCGCTCGACCTCCAGCGCGTCCACGTGGAGGGCCTTGTAGGAGGTCACGCTCCACACGCTGGCGGCGACCTTGTAGTCGTCCTCCAGGATGCGCTGCGCCTCGAGCACCTCGTTCATGATCGAGCCGCTTCCGAAGAGCTGAGCGTGGAGCTTGCTGCGCTTCTTGCCGGTCGGGCGGAAGAGGTACAGCCCCTTGACGACGCCCTGCTCGAGCTCCTCGCGGCTGAGGTGCTCCGGCGCCGCAGGCTGGGCGTAGTTCTCGTTGCCGACCGTGAGGTAGTAGAAGACGTCGTCCTGCTCGAAGTACATGCGCCGCAGACCCTCACGAACGATGATGCTGATCTCGTACGCGAAGGAGGGGTCGTAGGCCAGCAGGTTGGGTACGGCGTAGGCGAGCACGTGCGAGTGCCCGTCCTGGTGCTGCAGCCCCTCGCCTGCGAGCGTCGTGCGTCCCGCCGTTCCGCCGATCAGGAAGCCGCGGGCGCGGCTGTCGCCGGCGGCCCAAATGAGGTCGCCGATGCGCTGGAAGCCGAACATCGAGTAGTAGATGAAGAACGGCACGGCGTTGACGCCGTAGTTGGCGTAGGCGGTTCCGGCGGCCAGGAAGGAAGCCATGGAACCGGCTTCGGTGATGCCCTCCTCGAGGATCTGACCGTCCCGCGACTCCTTGTAGAACAGCAGGTTCTCGCTGTCCACGGGCTCGTACAGCTGGCCCACGTTGGAGTAGATGCCGATCTGGCGGAAGAGCGCCTCCATGCCGAAGGTGCGGGCCTCGTCGGGAACGATCGGGACCACCAGGTCGGCCCAGGCCTCGTCGCGCAAGAGCTTGCGCAGGACGCTGACGAAAGCCATCGTGGTCGACACCTCACGGCCCTCGGTGCCCTGCATGAACTCCTCGAAGCTCTCCGCCGCCGGCGGCTCCAGGCGCTCGGACGTCGGAGAGCGCGCCGGCAGGAAGCCGCCGAGCTCACGCCGACGCTCGAGCAGGTAGCGCATCTCGGGGCTGTCGTCCTCCGGCCGGAAGAACGGGTACGTGGTGATCTCATCGTCACTCACCGGCAGATCGAAGCGGTCACGGAAGGCCTTCATCTGGTCCACATCGAGCTTCTTCTGCTGGTGGGTGACGTTCTGGGCCTCCCCGGCCTCACCCATGCCGTACCCCTTGACGGTGCGGAACAGGATCGCCGTGGGCGAGCCCTTGTGCTCAGCCGCGCGCTGGAAGGCGGCGTAGACCTTGACCGGGTCGTGGCCGCCGCGATTGAGCTGCGCGATGTCGTCGTCGGTCCAGTCCTCGATGAGCTCCTTCAGCTCGGGCGTGTTGAAGAAACGGTCGCGCAGCTCGGGCGCCCCGAAGGCGGCGTAGCGCTGCGACTCGCCGTCTACCATCTCGTCGAAACGGCGCGCCAGCACGCCGTCCGAATCGCGCGCGAGCAGCTCGTCCCACTTGCTGCCCCAGGCGACCTTGATGACGTTCCAGCCGGAGCCGCGGAAGATCGCCTCCAGCTCCTGGATGATCTTGCCGTTGCCGTAGACCGGCCCGTCCAGGCGCTGCAAGTTGCAGTTGACCACCCAGATGAGGTTGTCGAGCTTGTTGCGCGCCGCCACGCGGATGGCGCCGAGCGTCTCGACCTCGTCGGTCTCGCCGTCGCCGACGAACGCCCACACCTTGCCTCTGCCGGCCGGGTGCAGGCCGCGGTCCTCCAGGTAGCGGCGGAAACGTGCCTGGTAGATCGACGCCAGCGGCCCGATCCCCATCGACACGGTGGGGAAGTTCCAGTAGTCCTTCATCAGCCACGGGTGGGGGTAGGAGGACAGCCCCGGCTCGTCCTGCAGCTCCCGGCGGAAGTTCCGCATCGCCTCGACCGGGAAGCGGCCCTCCAGGAACGAGCGCGCGTAGATGCCCGGGCTGGCGTGCCCCTGGAAATAGACGAGGTCGGCGTCGGCGCCGGCTTCGGGGCCGCGGAAGAAGTGGTTGAAGCCCACCTCGTACAGCGTCGCGGCGGACGCGTAGGTGGCGATGTGCCCGCCGATCCCCGAGGAGTACTTGTTGGCGCGAACCACCATCGCCATGGCGTTCCAACGGATGAGGTTGGTGATGCGCTCCTCGGTCTCCACGTCCCCCGGGTAGTCCGGTTGCTCGTCGACGCCGATGGTGTTGATGTAGGGCGTGGTGGCGTTGTAGGGGATGGTCACCCCGTGCTTGTAGGCGTGCCGCTCGAGGTAGTCGAGGATGGTCTTGACGCGCTCGGGGCCGCCGCTCGCAAGCACGTAGTCCAGCGACTCCAGCCATTCGCGCAACTCGGTCTCGTTGAGCTCTCGCAACTCGTCCGTCCTCAGCTGAGAACGGTCGAGGTTCAATAGTTCATCCAATACGTCACTCATGCTTGTCGTGTCCTCTCGCGGGGGGCCCGGCGCGCGGCACCGGGAGCGAACGGCGCGCCGGACGGGCACGCGCCCACCGGCACCCTGGTCACGGTTCCCCATTCTACGCCGGGCCCGTGGCCGATCAGGAGGCAGCACGCTACGACGCCGGCCGCGCCTAGGAGAGCTTGCGGACCACCCAGGCGACGAGGCTCAGGAGGGCGCTGCCAACCACGCTCACCACCAGCATCGAGGCCAGCGGAACGAACAGCGTGCCGGTCTTGGTCTCGATCCGAAGGTCGCCGGGCAGATGCCCGAACCATGCCAGGGCCCGGGGCGCGAAGGCCAGCACCAGCCCGAGCGCCACCAACGCCAGCCCGATCGCGATGAGGACCCTCGCCATGGCGCCTCGAGCCTACCCCCTGCGCCGAGGCGCGCTCACAGGCGCCGGAGGATGCCGCGCACCACGTGTTTCGCCCGACTTGCAGCCAGCGGGGTGAAGGAGCGGAAGTCCACCTGGGCGGAGTGGTCGGCGGTGTCGCTGATGCTGCGGATGATCACGAAGGGCACGCCCCACCTGGCACAGACCTGCGCCACGGCCGCCCCCTCCATCTCCGCGCAGGCGGCCCCGAACCGCTCGCGCAGCGCCCGCACCCGTCCCGCATCGGCGACGAACTCGTCGCCGGAGGCCACGCGCCCGCTCACCGTCTGCACCCCTTCGATCTCGGCGGCAGCTTCGAGGGCGATGCGGCGCAGCCCGGGATCCGCCGCCCAGCTCAGCGGCTCGCCCGGCACCCGCCCCGGCTCGTACCCCAGCGCCGTGACGTCCACGTCGTGCTGGACGGCGTCCGTAGAGACCACCAGGTCACCGACGCGCAACCCCGGTTGCACCGCGCCGGCCACGCCGGTGAAGACCACCCGCACGGCACCGTGCGCGAGCAGCGCCTGGGTCAGCGCCGCGGCGTTGACCTTGCCGATGCCGCAGTGCGCCAGCAGCACATCGTGCCCATCGAGCACGCCGCCGGTCACCTCGAACGGGCCCAGGCGCAGGCCGTACGGCCGCTCGACGGCGGCCAGCAGGGCCTCCAGCTCTTCCTCCATCGCGCCGACCAGCGCGGTCGGGCCGGCGTCCGGCTCCCGGCTCGGTGTCGTGGGTACGGTATCGGGCACGGCCGTCGGTCAGCCCGGAGCGTTGAAGAACACCAGCCGGCCCAGGAACGCGCCCGCGATCACGCCGGGCAGCGCCGCCCCCATCATCAGCCAGTCCATGCCCAACGCCGGCTGCAACAGCCTGGCCGCGCTCACGCCCACCACCAGCAGAACGCCGGACACGAGCGTCATCATCAGGGCGCGCCCAGCGCCGCGCCGTTCCAGGTACAGCTCGGAGAAGTACCCGAAGAGCACGAAGAACCCCGCGCCCGTGATGCTGTTCAGCGTGGTGGCGTCCTTGGCGGGCACGGCCGCCTGCAGCACGATGAAGAACACCGTGGCGATCATGAGCACGCCGGAGAAGCGTCCCGGAAGGCGCTTCTGCTGGTCCTTGGTGGGTGGTTTGCCGGCGGCGGACGTTCGGGCGCCCGCCGTGCCGGAGTCCTTGCGGCTCTCGCTACGGCGCCGCCGGGCCTGGCGCAGGCGGTCGCGGCGAGCGGCGCGCTTGCGCTGCTTCTCCTTCGCCACCTTGCGATCCTGCTTGGCCTGCTCGCGCCGGATCTGTCTGTTCATGCCGACCAGCATATCCGGCCGGCCCGCCGCTCCCCCAAGGACGGCCGACGCCGCCGTGCGTCGAGACGCACAACGGCCCGCGCGCCCGCTCCGTGCGGCCGCGGCTCGGCCGTCTCCGGGCCGTGCTAGCCTCGCCGCATCCCCATGAGCGAACACCTCGACGACGCCCTGCTGACGGCCATCGCCGACCGCTTCGGCACCCCTACGTACGTCTACGACCTCGACCGTATGGGGCGTCGCCTGGCCGCCTTGCAGGCGGCACTGCCGGGCGCCGTGATCCTCTACGCCGTCAAGGCGAACCCCAACGGCGCCGTGCTCCGCAGCCTCGCCTCGAGCGGCGCGGGCGCGGAGGTAATCACCGTCGGCGAGCTCGAGCGCGCCGCGCGGGCAGGGGTGGCGCCGGAGCGCATCCTCGTCGGCGGGCCGGCGCAGGATCCGGTGCTGGTGGCCCGTGCCGCGGCGCTGGGGGCGGGGTTGGTGAGCCTGGACTCGCCGGGCCAGTGGCGGGACTGGTCCGGCAGGGAGACGGCCGCGAGATTCCTCGTTCGGGTCAACCCCGGCCTCGACCCGCACACCCACGAGCACCTGGCCACCGGCGCCCCCGATTCCAAGTTCGGCCTCGCGCCGGGCCCGGCCCTGGCGTTGGCGCGTGCGGTGGCCGCCTGGGGCAAGCTCGCCGGCTTCCACGTCCACGCCGGCTCGATGATCCGGGACCTTACCGTCTACGACGCCGTGTTCGACGTGTTGGAGCCCCTCTACCGGGCATTGCCGGGGCTGTCCCTGCTCGACCTGGGCGGCGGCTTCGCCGTGCCCGACTTCCCGCTCGAGCGCTTCGCGGAGCGAGCCGGCGAGCTGGCCGGCCGCCTCGGCGTCAGCCTCGTGATCGAGCCCGGCCGCTTCCTCACGGCGGCCGCGGGCACGCTGCTCACCCGCCTCGTGCGCGTCAAGGAGGGCGGGCCGCGCACCCATGCCATCGCCGACGCCGGCATGGCCGATCTCCTCCGGCCCGCGCTCTACGGCGCCCGCCACGCCGTCCGGGCCCTGGGCGCGCCGGGGTCGGGGACCGACGCGAACGTCGAGGCGGTGGCCGGCGCCGCCAAGGGCGCTGAGGCGAGCGGAACGCCGGTCGACGTGGACGGCCCGCTGTGCGAGAACGCCGACCGCCTGGCTCGCGACGCGGGCCTGGCCGTCCCTGCGCCCGGGACGCTGCTGGCGATCGCGGAGGCGGGCGCCTACGGCTTCGCCATGGCCTCCAACTACGCCTCCAGCCTGCGCCCGGCGGAGGTGGCCGTGGAGCACGGGCGCTTCCGGCTGGTCCGTCGCCGGGAGCGCGCCGAGGACCTGTGGCGCCTCGAGGATCCGGAGCCGGACGCCGGCCCCTGACCGCAGGCGCCGTGCGGAGCGCCCGGCCGGCGCATCCGCGGGCCCGCCCGCACCGCTGCGCGGCGACCGATCCGCGGTGGGGGTGTTGCTAGACTGACGCATGGAAACGCTACAGAACGTGGAACGTCGCTTCCTCACGGACGTCTGGCACGATGCCGGGTCGTCGTACGCGGTGAAGAGCCCGGCGACGGGTGAAACGCTGGCGGAGGTCGCGGATTGTGGCGCCGAGGAGGGCCGGCTGGCCGCCGACGTGGCCTGGCGCGCGTTCGAGCAGTGGCGCGCGGTCAGCGCCTTCGAGCGCTCGGACGTGCTGATGCGCTGGCACGACGCCATGATGGCCGACCAGGAGCGGCTGGCCCGCACCATGAGCCGGGAGATGGGCAAGCCCATCCGCGAGGCCCGCGGCGAGGTCGCCTACGCCGCCGGGTTCGTGCGCTGGTACGCCGAGGAGGCCAAGCGCGTCTACGGCGAGACGTTCCCGTCGCACGTGGCGAACAAGCGCCTGCTGGCGATCCGGCAGCCGGTGGGGCCCGTGTTCGGGGTGACGCCGTGGAACTTCCCGCTGGCGATGGTCACCCGCAAGGCGGCGCCGGCGCTGGCGGCGGGCTGCAGCTTCGTGCTCAAGCCGGCCGAGCAGACGCCCCTGTCGGCGCTCCTGCTCGCCGAGCTGTGGCTGGAGGCGGGGGGCCCGGCCGGCACCCTGCAGGTGCTGCCCGCGCTCGACCCGGTGCCGGTCTCGGACGCGCTGATGGAGGACCCGCGCATCCGCAAGGTCACCTTCACGGGATCCACCGAGGTCGGTCGCATCCTCTACGGCAAGTCCGCCCGGACGGTGAAGAAGATCTCGCTCGAGCTCGGCGGTCACGCTCCGTACCTGGTGTTCGACGACGCCGACGTGGACCGTGCGGTCGAGCAGGTGATCGCCTGCAAGTACCGCAACGCCGGCCAGACCTGCGTGTGCACGAACCGCATCTACGTGCAGAAGGCCGTCCTGGACGCGTTCGTGGAGCGCTACGTCGACGCCACCGAGAAGCTGGTGGTCGGCGACCCGCTCGACGAGGGCACCGACATCGGGCCCCTCGTCGACGAGGCGGGCCCCACCAAGGTGAAGCAGCGCGT
>Ga0102953_1000408_pt1 | contig 29939 bp, 26 predicted proteins | sample SalPon2A_C_D2_MG_FD_78509 | JGI IMG/M metagenome (GOLD analysis project Ga0102953, IMG submission 78509) | Soil microbial communities from South San Francisco under conditions of wetland restoration - Salt Pond MetaG R2A_C_D2_MG | ecosystem: Environmental > Terrestrial > Soil > Wetlands | place... | reverse complement strand
TGATGTGCATCAAGGCGTCGATGCCGTCGCTGATGTAGGTGAAGGAGCGCTTCTGCTGCCCGCCGTCGACCAGGCTGATGTTCTCGCCGCGCACGATGTGCCCGAGGAATTGGGTGAGCACCCGTGAGCTTCCCTCCTTGGGAGAATGGATGCTGTCGAGGCCGGGGCCGATCCAGTTAAAGGGCCGGATGAGGGTGAAGTCGAGCCGCCCTTCCATGCCGTAGCCCCAGATCACCCGGTCCATCAGCTGCTTGGCGCAGGAATAGATCCAGCGCGGCTTGTTGATCGGCCCGAGCACCAGTTCGGAGGCGTAGGGATCGAAGGCCTCGTCCCGGCACATGCCGTAGACCTCGGAGGTGGAGGGGAAGACGATCCGTTTGCCGTACTCGACGCACTGGCGGACGATGGGGAGGTTGGCCTCGAAGTCGAGGGAGAAGACCTGCAGCGGGTCCTTCACGTAAGTGGCCGGGGTGGCGATGGCCACCAGGGGCAGGATCACGTCGCATTTCTTGACGTGATACTCGATCCACTCCTTGTTGATGGTGATGTCCCCCTCGAAAAAGTGGAACCGGGGGTCGGCAAGCAGGTCGGCCACGCGGTCCCTTTGCATGTCCATGCCATGGACTTCCCAGTCGGTGGTACTGAGGATACGCTGGCTGAGATGGTGGCCGATGAAACCGTTGACCCCCAGGATCAGGACCTTCTTCATTTTTGCTCTCCAGGTTTTAAGGCTTGTGTGCCGAAATTGGCGATGAATTCGGCCGCCGAGCGGGCGACCGAATCGATCTCGAAGGACAGGATCTGCAGCCGGCGGCCGTCGATGCAGTCGGCGTACAGGCAGTCGTCTTCAACGTAGAGGCAGGGGACCTCCTCCGGGTGTCGCGCCGCTCCTTCGACGAGACGGCTGCGGAAGATGCGCAGGGTCCGCCCGGCCACGGTGGTGAAAGTCCCCGGGTAGGGAGGGGCCACCGCCCGGATCAGATTGTGGATCTGCCCGGCGGGGGCGCTCCAGTCGATGCGGCCGTCTTCGGGGCGGCGGCCGCCGAAGTAGCTGCCCTGCTTGAGGTCGAGGGAAATGCGCGGGGCGCGTCCGGCCAGCAGCGGCGGCAGGGATCGGTGCAGCACCAGCTCGGCGGCCCAGGTCACCTTCCGGAAGACATCCAGGGCGGTGTCGTCGCGCAGAATGGGCACCGCCTGCTGGTCGACCAGGTCGCCGGCGTCGGGCTTGAGTTCCATGTAGTGCAGGCTCGCCCCCGTCTCCTTCTCCCCCTTGATGATGGCCCAGTTGACCGGAACCCGGCCGCGGTACCTGGGCAGCAGCGAGCCGTGCATGTTGAGAGCGCCGCGCGAGGGAGCGGCGAGCAAGTCCTCCTTGAGCATCTTGCGGTAGTAGAAGGAGAAGATGAAATCGGGCCGCAGCGCTTCCACCCGGGCCACCACCTCGGGATCGTTGGGATCCTCCGGAGTGATCACCGGGATGCCGTTTAGCCTGGCCAGTTCGGCGACGCTTTCGAACCAGCGGTTCTCCCCGGGATCGTCCTCGTGGGTGACGACCAGGGAGACCTCCACGCCACGGTCGAACAGCACCGAGAGACAGCGGTAGCCGACGTTGTGATAGGCGAAGACCACGCAGCGGCTCATGAGCGCGCCTCCTTGGCAGGCTGCCCTTCCGCCGGCACCTCCTCGAGGATGCCGCGGATCAGGTAGCGCGGACGCTCCCGCACCTGCTGGTAGATGCGCCCGATGTACTCGCCGAGCAGGCCGATGCCGAAGAGGAGGATGCCGATCAGGAAGAAGGTGATGGCGAATAGGGTGAAGACCCCCTCCACCTCGGGACCGATAAAGAGCCGGCGCAGCAGCAGGTAGACCACCAGCAGCCCGGAGAGAAAGGACAGGGCGATGCCGGCGAGGGAAAACATCTGCAGCGGCACCACCGAAAAGGCGGTCATCAGATCGAAGTTGAGCCGGATCAGCTTGTAGAGCGAATACTTCGACTCGCCGGCCTCCCTCTCGGCATGCTCCACCTCGATCTCCACCGGCCTGGCCGCGTACAGGTAGGCCAGGGCGGGGATGTAGGTGTTGAGCTCGCGGGTGGCGTTGATGGCGTCGATGATCGAGCGGTCGTAGGCGCGCAGCATGCACCCCTGGTCGGTCATCTGGATGTGGGTGATGCGGTGGCGCACCCGGTTCATCAGGCGCGAGGCGGCCTTGCGCCAGAGGATGTCCTGGCGCTTCTTGCGGATGGTGCCGACGTAATCGTACCCCTCGTCCATCTTGGCCAGCAGCTTGGCGATCTCCTCCGGGGGGTTCTGCAGGTCGGCATCGAGGGTGACGATGCGCCGTCCCCGGCAGTGCTTGAAACCGGCCAGGATGGCGGCGTGCTGGCCGAAATTGCCGTTGAACAGGATCGCCCGGGTCTCATGCGGCCGTTTCTCGTGCTGTTCGCGTAACAGGGCGGCGGAGCGGTCGACGCTGCCGTCGTCGATGAAGAGGCACTCGTAGGTGCGTCCCAACGCGTCGAGCGCGCCGTAAAGACGCTCGAACAGGGACGGCAGCACCGCCTCTTCGTTGTAGACCGGTATCACTACCGAAATTTCCGGGAGGGTTCCCCCCTTCTCGACTCGTTCCAAGATCATCTCCTCGTCCGTCTCCGTTTTTCTTTCTTCGTCTCCCGCAGCTCCGACAACCCCGCGCTCAAGGACCTGCCAGAACTTCCCGCAGAGCCCCGCAGACCCGCTCCACGTCCTCCTCCTCCATCGCGGGAAAGAGGGGAAGGGTCACCGTCTGCCGGCCGATGCGCCTGGCGTTGGGAAAGTCCTCCTCCCGGCAGTCCATCTCCCGGTAGAGGCTGAAGCCGGGCAAGGCCGGATAATGGACACCGACGCCGATCCCCTTCTCCTTCATGGCGCTCTGGAAGTCGGCGCGGGTTAAGCCGAGCCGCTCGAAGGGGATCAGCAGGGTGAACATGTGCCAGCTGTGGCCGGCATCGCCGCGCTCCGGCAGCCCCCCCGGCGGATCGGCTTCGAGCAGCTCGAAATAGCGCATCGCCAGACGCCGCCGTTTGCCGTTGAATTCCTCCAGCCGCGCAAGCTGCCCCAGGCCGATGCGGGCGGCAACGTCGGAGAGGTTCAACTTGCCGCCGGCGACGGAGACGTCGATCTCCCCTTCGGCGTTGCGCGAGATGCCGTGGAAGCGCAGCCTTTCCAGCGGCTCGAGCAGCGCCGGGTCGCCGATCGAAAGCGCGCCGCCCTCGATGGTGGTCATGTTCTTGTTGGGGTGGAAGCTGAAGGCGACCAGGTCCCCGAAGCCGCCGATCCTCTTTTCCCTCCAGGCGCTGCCGATGGCGTGCGCCGCATCCTCGATCACCCGCAGACCGTGGCGCTCCGCCAGGGCGTAGAGAGCATCCATGTCCACCGGCAGGCCGGAGAAGTGGACCGGCATGATGGCCCGGGTCCTCTCGGTAACGGCCGCCTCGGCCTGCGCCAGATCGATGTTGCGCGAGGCGAGCTCCACGTCGACGAAGACCGGCTTCGCTCCGGCCCGAACCACCACGTTGGCGGTGGCGGCGAATGTCATGGCCGGGACGAGGACCTCGTCGCCGGGGCCGATCCCGCACAGCGCCAGGGCCGTCTCCAGGGCGGAGGTACCGGAGTTGAAGACGCGCACGGAGCGGCCGCCGCCGAGGTAATCGGCCAGGGCCGCCTCGAAGGCGGCGACCTGCGGACCGGTGGCGAGCCAGCCGGAGTTGAGGACCTCCACCACCCCCTGGATCGTCTCTTCGTCAAGGGTGGGACGGGTAAAGGGCAAAAAGGCATTCATCATTCAGCTCCTCGAAACGATATAGACACCGACGATGATCACCCCGATGCCCGCCATGCGCACCGGGGAGACCGCCTCGCCGAAGAGCGCCCAGGCGGCCAGGGCGTTCACTACGTAGCCGATGGAGAGCATCGGGTAGGCGATGCTGACGTCGACCCGGGAGAGGGCCAGGATCCAGACGACCACGCTGACCACGTAGCAGGAAAGACCGCCCATGATGTGCGGTTCGAAGCTCAGCCGCCAGCCGGCCGAAAGCATGCTCTGCCAGTGCAGCTGGATGGTGCCGAGACTGCGTACGCCGGCCTTGAGCAGCAGCTGCGCCGCGGCATTGAGCAGCACGCCGGTCAGAATCAGGGAAAAACTCGTTGTGTTCATGGCTTTTTCACCACCACCCGCCGCGGATCGCGGGCAATCTCCTCCATCTCCATCCCCCTCTCCTTCAGATCCCGGATGTGTTTCGCCGGAATGACCGCCAGGGCCGCCGGGTCATCCTGCCAGCGGGCCAGGAAGCTATCGATATCCGGGATCCATTTCTGCGGCTCCCGGCCTATGCCGAACTCCAGTTCGCCCTTGTCCCGGACCACGGTGAGGGTGCGGTTGAGGTAGAAGGGAAGGGTCTGGTCGTAATCCCAGACGCTGTAGAAGGGCAGGTCGGCGGCATTGCAGGGCGCGACCTTGCGGGCCAGGTCGTGGGCGGAATAGGACGGCGCCAGCGCCTGGCCTCCCATCACCCAGAGATGAAGGGCCAGAAACCAGCTCAGGGCCAGGGTGCCGAAGACCCGGCCGCTCTCGCCCCGCCGCAACCAGATCCAGGCCGCCAGGGCGCCGGCGAGCATCAGGGCCAGCCCCGCCGCCAGCCAGGGAGCGAGCGCCGCGTAGAGCTCCGCCGGAACGTGCGGCCTGCCGAAGCGCTCGATGCCGAAGAAGAGCAGGAAAAGCAGGCCGCCGCCTCCCAGGAGGCCGGAAGCCAGGGCGTCCCAGCCGAGGCCCGGGCGGGACTCTCCGGCCAGCCGCCGGCCGACCAGCAGGGCCAGCGCCGGAAACATCGGCTCGATATAGGGCGGCAGCTTGGAGTCGGAGAGAGAGAAAAAGACCAGGATGACAAACGCCCAGCTCCAGAGAAAGCGGCAGGCATCGAACCGGCCCGGCGGCTCGCTCCGTCGCCACCCCCCCGTCGTCACCGCCAGCATCTGCGAGAGCCAGGGGAGACTGCCGGCGGCCAGGATCGGCAGGAAAAACCACCACGGCTCATACCTGTGGTGCACCTTGGTCAGGAAACGCTGGAAGTGTTCGTGGATGAAAAAGAATTGGAAGAAATCGGGATTCTTCAACGAAACCAGGACGAACCAGGGAGCGGCCAACAGAAGAAACAGGGCCAGTCCGGAGACCAGGTTCAGGCGGCGCCAGATACGCCAGTCCCGTGCCAGCAGAGTGTAGAGGAGTACGGCGCCGGCGGGGAGCACGATCCCGATGAGTCCCTTGCTGAGAACGGCCAGGGCCATCGCCACCCAGGCGAACAGCATCCATGACCGTCCGGAGCGGCCACGTAAGGCCTTCTGCTGTGCCAACAGGAAACCGGCCAGGCTGGCGGTCATGAAGAAGGTCAGACCGGTATCGAGAGTGAGTACGCGCCCGAGGACGCCGAAGAGGAGGGAGCTGGCAAGCGCCAGGGCGGCATATTGGCCAGCGCGGCGGCCAAACAGGCGGTCGCCCGCCAACCAGACGAGCAGAATGGTCCCGGCTCCGGTCAGGTAGGACCAGAGTCGCGCCGTCCAGTTGTGCTGGCCGAAGGCGGAATACGCCGTCGCCGTGGCCCAGTATTGCAGCGGCGGTTTTTCAAAATATTTGAACCCGTCCAGGCGCGGCGTCAGCCAATCGCCGGTAGCGACCATTTCCCGCGGGATCTCGGCGTAGCGCCCCTCGTCCGGCTGGAAGAGGTCGCGGTGCTGGATACTGCTGAACCAGATCAGCGAGAAAAAAACGAGCACGATAATCGTGCCAAGCTTGCCTTTGGCAGACACAGGGAGCCTTTCAGTCGGGATGCGCGAGGCGCTCCGGGAGCCTCGCGGCTGAAGTTGGAGAGACCGCCGCCCCTTGCGGAGCGTGGGAAAAAAGGGCGAAATGCGAAATTTTATATACTTTCATGAGTTCTTGCAACGTTTTTCCCCGCCCTGAGAACCCGCCGCCGCCGCGCCTCGGACAGACCCTGCCTTCAGTGACCGCCTGCAGTACCTCGGGTGTCCTGACCGCCGGCTCCGGGAAAGGCCTGCGTCTTCCCCATGATCCTTGTCAGGGCGCTGTGTCCGAGGGTGAAGACGACATTCTGGGCGAGGACGTTGGCAAAAGGCTCTTCGCAGAAATAGGCATCGTCCCACTGCAACGCCTTATGAACAAAACCGCCGCGGGAGGCGAAGAGCATCAGGGCCAGCATCAGCGTCACGGCCATGGTCCCGGCCAAAACCTCCGAAGCCTCCTTGGCCACGGGCGGCGAAAGGAGGAAGCGCCGGTAGAGCAGAAGAAAGACGGCACAGAAAAATGCAAAGAGAACCGCCCATTCCAGCAGATAAGGGAAGACGGGATAGTCGTTCCGGATCAGGCCGACGACGAGTTTCGGGTGGCTCATATATTCAGAGACCAGAGTGTTTAAACGAAACTCCAGCCCCCGGAAGAACTCGATCTCCGCCAGCCAGCAAAAGAGTACCCCCCCGACTGCCGCAGCCAGCCCGCCGAGCAGCCATTTGCGCCAGCGGCCCTGCAGAGCCAACAGCAGGAGGAAGAAGGGGATCAGCAGATAGCTGCTGACCGCCAGGTCGAAGCGCAACCCCACCCGGAAGCTCTCGGCCAGAAGGGAGGCGGGAATTTGCCGGGCAAAGACAGAATTGCGCCAGAGCAGCAGCAGGCGAAGCAGGGCGAACAAGGCAAGCAGCAGGCCGTAGAGGGCGGTGATGAATCGGACTTCGGGCGAGAAAAAATGGTGCAAACGGCTCTGCCTATCACTCATCGAAACGAGTCCCTTTTTCGTCAGCGGCCGGAAGAGGAGAGAGCCGGCCGCCAAAGGCAAAGACGTAGAGGGCCAGGGCAACATACCAGCAGATTGCCGCCGACCAGAAGTTGTGGGAGACGAAGTGGGCGCCGCGGGCCAGCTGACCGAAGCCGAAAACGACGCCGAGCAGCAGGCCTGCCGAGAGCCCGGCAAGAGCCCGTCGACGGCTCTGCTCCCGGTAGATGAAATAGGTGCTCATCAGGGAAAGGGCCCCGGAAGCATGCCCCGCAGGAAATCCATGCCCCGGCTTGCAGCCGGTCGGTGGTGGATCGAACAGCCGGGTATAGGGAACATCTCCTCCGTATCGAGTGTAATCCCAAGGGCAGTGTCGATTGATGGTCTCCTTGCCCAGAGCGACCGTGCCGGTGCCCAGGGCGATGGCCAGGCACAGGAAGAGGGCCGGTCGCCGCCAGGCCCGCGCCCGCCGGGAGACGAAGCTCCAAACGAAGCCTCCCAGGGCGGCGGCGGCAACGGTCAGGGGGATCCATCTCCCATCCCTGTGAATCAGGTCGCTGGCCCACCAACTGTGCTTGTAGGTCCAGAGATGACGGACCCGATCGTAAAATGGGTCCGAGAGAAGCATGTCCCAGTCCGTCCAGTAGAAGATGCCGACCAGAAACGCAAAGAGACACAGGGGCAGAACCCCGTGCAGCAGCCAGAAGCGGCGGTTTCCGTATATCCTGGACATGGCCGGGAAAACCGGTTTTTTTCTCGAATCAGATCTCAAGGGACTTCATCCATGATTGCGGGCCGGTGCGAAAATGTCGAGCCTGGCATCGTAGAGCTTCGTTTTCACGTCCATCAGGCCCAGAACGGAGTGAAAGAGGTTGTCGTGGGAGATCTCCCGGTCCTCCTCCCTCCGCAGCACTTCTTCGTCGATGCCGTTGTCCCTTCCGAAGCCCTCGGACATCCAGACGAGAAAGGGGACGTGCTTCTGCTCCTCAGGGGCGATGAAGTAGGGCAAGCCGTGGAGATAGAGGTTGTTTTCACCAAGGGACTCGCCATGGTCCGAAACGTAGATCATGGCCGTGTCGCTTTTCTCCGAATTCGCCTTCAGAAACGAAATGACCTGGCTCAGGAAGTAGTCCGTGTAGACGATGGTGTTGTCGTAGGCGTTGACGATCTCCTCGTCGGAACATTCCCGCAGCTGATTGGTCCCGCACTCGGGTTGGAACACCTTGAACTCCTCGGGCTCCCTCAGGTTGTAGGTCGGTCCGTGACTCCCCTTCTGGTGAAGGACGATGAGGGCGTCGTCGTCCAGCCTGTCAACGTAGTCCTGGAGATCCTGGAGGAGGACCATGTCGTAGCATTCCCCCGATTCGCACAGCCCCTCCACCTGCGCGGCGGACACCCCCTCCGATTCCACCCGGTCGCACACCCCCTTGCACCCCGAGTTGTTGTCTCTCCACAGGACATGGACGCCGGTGCGGGAGAGGACGTCGAGCAGGTTTTCGTATCCCTTCCCCTTGGCGTCGCTGTAGGAGGAGCGGTCGAATTCGGAGAACATGCAGGGCAGCGAGGTGGCGGTCGCCGTGCCGCAGGAGGAGGCGTTTTCGAAATTGACGATATCCTCTTTCTCCAGCAGGGGATTCGTCTGTCTGCCGTATCCGTCCAGGGAGAAGTTCGCCGCCCTGGCCGTTTCACCGACCACCAGGACGACGAGATTCTTCTTCTCCCGCCCTCCCGCGGCGACCCGGGCGGCATCCTCGCCGATCGGCCGGATCTCGATCTTCCCGTTGTCCAGCACCCGCTTGACGTTGCAGCTCACCGCGTAAACGTAGTTGACCGGGTTGATAAGGTGACGGAGGTACCGGTGGTTCCTTCCCACGATGGCGTAATCCTTGTAGAAGAAGACCGCGATCAGACCGATCACGGCCAGGCTGGCGGCGACGACCTTGAGCTTGGAGAGGGCTTCGGATCGGAAGGACCCGTAGGCGACCTCGGTCCTCAGCAGGAGAAGCGAAGGGAGCAGTCCGAGGACCAGAAAGGTGCCGACAAGACTGGCGCTCATCAGGCCCATCGCCTCGGCGGTGTCCGTTTCGAAAACGTTCTGGATCATCGTCTTGTCGATCATGGTTCCGTACCGGTTCATGAAATAGCCGGCGACGACGGAACCGAGCAGGATGGCGACCAGGACGACCTTGGTGGTATGCCGGTAGCAGAGCAGGGTCAACCCCAAGTTGATCGCGACGACGAGAAAGACGAAGACGGAGCAGAGAAAGGGAAGATTGGCGGTTGAGACTCCTCCGACCGCTTCGGAGAGGGCTCGCCAAAAGGAATCGTTCTCGAAGAGCACCAGGAAGATGGCCGCTCCCAGGGTCAACCGGGAGAGACGCGCGCTAAACCTGGGAACGGCAAACCTGCCGGCGGAGCGAAACCGAAAAAAACTTCCCTGCATGCGAAACACCTCCGAAATGCGAAAGGATGCTGGAAAAGGGATCCGTCCGGTTCCGATGCAAAAGGAGCGCCACTGTCGAAAGTATCTGAGAATGCGGGAAAACCATTAGGGAAAGAGCCGCTTTTGTACAAAATTTTTCACGAGAAAGGGAAGGACGAAAGGCAGATGTTCGAAAATTTGTACGGAGGGGATCAGGTCAGGCCGTGCTTCTTCAGCTTGTACTGCAGGTTGCTTCGACTGACGCCGAGCAGTTCGGCAGCCTGGGCCTGCACGCCCCGGGCCTGCACCAGCGCCCGGCGGATGAACTCTTTTTCCACCTCGTCCATCATGGCGGGAAGGGGCCGATCGAGGCTCTCGGGGAGGGCGGGGAAAGAGGGGATAGACGGCGCTGACCGGTCCTCGTTCAAGGGCGACGGCAGGTCATGGAGGTGCAGGGTATCGCCGGTGCAGAAAAGCACGCCGCGCTCGATGGCGTTTTGCAGCTCGCGAACGTTGCCCGGCCAGGAATAGCCCTGCAGCGCGGCCACCGTCTCCGGGTGGAAGGTAATTCCCGGCCGGTCGAGTTCGCGGGCATAGCGCCGGAGGAAATGCAGGGCCAGAAGAGGCACGTCTTCGGGTCTCTCCCGTAGCGGCGGCACCTGCAGGGTCACGACGTTGAGGCGGTAGTAGAGGTCTTCGCGAAAGGCCCCGTCGGCCAGCATCGTGCCGAGATCGCGGTGGGTTGCCGCCACCACCCGAACGTCGCTCTCGATCTCCGCCGTCCCGCCAAGGCGCCGGAAACGGCGCTCCTGCAGGACGCGGAGCAGCTTCGGCTGCAGGCGGAGGGGAAATTCGCCGATTTCATCCAGGAACAGGGTCCCGCCGTCGGCAATCTCGAACAGTCCGCGCTTTCGCTCGTTGGCGCCGGTGAAGGAACCCCGCTCGTGCCCGAAGAGTTCACTCTCCAGCAGGTTTTCCGCGAAAGCGGCGCAGTTGATGCTCACCAGGGGGCCCTTGGCCCGGGGACTGGCCCGGTGCAGGGCGCGAGCAACGAGTTCCTTGCCGGTGCCGGTCTCCCCGACGATCAGCGCCGAGGCACGGGCCGGGGCCACGTGGGCGATTTCGTCCAGAAGGCGGCGGACGGACGGGCTCGCGCCGATGATCTCCCTGTCCTGCCCGGCCTCCAGTTGCCGGCGCAGGGCGGCGTTCTCCGTCTGCAGGCGGGCATAGGCCATGGCCTTCTCCACCGTCAGCAGAATCTCCTCGTTCTTGCACGGCTTGAGCAGATAGTCGAACGCCCCCGCCTTCATGGCCGCCAGCGCCGTCTCGACGGTAGCGTAGGCGGTCAGGATGATGAACGGAACCTCGCCGTAATCCTCCCGCACCTGCCGCAAAAAGGCCACCCCGTCCATGCGCGGCATCTTCAGGTCGGAGAGAATCAGGGCGACGCTCTCCCGGGCGAGCAGTTCCAGGGCGGCGAAGGGGTTGTCGGCCGTGGAGACGCGATAACCCTCCTCCTCCAGCAGGTGGGCCAGGACCATACGGTAATTCTTCTCATCGTCGACGACCAGGATGTGAGCCATTCAGGACTCCTTCCCTTCCGGCAGCCGGACGGAAAAGGCGGTTCCCTCTCCCGGCGAGCTGCGCACGGAAATCTCCCCCTTGTGGGCTTCCACGATCTTGTGGACATTGGCCAGCCCGAGGCCGGTCCCTTTCTCCTTGGTGGTGAAGAAGGGGTTGAAGACCTTCGACAGGTTCTCTTCCGGGATGCCGCAACCGCTGTCGGCGACCTCCAGCAGACAGGAACCGTCTTTCATCTCCAGCCGGACCCGGATTTCGCCGCCGGCCTCCGTCGCCTCCAGGGCATTGAGCAAAAGATTCAGCAGCACCTGGCGGATCATGTCGGGATCGGCCGTGACAAAGGCTTCGGCCTCGGGGAGAAGGGTCGTGATCGAAATCTCTTTCTCTTCCGCCAGACCACCGACATGTGCGACCTCCCGCAGCACCAGGCCGCCCGCATCGAACCGCTGCCGGAGCGGCGCCGAGGGACGACCGAAGGTGAGAAAGTCGGTGATCAGGGCGTTCAGGCGGGTCGTTTCCTCCTCGATGATGTCGAGCAGCTGGCGGACTCCGGCTGCCGGTGCGGCCATCTTGCGATCGAGCAGCTGCACCGAGGACGAGATAACGCCGAGGGGGTTGCGGATCTCGTGCGCGATGCCGGCCGACATTTCTCCGAGGGCGGCCAGCCGGTCCTTGCGCCGCAGGCTCTCTTCGGCCGCTTCCAGCTTTCCCAGCGACTCTTTCAGCACCTGCTGGTTTCCCAGCAACCGCTCGTTCAACTCCTTCTGCAGCGCCAGTTGGCGCCGGTGCTGCTCGGAAAAGCTCTGGATGAGCACCCCGACGATGAAAAAGGTGATGGAGAAGACAAGTAATTCGGGGATTTCCTCCCCGCGCAACTGGGCGTCGAGGTAAAGCCTGGAAGGGACCATTCCGACGAAAAGACCTGCCGCGGCGCCGCAGGTGGCCAACGTGCCGGCCATGCCGAGATTCGCCGCCGCCACCGCGATGGGCAGGAGATAGATGATCCAGAAGGGACTCTCCTCGTCCTCGGTGGTGACCCAGATCACCAGCGTGCAGAGGAGAAGGTAGAGGCCGATGTGCACCACCATCAGCCCGGCGGTGCGTATCTGCTCGCTGCTGAAGCGACGGTCGGTGAGGAGATGGTAGGTGATCAGCAGGGCGAAGGCCAACGCCTCGTAGACCAGGTCCGGCCCGCGGTTGAACAGGAAAAGAAGGGCCAGGAGAAAAATCAGCAAGGCGCTCTTGGCCAGGCTGATGGGGCGAGGCTGGTCTACAACGTTCATCGACTTCCCCTTCGATATCGGGCAATTTGCGGGCAGCATACCAGAAAGCGCGACGACAGCCAATCCCCCGGGGCCGCCCACCGGCGCCCGGTTGGCCGGCAGCCGCCGGTGCGGTGGACGTCATCGGCGAATGGTTTAAACTTGAACATGCATCGACGGTTTCCCATCGGAGACCAGAGAAAGGGGATGTGACTCATGGCGGGGCAACCCGAAGAAGAGGGCCGGCTGCTGGCGGTGGGGGACATCCACGGATGTCTGGATCACCTGCAGAGGCTGATTGCGCGGGTGCAGCCGACCGAGGCGGATCGGGTTATCTTCCTCGGCGACTATATCGACCGGGGTCCCGACGGCAAGGGAGTCATCAATTTCCTCATCGATTTCGGCCGAAGATTTCCTGAGGCGGTCTTTCTCAAGGGCAACCACGAAGCGATGTTTCTCGACTTTCTGGCCGGCCGCGACCAGATCAATTTTCTGTACAACGGGGGCGCAACCACCCTGGAGAGCTACCGGGAGGAAGCGGGCATCCGCGTCCCCAAGGCGCATTTCGACTTCCTCGAAGGCCTGCGGCCGATTTACGAAACCGAGCACTTCATCTTCGTCCACGCCGGTCTTCGCCCGGGACTTTCCCCCGACAAACAACAGGAGCATGACCTGCTCTGGATCCGGGAGGAATTCATCGACTCCGATTACGACTGGGGCAAGACGGTGGTCTTCGGCCACACTCCCCGACCGGAGCCGCTGCTGACGGAAAACCGGATCGGCATCGACACCGGCGCCGTCTACGGCTATGTCCTGACCTGCTGCGACGTCGAACGAAAGACGATCTGGACCTCCCGGCCGATGCCGCCGGCGGGATGAAAAAACCAGTTTTAAGTTATCAGTTTTAAGTTTCCTGGTTCCAGATCAGGCGCCCGAAGCCTCAAAACTCAAAACTCAAAACTCAGAACTGTCCCTCCCCGTCCTTCTCCCGCCGCAGAAGGTCGCCCGGCCGGGCGTCGGCGGGCAGGTCCATGACGATCCGGGCGTTGGGCTGGCCGGCGGCGAGCGTCCCTCCTTCTTCCGAACGCAGGATATCCGGCCGGAATTCGGCCTGCCGCATCCGCGGACCGATCAGTTCGAGGGTCTCGCCGGCAAAGAAGCGGTTGCGCCCCTCCACCACGGCGCTTCCGTCATCGCGGATGTCGCGCACCACGCCGACGAAATCGTGGGTACGCAGATAGCGCGAATCGTCCCGGCTGACCTGGGGGTCGGCGCCGCCGGACAAAAAGCCCTTTCCGTAGGGGCGATGACTCACCCGGTCGAGCTCGCGCCGCCAGGCCGGAGCGAACCGGTAGCCCGCAGGGTCGGCCAGGTAGGCATCGAGGGCGGCCCGGTAGACGCGGGTGACCGCGGCCACGTAGTAGAGGCTCTTCATGCGGCCCTCGATCTTGAGGCTGTCGACGCCGGCCTCGACCAGCTCGGGCAGGTGCTCGATCAGGCAGAGGTCGCGGCTGTTCATGATATAGGTGCCCCGCCCGTCTTCCTCCACCGGCAGATATTCACCGGGGCGAGTCTCCTCCACCAGGCGGTAGGACCAGCGGCAGGGGTGGGCACAGGCCCCCTTGTTGGCACTGCGCCCGGCAAGGGCGGCGGAGAGGAGGCATCTCCCCGAATAGGCGACGCACAGGGCGCCGTGCACGAAGACCTCCACTTCGACGTCGGTGTCGGCGGCGACGGCGCGAATCTCCTCCAGGGTCAGCTCCCGCGCCAGGTTGACGCGCGAAACGCCGGCCGCCTGCCAGAATTGCGCGGCCGGGGCATTGGTGGTGCTGGCCTGGGTGGAAAGGTGCACCGGGCGTTCCGGGTCGATCCGCCGCACCAGGGCCAGGGCGCCTGGATCGGCGACGATGTAGGCGTCGATGTCGAGCGGGCGAAGCTCCTCCAGGAGGGCGGCGAAGTCTTCCGTCTCCGCCGGGTGCAGGTAGGCGTTGAGAGTCAGGTAGAGCCGTTTGCCCCGCCGCCGGACAAGGGCGACGGCCGCGGCCAGGTGCTCCCGGTCGAAATTGCCCGCCGACGCCCGCAGACCGAACCTCTCGGCGCCGGCATAGACGGCGTCGGCGCCGTAATCGAGGGCGACGCGGAGCTTTTCCATGTCCCCGGCGGGGACCAGCAGTTCGGGTTGCCGCATGAATCGAATCCTTTTCGGCTGATTTTTTGCAATACCATAGCACGAATCAAGCCCCCGGTCGAAGCGAAAGAACTCCCCCGGGCAGGGTCTTTCGCCCTTGACAGGGGGGCAAAAAGCCTATAATTTTTAGGGAAATTTTCCATCAACGTTGCCCCGCCCGGCCGAAATGGAGTGACAAGGAATGCGAAAACTCTTTTCGATCACGACCGTCGCGATTTTCGCCCTGCTGACCGCCTGCGCAGTTCCGCAAACTGCCCCGCAGGCAGGTCGCCATGGGGAAAAACTCGATCGCCTGGAACGGACCCAGCAAGAGCTGGCCGACCGCCTGCAGCAACTGCAGGATAAGTTGATTCTGGTGGAAGCCCGGATGTTCGACCAGGAGAAGGTGATCGACGAGCTTCGCCGGACCAAGGCAACGCAAAAGGTCACCGACCTCGGGGAAAAGGCCGATTTGCCGGCCGGGATGACCGCTCCGCGGACGGCTCCCCTCGCCGGCGCCGGCGAGAAACCCTCTCCCGCCGAAATTTACCGCCAGGCCTTTTCCGATTATGCCGCGGGCCGCTTTCAGCCCGCCATTCTCGGTTTCCGGGACTTTCTCGAGACCTATCCCGCCAACGACTATGCCGCCAATGCCCAGTATTGGCTCGCGGAATGCTACTATTCGCAAAAACAGTACGACCGGGCGGTGGAGGAATTCCGCAAGGTGGCGGAGTTTTACCCGCAGGGTCCCAAAACGCCCGATGCCCTGTTGAAGATGGCCACTGCGCTGATGGCGACCGACCGAAGCGACCAGGCGGCCAAGGCCCTGCAGGTCCTGCGCGAAAAGTATCCGAAAAGTTCCGCGGCCCGCCGATCGCTAAGCGACGAACGCTTTCTCAATCTTCCGCAAGAATAGGGGGCTTAATCGATGATCCGGAAAACGACTCTGGCGCTCTGCCTGCTGCTGTTGCCCCTGGCCGTATCAGCCCGGGACAACACCCGGACCTACGTGATCAAGAAGGGCGATACCCTCTGGGGCATCTCCCAGCGCTTTCTGGCCGATCCCTACTACTGGCCCAACCTCTGGGCCAACAATCCCGACCTGAAGAATCCCCACTTCATCTACCCGGGTCAGAAGCTGGAGATCTACGACGGGCGCATCGAGGTCGTTGCGGTAGCTCCCGAGGCAGAGGAGATGCCCGCCGAGAAGCCGCAGGAGACGGCCATGGTGCCGCCCGCTGCCGAAATGACCGAGGCCGCCGAAGCGGTCACCATCACCACCGAGGGGGGAGCCGAGGGCTTCATCAGCACCGACGAACTCGATTCGGCCGGCATCCTGGTCGACACCGTGGACAACCGCATCCTGATGGCCGAAGGCGACCGGGTCTTCGTGAAGATGAACGATCTCGGCGCGGCTTCCGTCGGAGACACCTTTGCCCTCTTCGAAACCGGCAAGACGATCACCCATCCCCGCACCGGCGAGACGATCGGATACCAGGTGATCTCCATCGGTACGCTGGAACTCGCCGAAATCAACGAAGAGGTGGCCACCGCCACCATCACCGATTCCTTCCGGGAGATCGAGCGGGGCGCCCGCCTGCGTCGGCTTGAGCCTCCGCGCCGGGAAATCGAGCTGCGCAGATCGACCCGCGAGCTCTCCGGCACCCTCGTGGCCTCCAAGGGAGACCAGATCACTCTCGGCCAGCACGACATCGTCTATATCGATCTCGGGACCGAAGACGGCCTGGAGGCCGGCAACCTGCTCTACATCTCCCGTCCCCGCGAGGCGACCAAGCTGGCCCTGGAGGAGGGGGTCAAGCTTCCGGATATCCTGCTCGGTTCGGCGATCGTCATCCAGACCTATCCCCGAACCGCCACCGCCCTGGTCCTGAAATCGAGCGAGTCCCTTTTTCGGGGGGACCGGATATCCACCGTGACCGAATAGGGAAAACCCGCAGGAAAAGTCGACAGCGACGCCCGCCGACTTTTGCGCCACACTCCATGAATCCCAAGAAGGGTTGGCCGTGCCGGCAACCCTTCTTTCTTTTTGCTGCTCGGAGGGGGAAACGATGACACGCAAAGAACTCTGCTGGCTGCGCCTGCATCTGACGCCGGGCCTGGGACGGACCGCCATGATCCGGCTGATGGAGGCATTCGGCTCGATCGAAGACATCCTCGCGGCGGGGCCCTCGGCCTGGATCGAGCAGGCCTCCATCCGGCCGGCGGTAGCCCGTCGGCTGCCCCCGGAAGATGACGACCAGGTCGAGCGGACCGGCCAGGCCCTGGACCAGGCCGCCGTACGCATCGTCACCCTGTGGGACGATCACTATCCGCCCCTGCTGCGGCAGATCCACGACCCTCCCGCCCTTCTCTATGTCCGGGGGCGACTGCCGGACCGGGAGGCGCTGGCGGTGGTCGGCGCCCGGAAGGCCTCGCGCACCGGGCTTCGCCTGACGGGCGAGATCTGCACCGAACTGGCCTCCCGGGGGATCGCCATCATCAGCGGCCTGGCCCGGGGCATCGACTCGGCCGCGCACCGCGGCGCCCTGGACGCTCCGGGACCGACCGTCGCCGTGCTCGGCTGCGGCATCGACCGCGTCTACCCCCCGGAGAACTCGGGTCTTTTCCGCCAGATCGAGAGCGAAGGCGCCATCCTCTCCGAATATCCCCCCGGCACCGCGCCGCTGGCCAACCACTTTCCCGGCCGCAACCGGATCATCAGCGGGCTGTGCCGGGGCGTCCTGATCGTCGAGGCGGCCGAGGAAAGCGGCTCCCTGATCACCGCCGACTTCGCCCTCGAGCAGGGCCGGGAGGTCTTTGCCGTGCCGGGCGCCGTCTACGCTGCGACCAGCCGGGGAGTCAACCGCCTGCTCAAGGACGGGGCCCACCTGGTCACCGAGTCCCGCGACATCCTCGACGTCCTCTGGCCGCAGGTGCCCGCCCGCGAGGTCAAAAAACAGGAAGATACCTTTGCCGCCGGCCTCTCCGAACCCGCCCGGAATCTCTACGGACTCCTCGGTCACGAGGGCCTTCACATCGACGAACTGGCCCTGAAAAGTGGCTTGACACCCATGGAGGTTTCGTCTATTTTACTGCACTTGGAGCTCCAAGGAGGAGTGGAACAGCTGCCGGGCATGCACTTCGTGCGCCGCCGGAAGCCCTGAGGACCGACAGCTTTATCGCAGGAGGTCATTTGCGAGAACGAGTCCTGGCAATCTTCACCATCATCGCCCAGTACGTCATGGAAGAGCGCGACGAGGTCAGCGAAAGCGAACTGGTCGAGGAGTTGCTGGCCGTCGGTTTCGACGCCGATGAAATAGACGCCGCCTTCAGCTGGATGGAGAGCCTGTCGATTCCGGACAAGGGCGAGCCCGTCCTCGGCCAGAGCCTGCCCAGCCAGAGGATATTCACCCCGGACGAGATCCGGGCCATATCGAAGGAAGCACGGGGATTCCTGGTGCGCCTGCGCGCTCTCGGCATCCTCGACGATCCGGTCCAGGAGGAGATCATCGAAAAAGCGGTCCGGATGGCCGATGACGAGATCTCCCTGCAGGAGATGAAAACCGTCACCGCCCTGACCCTCTTCGCCCGCTCCCACGACGAGTGGCGTCGCGAGGTCGACTGCATCATGGGCGACGACTGGACGCAACTCTATCACTAGGGACGAATATCTGGCTGCGGGAATTCCTGCAGCCTTTTTATTATCGGGTATAACATAAGATAAAAACAGACTCCGCGCCGGCCGCGACACCAAGCCGCTACGGCGCCGCGTTCAGAAAGTTTCGAGGCATCATGGCAAAATCACTGGTGATTGTCGAATCCCCCGCCAAGGCAAAAACGATCGAGAAGTTTCTTGGCAAGGGTTACAAGGTCCTCGCCTCCTACGGGCACGTGCGGGCCCTGCCCAGCAAGCAGGGATCGGTCGAGGTAACCGATGGGTTCACCCCCCATTATCATGTCCTGCCGGAAAGCAAGAAGCAGGTCGACCTGCTGAAGAAGGAAGCGGCCAGGAGCGACGAGATTATTCTCGCTACCGACCTCGACCGGGAAGGTGAGGCGATCGCCTGGCACCTGCTGCAGGCCCTGGACATCGACGAGGATGCCGATAGTCCCCGGGTGAAGCGGGTGACCTTTCACGAGATCACCAAGGGGGCCATCAAAAAGGCGATGGAAGAGCCGCGGAGGATCTCCAGGGAACTGGTCGACGCCCAGCAGGCCCGCTCCATCCTCGACTACCTGGTCGGCTTCAACCTCTCGCCCTTCCTGTGGAAGAAGATCCGCTACGGCCTCTCCGCCGGCCGGGTCCAGTCGGTGGCCCTGCGGCTGATCTGCGAGCGGGAAAAAGAGATCGGCGCCTTTACTCCCCGCGAGTACTGGACCATCGAGGCGGCGCTGCGGACCGCCGGCGACGAGGCGTTCTCCGCCCGCCTGCACGCAGTCGACGGCGACAAGCTCGACAAATTCGCCATCGGCGACGAGAAAAAGGCCGGGGAGCTGACCGGGGAGATCAGCCGGCAGAGCTTCCGCGTGGCAAAGCTGACCCGCAGCGAGAAGAGGCGCAACCCGGCCGCCCCCTTCACCACCAGCACCCTGCAGCAGGAGGCGAGCCGCAAACTCGGGTTCTCGGCCCGCAAGACGATGACCATCGCCCAGAAGCTCTACGAGGGCATCGATATCGGCGAAGGGGCGGTCGGTCTGATCACTTACATGCGAACCGACTCGGTCGCCCTCTCGACGGTGGCCACCGACGAGGCCCGCGAGGTCATCAGCCGCACCTACGGCGCCGAGTACGCCCTGGCCAAACCGCGCACTTTCAAGAGCAAGGCCAAAAACGCCCAGGAGGCGCACGAGGCGGTTCGCCCGACTACCATCGCCAACGCCCCGGACCGGCTCAAGGCGCACCTCTCCGCCGACCAGTTCAAGCTCTACCGGCTGATCTGGATGCGCACCGTCGCCTCCCAGATGGCGTCGGCCGTTCTCGACGCCACCACCGTCGACCTCGCCGCCGGCGATCGCTTCACCTTCCGGGCCAGTGGCCAGGTCATCCGCTTCCCCGGCTTCATGAAGCTCTACATCGAAGGGACCGACGAGGCCGAACAAAAGCCGGAAGGTACCCTGCCGAAGCTCGCCGAAGGAGAGGCTGTCGGCCTGCGCGAGCTGCTTCCCGAACAGCACTTCACCCAGCCGCCGCCGCGCTACACGGAGGCCAGCCTGGTCAAGACCCTGGAGGAGAACGGCATCGGCCGGCCCTCGACCTATGCCTCGATCATGAACACCCTGGTGACGCGCAAGTACGTTCGGCTGGAAAAACGCACCTTCTACCCCGAAGACGTCGGCATGGTGGTCAACGACCTGCTGGTCAAGCATTTCCCCAAGTATGTCGACTACGACTTCACCGCCGGGCTGGAAGAGGACCTCGACGCCATCTCCCGGGGGGAGACCGCATGGCAGCCGGTACTCAAGGAGTTCTGGGAACCCTTCATCTCGCTGCTCAAGCAGAAGGAACAGGAGGTCACCAAGGAAGAGGTCACCACCGAGAAGACCGACAAGGTCTGTCCCGAGTGCGGCAAGGCGCTGGTCGTCAAGCTCGGCCGGGCCGGCAAATTCCTTGCCTGCTCGGGCTTTCCCGACTGCCGTCACACCGAGCCGCTCTCCGGCGAGGAGCGCGAGGAGCCGCAGCTCTCCGAGGAGAAGTGCGACAAGTGCGGCGCGCCGATGCTGATCAAGGAGGGCCGTTACGGCAAGTTTCTCGCCTGCAGCGCCTACCCCGGCTGCAAGAACATCCAGCCGCTGGTCAAGCCGAAGGCGCTCGGCATCACCTGCCCCGAGTGCAAGGAAGGCGAGCTGATGGAGAAGAAGAGCCGCTACGGCAAGACCTTCTACTCCTGCAACCGCTACCCCAAGTGCAAGTACGCCCTCTGGGACCTGCCGATCGACGAGCCCTGCCCCAAATGCGGCTTTCCGCTGCAGGTGGAGAAGGTGACCAAGCGCTTCGGCACCTACCGCAAGTGCCCCGCCGAAGGCTGCGATTACAAGCTGGTGCTGGTCGAGCCGGAGAAGAAGGTGGCTGCCAAAAAACCTGCCAAAAAGGGAACGGCGAAAAAGACAGTGGCCAAGAAAAACACAAAAAGCAAAAAATAAGGCATGGCCGGTCTCCGGAATAAAAGGCCGGGCCGCAAGGCCCGGCTTTCGCCGTTTTCAGGTGAAAGGATTTTGAGTTTTGAGTTTTGAGTTTTACCTTTCACCTTTTCCCTTTTACCTTTTCCCTTTCACCTTGAATCTTGGGTCTTGAATCTTGGGTCTTGAATCGAAAACAACCATCATCGGCGGCGGCCTGGCCGGTTGCGAAGCGGCCTGGCAGGCCGCCCGCGCGGGGGCCGAGGTCGTCCTCTACGAGATGAAGCCGCAGCGCTTCTCCCCGGCCCACCATTCGGACAAGCTCGGCGAGCTGGTCTGCTCCAACAGCCTGCGCGGCGCCGGCATGAACAACGCCGTCGGCTGCCTCAAGGAGGAGCTGCGCCGCTGCGGAGCGCTCTTCATGGCGGCGGCCGACGCGACGGCGGTTCCGGCGGGCGGAGCGCTGGCCGTCGACCGGGAGGCCTTTGCCGCCTTCCTGACCGAAAAGATCGTCTCCCACCCCCGCATTGAGCTGCGCCGCGAGGAAGTGACCGTCATTCCCGCCGAGGGGACCGTCATCGTCGCTTCCGGCCCCCTGACCTCGGATGCCCTGTCGCGGGAGATCGCCCACCTCACCGGCGACGAGCACCTCTATTTCTACGACGCCATCGCCCCCATCGTGGAGACCGAATCGATCGATTTCACCAGGGCCTGGCGGGCGTCGCGCTACGGCAAGGGGGGGGACGATTATGTCAACTGCCCCCTCTCCCGGGAAGAATATTTTGCCTTCGTCGAGGCGCTCAAGGGGGCGCAGAAGGTCCCGGCCCGGGATTTCGAGAAAATGATCCACTTCGAAGGGTGCATGCCGATCGAGGAGATGGCCGAGCGCGGCGAGATGACCCTGGCCTTCGGCCCGATGAAGCCGGTCGGTCTTCCCGACCCCCGCACCGGCCGGGAGCCCTTTGCGGTGATCCAGCTGCGCCAGGACGACCGGCACGCCACCCTCTACAACATGGTCGGTTTCCAGACCAAGCTCACCTACCCGGAACAGCGACGCATCTTCCGCACCATACCCGGCCTGGAGAACGTCCGCTTCGCCCGCCTCGGCAGCGTCCACCGCAACACCTTCGTCAACGCACCGAGCTGTCTGGAGAGATCCCTTCAACTCGCCAGGGACCGGCGGATCTTCTTCGCCGGCCAGATCACCGGCGTGGAGGGCTACGTCGAATCGGCCGCCATCGGTTTTCTCGCCGGCCTCTTCGCCCAGCACCGGCTGCGGGATGAACCCATTCTCCCGCCGCCCGAGACCGCGATGGGAGCCCTCCTGTCGCACCTGGCCGACTCCGTTCCCGAGGGCTTCCAGCCGATGAACGTCAACTACGGACTCTTTCCGCCCCTGGAGGGGCGCAAGATGAAGCGGGCCGACAGGCGGCTGGCCATGGCCGAGCGGGCGCTGGACGCCGTCGACCGCTGGTGGGCCGAGCTTCAGGGAGATACGCTATGAACGAGACCTCCGATATCGTCCTCGCCTCGGCCTCCCCCCGCCGCCGCGAACTGCTGCGGTCGGTGGGCATTTCCTTCACCGTCGTACCGAGCCGGGCCGCCGAGGAGGTCCACCCCGGCGAGGCGCCCGAGGCGCACGTGGTGCGCCTGAGCAAGGAGAAGGCCCGGGAAGTGGCCGGCCGGTCCGCCGTACCTGGGCGATGGTTCGTCGGCAGCGACACCATCGTCCTGCGCGACGAGGACATCCTCGGCAAACCGGGCAGCGACGAAGAGGCCTCCGCCATGCTGCGCTCCCTCTCCGGTCGCCGCCACCGGGTGTTGTCGGGCTATGCGGTTTTCGACCGGGAAACCGGGGCAACCGTCGCCGGAGCGGTCTCGACCACGGTGCGGTTCAAGGAGTTGACAGAGGAAGAGATCGCGGGGTACATTGCCACCGATGAACCGCGCGACAAGGCGGGCGCCTACGCCATCCAGGGGATCGGGGCGTTCATGGTCCTCGGCATCGAGGGAAGCTACACCAACGTCGTCGGTCTTCCCCTGTGCGAGGTGGTGGAAGTGCTCGAACGCCTCGGCGCGGTGCGACTTTTCGAAAAACCCGAAAAACAGGTATCAGGTGTCCGGTGTCAGGAAAATGCCGGCACCTGACCTGAAGCCTGAAACCTGATTCCTGAATCCTTTTTCTTTATGTCCATCCAGGAAAATATCCAACATATCCGCGGCCGGATCGCCGCCGCCTGCGCCCGCAGCGGCCGCGATGCCGATTCCGTGCGCCTGGTGGCGGTCTCCAAGACCAAGCCCGCGGCCATGATCGAGGAGGCGGCGGCCGCCGGCCAGACCCTCTTCGGCGAAAGCTACGTGCAGGATTTCCTGGGGAAGGCCGACGATGTCCGCTCCGGAGTGGAATGGCACTTCATCGGCGCCCTGCAGAGCAACAAGGTCAAGTACCTGCGCGGCAAGGTGGCGATGATCCACTCGGTCGACCGCCTTTCCCTGGCCCGGGAGATCGACAAGCAGTGGGCAAAGCTCGAGCGACCGGTCGAGATCCTGATCCAGGTCAACCTCGGACGGGAGGAGAGCAAGGCCGGAGCCGACGAGGAGGAACTCGAAGGCCTGGTTCGCAAGATCGCCGCCCTGCCCCGCCTGCGCATCCGGGGCCTGATGACCCTGCCGCCCTATCTCGACGATCCCGAGGAGGTCCGCCCCTATTTCCGCCGTCTGCGAAGGCTCTCCGACCACGTCGCCGCCCTGAATCTTCCCGCGGTGGAGATGGCCGAACTGTCGATGGGCATGAGCCACGATTTCGAGGTCGCCGTCGAGGAGGGTGCGACCCTGGTGCGGGTCGGCACGGCGATCTTCGGCGAAAGGGAGAGGAAAGCAGGATGAGCCTGGACCATCAACCGCGTGCCCTGTGGGCGTCGCGCCTCGGTTTCATCCTGGCCGCCGCGGGCAGCGCGGTCGGACTCGGAAACGTCTGGAAGTTTCCCTATATCGCCGGCAACAACGGCGGCGGTGCCTTCGTCCTGGTCTACCTGGCCTGCATCGCCATCATCGGACTTCCCATCATGATGGCCGAACTGATGGTCGGCCGCCACACCCGGCGTGATGCCGTCGGCGCATTCATTCACCTGGAAGGAAAACGCTCCTTCTGGCAGTCCCCCGGCTGGGTGAGTATCGCTGCCGCCTTCCTTATCCTTTCCTACTATTCGGTGGTCGCCGGCTGGACCCTCGACTACGTCTACCGTTCCCTGGTGGGAAGCTTCGTCGGACAACCGGCCGAGACGATCGAGGGGATGTTCGGGACCCTGGTCGGCGACGGCCCTCGCCAGATCATCTGGCACTTCATTTTTATCGTCCTCAGCCTGGGCATCGTCATCGGCGGCGTGCAGAAGGGCATCGAGCGCTGGAGCAAAATTCTCATGCCGGTCCTTTTCGCCCTGCTGACGCTGCTCTTCGTCAACGGCATGCTGAGCAAGGGGGCCTGGCAGGGGATCACCTTCATGTTCCGGCCCGACTTCCACCATCTCACCCCCGGTTCGGTCCTCGAGGCCCTGGGTCATGCCTTCTTCACCCTGTCGCTGGGGATGGCGGCGATGATCACCTACGGCTCCTACCTGGAAAAGAGCGAGGACCTGCTGGCGGCCAGCCTGCGGGTGGTGATCCTCGACACGGCGATCGCCCTGATGGCGGGGCTCGCCATTTTCTCCGTCGTTTTTTCCGTCGGCATGGAACCGGCCGCCGGCCCCGGTCTCGTCTTCAAGACCATCCCGGTGGTTTTCTCCAAGATCCCCGGGGGCTATTTCCTGGCGATCGTCTTCTTTCTGCTTCTTTCCTTCGCCGCCCTGACCAGCGCCATCTCCCTCCTCGAGGCCCAGGTCGCCTATCTCATCGACGAGCGCGGCTGGAAGCGCAAGCGGGCCACCGTCTTCCTGGCCGGTCTGGCCTTCGTCGTCGGCATCCCCACCGCCCTTTCCTACAATTCGCTGGCCGACTGGAAGTTGATCGGCGACCGCGTCTTCTTCGACTCCGCCGACCTGATCGCCTCCAATTACCTGCTGCCGATCAGCGGCCTGCTGATCTCCATCTACGTCGGCTGGTTCTGGAGGGGGACCGAAGAGAAGGAGGAGCTGATCGCCGGTGGAGCCGGCTGGGTCTATCCCACCTGGCACTTCCTCATCCGCTTCGTCTCTCCGGTGGCGGTCGCCATCGTCCTCTTCTTCAAGGTTCGGGAGACGGGCCTGTTCGAATGGTTCGCCGGGCTTTTTTGAAGCCTCCGGCTTCAGGACTCGGGACTCGGGAATTAAGCTTCCACTCGAAGAGGTTCGACACTCAAAACTCAACACTTAAAACTTAAAACTTTCAACTTAAACTGGTCTTCCATCCGTGACCTCTCCCCGCTCCCTCACCCTCAAAGAGATCTCCTTCTTCTTCTTCCCCCTGCTGCTCAATGTGCAGCTGATGAGCGTCTCCCATTCGGTGATCAACGCCGCTCTGGCGCGGCAAGAGGATTTCGTCGCCGCCCTGGCCTCCTTTTCGGTCGCCATGGTGGTCCATCTCTTTTTCGCCTCCCCCTCCTACCAGAACCATACGGTGACCATCGCCATGGTGCGCGGCCGCCGCAGCCTCAAAGGGGTGATCGCCTTCGTCCTGCTGGTGGCCTCCGTGGTCTCGCTCGCCCTGGGCACCATCGCCTACACCCCGGTCGGCCCCTGGCTGCTGACCCGCGTGCTCGGCATCCGGGCCGAAATCGTCCCCGACGCCCTGGAGGTGATCGGCTTTCTCGCCCTGCTGCCCTTCTTCACCGGCTTTCGCGGACTTTGCCAGGGCCTGGTCATCCGCGCCCGTCGCACCTCGCTGGTCTCGCTGGCGACCGGGGTGCGCATCGGCGCCCTGTTCGGTTTTCTCGCCCTCGGCTCGCGATTCCTCTCCGGTGCCGCCATCGGCGCCTTCGGCCTGCTCGCCTGCGTCATCACCGAAACGCTGCTGATGGTCTTTTTCGCCTGGCGCTGCGGCCTGACTCCCACTGAAATTCCGCAGGAGGAAAGAGGGCTGGGAGAGATTCTGCGCTACGCCTTTCCCCTGGCCTATTCCTCCTGCCTGCAGCAGACCGTGCCGCTTCTCATCTCGGCGATCATCAGCCGGATGCCCGACGGCACCCTGGCCCTGGCCGCCTTCGGCCTCATCCGCGGCTTCCTCTTCCTGCTCGCCGGACCGATGCGCAACCTGCAGCAGGCCTACCTGACCCTGGTCAGAAAAGAGGCCGACTATCGGGCGCTGGTAACCTTCTTTTACCGCACCAGCCTCGGCATGGCGCTGGTGACCGCCCTCATCGCCTTTCCGCTCAACGGCCTGCTCCTCGGCAAGATCATGGGGGTCGACCCGTCGTTACGGAAGTATATCGCCTGGCCGCTCGCCGTCTGTGCCCTCTTCCCGCTGTTCTACGGCGCCTCCAACCTGCTGCGCGGCTACTTCGCCGGGGCCCATGAGACGGCCCGGCTCGGCCGCTCCACTCTCTACAAGCTCCTCTACATGCTGGTCTGGTGGCTGGCCGCCTCCCTTCTCGCCCTGCCCGTCCCCGGCATCGGCCTCGGTATCTTCCTGCTCCTTTCGGCCGAACTGGTCGAGGCCGGCTACCTGCGCCGGCAGCGCGACCGCCATCTTCAAGGAAGCGGTCGGCTGGCGCCCCAGTGAAGCAGGAGGTAAAATAGAGACATGGACAAAAAGCATCCCTGCCCCGACTGCCGCCAGTGCCAGTGGTGCAGCGACGACCGCTGCCGGCTCTGCCTGAAGAGCGGCTCCTGCGGCAAGAAACTCTCTATAGCCGAACAGATCGCGCTTTACGAAAGGATCAATCGGAGTCGGAAGGAGTGAGGGGAGGGTCCCGCCTTAGACGGGTCCCGGAAGATAGAGAAAGCCGTCGGGGGCCAGGCAAGTGGCGAGCATCACTTCGTTGATCTCGCGATGCTCGCGCCAGAGGTCCGTCTGCCGTCTGGACGGCTTCGCCCAGAAGCCGATGATGCGCTCTCCCAGCGAGAGGCGGGCCGAAAGCGCATTGATGCGCTCCGCCGTTCTCCGACCGAAAAGCTCCGCATCTTTTTCGACCCAGACCCCCATGCGCGCCGCCGCTTCCAGTCCAATAACCAGACCCAGCTCCCGGAAAGCGAGGCGGTATTCGGCGGGCAGCTCCAGGGAGCGTTCCACCGCGGGGGAATCGAGTCCTGCCAGAACGGCATCGAGGATGGTTCTCAGCAGCTCAGCGCCTCCGCTGTCGCCGGCGAGCATCAGTTGCGCCGTCCGGAAGGCGTCGAAGAGCAGACCGCCGATGCCGAGGGAATCCTCGGTGGCCCAGTTCATCCCCCGGCAGATGCCGGAGAGCTCCTCGATCTCGCCAGCGAGGTCGGGGCCGGTGCCGCCGAAATGCCGCGCGGCGGTCTGCCGCAGCCGGCGGCAGGTGACGAGTCCGTCGAGGGGGTCGTGCTGGCCCATGGAAGGGACGAGGGGACGAGAGAGATCGGTGCTCATCTTCCAGGCCATCGGGGGGCGGCATCCGGCGGACGAGGTGCGGATGAAGCCGGCACAGGCGGCCTGCGCCAACTCCAGCGCCCAGAGACTGTAGCGGGCCTCGCCGGTGACCCGCGCGACGCAGTCGAGGGCGTGCATCCACTTGGTCAGGTAGTGAAAATACTGCCCGTCGCGCTCCCACTCCAGTCGCTCGTCGAAGGGCTCTCCCGGCCCGAGTTCGTTGAGCGCCTTGCCGATTCGCAGGCCCCCGGCGGTCGGATGCCGCCGTCCCTCCTCTTCGCCAAGACCGCTGATCCAGCCGCTTCGCCGGTCGTCCTGCCGGTGGCGACCGAGAACGGAATGGACCTGGTCGACCAGGCGCAGCGCCATCTTCAGAAACTCTGGATCGCCGCTGCGAGAAAAGAACCCGAGGTAGTTGCACACGGCGAAGGCATCTGTCCACAGGTAGCGCTTCGGCGCCGCCGTCTCCGGGTGCAGACCGGTCTCTTCGGAAAATGCGGCCATCAGGTCGCGGGGATCCGCTTCTTTCGGCTCGCTCATCGATCTCCACCTTTCCCTACCGTTGCCTGAATCGGTGAATTCGTGTGTAATGCTGCCGCGGCGCGGCATTGCCTATTTCTCGAGGTGAGTAAGGTATGAGGCCAACTCCCCGGCAAAACGAGGTCTCAAACTTTCTTCCTCACTCCTCACTCCTCACTCCTCACTCCTCACTCCTCACTCCTCACTGGTGATTATATCGCAGGAGATCTGCCGGCTCTTCCTCTCCCGTTATTTTGCGATGGGATGGGCGAGACGGTTTGACATTCTCTCACCCGCTGCTATCGTCCATGAAAAGGAGGCAGTCATGGCCGAAAAACCCGAACTGATCAGCTTCAAGCTCTGACCCTACGTCCAGAGGGCGGTCGTCCTCCTGAACGAAAAAGGGGTCGAGCACGACGTCACCTACATCGACCTGAAGAACAAGCCGGACTGGTTCCTGCGCCTCTCCCCGCTGGGTAAGGTACCGGTACTCAAGGTGGACGAAGAGGTTCTCTTCGAGTCGATGGTCATCTGCGAGTATCTCGACGAGATCACCCCGCCGCCCCTCCATCCGCCGGAACCGCTACGGAAGGCGCTCAACCGGGCCTGGGCCGAGTTCTCCTCCGAGCTCTTCGTCGATCTGTACCGGATTTCGCTCGCCGAGAAACGCGAGGAATTGGAGGAGAGCGGCAAATCCGCCCGGGAAAAGCTGGAGCGCCTCGAGGAGCGGTTCGGCGACGGACCCTTTTTCAACGGACCGCGGTTCGCCCTCGTCGATGCCGCCTTCGCCCCGGCCTTCATGCGGATCGCCCTGCTGGAGGAAATCCGGCCCATGGGCCTTCTCGACGGCCTTCCGAGGATGCGGCGCTGGAGCGATGCGCTGCTGGAGCGCGAGTCGGTCCGCTCCTCGGTCGTCCCCGAGTTTCCCGGCCTGCTCCGAGACTATCTCGCCGCAAGCGGAAGTTACCTGGGAGGTATGGCGACCAAGGGCTGACCGGCCTTCATTGGCCCGGCCGACACCCCATTTCCGGCCGCGCCCGCCTCTGTGGGCGCCACCGCGGAAAAGGGCATTATCGCTCCTCTCGACCGCCGCCCCGGCACCGCTACCCCGCCTTTTATCAAGAAGCGTCTGCCGCAATTCGGCCGAAAGTCCGGGCCGGCCGTACCGCGAACCCACGAGTCGAGGTTTCGGCATTCAGCCCTTGGCCCGCAAACGGATCCGGTGTAAAATCCCATGAACGTTTTACCCGGAGGAGGGCTGTCATGGCCGTCGACGAAAAATTGAACGCCCAGCTGCAGGCGCTGGCCAATTCACTGCCGGACCCGATCCTGGTCATCGATTACGAAGGTCGATATGTCGCCGTACTGGGCGGGAGCGAGCGTTCCTGCTACGATTCGCCCCATCCCCTCTTGGGGCGCACCATGCAGGACGTGCTGCCGGAGGTAAAATGGCGGTATTTCCTCCAGGTCGTGTGCAAGGCCATCGATACCGGCACCCTGCAGACCTGCGAATACCAGCTCAGCTCGAACCAGGTCGAGGGGACGGAAAACAACGGCCCTTCAGGCATGCAGTGGTTTCAGGGCCGCGTCTATCCCGTGCAGACATCCCCCGGTCAGACTCCCACGGCCGTCTGGCTGGTCATCAACATCACCGAGCAGAAAATGCTCGAGGAGCGTCTCCGGTCGCTGGCGCAAACCGACGACCTGACAGGCGTGCATAACCGCCGCTATTTCATGGACGTGCTGTACAGGGAGTTTCAGATTGCCAGACGCCGCAATCACGACCTGTCCTTGATCAGCATCGACGTCGATCATTTCAAGACCATCAATGATCGATACGGCCACAGTCAGGGGGACAAGGCCCTGCAGCACCTGATAAAAACCATCCAGGGGCATTTGCGCGCCGGAGATGTGCTCGCACGCATCGGCGGGGAAGAATTCGCCATACTCTGCCCCATGACCGATCGTCAGCAGGCCAGAACGCTGGCCGAACGTATCTGCCGCATTATCTTCGCCACCCCTCTTGGCACCTCTCACGGGTCGATAGAAATGACGGCAAGCCTCGGCGTCGCGACCATGAACACCCGGGCCAAGTCGGCCGACTGCCTTCTCACCCGTGCGGACGAGGCCCTCTACCGAGCCAAACGGGAGGGCCGCAACCGGGTCTTCTGCTGCTGGGATTCGCCCTCCCTTGCGTCGTAAACCGCCCCCCTGTGCCTTCGGATATTGACCCGGTCCGCCTCTTTCCCGAACCCCTGGGAAGTCTCCCGTTTTTTCCTCTTCTCCTGCGCCTTCCCAAGGCTCTGCATGGAAGTCTTGTTCTGGTAATTGGTCAACAAAAAAAGCCCGGAACAGGTCCGGGCCGTTTCGAGCAGTATGCGGCGGAGCGCTAACTTCCGCGGTGCACTCCCTTGAAGCGCTTCAGCCAGGCCTGAAACTCCTCCTCCTCGGGTTCGATCTCGAAGGCGTTGATCAGACCGCGGCGCAAGGCCACCGCCACCGCCCGGTTGCGCAGGTTGAAGGCGTCGCCGA
>Ga0102953_1000407_pt1 | contig 29942 bp, 38 predicted proteins | sample SalPon2A_C_D2_MG_FD_78509 | JGI IMG/M metagenome (GOLD analysis project Ga0102953, IMG submission 78509) | Soil microbial communities from South San Francisco under conditions of wetland restoration - Salt Pond MetaG R2A_C_D2_MG | ecosystem: Environmental > Terrestrial > Soil > Wetlands | place... | reverse complement strand
GAGCGCTACTACGAGACGCGCTCGGAGGCGGGGCCGCAGCCGCAGGACCTGCCGCCGCTCGAGGCTTATGACGACCCGCTGGCGCAGAAGGAGTTCGTCGCCGCCACGGGCGACAACCTGCGCGAAGCGGCGCTGATTCTCGACCGCATCCGCTGCGCCGCCTGCCTCTGGCTGTCGGAGCAGTGGCTCAGGCAGGTGCCGGGCGTGCTGCGGGTCGAGATCAACTACGCCACGCACCGCGCGCACGTGGCCTGGGACGCGCGTCGGGTCAAGCTGTCCGAGATCCTGCAGGCGATCCGCGCCATCGGCTACGACGCCTACCCCTACGACCCGCGCCGCCAGGACGCGCTCGAGCGGCGCGAGCGCAGAAGCGCCTTGTGGCGCCTGTTCGTCGCCGGCTTCGGCGCGATGCAGGTGATGATGTACGCCTTCCCGGCCTACCTCGACGCGGGCGCGGGGACGCTGAGCGCGGCAAACGAGCAGCTTATGCGCTGGGCGAGCCTGGCGCTCACCACCCCGGTGATGCTGTTCTCGTGCCGGCCTTTCTTCGCCGCCGCCTGGCAGGAGTTGCGGCGGCGGCGCATCGGCCTCGACACGCCGATCTCGCTCGGCCTCGCGGCGGGCTTCGGCGCCAGCGCCTGGGCGACGTTTACCGGGCAGGGCGAGGTCTACTTCGATTCGATCACCATGCTGGTGTTCCTGCTGCTCGGGGCGCGCTTCGTCGAGGCGGGCGCGCGCCGGCGCGCGGCGCGCGAGCTCGATCACCTGGCGCGCTGGATGCCGTCGTTTGCGCTGCGCCTGCGCGACCCGGCCGACGCGGCGAGCGTCGAGCGCGTCGCCGCGCACCAGCTCGCGGCGGGCGACAGGGTGCTGGTGCCCGCGGGCGAGCGCGTGCCCGCCGACGGCGTGGTCGAGCGCGGCGACTCGAGCGCCGACGAGTCGCTGCTCAGCGGCGAGTCGCGCCCGGTGGCGAAGGCGGCAGGCGCCACGCTGATCGGCGGCTCGGCCAACCTCGAGCAGCCGCTGGTGATGCGCGTCACGCGCGCCGGCGCCGAGACCCAGGCCGCGGCGATCGCGCGCCTGGTCGAGCGCGCCGCGGCCGGCAAGCCGAAGCTGGTGGAGCGCGCCGACCGCCTGGCGCGGCAGCTGACCCTGGTCGTGCTCGCGGTCGCCGCCGGCGCCTTCCTGTGGTGGCTGGGCGCCGAGCCCGCGCGCGCGCCCTGGGTCGCGGTCGCGGTGCTGGTGGCGACCTGCCCCTGCGCGCTCGCGCTCGCGGCGCCGATCGTGCTCACCCGCGCCAGCGCGCTGCTGCTCGCGCGCGGCATCGCGCTCACGCGTCCGCGCGCGCTCGAGGCGCTCGAGCGCGCCACCGACGTGGTGCTCGACAAGACCGGCACCCTGACGCACGGGCGCTTCATGATCGAGCGCTGCGCCGTCTTCGGCGCGGCGGACGAGGCGCGCTGCCGCAGGCTCGCGCGCTCGCTCGAGGCTTCCAGCGCGCACCCGATCGCGCGCGCGTTCGCGCGGGCGGACGCCCTGCCGGCCGAGCGGCTGCAGAACTTCCCCGGGCACGGGGTCGAGGCGCTGATCGAAGGCAGGCGCACGCGCATCGGCTCGGCGGCGTTCTGCGCCGAGCTCGCTGGCAGCGCGCCGCCGGCGGCCGAGGCCACGGTCGCGCAGACGCCGGTGTTCCTCGCCGAGCAGGGCGGCTGGCTCGCCGCGTTCCTGCTCGAGGACGAGCCGCGCGCCGACGCAGCGGACTTGGTCGCCGCGCTCGGTGCGCGCGGGCTGCGGCTGCACCTGCTGAGCGGCGACGATCCGGCGCTGGTCGAGGCGCTGGCGCGGCGGCTGGGAATCGGGTCGTTCGCCGGCGGCGTCTCGCCGCAGGACAAGTTCGCCTTCGCCGAGCGGCTGCAGCGCGAGGGCAGGGTGGTGGCGATGATCGGCGACGGCCTCAACGACGCGCCGGTGCTGGCGCGCGCCGATGTCTCGATCGCCATGGCCGGCGGCGCCGACGCCGCCAAGCTGCAGGCCGACCTGGTGCTGCTCGGCGAGCGCCTGGGCGCGATCGCCGAAGGCTTCGGCGCGGCGCGCGCGGCGATGCGTGTGGTGCGGCAGAACTTCGGCTGGGCGCTGGCCTACAATGCCATCGCGCTGCCGCTTGCCGCGCTGGGCTGGATCGGCCCCTGGGAAGCGGCGCTCGGAATGTCCGCCAGCTCCTTCATCGTGGTGCTCAACGCAATGCGCCCGCTCGCCGCCCCGCTGCCATGGAAAGCCTCTACATCCTCATCCCGGTCTCGCTCGTACTCGTATTCGTGATCGGCTGGGCGTTCTGGCGCGCGCTCGAGAGCGGCCAGTTCGACGACCTCGACCGGCCCTCGCAAGACCTGCTCGCCGACGACGACCGCCCGCAGGAGAAATCGGGGTCAGAGTCTAATTTTCCGAAGTCCTGAAAATGGACTCTGACCCCGATTTCTCCGGTTCGATGCTGGCGATGCGGCTGCACACGCCCGGGGAGGCGCTGCGCGCGGAGCGGGTGCCCATTCCCCAACCCGGGCCGGGGCAGGTGCTGATCGAAGTCGCCGCCTGCGGCGTGTGCCGCACCGACCTGCACGTGGTCGACGGCGAGCTGGCCGAGGGCCGCTACCCGCTCATTCCCGGGCACGAGATCGTCGGCCGCGTGGTGAAGGGCGGTGCGCGCTTCGCCGCCGGCGCGCGGGTCGGCGTGCCGTGGCTGGGCTGGACCTGCGGCGCGTGCGAGTACTGCGCCAGCGGGCGCGAGAACCTGTGCCCGCAGGCGCGCTTCACCGGCTACACGCTCGACGGCGGCTACGCCGAGTACGCGCTGGCCGACGAGCGCTTCTGCTTCGCGTTGCCCGAGCGCTACGGCGACGCCGAGGCCGCGCCGCTGCTGTGCGCCGGGCTGATCGGCTACCGCTCCTACGCATTCGCCGGCGACGCGCACACGCTGGGCCTGTACGGCTTCGGCGCCGCGGCGCACATCCTGGCGCAGGTGGCGAGTGCCCAGGGGCGGAGGGTTTATGCGTTTACGAAACCCTCTGATACTCAAGGCCAGGAATTCGCCCGCAAATGCGGCGCGCACTGGGCCGGCGGCGCCGACCAGGCGCCGCCCGAGCCGCTCGACGCGGCGATCATCTTCGCCCCGGCCGGCGCCCTGGTGCTGCAGGCGCTGGCGGCGGTGAAAAAGGGCGGCCGCGTGGTCTGCGGCGGCATCCACATGAGCGACATCCCGTCGTTTCCCTACGCCCTGCTGTGGGGCGAGCGGCGCGTGCAGTCGGTCGCCAACCTCACGCGCGCCGACGGCGAGGCGTTCATGCGCGTGGCCGCGCAGGCGCCGATCCGCACCAAGACCACGGCTTTTCCGCTCGCGCACGCGAACGAGGCGCTCGCCGCGCTGCGCGAAGGAAAGCTGGAAGGCGCGGCGGTGCTGGTTGCCTGAGCCCATAGCGGAGCTTCAGGCGAACTCGTTCCGGTTGCGCGCGCGCACGGCCAGAAACGCTCCGCGGCCCGTGCCGGCGCTCGCCGGCTCGATCTCCCGGATGCGCGAAAGCGGCGCGGATACTGTCTGCAGCCAGACGAGATCGCGAAATCCGGTCTGCGCGAGGAGCGCCGCAACCTCGGCGGCGGAGAAGAACCTCGCATCGCGGTAGAAGACGTTCTCCGCCCGGTGGGCGACATAGTCTTTCCCGAGCGGGCTCTCGCGGTCGATCAGGCCGATGACGAGTGCTCCGGCCGGCCGCAGCACGCGCGCCGTTTCGCGCAGCATGGCCCGGGCGTCGTCGACGAAGCAGATGGTGGTCACGATGAGCGCATAGTCGAACGCCGCGTCGGCGAACGGCAGCGCTTCGGCCACGGCGCGGGCGACGCGCACGCCCCGCGCACGTGCGTAGGCCAGCATCCCGGCCGCCGGATCGATGCCGAACTCGACTCCCAACGGAGCCGCGAAGCGCCCGGTGCCGACCCCGATCTCGAGCCCGCGGCCGCGGCACGGCAGCAGCGCGCGGACGGCGAGCAGCTCCGAAAGATATACAGCGCGATGCTGCTCGAACCAGTCGTCGTAGCGCTGGTGATGACGGATGAAGGGCGCCGTCCGGGGGCTTTCCATGGCTCAGGGCTCGAGCGCGAGCTTCACCGCCAGCATGAGCAGGACGCCCGCGGCGAAGGCGGCGAAGTGAACCAGGTTCGCCTTGGGATCGGCATGCGCCTTGACCTCGGGGATCAGGTCGGCCGCGCCGATGTAGATGAAATTGCCGGCCGCGAACGGCACCAGGAACGCCACGTCGAGACGGAACGAAGCCGCGTAGGCGATCAGGCCACCGACGAGGAAAGTAAGCGCCGACAGCAGGTTGTAGAGCAGCGCCTTGCGCCGCTCCCAGCCGCCGTGCACCAGCACGCCGAAATCGCCCAGCTCCTGCGGCACTTCGTGGGCGGCGGCCGCCAACCAGGTGAGGATGCCGAGGCGGATGTCGATGAGGAAAGTGCCGGCCACAGCCAGCCCGCCGAGGAAGTTATGCAGCCCGTCGCCGATCAGGATCAGGTAGGTGAGCGGCTTCTTGCAGCTGGCCTCGGCGCGGTGGCAGTGATGCCAGTGCAGGAATTGCTCGAGGCCGAAGAACACCGCGAAGCCGGCGAGGACCAGCGCGTAGACGGCGACATCGCTCATCCCCGCCGCGAGGCCGACGGGCAGCATGTGGAAGAACGCGCCGCCGAGCAGCGAGCCGGCGGCGAACGCGACCAGCGGCAGGAGGATGCGCTGCAGCGTGCGGTCGGAGAGCACCAGCGTCACGCTGCCCACCAGGGCGATGGCGCTCATCAGCAGCCCGCTGCCGATGATCCAGAGCAGCACCGGGTCCATGGCCGTTCAACTCATGGCACCAGCACCACCGGGATCATCGAGCGCCGCGCCACGCCGTCGGCCACGCTGCCGAGGAGCAGGCGCTCCAGGCCGCTGCGGCCGCGGGTGCCGAGCACCACTACGTCGGCAGGCCAGGACGCCGCCTCGTCGACGAGCGTGGCGGTGGCCGGCTGCGCGGGCGTCGCGGTTTCGGCTAGGCGCGCTTCCGCCGACGCCTGCAAGGATGCGCGCGTACATGATTACTTGCGCTCGGCGCGGTGCCGCAGCAATGCGTGCTGCTTGGTGGGGCCCGATTCGCCGGCTTCGCTCCCGGCGCCCAAGCCGTCGAGCGCGAGCAGGATCCGCTGCAGCAGGTCGCCGTTTCCGCCCGGCATGCCTTCCTCCGTCGCCACCTCGGCCTCGGCGGCGTCGTACTCCCACAGCCTGAGGATCTCGATCTTCTGCTCGCGCGTCAGGCCTGCATGCGCCGCGACGTCCTCCGGCGCCGCGAACGCCGAGGCGGGGTCGCGCAGGGCCGTTTCCAGGTTCACCGCTCTAGTGATCATGTGTGGTCTCCTTTGCTGGCGCGCTCACAGCAGCTCCCGCAGCACCGCGACAAAGCGCGCATTGTCCTCCGGCAGCGCCGTGGTGACACGCATGGCGCCGGTGCCGAGGCGCGCGTCGCCGAGCGGCTTGACCAGGATTCCGCGCCCGGCGAGCGCGCGCGCGAGCGTCGCGGCGTCACGCGGCGCGAAATCCGCAAGGAAGAAATAGGTCTCGCTGGGATAGGTGCGCACGCCCATGCCGCGCAGCTGCGCCGCGAGCTCTTCGGTCCAGCCGCGCAGCATCGTCGCGCGCGCGCGGATCTCATCCTCGTGCTCGAGCGTCGCGATCGCCGCCGCCTCGCTCGGGCGCGCGAGCGGGTAGGCGTCGTTGTGGGCATTGAGGTCGTCGGCGATCGCCTCGGGCAGCACCGCATAGCCCACGCGGAAGCCGGCGAGGCTGTGGGCCTTGGACAGGGTCCGGGTGACGAGCAGGTTGGGATGCCTGGGCACCAGTGCCGCAACCGACTGTCCGGCGAGGCCGATGAAAGCCTCGTCGACGAGGAAGCGCGTGCGCGGGTGGCGCTCGAGCAGCCCGGGAAGCGGCGCCATGTCGAAGGTGCCGCCGTTGGGGTTGTTCGGATTAACGATCACTGCGAGCGTGGTGCCTTCCGCAATCGAGAGCTGTGCGAGATCGAAGCCGAAGTCGCGCTCGGGAAGCAGCCGGGTCTCGCTCCAGCGCCGCGCGATCTCGGGGAAAAGCGGGTAGGTCGGCGTGAGGAGATGGACCTGCTGCCCGAAGCGGTCGAAGAGCTGGCGCAGGATCAGCTCGGAGCCGGCGTTGATGTGGATCAGCCGCTCGGCGACCCCGAGCCGCGCGGCGAGCAGCCGGCGCAGGGGAGCCGAATGCGCCTCAGTGTAGTAGTTTGCCCGCGGCAGCTCGGCCTGCGCTGCGGCGATCGCTTCGTCGATCGGCGGCAGCGGGTTTTCGCACAGCAGCAGCTTGATGCCGGAGAAGCTGCCGCCGCCTTTTTCGGAGCGGGACCGCATGCCGCAGTCTCGCAAGCGAAGGCGGCACCGGTTTGACTCAGGTCAAGATGCGGTTCGAGGAGGCGTCGAGAATATTTTCATGCGAAGACTCTATTTCCTGGTTCCCGACACCGGAGTCGGCAAGAAGGTGGTCGACGAGCTGCTGCTCGCCCGCATCGAGTGGAAGCACATCCACGTGCTCGCCAAGCGCGGCACGCCGCTCGAGGACCTTCCGGAGGCTTCGGTCTGGCAGAAGAGCGACATCATCCCGGCGATGCTGCGCGCAGTGCCGATCGGCGGCGGCACCGGCGTTCTCTGCGGCCTGGTGGCGCTGGCGCTCGAGCCGCACCTGGTGCTGGCCGGCGGCGCCGTGTTGCTGGCAAGCTCGCTCGCCGGCGTGGGTGTCGGCGTCTATCTCGGCGGCATGGTAGGGCTCAACGTCGGCAGTACGCGGCTCAAGGCATTCGAGCAGGCGATCGAGCGCGGCGAGCTGCTGGTGATCGCCGACGTGCCGCGCGAGCGCGCGGAAGAGATCACCGAGCGCATCAAGCGCGCCCATCCGGCAGCCGAGCCGGAGGGCACCGAGCCCAGGGTTCCGGCATTCCCCTGAGCCGGCGCCCGTTCCGGCGCGCCGGCCCGTCGGCCGTTTGACGCAGGTCAAACCGCGCCCGGCGCCGGACTCTAGGATTACCCCCGGGGGCGCCAAAACAGGGGGAATCAACTCACATGCAAGCCGAAAACACGTACAACTACAAGGTGGTGCGGCAGTTCGCGATCATGACCGTGGTCTGGGGCGTGGTCGGAATGCTGGTCGGCGTGCTGATCGCCGCGCAGCTGATCTGGCCGCAGCTCAATTTCGACACCCCCTGGCTGACCTACAGCAGGCTGCGGCCGCTGCACACCAACGCGGTGATCTTCGCCTTCGGCGGCTGCGGCCTGTTCGCCACCTCGTACTACGTGGTGCAGCGCACCTGCCACGTACGCCTGTTCTCCGGCGGCCTGGCGGCGTTCACCTTCTGGGGCTGGCAGGCGGTGATCGTGGCCGCGGCCATCACGCTACCGCTGGGGATCACGACCTCCAAGGAATACGCCGAGCTCGAGTGGCCGATCGATATCCTGATCGCGCTGGTGTGGGTCGCCTACGCGGTCGTGTTCTTCGGCACCATCGCCAAGAGGAAGGTGCAGCACATCTACGTCGCCAACTGGTTCTTCGGCGCCTTCATCCTGACGATCGCGATCCTGCACATCGTCAACAGCGCCGAGATCCCGGTCACGCTGTGGAAGTCGTACCCGGTCTACGCCGGGGCGCAGGACGCGATGGTGCAGTGGTGGTACGGCCACAACGCGGTGGGCTTTTTCCTCACCGCCGGCTTCCTCGGCATGATGTACTACTTCATCCCCAAGCAGGCCGGGCGCCCGGTGTACTCCTACCGCCTCTCGGTGGTGCACTTCTGGGCCCTGATCTTCACCTACATGTGGGCCGGCCCGCACCACCTGCACTACACCGCGCTCCCGGACTGGGCGCAGTCGATCGGCATGATCTTCTCGCTCATCCTGCTGGCGCCGTCCTGGGGCGGCATGATCAACGGCATCATGACGCTGTCGGGGGCGTGGCACAAACTGCGCGACGACCCGATCCTCAAGTTCCTCATCGTTTCGCTGTCGTTCTACGGCATGTCGACCTTCGAGGGACCGATGATGTCGATCAAGACGGTCAACGCGCTGTCGCACTACACCGACTGGACCATCGGCCACGTGCACAGCGGCGCGCTGGGCTGGGTCGGGCTGGTGACCATGGGCTCGCTGTACTACCTGATCCCGCGCCTGTTCGGGCGCGCCGAGATGTACAGCGTGCGCCTGATCAACGTCCACTTCTGGATCGCGACGATCGGCATCGTGCTCTACATCGCGGCGATGTGGATCGCCGGCGTGATGCAGGGCCTGATGTGGCGCGCGGTGGGCTCGGACGGCATGCTGACCTACAGCTTCGTCGAGAGCGTCAAGGCGACCTACCCGTTCTACGGCATCCGCCTGCTGGGCGGCGTGTTCTACCTCGCCGGCATGCTGGTGATGGTCTACAACGTGGCGAAGACGGTCGCCGGCGCGAGGGCGGTCGACGCGCCGATCCCGGCCCCCACCGCGGCCCCGTCCGCGGTTCACGCCTGAGGAGCCGGCGATGAAACTCACGCATGACATGATCGAGCGCAACAGCGCGCTGCTCATCATCCTGATCATCCTGGTGGTGAGCGTCGGCGGGCTGGTCGAGATCGTCCCGCTGTCGTTCCAGAAGTCGGTGACCGAGCCGGTGGCGGGCCTCAAACCCTACACCGCGCTGCAGCTCACCGGGCGCGACGTCTACATTCGCGAGGGTTGCTACAACTGCCACTCGCAGATGATCCGGCCGTTCCGCGCCGAGGTCGAGCGCTACGGCCCGTACTCGGTGGCCGGCGAGTTCGTCTACGACCACCCGTTCCAGTGGGGCTCCAAGCGCACCGGGCCGGACCTGGGGCGCGTGGGCGGGCGCTACTCGGACGACTGGCACCGCATCCACCTCAACAACCCGCGCGACGTGGTGCCCGAGTCGAACATGCCGGACTACCCGTGGCTCGCGCGCAACGCCGCCGACGCGGCCGACATCCAGGCCAAGATGCGCGCGCTGCGCATCGTGGGAGTGCCGTACAGCGACGACGACATCGCCAAGGGGCCGGAAGCGCTCAAGGGCAAGACCGAGCTCGATGCGCTGATCGCCTATCTGCAGAACCTCGGGGTCGCGGGACGCGGCGCCGCCAGGCCGTAAGGGGAGAGCCATGGACACGATCCTGATTCACAGCATCTGGACGGTGGCTTCGCTGGCCGTCTTCCTCGGCATCGTCTGGTGGGCCTACGCGCCGTCGCGCCGCGAGCGCTTCGAGCGCGACGGCCAGCTGCCGTTCGAGGAATCCGAGCCGCGCGACGAGAGGGGGAGCCGCCGATGAGCCAGTTCAGCAGCAGCTTCTGGGATTTCTACATCGCGGTGATCACCCTGGTGTCGGTCGTCGCCTGCGGCGTGTTTCTGAAGATGCAGAGCGTGCGCAAGGTTGCCGGCGGCACCACCGAGACCACCGGCCACACCTGGGACGAGGACCTCGGCGAGTACAACAATCCGCTGCCGCGCTGGTGGATGTGGCTGTTCTACATCACCATCGTGTTCTCGCTGGTCTACCTCGTGCTCTACCCCGGGCTGGGCAGCTGGAAGGGCCTGCTGGGCTGGACCGAGGTCGGGCAGCTGAAGCAGGAGAACGCGCGCGCCGAGGCGTTGTACGGCCCGATCTACGACAAGTTCGCGGCGCAGGACGTCGTGGCGCTGGCCAAGAGCCCCGACGCGCTCGCCATCGGCCAGAAGCTGTTCCTCAACAACTGCGCCCAATGCCACGCCTCGGACGGCGGCGGCAGCCGCGGCTTTCCCAACCTGACCGACAACGACTGGCTCTACGGCGGCGCGCCGACGACCATCGAGCAGACCATCACCAACGGCCGCAACGGCGTCATGCCGCCCTGGGGACCGGTGCTGGGCGCCGAGGGGGTGAAGGACGTCGCGCACTACGTCATGTCGCTCTCGGGCGGCGCGGCCGACAGCATCCGCGTCGCGCGCGGCAGGGAGACCTACGCCAAGATCTGCATCGCCTGCCACGGTCCCGAGGCGAAGGGCAACCCGGCGCTCGGCGCGCCCAACCTGAGCGACAAGACCTGGCTCTACGGCGGCGGCGAGCCGACCATCGTCGAGACGGTCACCAAGGGCCGCAACGGCCACATGCCGGCGTGGAAGGACATCCTCGGCCCGGCCAAGATCCACCTCCTGGCGGCTTACGTCTACTCGCTGTCGCACCGGTGAATATCGGCAACCACGTCGTCGAGAGCGCCGAGCAGTCGCTTTACGAGGTCCGGCAGAAGGTCTACCCGCGCGCGGTGCGCGGCTGGTTCGCGGCCTGGCGCTGGGCGCTGGTGTGGGCGACGCAGCTGGTGTTCTACGGCGGCGCATGGCTGACCTGGAACGGCCGCCAGGCGCTGCTGTTCGAGATTGCGCAGCGCAAGTTCTACATTTTCGGCCTGGTGTTCTGGCCGCAGGACATCATCTACCTCACGGTCCTGCTGGTGATCGCGGCGTTGTCGCTGTTCCTGTTCACCGCCATCGCCGGGCGCCTGTGGTGCGGCTACGCCTGCCCGCAGACGGTCTACACCGAGATCTTCCTCTGGGTGGAGAAGCTGATCGAGGGCGACCGCACGAAGCGCATCCGTCTGGATCGCAGCGCGCTGAGCCTGGAAAAGGTTCTTCGCAAAAGCGCGAAACACGCCGTCTGGATCGCGCTCGCGCTCTGGACCGGGTTCACCTTCGTCGGCTACTTCACGCCGATCCGCGATCTGTGGCGCGAGGTCTGGAGCGCCTCGACCGGGCCCTGGGCCACCTTCTGGATACTGTTCTACGGCTTCGCCACCTACGGCAACGCCGGCTGGATGCGCGAGCAGGTGTGCAAGTACATGTGCCCCTACGCGCGCTTCCAGAGCGCGATGTTCGATCGCGACACGCTGATCATCACCTACGATCCGGAGCGCGGCGAGCCCAGGGGCCCACGCGCGCGCAACATCGATTTCAGGGCCAGGGGCCTGGGCGACTGCGTCGACTGCGGCATCTGCGTGCAGGTCTGCCCGACCGGGATCGACATCCGCAAGGGGCTGCAGTACGAGTGCATCGGCTGCGCCGCGTGCATTGACGGCTGCAACCAGGTGATGGACAAGATGGGCACCCCGCACGGCCTGATCCGCTACTCGACCGAGCACGCGCTGGAAAACAAGCTCGACCGCGCGCAGATGTTCCGCCGCGTGTTCCGCCCGCGCTCGCTGATCTACATGGCGATCCTCGCCGGCATCGTGGTCGCCGCCGGAGTGAGCCTCGCCCTGCGCGTGCCGCTCAAGGTCGACGTGATCCGCGACCGCGCGGCGATCGCGCGCGAAGTCGCCGGCGGCGAGATCGAGAACGTGTACCGGCTGCAGATCATCAACACCACCGAGCAGTCGCAGCACTACGAGATCAGCGTCAGCGGGCTGCACGAGATCCACATCGCGGGGCCGGCGGAGGTCGAGGTCGGGCCCGCCTCGAGCCGCGTGCTGCCGCTCGAATTGCGGGTGCACGCCGAGCGCGAGCACCTGACTCCCGGCGCCTACCGCATAGAATTCGAGGTGCGCGCGATCGGCGAAGGCGCCGGCAAGGTCAAGGTCGAAGAGAAATCCGTGTTCATCGTGCGCTAGGAGCCAGCATGGCAAGCATCCCCGAAGACGTCGCCCGCCCCTGGTACCGCGAGCCCTGGCCGTGGATCCTGATGTCCGGGCCCGCCGTCGTCGTGGTGGCGGGCTTCGTCACGCTGTGGCTGGCGGTGTCGAGCGCCGACGGGCTGGTGGCCGAGGATTACTACAAGCAGGGCCTGGCGGTGAACCGGGTGTTCGCGCGCGAGGACGCGGCCGAGCGCCTGGGGCTGGTCGCCACGGTCGAGCCGGCGCACGGCGCGCTGCGGGTGCGCCTGGCGGGGCGCGCCGCGCCGCGCGCGCTTTTCGTGCACCTGGCGCACGCCACGCGCGCCGGCTTCGACGTCACGCTGCGCCTGGCGCGCGGCGCCGACGGCAGCTATAGCGCGGCGCTGCCGCCCGCGCTGCCGGCAGGGCACTGGCACCTGTCGATCGAGGACCCGCGGCGCGAATGGCGCCTGGCCGGGGTTTGGACCGGCGCCGCGGCCCTATTCACGCTCGACCCGGAACACCAAAGGCGCTGAGAGGCAGCCGCTAGGAGGGGATATGAACGCGAAGAGGCTGATCTGGATCCTGTGGCCGTCGTTCATCGTCGCCGGCGCGGCCGAGGTGCTGTTTTTCACCGTCTTCGACCCGACGGAGCTTCCCATACCCTGGGAGGGCGCGAGCTTGAGCCGGCTCGACGTCTACTCGGTCGGGTTTCTTTTATTCTGGATTTTCGCCGCGGCCTCGAGCGCCTTGACCTGTTTCCTGCAGCGCGGCCCCAAGGAGGTGAACCGTGCCCGCAACGAGAATTGAAATGGCGCGCGCCGGCGCGCTCGCCCTGGCGCTGATGCTGTGCGCGGCGGTCCCGGCGCAGGCGCAGGACGCGCGCCGCGGCCGGCAGCTGTACGAGACACACTGCTTCAGCTGCCACTACGAGCGCGTGCATGAGCGCAGCGCGGAGCGCTCCCAGGTGCATTCCCTCGAGGCGCTGCGCAAGGAGGTACAGCTGCGGGCGCAGCAGGCGGGGCAGCAGTTCACCCGCGAAGACCTCGACGACGTCGTCGCCTACCTCGACCAGTCGCACTACCACTTCAGCAAGTGAAGCTCACCTTCCTCGGCGCGGCGGGGGAGGTCACCGGCTCGTCCTACCTGGTCGACACGGGGGAGCTGAAGTTCCTGCTCGACTGCGGCATGTTCCAGGGCGGGCGCGAGGCCGCGGCGAAGAACCGCCACGCCTTCGCCTGCGACCCGCGCGAGATCGCGTTCGTGCTGCTGTCGCACGCGCACATCGACCACTCGGGGCTGATCCCGCGCCTGGTGGCGCAGGGCTTCCGCGGCGCGGTCTACGCCACCCGCGCCACCTGCGAGCTGCTGGGGGTGATGCTGCCCGACAGCGGCCACCTGCAGGAGCGCGAGGCGGAATACGACCGCCGCGGCCGCGCGCCGCTGTATACCGTCGCCGAGGCGACCGCGAGCCTGCGCCACCTGGTCCCGGTCGAGTACGGCGCCGAGTTGCGCCCGCACGCCTCGGTGCGCTGCACTTTCCGCGACGCGGGCCACATCCTCGGCTCGGCGATCGTCGAGGTCGAGGCGGGCGGGACGAAGATCGTGTTCTCGGGCGACCTCGGACAGCCCGGCCACCCGATCGTGCGCGACCCGGAGCGTCCCGCCGCGGCCGACGTGCTGCTGGTGGAATCGACCTACGGCAATCGCCTGCACAAGAGCCTGACGCAGACGCTGGACGAATTCGCCTACGCGCTCAACGACACGCTCGCCAGCAAGAAGGGCAACGTGGTGATCCCTGCCTTCGCCGTCGGGCGCACGCAGGACATCCTGTACTTCATAGCCGAGCTGCGGCGCCAGAAGCGGGTGCCCGCCTTCGACGTCTACCTCGACTCGCCGATGGCGGTCGCGGCGACGCGCATCACGCTCGCGCACCCCGAGCTGCAGGACCGCGAATCGCTCAGGATGGACGCCTGGCTCAGGGGCGGCGAGGGCGGGCGGGTGCACTTCACCGAGGACGTCGAGGATTCCAAGCGCATCAACTCGATCCGCTCGGGCGCGGTGATCATCTCGGCCAGCGGCATGTGCGACGGCGGGCGCATCAAGCACCACCTGAAGTCCAACATCTCGCGCCCCGAGTGCGCGATCGTGTTCGTCGGCTTCCAGGCCGCGGGCTCGCTCGGGCGGCGCATCGTCGACGGCGCGAAGCGGGTCAACCTGTACCGCGAGCCGCATCGGGTACGGGCCAAGATATTCACCATCGGCGGACTGTCGGCGCACGCCGACCGCGACGCGCTGCTGGGCTGGCTGGGGGGTTTCCGCGCCGCGCCGCGGCAGTGCTGGGTGGTGCACGGCGAGCCGCTCGCGGCGCATGCGCTGCGCGACGCCATCGAGCAGCGCTACGGCTGGCGCGCCGCGGTGCCCGCCGCGCGCCAGACGGTCGAGATCTGAATCAGGTCTTGGGCCCGAGCAGCTTCTCGAGGCCTTCGCCGTCGAGGATGCGGACGTGCTTCTGCTGCACCTCGATCAGGCCGTCCTCCTGGAACTTGGAGAACAGGCGGCTCACGGTCTCGAGCTTGAGACCGAGGTAGCTGCCGATCTCCTCGCGCGTCATGCGCAGGTGGAAGTCGGTGCGCGAGTAGCCGCGCTTGGTGAAGCGCTTGGACAGGTTGAGCAGGAACGCCGCCAGCCGCTCCTCGGCGCGCATCGAGCCGAGCAGCATCATCACGCCGTGATCGCGCACGATCTCGCGCGACAGCACCGCGTGCAGGTGGCGCTGCAGCGCGCGCACCTGGTACGACAGCTCCTCGATCAGCGAGAACGGCATCACGCACACCTCGCTGTCCTCCAGCGCGCTGGTGGTTCCGTTGTAGCGGCCCGAGCCGATGCCGTCCATGCCCAGCAGCTCGCCGCCCATCGAAAAGCCGGTGACCTGCTCGCGGCCCTCGTTGTCGATCACGCTGGTCTTGAAGAAGCCGCTGCGCACCGCGTACACGGCGTTGAAGTCGTCGCCGGCGTTGAACAGCGACTCGCCGCGCTTCATGCGCCGGCGCGCGTACACGATCTGCTCGACACGCTGCAGGTCCTCGTCGTTCAGTCCCTGCGGCAGGCACAGCTCGCGCAGGTTGCAGTTCGAGCAGGTGGTCTCGAACTTGCGCGGCGCGAGCGAGGCGTCGGCGTGCAGCGGGATGACTTTCATGTCCATGCTGAGCTGGGAGGCGAGGGCCATGTCTGCTCCTTTCAATGCGCTTGTCCGGCGCGCTCGAGGATCGCCTCGCGCACGCGCTCGAACTCGGTGGTCTTGTCGAACAGATCGCGCGCTCCCAGCCGCTCGGCGAGGCGCCGATAGGGCTCGGAGGCGAAGTTGGTCAGCATGTAGACGTCGATGCCGGGCGCCGCGCCGCGCACCGCGCGCAGCACGTCGAAGCCGCTGCCGTCGGCGAGCTTGAGATCGAGCACCACCAGGTCGGGGTGCTCGGCGAGAATGCCTTCGATCGCTTCCGAGGCCCCGCTCGCGCGCCCGACCGTGCGGGCGCCCTCCACCGAGGCGAGCAGCGCTTCGAGCCGCTCGAGGATCGCGGGCGAGTCCTCGACCAGGTAGACGCGGAGGGCGGAGCTTGCGACGGCTGCTGCTGCTTGCATGCTTCGCAGTCTGCCCGCGCCGCCCGCCCAGGCATATCGGCGAACGCTGAATCGCGCGTAGGCGGATTCCTACCCGGGGCCCGCAATCAGCCGTCGAGCAGGCCGTTTTCCAGGGCGTAGCGCACCAGCTCGGCGGTGCTGCCCAGGCCGAGCTTCTGCAGGATGCGCGCCTTGTGCGTGCTGACGGTCTTGACCGAGAGGCGCAGGCGCTCGGCGATCTCGGTCGGGCCGTGGCCGCCGGCGAGCATGCGCAGCACCTCGAACTCGCGGTCCGAGAGCGCCGCGTGCGGCGCGCCGCCGCCCTCGACCAGGCTCGCGGCGGCGACGTCGCTGATGTGCACGCCGCCCGCGGCGACCTTGCGGATCGCGCGCAGCAGCTGCTCGGCCGCGCTGTCCTTGGTCAGGTAGCCCGCGGCGCCGGCCTTGAGCGCGCGCGCCGCGTACTGCTGCTCGCCGTGCATCGACAGCACCAGCAGGCGCAGGGCCGGCTTCTCGATCTTCAGCCGCTTGATCAGGTCGATGCCGGCCAGGCCCGGCATCGACATGTCGAGCAGCGCCAGGTCGTAGTCGTTCGCCTTCGCCAGCGCGAGCGCCTCGTCGCCGTTGGCAGCCTCGCCCGCGACCTCCATGTCGGGCGCCGCGGCGAGGATCTGCTTCAGCCCCTCGCGCACCAGCTTGTGGTCGTCGGCGAGCAGCACGCGGATCATGCGTCGTCTCCGGCGGGCGACAGCGGCACCCGTGCCCGCACCCGGGTGCCGCCGCGCGGCGCGCGCGACACCTCGAGCGTGCCGCCGAGGTAGAGCACGCGCTCGCGCATGCCCTTGATCCCGAGCGAGCGCGACTTCGCCATTTCGTCGGCGGAGATGCCGCGCCCGTCGTCCTCGATCTCGAGCAGCAGCGCGCCGCCGCCCGCCTCGAGCATCGCCCAGGCGCGCTTCGCGCCCGAGTGGCGCGCGATGTTGGTGAGCGCCTCCTGCAGCACGCGGTAGACCGCGATCGCGGTGTCGCGCCCGAGCGCCTCGAGCTGCTCGGCCGGCGGCAGGTCGATGCGGCACTCGACGCCCGAGCGGCGGGCGAAGTCCTCGACCAGCCAGCCCGCGGCGTCGGCGAGGCCCAGGTCGTCGAGCATCAGCGGGCGCAAGTCGGCGGCGATGCGGCGCACCGAGCCGACCGTCTGGTCGAGCACCTCGTTCATCTGCCGCGCCTTGGCCTCGAGCGCCGGGTCGGCCCCCGGCAGGCGCTCGCGCAGCCACGACAGGTCCATCTTCATCGCCGTCAGCAGCTGGCCGAGCTCGTCGTGCAGCTCGCGCGCGATCAGCGTCTTCTCCTCCTCGCGCGCCTCGAATACCTGCGCCGAGAGCTCGCGCAGCTCGTTCTGCTGGCGCGTGAGCTGGTCCTCGGCCTGCTTGCGCGCGGTGATGTCGCGCAGGATCACGGTGTAGTAATGCTTGCCGTCGACCTCGGTCTGCGAGATCGAGGCCTCGATCGGGAACTCCTCGCTGGCGTCGGCGCGGATCGCGCTCAGCGTGGTAGCGTCGCCCATGCGCCGGCTGGTGACCCCGGTATGGGCGAAACGCTCGATGTGGCCGCGGTGCGGGGCGCGAAAGCGCACCGGCAGGAAGCGCTCGATCGTGCCGCCGAGCGCCTCTTCGCGGCGGCAGCGAAAGACCTGCTCGGCAGCGCGGTTAAACAGGACGATCTTCTGCTCGCTGTCGACGGTGATGATCGCGTCCATCGCCGATTCGACGATCGCCGAGAGCTGCGCCTCGCTCTCGTGGGCCAGCAGCGCGGCGCGTTTCTCGGCGCGCCGCATATGCCGCGCCGAGAGTACGATGACCACGCCGACCAGTGCCAGCGCGGCCGCCACGGCGAAGGTCGCGACCAGCATCTCGCTCATGGCGCGGTCCTCAGGGCCATTTGACCAAGGTCAAGGTGCCCCGTGGCGGCGCGGGCCATAGTGCGAGGAACCATGTCTTACCCTTCTTCCGAACTTGTCATCGACCCGGTCCTGATCCGCAAGTACGACGTCAGCGGCCCGCGCTACACGTCGTACCCGACCGCGGACCGCTTCGTCGAGGCGTTCGCCGAGGCGGAGTTCCGCCGCTGGCTGGAGAAGCGCAACATCGGCGGCATCAGCCAGCCGCTGTCGGTGTACGTGCACCTGCCGTTCTGCGACACGGCCTGCTACTACTGCGCCTGCAACAAGGTCGTGACCGGCGACCACAGCAAGTCGGCGAAGTATATCAACACCCTCGGCAAGGAACTGTCGCTGCTCGCCGCGCCGCTGGGCGAGGACCGGCGCATCAGCCAGATGCACTGGGGCGGCGGCACGCCGACCTTCCTCACGCGCGAGGAGACGCGCGACCTGGTGGCTAAGCTCGACGCGCATTTCGTGCGCGAGCCGGATTGCGAGTGCTCGATCGAGATCGACCCGCGGCGCATCGAAGCCGGGCGCGTCGCCTTTCTCGGCGAGCTCGGCTTCAACCGCATCTCGATCGGGGTGCAGGACTTCGACCCGGCGGTGCAGCAGGCGGTGCACCGGATCCAGAGCGAGGCCGAGACGCGGCGCGCGATCGAGGAAGCGCGCGCCAACGGTTTCCGCTCGGTCAACCTGGACCTGATCTACGGCCTGCCGAAGCAGACGCTCGACAGTTTCAACACCACGCTCGACAAGATCCTGGCGCTCGATCCGGACCGCATCGCGCTGTACAACTACGCGCACCTGCCGCAGATTTTCAAGACCCAGCGCCGGATCAACGCGCCCGAGCTGCCCTCGGCCGAGACCAAGCTGCAGATCATGACGCTCGCCATCGGGCGCCTGACGCGCGCCGGCTATCTGTACATCGGCATGGACCACTTCGCCAAGCCCAACGACGAGCTCGCAGTGGCGCAGCGCCAGGGGCGGCTGCACCGCAACTTCCAGGGCTACTCGACCCAGCCCGACAGCGACATGCTGGGGCTGGGCGTGTCGTCGATCGGGCGCGTCGGCCCGACCTACTACCAGAACCTGAAGAGCCTCGACGAGTATTACGGCGCGCTCGACGACGAGCGCCTGCCGGTGTGGCGCGGCCTCGAGCTGACCCAGGACGACCTGGTGCGACGGGCCGTGATCCAGGCCCTGACCTGCCACTTCCGGCTCTCGATCGAGTCGATCGAGATTTCCTACCTGATCGATTTCCGGCGCTACTTCGCGGAAGAGCTGGCCGAGCTCAAGAAGCTCGCCGACGAGGGCCTGGTCGAGCTGCAGCCCGACTGGATCGTGGTCACGCCCAGGGGACGGCTGCTGGTGCGGGTGGTGGCGATGGCCTTCGACCACTACCTGCGTACCAGCCGTGAGCACGCGCGCTACTCGAAGGTGATCTAACGTGGAGTTCGCGGCGAACGGCTGGGCCCTGCCGCTCGCGTTGCTGCTGACCGGCTTCGTCTCGGGCGTGCACTGCGTCGGCATGTGCGGCGGCATCGTGTGCGCGTTCTCCGCCGGCGGCGGCGGACTGCGGCGTCAACTGGCTTTCAATCTCGGGCGCATCTCGAGCTACGCCGCGGCGGGCGCCGCGGCAGGGGCGCTGGGCAGCGCCGGGGCCTGGGTCGCCGGCGCGCTGCCGGCGCAGACCGCGCTCTACGTGCTCGCCAACGCGATGCTGCTGCTGGTCGGGCTGCACCTGGCCGGCGCCGGCGGCTGGCTGGCGCGGATCGAGTCCCTGGGCGCGCCGCTATGGCGGCGGCTGCAGCCGCTCGCCGCGCGCCTGCTGCCCGCGCGCACGCCGGGGCAGGCCTACGCCGCGGGCCTGGTGTGGGGCTGGCTGCCCTGCGGCCTGGTGTACGGCGCGCTGGCCGCGGCCGCGTTCGCCGGCGGGCCCGCCGCCGGGGCGCTGGCGATGCTAGCCTTCGGTCTGGGCACGCTGCCGAACCTGCTCGCCGCGGGCCTGGCGGCCGCGCGCGTGCGCGCCTGGGCCGCGCGCAAGGCGGTGCGCGTCGCCGCCGGCAGCGTGGTGTTCGGCTTCGGCGCGGTCGGGCTGGCCCACGCGGCGGGCGTCGGCGAGGCGATCCGCCGCGGCCTGCTGTGCTTGTGAGGGGAGAGGAGGAGGCGATGAACAACGCGATCAGGAAGCTGCGCGAGGAGCACCGCTCGATCAGCGCGGTGGTGCACGCGCTGGAGCAGCTCGCGCACGCGGCGCAGGATCCTTCGGTACGGCCGGAGTTCGGGGTATTCCGCGCCATGCTGTACTACATCGACGCCTTCCCCGAGCGCCAGCACCACCCCAAGGAAGACGAGCACCTGTTCGCGCGGCTGCGCGCGCGCGCGCCGCAGGCCGCGCCGCTGCTCGACGAGCTGCACGCCGAGCACGTGAAGAGCGCGAAGCTGATCCGCGACCTCGAGCAGGCGCTGCTTGCGTTCGAGCAGAGCTGGCCCAACGGCGCCGCGGTGTTCGCCGCCGTGGTCGACGCCTACGCGCGCTTTCACCGCGCGCACATGCGCAAGGAAGAGCACGAGGTGCTGCCGCTGGCCGAAAAAGCGCTCAAGCCCGAGGACTGGAAGGCGATCGAGGAGGCGTTCGCCGCCAACACCGACCCGTTCTCGGACCCCCAGTACCACACCGACTTCAGCAAGCTCTACTCGCGCATCGTCGAGCTGGCGCCCGACCCGATCGGGCTCGGCGCGCCGTGGAAGAAGGCCGGCGCCTAGACCGAACGGCGCCTAGCGCGGCAGCAGGACCTCGAGCTCGCGGATGCGGCGCTCGAGCTCGGCCAGACGCTCGCGGTAGGAAAGCACCAGCGCGAGCCCCGGCGGCGAAAGGTCGAAGCCGGCCATCAGGCTCGCCGCCTCGCGCGCGAGCGCCAGCGCGTCCTCGGGAAAGCGCCATTCGTCCGGGCCCGCGCCCTGGGGCGCGAACACGCCGACCTCGACCAGCTCGACGATCTCGGCCCTGGTAAGCCCCGAGGCGCTCTCCAGCTCGAGCAGCACGATCAGCTCGCCGCTCATTCGAAGTGCCCCCGTGGGTTGAAATTCGACTCGCCGCGCAGCTCCTCGAACAGCTTCTTCTCGCGCTCCGAGAGCACGCTCGGCACCGCGATGCCGAGCACTGCGTACAGGTCGCCGGCGCCGCCGTGCGGCTTGGGCAGCCCCTTGCCGCCGAGGCGCAGCCGCTGGCCGGCCTTGGAGCCCGGCGGGATCTTCATCGTCACCTGGCCGTCGAGCGTCGGGATGCGGATCTCGGCCCCGAGCGCCGCCTCCCAGGGCGCGAGCGGCACCTCGAGGTAGAGGTCGTGGCCACTGGGCTTGAACAGCGGGTGCGGATGGAGCGCGATGTCGAGGTAGAGGTCGCCCGCCGCGCCGCCCTTGGCGCCGGCGCCGCCCTTGCCGCGCAGGCGCAGCCGCTCGCCGTCGGTGACGCCCTTGGGGATGCGCGCCTGCACCTTCTTGCCGCCGCCGAGGTCGAGCGTCAGCTCGCTGCCGCGCGCCGCCTCGTGCAGGCCGATGTGCACCCTGGCCTCGTAGTCGCGGCCGCGGCGCGGCCCCTGGCGCGCGTGCCTGCCGCCGAAGGAGGCGAACAGGTCCGACAGGTCGATGCCGCCCAGGTCGTCCATGCCGCCGGCGTGGAAGCGCGCGGACCAGTCGGGCGGGGGACGGAAGTCCTGCCCCGGGCGGAAGCTGCCCAGGCCGTCGTAGGCGGCGCGCTTTTCCTTGTCCTTGAGCGTCTCGTAGGCTTCCGAGACCTCCTGGAAGCGCTCCTTGGCGTCGGCTTCCTTGGACACGTCGGGATGGTACTTGCGCGCCAGGCGCCGGTACGCCTTCTTGATTTCCTCGTCGCTGGCGCCGCGCGCGACGCCGAGGATCTGGTAATAGTCTTTGTATTTCATGGGCCCGCCGGAAGTATGGGGGCGGGCCGCGCCGTTTTCCAGCTCAGCGGCAGACGAGCACCGGGATCTTCGAGTGCGTCAGCACCTTGGTGGTCTCGCTGCCCAGCAGCAGGCCCGACAGGCCGCGGCGGCCGTGCGAGGCCATCACGATCAGGTCGGCTTTCTTCGACTTCGCCTGTTTGACGATGCCCTCCCAGGCCTGGGTCGCCGTCAGCCAGCCGACCTTGCACGCCACCCCGGCGGTGCGCGCCTCGATCTCGACCACCGCCAGCGCCTTCTTGGCCTCTTTCTCGGACAGGTCCTTGTAGCGCTTGGGCGAGATCTCGGGCACGTAGATCGCCGCCTCGCCGTACATCGGCGGCACGTAGGGCGGGATGACGTAGACGCCGGTGATGCGCGCGCCGATCTGCTTGGCGAGCTTGGCGGCGGTCTTGACCGCCTTGGCCGACAGCTTCGAGCCGTCGGTCGGAACCAGGATGTGCTTGAACATGGGGTGATCTCCTTCGTTAGACCGTTGGCGTGTGCTGTGCGTGCGGCTTGCGCCCGCTGTGCGCGACGTGGGCGAGCTCGGCGCGGTCGAGCAGGGTGATGTCGCGCTTGGCGATCTTCACCAGCCCGCGCTGCGCGAGCTCGCGCAGCAGGCGCGAGAAGGTCTCCTTGGTGACGCCCAGGCGCGCCGCGATCACGGTCTTGGTCGCCGGCAGGCGCACCGTGACCGGCGCCGGCGCGCCGGCCTCGGCGAGCGATTCGAGGTAGGAGGCGACGCGCTCGAGCGCGCCGTGCAGGGTGGTGGCCTCCATGTCGGCGACCATCGCGTTCATGCGCGCGCTCAGGCTGGCGATCATGCTGCGCGCGAAGTGGGGCTCGCGCTCGATCAGCGCGTTCACCGAGCTCGCGGGCAGGATCACCAGCAGCGTGTCGCCGAGCGCGATCGCGTCGAGCGGCATCGGCGTTTCGAGGAACGCCGCGGGCTCGCCGAACACCTCGCCCGGGCCGACCAGCCGGATCACCTTCTCCTCGCCCGCGTCGCCGCGCAGCGAGAGCTTGACCATGCCGTAGGCGACCGCGAGCAGCCCCTGCAGCTTGTCGCCGCGGTGTGCGATCAGCGCGCCGCGCGAGACATGCTGGGTGCGGGCGTGGCGCGCGAGCTCCGCCAGGTGCGGCTTGCTCGAGTGCCGGAACAGGGGCAGGTTGGCGATCACGCCTTCTACCAGGCTGCCGTTCGGAGTGGCCATGTCGGGGTCGTTGTCCTTTTGCCGAGATGCTCGCACGGCTGGATTCGCCGTATTTGAGCCAGATCAAGTTCTGCGGCGGCGGGGCGTTTATTATCCTTGCTCAAACACTGGCGGCGCCCGGGCGCGCACACTGCATCGTTTGTCCGGCGCGAAGGAGCCTGAAAGGATGCGGGAATTGCGGATCGGAGAGGGCGCGGCGCTGCCGCTGGTGCAAGGCGGCATGGGAGTGGGCGTATCGGCGCACCGGCTTGCCGGCGCGGTGGCGCTCGAGGGCTGCGTCGGAACCATCTCGAGCGTCGATCTGCGCCGCCACCACCCCGATTTGATGCGCGCCACCGGCCGCTCGCGCGACCGTGCCGCGATCGAGCAGGCCAACCTGACGGCGCTCGACCGCGAGATCCGCGCCGCGCGCGAAGTCTCGGGCGGGCGCGGCATGATCGCGGTCAACGTCATGCGCGCAGTGTCGCAGTACGCCGGCTACGTGCGCCAGTCCTGCGAGAGCGGCGCCGACGCGATCGTGGTCGGCGCCGGGCTGGCGATGGACCTGCCCGAGCTGGCGCGCGATTTTCCCCGCGTCGCGCTGGTGCCGATCGTGTCCGAGGCGCGCGCCGCCTCGCTGATCGTGCGCCGCTGGCTCAGGCGCGGGCGCGCGCCCGACGCGATCGTGATCGAGCATCCGCGCTATGCCGGCGGCCACCTGGGCGCGGCGCGCACGGAGGAGGTCGCCGAGGCGCGCTTCGACTTCGCCCGCGTCATCCCCGAGATCCGCGCCGCGCTGCACGAGCAGGGGCTCGACGCCGAGCGCGTGCCGCTGATCGCCGCCGGCGGGGTCAATTCGCCCGAGCGCGTCGCCGCGGCGCTGGCCGCGGGCGCCGATGCGGTCCAGGTCGGCACCGCGTTCGCCGTCACCGAGGAATGCGACGCGCACCCGAACTTCAAGCGCGTGCTGGCCGAGGCGAAGCCCGAGGACATCGTGGTGTTCATGAGCGTTGCCGGGCTGCCCGCGCGCGCGGTGCGCACGCCCTGGCTCGCCAACTACATGGGAATGCTCGAATCGCTCACGCAGCGCGCGCACGAGCGCAACTGCACGCTCGCCTGGGAGTGCCTGGCGCAATGCGGGCTGCGCGACGGCAATCCGAGCATGGGCCAGTTCTGCATCGACCACCACCTCGCCGCGGCGCTGCGCGGCGACGTCGACCACGGCCTTTTCTTCCGCGGCTCCGAGAGCGTGCCCTTCGGCGCCGCGATCCGGCCGGTGCGCGACCTGGTCGACCTGCTGCTCGGCCGCGCGGGCTTGACTCAGGTCAACGCCGGAAGCGCGTTTTCGGCGAAAATGACGGCATGTCCGTCTTTCTCTGGATCAAGTCGATCCACGTCGGCAGTGTCGGCCTGAGCATCGCCGGGTTCATCGCGCGCGGCGCGCTGATGCTGCGCGACTCGCCGTTGCTCAGGGCGCGCTTCGTTCGCGTCGCGCCGCACGTGGTCGACACGGTGCTGCTGGCGAGCGCGGTCTGGCTGGCCTGGTTGATGCACGTGTACCCGTTCGTCGACGGCTGGATCACCGCCAAGGTGCTGGGACTGCTGGCCTACATCGCGCTCGGCACGATCGCGCTCAAGCGCGGGCGCACGCCGCGCGTGCGCGTGGCCGCCTTCGCCGCGGCGCTGGTCACGGTGGCCTACATCGTCTGGGTGGCGGTCACGCACGACCCGCGCGGGCCGCTGGCGCTGCTGGGGGGCGCCTGAGATGACGAGCCTGCCCGGGTTCGGCGCGCCGGCGCCCGGCTTCGACGAGCCGCTCGAGATGCTGGTCGCCTGCCACGGCCGGATCCAGGATCAGATCGCCACGCTGGAGAAGATGGTGCCGCACCTGGCGCGCGCGGGCTGCGACGCGGCGGCGCGGGAGGCGGCGCGCGCGGTGCTGCGCTACTTCGACGGCGCCGGGGCGCAGCACCACCAGGACGAGGAACAGGACCTGTTCCCGCTGCTGCGCCGCTACGCCGGCGAAGCCGGCCGCGGCGAGGTGCTGGACGCGCTCGACGAGCTGGCCCACGAGCACCGCTCGATGGACGAGGTCTATGCGCGCATCCGCGCGCGGCTGGACGACATCGCCGAGGCGCGCTCGCCGCGCCTGGACATCGAGCAGGTGGCGCACTTCGCCTGGCTCTACCGGCGCCACATCATGCGCGAGGAAGCGCTCGCGTTCGGCTTCGCCGCCGAGGTGCTGACGCCGGCCGAGCGCGCCGAGCTCGGCGCGCGCATGGCGCAAAGACGCGGCGCAGCCAAACCATGAAGATCCTTCTGGCGGTCGACGGCTCGAAGAGCTCGCTGCACGCGGTGAACAGCCTCATCGCGCACGCCGACTGGTACCGCGACAGGCCGACGATCGAGCTGGTGACGGTGCACCTGCCGGTGCCGCCCGTGCCGGGGCTGTCGAAGCTGGTGAGCAAAGCCCGGTTCCGGGAGTACTACCGGCAGGAGGGCGAGGCGCAACTCGCCGAGGCGGAGACGATGCTCGAGAACGCCGGCATCGACTACGAGGCCAGGATCCTGGTCGGCCCGGTGGCCGAGATCATCGTCGCGCACGCGAAGGCCAAGCGCTGCGACCTGATCTTCATCGGCAGCCGCGGCATGGGCGCCGCGGGCAACATGCTGCTGGGCTCGACCGCGACCAAGGTGCTGCACCTGTCGAGCGTGCCGGTGCTGGTGGCGAAGTGATTTAGAATCCCGTTCGAACCGTTTGCGGAGCGCCGGAGATGGAAAGTCTCGAATTCAAGGTGGACGGCATGGACTGCGAGGGCTGCGTCAAGAGCGTGACGCGGATGCTGAGCGGAATCGCCGGAGTGGAGAAAGTCGAGGTCTCGCTGGCCGAGGGCAAGGCGAGCGTGGGCTACGATCCCGCGCGCGCGGGCCTGGCCGACTTCAAGCGCGCGGTCGAGCGCGCCGGGTTCAAGGCGCCCTGAAGCTCGTTTTGGGTCCGCGCGAGCTCGAGCGCTGGCGCGAGGACTGGACGCTCGCCGACGGCGCGCGGGTCGCCTGCCGGCCGATCCGCCCCGACGACGCCGCGATCGAGCAGGCGTTCGTGCGCGCGCTGTCGCCCGAGTCGCGCCACTTCCGCTTCATGGCCGAGATCCGCGAGCTCTCGCCCGAGATGCTGGCGCGCTTCACCCGCATCGACTACCCGCACGACCTGGCGCTGATCGTCACCCGCGAGCACGGCGGGCGCGAGCAGGAGATCGCGGTGGCGCGCTACGTCGCGCTCGGCGCGCCGCGCCAATGCGAGTTCGCGCTCGCGGTGGCCGACGGCTGGCAGGGGCGCGGCGTCGGCTACCGCCTGATGCAGACCCTGATGCGCTTCGCAAGCGGGGCCGGCTACGCGCGCATGGACGGCTACGTGCTCGCCGCCAACCACAAGATGCTCGAGCTGATGCAGGCGCTCGGCTTCGAGATCCGCCCGAGCGACGAGGGGCCGCAGGTGCGGCTGGCGACGCGCCCCCTTCGAGTAGAATCCGGCGCATGACGAAGAGCCACCGGGTCAGGCAAAGCGAGGTCGCGCCCTACTCGCCGGCCAACCACACCGGCACCCGGAACTACCGCCTGATCGGCCCCGAGACCGTGGGCGCGAAGCAGGTCGAAGTGCTGGTGGGCGAGATCGAGCGCGGCAAGGGCGCGCTGCCGCACGCGCACCCCGGCATCGAGCAGGTCTGCTACCTGCTCGAAGGCGCGGCGCACGTCGAGGTCGCGGGCGAGAAATTCGAGCTCGCGCCGGGCGAGGCCTGCTTCTTCCCCGCCGGAGCACCGCACCTGTTCATCGTCACCAGCGAGCGCGCGAAGGTCATGGTCATCTACGCCCCGCCCTACGGCGAGGACCCGGCCAAGGTCGTGCGCAATGGCTGAGGCCTGGCAGCCGCTCGCCGGCGTCAAAGTGGTCGACTTCTCGATGTTCGTGCCGGGCCCGTTCGCGGCCTCGATCTTCGCCGACCTCGGCGCCGAGGTGCTCAAGATCGAGCCGCCCGGCGGCGATCCCTGCCGCAGCTACCTGCCGCTGCAGTTCCGCACCGAAAACCGCAACAAGCGCAGCCTCGCGCTCGACCTCAAGCGGGAGGAATCGAGGCAGGTGGTCGAGCGGCTCGCCGCCCACGCCGACATCGTGATCGAGGGCTTCAGGCCCGGCGTGGCCGAGCGCCTGGGCATCGACTACGCCACGCTTTCGCAATCCAACGGGCGCCTCATCTACTGCGCGATCTCGGGCTACGGCCAGAACGGCCCCTGGCGCGAGCGCCCCGGGCACGACCTGAACTACCTCGCCGCCGGCGGCGGGCTGGCGTTTCCGGGGCAGTGGCTGGCGCCGCCGACGCGCTCGTCGCTGCCGGTGGCCGACCTGGCGGGCGGCTCGTGCGCCGCGATCGCGCTGCTCGCCGCGCTGGCCGAGCGCAACCGCAGCGGGCGCGGCGCGCAGCTCGACCTGTCGCTGTTCGAGGCGGCGTTCTTCTGGGCCGCGATGCGCCACGGCCTGGCGCCCGGGGGCGATGCGCGCGCGCACCTGTTCCCGGTCAACGACGTTTTCGAGTGCGCCGACGGCGCGCGCCTCGCGCTCGGCATCCTCGAGCAGCACTTCTGGCTCAAGTTCGTGCAGTGCCTACCCGGCTTCGCCGGCGAAGAATTCGCGAGCGACGAGAAACGGCGCGCCAACGGGGATACGCTTTCGAGAAAATTGAGTGAAGTGATGAAATCGAAAACCGCCGACGATTGGATCGCGCTGCTGGAAGCGAACGACGTTCCGGTGGACCGCTGCCTGACGCCCGCCGAGGCGGCCGAACTGCCGCAGATCCGCGCCCGCGAGACGGTGGCGCGCGCCGCGGGCGAGGACTTCGCCGCCTTCCCGGTCTGGGCCGGCGGGCGCCGCGGCGGCAGCGTGCGGCGCGGCGTGCCGGCGCCGGGCGAGCACAGCCGCGAGGTGCTGGTCGAGCTCGGCTTCGACGACGCCGAGATCGCCGGCCTGATCAAGTGCGGCGCGACAAAGGTCAACTGAGGGCTCACTGAGGGCGCGCATGGACTTCGGCTTCAGCCCCGAGCAGGACGCGATCCGCGACGCGATCGAAAAAATCTGCGCCCGCTTTCCCGACGAGTACTGGCTGAAGAAAGACAAGGAGGGCGGCTTCCCGACCGAGCTGCACCAGGCGCTGGCCAGGGACGGCTGGCTCGGCATCGCCATGCCGGAGCAATACGGCGGCTCGGGGCTGGGGATCACCGAGGCGGCGGTGATGATGCAGGCGATCGCCGAGTCGGGCGCGGGCTTCTCCGGCGCCTCGGCGGTGCACATGAACATCTTCGGCTTGAACCCGGTGGTGGTGTTCGGCAGCGCCGAGCAGAAAGAGCGCATGCTGCCCGGCCTCATCGCCGGCCGCGAGCGCGCCTGCTTCGCGGTCACCGAGCCGGACACGGGCTTGAACACCACGCGCATCAAGACCCGCGCCGACAGGAAGGGCGGCAAGTACTACATCACGGGGCAGAAGGTCTGGATCTCGACCGCGCAGGTGGCGGAGAAGATCCTGCTGCTGGCGCGCACCACGCCGCTAGAGGAGGTGAAGAAGCCGGCCCAGGGCCTGACCCTGTTCTACACCGACTTCGACCGCAAATACATCGAGGTGCGCGAGATCGAGAAGATGGGCAGGAAGGCGGTCGACTCGAACCAGGTCTTCTTCGACGGCCTGCCGGTGCCGGCGGAAGACCGGCTGGGCGAGGAGGGCAGGGGCTTCGAGTACATCCTGCACGGCATGAACCCCGAGCGCATCCTGATCGGCGCCGAGTCGGTCGGGCTGGGACGCTGCGCGCTCAAGCGCGCGGCCGAGTACGCCAGGGAGCGCATCGTGTTCGACCGCCCGATCGGCAAGAACCAGGGCATCCAGCACCCGCTGGCGCGCAACTGGATGGACCTCGAGGCGGCCAACCTGATGGTATTCAAGGGCGCCTGGCTGTACGACCAGGGCAAGCCCTGCGGCGCCGAGGCCAACGCCGCCAAGTACCTCGGCGGCGAAGCATCTTTCGATGCCTGCCAGCAGGCCATCATGACCCACGGCGGCTTCGGCTACGCCAAGGAGTACCACGTCGAGAGGTATCTGCGCGAATCGCTGGTCGGGCGCATCGCGCCGGTGACCCCGCAGCTGATCCTGAGCTTCATTGCCGAGCGCGTGCTCGGGCTGCCGAAGTCGTACTAGTCGTCGCGTCGGTCCGTCACGCGTAGCGCGCCGCCGGCTGCTGCAAACGGTCGAGCGGGCTCTTTACCCCGCGCGCGCCGCGGTTGAGCACGTGGGTGTAGATCATCGTGGTCGAGACGTCCGAATGCCCGAGCAGCTCCTGCACCGTGCGGATGTCCTGCCCGCGCTCGAGCAGGTGCGTGGCGAACGAGTGGCGCAGCGTGTGGCAGCTCACCGGCTTGACGATCCTCGCCGCGCGCGCGGCGCGCTTGACCGCGCGCCCGAGCGTGTCCGGGTGCACGTGGTGGCGCCGGATCACGCCGGTCTCCGGCTCCGCCGAGCGATTGCGCGAGGGAAATATGAACTGCCAGCCCCATTCCAGCCCCGCGCGGCGGTACTTGCGCGCAAGCGCGTGCGGCAGCGAGACCTCGCCGTAGCCTTCGGACAGATCGCGCCGGTGAAGCGTGCGCACCCTGCCGAGATGCACCTGCAACGGCTGCAGCAGATTCTCCGGCAGCATCGTCACCCGGTCCTTGCCGCCCTTGGCGTCGCGCACCAGGATCTGGCGGTACGCGAAGTCCACGTCCTTCACGCGCAGCGTCAGGCACTCGATCTGGCGCAGCCCGGCGCCGTAGAGCAGCGCCCCCATCAGCCGCAGCACGCCGTGCAGTTCCGCGAGCAGCCGCGCCACCTCCGCCTCGGTCAGCACCGCCGGCAGCCGCACCGGGCGCTTCGCGCGCACCAGTTCGTCGAGCCACGGCAGCTTCTGCCCGAGCACCTTCTGGTAAAGGAACAGCAGCGCCGAGAGCGCCTGGTTCTGCGTCGCTGCGGCGACGTCACGCTCCGTGGCGAGCCAGGACAGGAACGCCGTCACTTCCCCTGCGCCCATCTGCGCCGGATGGCGCATGCCGTGAAAGCGTATGAACCACCGGATCCAGTACCAGTACGACTTCTCCGTGCGGCGGCTGTAATGGCGCGAACGGATCGCCTGCCTGAACTGCTCGATCAGGCGCGGTTTTGTCTCCCTGTCCGGCGCCTTCGAAGATTCGACGGTTGAATCAGACACTTGTCCCCCTCCAAGTCGGATATCAACGGGGCCTTCGAGCTTTCTTTCTTCTAACGTGCTGATTCAAATGTGCGTTGGCACCTCCCCAAGAATCCCGCGTCTATGTTATTCAGCACCTAATCTGACTATTTAACGTTATGCGCGCGGGATCGGCCGTACCTTGATTTTGGTAGGATTGCGCATATGAGTGCATCTCTGAAGACCCTCGGAATCGAGCGACTCAGTGTCGAGGAGCGGATCTCCTTGGTGGAGGAG
>Ga0102953_1000406_pt1 | contig 29955 bp, 14 predicted proteins | sample SalPon2A_C_D2_MG_FD_78509 | JGI IMG/M metagenome (GOLD analysis project Ga0102953, IMG submission 78509) | Soil microbial communities from South San Francisco under conditions of wetland restoration - Salt Pond MetaG R2A_C_D2_MG | ecosystem: Environmental > Terrestrial > Soil > Wetlands | place... | reverse complement strand
CGCAGAGAATCGCTTCCGTTAAAGATAGACAGTGCGTTGAGCGCGGGGGTTTTCTGCCGCAGACGGGAATAAACGTTGGCCTGAAAAATCCGGTAGACGGGGTCTTTGGGCGCCAGGCGCACAGCCTCTTTGAGTTCCAACGCAGCGGGAGGCAGCTTGCCTGCCTGCGCCAGGGCCATACCGGCGTAAAAGTAAGGTCTTGGATCCAGCGGCGATTCCTGCTTGCATTTGCTGAGTGTCGAGACCGCCTGGTCGTATTTGCCCTCGGAGAGCAGCTGAATTCCCTGCTTGAGAAGGACGTTTTCGGAGGACGCGGCGCTTTGCGGTGCAGCGAGGCAGGGAACACTTGCACACACAATGGCGACGAGGGCAAACCAGAAAAATGGCAGTTTCTTTTCCATCGATCCGACTTTTCAGCAGCGGTCCGGGAGCGTCGGCCTTCCCTGATCCGGGATGGGCCGCATACGGCGCCACCGGCACTTTTGCACTGCCAGGCTTTCGATGGTGTTATTTTGCGCTGAATGAAGGGGAAGGATCAAGGGCCCCGGCCGGTTTGAAAACGGCTGGGGCCCTTGAGTATGTCAGCGCCGGATTAGAACATCAGGCGCAGTGAGAACTGAATCAGACGAGGCTGGTTGGCCTGCGTAGAAAGGTCAATCAAGCCGGTCGTGCTGTTCGGGTTGTTGTTGGTTGGGTGATTGAACACGTTAAAGAAATCCGCCTTGAATTCAAGCTTCGCTCGTTCCTTAATGGTGAAGTCCTTGAACATGGCAGCATCCATTGTGAAGGTGCTTGGGCCCAGAATATTTCCCCTTGCGCTCGAGTGGTAGAAGTCTCCGCTCGGTACATTGTAGCAGTCGACCGTGCCACTCTGGTTTAGCACGACGTTTTGTATGCCAATGGCCCCGCTGTAATTGCCGGCGCAGTTCGGGCCGTAGGGACTGACAAATTTCCGGCCGTCTGTGCCCACCAGGTTGGTCAGCGCCTGCGGGCCTCCCTGGACGTTTGAGGCCAGGCTCGGGTTGACATTGCCTGCGAACCAGAGTTCCTGCTGGTTGCCTCCGTAATTCATTTTGATCCGCTGGCTGGGACTGAGCGTGGGATTGCCGGTGGTTATATCGTTCGTATTGACGCTCTGCCAGAAGCCGGAAGTCCAGTCGCCGATAAATGAAACCTGCCAGCCACCGACTAGCTGGTTCAGAGCTCCGCCAGCTCCGCCCAGGAATTTCTTGCCTTTACCGAAGGGAAGGGCCACCAGTCCGTTCCAGCCGTAATGCTGAACGGGAATAGTCGTCATGTTGAAGTAGACGAGTTTTTGGAGCTGGTTGAACGAAAGGTTCGGCTGCCCGAGAATAATGCTGTTTTCGGGGACCATTCCTCCCCCAGCCCCTGAGTTAAAGGACGAGTTGCCGCTAGCGTATCCCCCGGTGTCCGTGGTGGTTAGGCCGTGATCGTAAACGTAGTACCACTGGAAGACCATGCCATTGTGGTATTTGTGCTCGACCTGGGCCTGGATGGAATTGGAATTCGAAATTCCGTTATGGGCCATGTAGCCGTAGCCAAGATTCCAGTTCGGGTTCGACCGCAAAAAGTCGAGGCCGACACCGTTGCCAAAGGCCGGGTTGGCGGCAGGCGCCTGCCCTGTGGTATCCACATAGGTGAGTTGGGGCTCACGGTTGTTCAAAGCAACGCGCTGTTCAAGGTCGCTTCCGTGGTTCCCGATGTAACTGATCCGCAAGGTTGACCGATAGGGAAGCTGCCTCTCCAGCGTAATGTTCCAGTTCTGCATCTTGTCGTTCTGCCAGTTGCGACCGTCGTAAGGGAAGATGCTCTGCGCTGAATTCGATATGGGAACAACGCCGTTGGTGTCGACGCTGGCGTTGGGGGTAAAGTCAGCTGAGGTCGGTGCGGTGGTTAACATGAAGTTGGAATTGGTTCCCTCACCGTAAATGCCCGGTCCCTGGAATAGATTCTGGAACCGCAGGTTCAACGGAGGGTTGGTCCTGGATGTTTCCAGGATTTGGGAGAGCGGGGTCGGCCAGTAGTAAATGCCATAACCGCCACGAATAACCGTCTTTTTGTTGATCTTGAAGGCCGCGCCCAGCCGCGGACCAAAATTGTTGTTGTCCGCAGCGAACAGGTTGCTGGGGTAGCCGTAGGCGGCCGCCGTGCTGTAGCTCAACCCCCGGTTAGCATACGACTGGAGGACCGCTGGTGGGACTCCAGGCAGGGAAGAGATGCTATTGTTGCCCGGAGTAATCACCTGGAAGCTGTTGAGGATGGAATCGAGCGGCGCCGTCACAATACGGTTTTGCTTCTCCGAGTACGGCGTCCACTTGTCCCACCGAACGCCAAAGTTGAGAGTCAGGCGCGGGGTCACTCTCCACTTGTCGTTGATGTACCAGGCAAAGTGACTCTGCCGGAAGTAGAAGTATCCGCGGTTGTACTGGTTAGATAGGTAGGTGGGGAGTCCGAGCAGCAAAGAAGCAAACCCGTTGCCCGTGTCGGGCACGCAGGCGGAGGATCCGTCGAACTGGCAGGTCCAGGTTCCGCCAAAGTAATCCGATCCCATGGACTGCTGCAGTTCCCGGACATTGCTCTGGTTCTTGTCATAATAACCGCCCAGTTCAATGGTGTGCTTTCCCTTGATCCAGGTGAAATTGTCCGCGGCGATGTAAGTGGTCAGGTGCTCGTCTTTCCGGTTGTCCGCATCCCAGGGCCACATGTAATTCGGACCAACATAGATGGTCGGCCAGCCGGTCACTCCAAAGGGGTTGGGCAGGCCGAGCTTGGCATCCCAATTGGTGTTGTCGCCCAGCGTTCCCGAACTGGTGGGAGTGCGCAGAGCGCCCAGGATCAACTGATTGAGCATGGTGTTTGAGATGGTCCGCGTGTAGTCCGCATTAACGTTGGTCACACTGGAGTTTTCACGCGAGGAGCCGCCGCAATTGGGGCAATTGCGCGGGTTGCCGTAAAGTCCGCCAGCCTGAGTTCTATACCACGTCTGCCGGGACCACCGGACGGAAAGCCGGTCCTTGGCGCTGAAGTTCTCGTCCACCTTGGCTGTCAGCTTGTTCTGGGTGCTAAATGTGGGGTAGACGCTGGTCAGATTATTTGCGATATACGGGTTGTTGTTGTTGGAAGGAAGAGCCGTGATGGCCTGGAGCGTTTTGGCAATGCTACTGATTCTGCTGGCAGGAATGATGTTGCCAGGAAAAGCTGTCCTTTGGCCGCTGGAATTGGTCGTGAGCGGATCATAGGTGGTATACGGCTGATTGCTGCTGGTGTCGTAGGCGTTGCTGAGGTCGCCGTTCCACATGGCCGGCGTGGGAGTGACGCCGCCATAGCTGTTGGCACGCCCCACTTCCCGGTAGCCTTCATAGGAAAAGAAGAAGAAGGTCTTGTCATGGCCATTGTAAATGTGCGGCAGAACAACCGGCCCGCCTATATTGCCACCGAACTCATTGCGGATCTCCTTGGGATATTTCGCGCCCGGCGCCTGCTGGCGGAGACGCGCCAGCAACCCGCCGGTATCGTTGCGCAGGAATTCAAACAAAGCGCCGTGCAGTTGGTTGGTTCCGCTGCGGGTCTTCATGATCACCGTGGAAGGACTCTCATACTTGGCGTCGGTGCCGCTGGTGTCAATTGCAAACTCCTGGATGTCCTGAATGTCCGGCTGGATGCGGACGATGCCGCCGCCGAAACGGTCGCGCTCCGTGATGCCGTCTTCCTGAATGCCCATGGAGCCGACTTTCATGCCGTTGACACGCGCATTGCCGCCGCCTTCGACACCGGGAGTCAGGTTGAAAAGGGTGCCGACCGACCGGCCGTTGAGGGGAAGCTGGTTGATGCGTTGATAGTCCTTGACGTCTCCCACCGACGTGCCGGTTGTGTTGATGATTGGAGGCGCTCCTGTCACTTCCACAACGGTTCTCGTACTGCCAACTTCCATCCGGAAGTCGATGCTGGCATTCTGAGAAACTTCAAGTTGCACCGTGCGCGTCCACTGCTTGAACCCGGTTTTTTCCGCAGTGATTTTGTACGGGCCGGGCGGCAGCGCGCCGATGTAGTATGCCCCCGAAGTGTTGCTGAGTGAGGTGTAAGTGACACCGGTACTGGTGTTGGTCGCGGTAACTTTAACGCCTGGAATAACGCTGCCTGATTGGTCCGTCACCGTTCCGCTGAGTGTTGCCTGGCCTGCCTGTGCCCACCCCAGGCGGGAACTCATAGTCAGACCAACAGCAAGCAGCAGTAGAAAAGTGAAAAAGCTGACCTTACTACTTCTTAATCTGTACATCCTGTACATCATCTCCCCCACGAAAATCGAATTTCGGTCTCCCGCAGTGGTCCTTGGGATAATTTGAACCTTCACAACATGCCAACAAACGCAGTTCCCGCGGCAACGGTCGCCGCGAAATTGCGTTGTAGTTGGCGCTTACTTTTTGAAACGAAGAGCGACTACACCCAGCCCGGCAGGAAATGCGTTGCCGAATGAGTTCCAAAACCCGACGCGAAAGCAGATCTCCTTGTGACTACTGCACACAAGGAGTGGTCTGACCAGAGAAGTTCCAATACTAAAAAATTTCACTAAAAATTCCGTTTTGCCAACCACTCTTTATCCTGGACTTTTTGCAACGCCATGGAAGAGATCGTGACAATCACCAATGTCCTCAAATACGCCCAGCCGCCAACCTGACCTTCCACCGTGACCTGGCGGGCTAATATCCTGCCGCCTGCAGTTGCATCGGCAGGCTTGACAACACAAATTCAGCAGCAGCGATTAGACCACGTGAGCCCTACTCGTCCCTCCAACTCAAAAAGCCTGGGGTTGAAGGGTTAATTAGGGTCCCTAATTAATGCTACATGGTTACAATCGTTACGCATGCTTGTCAAGCTTTATTTGAAGGTGATGGAAACCGAGGCAGACCGCTCTTGAATTGGGAGGCCGGCCCAAGGTCGCAGCTCCGGGCGCCGATGCTTGTTGTATCTATCGTGAATGGCGCATCTTGAGCTGTTTTCTTGAAGCCAGACCCAAAAAGGGTTGCAGAACATTTGAACTATCTGTGGGTGAAGGCGAACTCCCTAGCGAGGAACTCAATACAATCCTTTCAGCCGTGCTTAAGGCCAGCCAGACCGCGCCGAGAAGGCTTGCCTCTTCTCCCAGCGTACTCAGCACGAGCTGAGGGCGTGGATAATCATTGCGCTCCAGCCTGCGGTGCAACTGGTCAAAGAAAAGGCGATCCGAGCCGATAAAGCCTCCCACCACGACAAGAGGGCAGTCCAGAACCGCGCAGACATTGGCAACTGCGCACGCAAATGCGTTTGCCGATTGTTGAACCAGCCGCTTTGCTTCCCGGTTGCCCTTCCGGGCAAGCTTGAGAATCTCGCCTGCCGTTGCATTTCTGGTGCCCGTACTCCTGGAGCCGTTACTTTCACCTAACATCTCCCGCCAGGACCGCTCTATGCCGGCCGTGCTGGCGATTTCCTCCAGGGGACCCAGTTGATGCTTCTGCAGCGGGGTTTCTCTACTGCCCGGCACGTAAAAAAAGCCAATTTCGCCTGAAGCATACGCCGAGCCGCGATAAAGCTTTCCGTTGATAAAGATGCCAGCGCCCACGCCATCGCCGACAGTTATGAAGACGAAATTCCTCACCTCGCGAGCCCTGCCGATCCAGCTTTCCGCAATGGCAGCCAGGTTGACTTCGTTTTCAACAACCGTCGATACCTTGACGCTGGCCTCAAGCAGACCACGCAGAGGGGCATGGCGCCACGCGGAGGAAAAGTGCGGCAATGAATCCGTCGTCCCTGTCCTTGCGTCAACAATTCCATGAATTCCTGCCGCCAGGGAGAGAAGCTTTTGGCGAGGAACGCCGTGATGAGCCATCAATTGCCGGATGCCTGACTCCATCAGGCTGGCTGCGCCCTTTGGGGTTTTGCGTGAGGCCATTGGGCCGGTCCATCTTCCCAGAACGGTACCGCCGAGATCGGCAAGGGCCAGGCGCACTTCCGACGGTGTGACTTCAGCGCCAGCAACATAACCGAACTCGGTGTTGAAGCGCAGCATTCTTGGCGGGCGCCCACCACCACCAGAGTGTCCAGGGCCCTCCCTCGCCACCAGATCTTTCTTCAGCAGGTCTGCCACGGCAAAAGATACCGTCGGCGGGCTCAATCTGGAAATACGTGCGAGATCAGCCTGCGAACAGGGCCCGTGCAACTGAAGCAGGCGGAGCAGACGGCGCACATTGACTTCGCGGATGAGTTCGGGGCGTCCCCGGACAAGTTCCATCTCACCGATGGGCTGAAATTTTGTGATTCTAGGCATTGTCGTGCGTGGTGGCAGCGTGCTACCGATCTCATCGGCATAAAAGACGACGGAGGGGCAGGTCCGGATCTGCTAACTTTCGCGTGCTCCCCCTAACGAGTTTGGCTGAATCGAACTCTCTATTGTCTTGCTCTGACGGAGCATGGTGAAATCATACAAACTTGAGCGAACTGCACTCCAAAGGGCGCTCATGCAATTTTTCATAAATTTGAGGAACCTTTGTTCACAAATGCCCCTCGACACTTCGGTGCTCAGAGCACTCGCTTTACCTACTCGGTTCGGACTGTCCTAAATACCAGGCGCTGGTGCAAGCCCCCTTTTATATTATGAAACCATCACTCAACACAAGCTCTGCCGCCTGCTGGGACTTTCTTTCGCAGCTTTGCCGGCCACTTTGCCGGAGGGAAATCTGGGGGATGGCCCTGCGGCCTGTCCGAAGCCGGGAACGGTGATGAACATAACCATGGCTGCCCCAAACGAGGCGGATAGCAGCTTCGTTTCCATCCATCCGACTCAGTTAGTGCGCTTTGGGAGGAGGTAAAATCAAGGGCCCCGGCCGGTGATTCCGCGGAGCCCTTGACTGATGGAAACACAGACCTAGAACATCAAGTGGAGCGAGAACTGCATCAGCCGAGGCTGGTTGGCCTGTGTTGAAAGGTCAATCAGACCCGTTGAGCTGTTCGGATTATTGTTGGTTGGGTGGTTGAAAACGTTGAAGAAATCCGCCGTAAAGCGAACCTTCACACGTTCCGTAACGTTGAAGTTCTTGAACATGGAAGCATCCATGGTGAAGGCGCTCGGACCAATGATCGAGCCTCTCGGGCTCCCGTGGAAAAAATCACCCGAAGGAGCATTGAAGCACCCGGTTGAGCCATCCGGGAGCAGCACGTTATTAACGGCAATGCTTCCGGTGAGATCCCCACTGCAATCCGGGCCGTACGGCTGGACGAGTTTGTGCCCGTCTGTGCCAACCAGATTCGTGAGCGCTGACATGCCGCCCTCGACATTGGAAACCTGGGCCAAGTCGACATTGCCGGCGAACCACAGTTGCTGCTGTTTGCCGGCGTAGTTCATGACGAGTCTCTGGTTCGGGCTTAGCCTGGGATCGCCGTTTTGGAGATACCCTGTGTTAACGCTCTGCCAGAAGCCGGAAGTCCAGTCGCCGATAAAGGCAACCTGCCAGCCGCCGACCAGCTGGTTCAAAGCGCCGCTGGCCCCGCTCAGGAACTTCTTGCCTTTGCCGAAAGGAAGGTCGACCAATCCGTTCCATCCGTAGTGCTGGATGGGAATCGTTGTCATGTTGTTGTAGGCGAGCCTGCGAAGCTGGTCGAACGAAAGGTTCGGCTGGTTGAGGAGGTTGCTGTTCTCCGGAATGTCGCCTCCGCCTCCGCCGGAGTTGAAGCCTCCAAGGTTCCCTGACGAGAACCCACCGGTATCCGTGGTTGCCAATCCGTGATCGTAGACGTAGTACCACTGGAAGACCGTGCCGTTGTGGTATTTGTGCTCAACCTGGGCCTGAACGGAGTTGGAGTTTGATATGCCATTGGTTGCGCCGTAGCCGTAATTGAGGTTCCAGTTCGGATTCGCGCGAAGGAAATCGTAGCTGATCTGGCTGTAGAGCGGGTTGCTGGCCGGCGCCTCTCCAGTAGCAAGGGCGTAGGCGAGTTCGGGAGTCCGGTCGTTCAGACGGACCCGCTGGTCCAGATTGCTCCCGTGGTTCCCGATGTAGCTGACTCGCAAGGTTGAACGGTAAGGAAGCTGCCGCTCAATGGTAATGTTCCAGTTCTGCATCGTGTCGTTCCGCCAGTTGCGCCCATCGTAAGGGAAGATGCCCCGAGCTGTCGGCTGAAGCGGAACAACTCCTACAGTGTTCACGCTTGCGTTGGGCAGGAAGTTGTTTGCTGTAGGCACGTTGGCGATCATCCAGTTGAAATTAGGAGGGTTCCCCTCGCCGTAAATGTCCCCCCCATTGAACTGGTTCGAGAACCTCAAATTCAACGGAGGATTGGTCCTTGAGGTCTGCAGGATCTGGGAGAGCGGGGTCGGCCAATAGAAAATGCCATACGAACCCCGGATCACCGTTTTGTCATCGACCTTGAAGGCGGCGCCCAGCCGCGGACCAAAATTGTTGTTGTCGGCGCTGAACAGGTTGGTGGGATAGCCGTAGGCATCAGCCGTGCTGTAGGTCAGTCCTCTGTTCGACCACGATTGCAGAACGGCGGAAGGGATTCCCGGCAGCGAAGAAATTGTATGGCTATCCGGAGTAATCACCTGGAAGCTGTTGAGGATGGAATCGAGCGGCGCCGTGACCAGGCGATTTTGCTTTTCCGAGTAAGGCGTCCACTTGTCCCACCGCACGCCGAGGTTCAGTGTCAGGCGCGGAGTCACTCTCCACTTGTCGTTGATGTACCAGGCGAAATACCTCTGGCGGAAGTAGAAGAAGCCGCGGTTATACTGGTTGGAGAGGTAGTCGGGAAGGCCCAGCAGCAACGCGGAAAATCCCTCGCCCGTGTCTGGCAGGCAACTTGAGACTCCGTCAAATTGGCAGGTCCATTCACCACCAAAATTGTCCGAACCCATGGACTGCTGAAGCTCCCGGACATTGTTCTGTTCCAGATGGAAAGCTCCGCCTATCTCAATGGTGTGCTTTCCCTTGATCCAGGTGAAATTGTCCTCTGCGATGTAGCTTGTGAGATCCTGGTCATGGCGGTTGTCGGCATCCCAAGGGAAGTTGTCGGCGTAGATGGTCGGCCAGCCGGTCACTCCAAAGGGATTGGGCAGGCCAAGCTTGGAATCCCAGTTGGTGTTGTCGCCCAGTGTTCCATAGCTTGTGGGGGTCCGCAGAGCGCCCAGGATCAACTGGTTGAGCATAGAGTTTGAAATGGTCCGCGTGTAGTCCGCATTGACGTTGGTGACTGTAGAGTTTTCACGCCTGGAGCCGCCGCAATCAGGGCAATTGCGAGGGTTGCCGTAAAGGCCGCCGGCCTGAGTGTAATACCACGTCTGCCGAGACCACCGGACCGAAAGCCGGTCTTTGGCACTAATATTCTCGTCCACCTTGCCCGTAAACTTGTTTTGGGTGCTGAATGAGGGGTAGACGCTTTCCAGGTTGTTGGCAACATACGGGTTGGAATTGTTGGTCGGAAGCGCCGTGATGGCCTGAAGGGTTTTGGCAATGCTACTGATTCTGCTGGTAGGGATGATGTTTCCAGCAAATGGAGTTCTTAAGCCGTTCGCATCGGTTGTGAGAGGGTCGTAGATAACGATAGGGTTGCCGCTGCCAGAGTCATAGGCATTGCTGAGGTCGCCGTTCCACATGGCCGGCGTGGGAGTGATGCCTCCGTAACTGTTGGCACGCCCCACTTCCCGGTAGCCTTCATAGGAGAAGTAGAAGAAAGTCTTGTCTTTACCGTTGTAAACATGCGGGATTACAACCGGGCCGCCTATGTTGCCGCCAAACTCATTGCGGATGTCCTTTGGATAGACGGTGCCCGGCGCCTGCTGGCGGAGCCGTGCCAGCAACCCGCCCGTATTGTTGCGGTGGGTCTCGAATAATTCGCCGTGAAGTTGGTTGGTTCCGCTACGGCTCTTCATAATCACCGTCGAAGGGTTCGCATATTTGGCGTCGTTGCCGCTGGTATCAATCGCAAACTCCTGAATGTCCTGAATGTCCGGCTGGATGCGCACCATGCCGCCGCCGAAGCGGTCGCGCTCCGTGATGCCGTCAAGCTGGATGCCCATGGAACCGGCCTTCATGCCGTTGACGCGCGCATTGCCGCCACCCTCAACCCCTGGCGTCAGGTTAAAAAGATTCGTTACCTGCCGACCGTTAAGCGGAAGCTGGTTGATGCGCTGGTAATCCTTGACATCTCCTACCTGTGTTCCGGTGGTGTTAATAATCGGAGGCGCGCCTGTCACTTCCACAATGGTTGTTGTGCTGCCAACTTCCATTCGGAAGTCAATGCTGGCGGTCTGGGAAACTTCAAGTTGCAGTGTGCGTGCCCACTGCTTGAACCCGGTTTTTTCTGCAGTAATCTTGTACGGTCCGGGCGGCAGCGCGCCAATGTAGTAAGCCCCCGAAGCGTTGCTTTGTGAACTGTACGTGATGCCGGTACTGGTGTTGGTTGCGGTTACGCTAACGCCTGGAATGACGCTGCCTGATTGGTCTGTTACCGTTCCACTGAGCGTTGCAAAGCCTGCCTGCGCCCACCCCAGGCGGGAACTAAAGGTCAGGCCTACAGTCAGGAGCAAAAGAAGAGTGAAAAGACTAGCCCGCCTTCTTCCAAATCGGATGCGCATGTTCTCCCCCACTTAGATCAATTTTCGTTACAGATGCACCCTACCTGCTGGTGCAAGGGACTGACCCTAAGGAAGCTCACCGAATAACCCTGGTACAGCACCGCCAGATATGGGTGACACTTCGCTGACTTTCGTTACAAACCAGGATCGAAATAAAAGTCCTGAATAGCAATGAATTTGGGAAAGAACTTTATTGCCCGACGCGAAGCGGCAGTCCTACCTTGAACTGCCACGAAGAATAAAAAAGATTATGAGACAAGAATTAACCCGAGAAGTTTCCCGATGTCAAGCAAATTTCCCTCTGAAAATTTTCAAGCACTTCTTAATGGGTATCAATAGCATGAGGGGAGTTTGAAGGCCAGTTTAACCGGGTGAGAATTCACATGTGAGCGTACAGATCATTTCCAGGACGAGTTCTAAAGCGGAGCAGATTGCGAATCCCCTTGGGAATATCTACATGGAGGAGCAAACAGCAGGAAGTCGGTGCCAGAGGTTCGTGCAGAAGGCATCTGTGAACTGACCTGTCACCGCTGGTGAAGGGAATTGGGTGGGGTGAACCTCGACTCGGAGAAGCGGCCGAGAGGACCGGAAAAAGTAAAGCACCGGGTGAAGCATCTGGTAACTGAACTTTCGTCAAGATACTGGTCTTGGGCAATGGAAGGCGGTTCATGCGGTCAGAACGAAGGGCATTTCGACCGACTGCCCTGTCATGACGTCACGCGCCCGAATCTTCCAGCGTCCGGTTGGATCGTTGAAAGCCAGGGGTATGCTCTCCCGAAATGGCGTCTCATGGATCAGAAGGTTGCGCGAGTAGATGCCGTATGTCTTGCCGGAGGGGTCGTCGACTTCTATCCTGACAACGCGAAACGTTCCCTCGGGAAGCGGGGCGCCGTTGTGCACCACGATGTTCAGGGGCTGCCCTGCTTTGATTTCTCCCGGGTGGTTCAGCCTGAAATCAGGCAGCGGCTGTGTGGACCGGGTAAAGAGCAGCGGACTCCATGGATCGAGCGTGGCGTCCAGGGTCTTGACAGAGCCCAAATTCTTGCGCTTCCGGACGTCGTAGGTTTGCTCTGCCTCGCCCCATTCCAGATGGACTTTGGCGGTCTTTTCAAGCCGGGAATTATCGATACTCCCGGCCCATTCGTGCGCTTCCAGGGTTGGGAAACTGCCCCATCCGCCATCATCGAACTGTGGATTGCGAAAGACCGCCACGTGTTCGCATCCGCCGTTTTGATAGATCACCACTTCCGTGCCCGGCAGGCGCTTGCCGTCCGCGCCCAACACGCGCAGGCGGGGCTTTATATTTGCAAGGCCAAACACCCCTTCCATGAGGTCGGGAAGGCTGGTATCCAGGCTGGCTTGCAGGCGCTGATAGGCATAGCTTGAGACTTCAAGGTTCAGGAAAACCGCCTTCCCCTTGCCGAACGTGTTGACGATGACCAGAGGCGTGCCACCGCTTTGCGCCAGCGATTTGCCGGTGGTGGCTTTGACACCCGGATCGCCTGGCGTCAGCAGTTTGAGCTGCTTACCCTGCAGCTCCAACGATCCTTCGTTCGCCACGCCACGCGCGGTTGTCGGCTGCCCGGCCGCGGTATGCACCGGGGTTCTGCTGATGCCGAAAACATCATTGAGCTGGCCGTGCCCAAGGTCGCGGCCATGCTCATTCATGGTGGCGTTCCGGTAATCCGCAATCAGCAGGCCGCCTTCGCGGACAAACTGGCGAATCTGTTGGGCCTCATCCGTGCTGATGGCCACGGACTGCGGCATGACGAAAGCGCGGTACTTGCCGTTATTAAGCTTGCCCGCCTCGATCTGTTTGTTGGAAACAAAGTTGTACTGCATGCCCAGATCTTCAACCAGCTTGGTCCAGCCGTTCCGGACGGCAGTGATGTGGCTGCCGCGGTCTCCTCCGCTTTTCGCCACCCACTCGCGGGCGTGCTTCAGGTTGCTGAGCAGCCAGTGGACTTGCATGGAGGGCTGAGAATAGTGGAGCGCAATGCCGTCCTGGGTGCGGTGTGAGTTCAACACCAGCTTCGGGATGCCACGATGGAGTTCCCTGAAAACTTCAGAAAAAGTTTCAGCCGCCGGGGTCAGTTCGCGCGTCTTTTCGTCAACAAACTGGTAATTCTTGAGATTGTCGTCCCAGATGAGGCTGCCGCGATGAGCATGGAACACGGCCCACCAGATGGGACGCACCGCCCGCTTCTGCGCCAGGCGGTCTTTCGCCGTGAGCGGCTTGCCGGGTTGGTATTGATAGCCGTGAGTGGAGACCATAATGGTTTCCGGCTTGAGCGAGCGGATGACTTCCACGTTGTTGCCGATGTTGTAGGGTTCGATGACGTCAACCGCCCTCAGCACCTGCTCATAGTTGTACCAGCCGAAAGGAAACGGGCACTGCCCTCCCTCGGTGGCGCAGAGAGCGTGAGGATCCTCCTCCTTGCAGACCTGCGCCGCCCGCAGAATGGCGTCGGCAAACGTTTCGTCCATGAAGTTGCGGAAGTCACACCATGCGGAAACATTCCATCCGTCGGTGGAACGGACCTCGCCCAGCTCCTTGTAGAAGCGCTTCAGAAAGTCCAGCACTTGGGTCCAGGTCTGGAAGTTGGTGGGCTTCTGGACGGCCTTCCAGCCGGCGCGCCGGCCCCAGCGGTCGTTCGCCCTGGGCAGAGGGCCAAGCTTGTCGGACAACGCTTCCTCGGTGAGGTGGACGATGGAACGCGCGTCGCTGACCAGGCCGAGCACGGGCTCCCATTCGTCGTGCACGCTCATCCCCACACCTCTCGGTTCAGGGAAGCTGGTTCCCCATTGCTTGTTGAAGTTCTTGACGCCGCCATATTTGGCGTGGAAGACAGCCAGGGCAATGGAGTCGAAAGCGCGGTCGGTGGTGGTGTAGGAAATCATCAGATTGCGCTTCTCCCAGCGAGTGCCGGAGCGCACGCTTTCATCGTCCCAGCGTGTCATCTCCTGGCCTGGCTGCCACTCGCCGGCCACGTGGCCGGGGATGCCGTAGAGCTTCCGAAGGTACTCGGCAAACTTGATGGTGCAGTGGTCGGAGTGGCAAAAATCGTTGGGCTTGATCTGGTCGCCCTGGCCCAGCTCATCAGCGATGTTGTAATAGAGCGGACGGAAAGCACGGTGCTGGCGCACGTACTGCCGAAGATGTTCCCGCACATACTCATCGGTTTTGGGATCGTTGACGCAGGGCCGCCGGATCCAGAGCTTCAGGTTGTTCCGGTCCTGCTGCACTTTCGCGATCAGGCCCTTCCAGAGCGGCTGGTCCTTGTGGTAGATGGAGAAAACTTCCCACATCATCTGCTCGACATAAAAGTTGAAATTGTTGTCCAGGACGCTTGAAAAGTCACTGTTGCGATAGGCGATGGTGGCGTCCACGCCGCACTCGCGCAGCCGATCGTAAAAACCGTCAGGGTAGTGGGCCCAGCTCACCACATGGTAGTCATCCCACGCACGGGCCGGCGGTGAAAGCAAAAATTTTGCTCCCTCCACCTGCGGAACGCCGTTCACCTTCAGCCGAATCCAGTTGCGGTAGGTCAGCGCTGGAAGCAGGCTGAATGAAAAGGGTTGAGGGCTGCCAATGGACAAAGGCGGAGGAAAAGCCAAACGCCAGGCCACACGGCCCAGGCTGTCAATCCATTCGATTTCCGTATGGCCGGCCGGCGGAAGCCGGAAGGAGATGGTGCCGTTGACCACGCTGCCGTAGTCATAAAGATCGTGATCCAGTGTTACGCGCGCCACCACGGTGGAATCCGCTGTTTGCGGGACTGCTTTTCCCGGGAATGCTTCGGCGCCGGGCAGGCCCAGCGCGCTGCTTGCGATGGCGGTTCCAAAGGCAGTGCGAAGAAAATTGCGGCGTGATGGCAAGAGTTCTTTTCCCATATTAATTCGTTCCTCCAAAATCTCATTCATCCTGTTCGGAAGAAGGCGACAGGATAATCAAGATGTTTCCAAGTGTCAATGAAACATCCTGTAAGTATTCATAATATTTTGAAAATGCTTTTTGATGCCACCCGGGGGGAGAAATGCTCCCTGGCGAGTAGTATCGCAGGAGGGTAATCACTTGGGAACATGAAACTCCAGGCGGCCAACGCCCGTTCACAACCCCATGTGACAGCGATTACATCCCTGCCGGGCGGACATGCGCGAGAGTAAGAACAGTGGCTGTGCCCTGGCCCCCCGCTGCCGAACGAAAATTCGAATGGGAGGAAGGCCAGAAATGTCTTTGCGTCAGAATTCAACAAGCGAATCGCGATTGCCCTGTACCTGGCAGCCTGCTGCAAACTGTGAAGGCTGCGAGACTCACGGCAGGCTGATGTGCCGGCTGGACGGGAAAGACATGCTGGAGTTCTTCGTGATCATTCTTCCCTTTGGTGTGGTCACCATTGGGGGAACTATCCGCGCCGGTTATGGATGGGCTCTCTGGCTGTGGCTCGCGTACTCCCTCTTCTTCTTTTTTGTGTGGGAGGCGCTGGTCCTGTGCCGCCATTGTCCGTTCTGGGCGGAACCCCGCAAGGTCCTGCGCTGCCACGCCAATTACGGTGTGTTCAAGATATGGAAATATGACCCCGGGCCGATGAGCCGGGCGGAGAAGGCGCAGTTCGTCATCGGAGCGCTGCTCTGGATGGGTTTCCCGTTCCCGTTCATGCTGCTGGGCCGGGAGTATTTTCTGGTGATCGCCGGAGCGGCGGCAGCCGTCAGCGGCATCTTCGTGCTGAGGATCAGCGTGTGCAGCCGGTGTGTCAACTTTTCCTGCCCCATGAATACGGTTCCGAAGCAGCATGTGGATGAGTACCTCATGCGCAACCCGCAAATGGAAGCCGACTGGCCGGCACACGGATACCATCCGGAAAAACCGTGAGCGGTGCGTTCCCCGGCTAGTTGCCTTTCACGAAATCCACAAAACCGTGGTCGTGCAGGAAGCGGAAGTACCCCACAAAATCAAACCGGGTAGGCCCCATTTCCATTTTTGTCAGGTGGATCACCTGGTCCAGGTTCCGCTTCCCGTCACACCAGTAGAGGGCCGAGATGGGAATGCCGGCCCATGCACCCGAAGGACACGCGTCACGCTGGCCGGGCGGGACCTGGTCGCGAGGGATGGTGCCAAAGCGTTTGCGCTTGACGACGATTTGCGAAGAAACCGCGGCTTCCGGGTCCGGCGTGGCAATGGGCTGAACGGAACCCTTGATCCCCAGCAGGCGCGCTCTTTCGGCGACAGCTTAGCGTACGCGTCCGGCCTGCTGATTTCCGAACTGGGCGAGTTCCCCGGACAAAGGGGCCTGAGAAGCTTGCATCGCCTGCTGTTTTTCCGACGCAACCAGCCGAAGAACGGAATTGACGGACTGGGCCTGGCGTCCCACCTTGTAGTCGATTTCATCGAGTGACTGCTGGAGCAGTCGTCCCAGTTCTTTGCGGCTGCGGGCATCTGCAATGTGCGGACCCTGAGGAATACGGCTGCTGCGATTCACCCTTTGCACCCCGTTGCGATTGCGCTAAGATTCAGCATTCAGCAAATTTCACTCAGGAAAGACGACACAATGAGTTCACCCAAAGATCAGCTCCTTGCCTTCACGCCGCAGCATAAATTCTTTGTCGGCATTGATTCGGACGGCTGCGTGTTTGACTCCATGGAGATCAAGCACAAGGAATGTTTTATTCCCAACATCATCAAGTACTGGAAGTTGCAGGCTATCTCCAAGTACGCGCGCGAGGCGGCGGAGTTTGTGAACCTCTATTCGAAGTGGCGGGGAACCAACCGCTTCCCGGCGCTGACCAAAACCTTCCAGCTTCTGCGCGAGTGGCCGGAGCCGATGCGTCGCGGCGTCAAAATTCCCGAGGTGCCCACGCTGCAGGCCTGGATTGATTCCGGCGTGCCGCTGGGCAATCCCGCACTGAAAGCCGAAGTGGACAAGACGCACGACCCCGTGCTGGAACAGACGCTTGAGTGGAGCCTGGCCGTCAACCGCACCATCGCCGACGTTGTGGAAGGTGTTCCGCCTTTTCCGTTTTTCCGGGAGAGCGCGGAGAAGCTGCACAGCAAGGCTGACATCATCTGCGTTTCCGCCACGCCCAACGAGGCCCTGGAGCGCGAATGGCGCGAGCATGACATTGCAAAGTACGCGGAAGTAATTGCCGGGCAGGAGATGGGCAGCAAGAAGGAGCACCTGAAGCTGACGACGGAAGGGAAATACGAGAAGGATTGCGTGCTGATGGTGGGTGACGCTCCCGGCGACCTGAACGCCGCCCGTGCTAACAACGCGCTGTTTTATCCCATCAACCCGGGCCACGAGGAAGAATCGTGGCAGCGCTTCCACGATGAAGCTATCGACCGTTTCCTTAGCAAGACCTACGCCGGCGAATACGAGGCACGAGTGATCGAGGAATTCCAGAAGCTGCTGCCAGAAACGCCTCCCTGGAAAAAATAGACTGCACCGTCTGCGGACGGCTTGCTACAGTGGGGGCACAGGTTGGTTCAGGGAGCGCGCCAGATCAGGTGGTGCTTGCTGTCATTGGCAAACATCACAATTGAATCGGCGGTGGTCTGCGAGCTTTGGCCTGAAGTAACGGCTGTCAGATCAACAGACCCCAGGTCCATCATGTAGCCCTGCGCGTCTTTGATTTCAACACTTGGTGAGTTTGCGTTGACCCGGACATAGCCGCCGTTGATTCCCTCGAGTGACAGCAATCCGCCGCCGCCCGTGCCGCTTCCCACCTCGACGGTTGTGCGAGGCTTACTTTGCTTGGAACTGACGCTGAACTGTAGACGATCGCCCAGCAACGAAGCTTCTTGCTGCTCACCGGAATCATTTGCAGCGTCAATCAGCCGGATTTCCGGCCGGCAATTGGATGACTGAGAGCAGTCCATGGCAATTTTCACCCGCACTTTTCCTGCGCTGTCCACCACGTCAAACTCGTGCGCTGTCACCCTCTCCGCGTCCGGCTTGATACCTGTCGAATTGCTGCCCGAAGAGCACGCAACGGAGTAAAGGATGCCCAGAGCTGCGGCCAGGGCGATGCCGGCAAAAGCAGCCCGCTTGAGCCGCCTGTTGTCGCGCTCCAGGTTTTCCAGCCGCCGTGCAAATTCATTGTCCGTCATAGCAAACCTCTCTGTGCCCGAATGTTGGACCCTCGCTCAAGCCAGTTTACAACGCTCGGCAAGCAGCACAGGTCCGTAATGCAGACGGTTGTTGCTACGGCTGGCAGGAGAAACCGCGGATCTCGAAACCGGAGGTCCGCGCTACCGTTCCTTTGCTGCGGCGCGGTTGGAGGCTCGCGCCTGTTTCATGATTTCGCCGTAACCTTCTTTATCAAAAGGCGGACAGCCGGCAGGGAATTGCCCCAGCTCATTTTTCTTTGAGCGCATGAGGTAAGTGCAGTAGGAGAGTGTCTTGCAGGTGCGGAGCGGATCAAGGTCCACCTTTTCGAGCGTCACGCGCGGAATTTCAGGATAGGCCAGCGCCGCGCGGCCCAGGCCCGCCAGTGTGACCCGGCCTTGTTTGATGTTGGCTGCCGCCGCGTGAACCAGGAAGTGGCGTAGCCAGCTATAGCCCGTGCCCACCACGGCCAGGTCCGGATAAGCGTTCTGGATTTCCGCCGTAGCGGAGAAATGGCGTGCAACTCCCAGCAGCGGATGTTCTGGCGTTTCGTAATAGCCTTCATTCGGCTTGTCGAAAGGACGGCCGAGGTGGGGGTTGGCGTAAGGGATCCCGAGGGAAACATTGAGCAGCCGAATGCCAGCCTGTTTGAGCCAGCCGATAAACTGGATTGGCTCCGATAGGTCCATGCGATAAGGATCGTTCGAGTCGGTGCCAAAGCCGAAGTTGTAAGGCGTGGGAAAAACGCGTGGCACGCCCATGGAATCCTCATTACCGACAGCGTAAGGGATGCCATCGTAGACGCCAAGCCGCACACCTAGCAGGAAATCGTCGCCCACCTGCCGCCGGATTTTCTCCGCAACATTCAGCGTGAATCTCGCCCGGTTTTCAAGCGAACCGCCGTAAGCGCCTGCTCGCGTGCGGGCGCCGATCAGTTCCGAGAGAAGATAACCGTGCGTCATTTTCAAATCAACGCCGTCGAAGCCAATCTCGCGAGCCAGTTTGGCGGCTTCGACGTAACGGTTTTCAAGCGCCGCAAGATCATCGTCTGTGGCAAGCTCAGGCAGCTTTTCCCGCGGCGGCAGTCCTTCGCGGTTCACCAGCGGGTATAAATCCAGCACGGGATGCCGGGAGGCGACTTTCTGCTTTTCGAAAGAGTAGCGGCCGGAATGCGTCAACTGTAGAAGTGCAACGAAGTCGTCGCAGGTGCCGAACTCCTTCCGGTGCGCTTCGCGGCAGGTGTCGAGTAGTTCCTTGAGGCGCTTTGCCGAGCCGGGATGGATCCAGAGCTGGCGGGGGTTGGCCCGGCCTTCCGGAACCACCGCGCAGGCCTCAAACCAGACCAGCTTGGCCCCGCCAGAGCCGAACCGCTGGTAGCGGCGGAATGTGAGTTCGCCCGGGTTGCCGTCGAGATCGCCGTCGCAGCCTTCCATGGGATGGATGGCGAAGGAGTTTCCAATTCGCCAGGTTTTGCCTCCAGGGTTTCGGATTTCAACCGGCCGCGAAAGGATGCTGCGGATTTCGTCCCGGTCCTCCACCAGTGGAATATCGACGCCCAGTTCCGCGGCGTGGCTGCGAAGTTCAGTGAGGTTCTTGTAATGGAAATATTGTTTGGGCACTTTAGAGGACTCTCTCGGAAGGCTCGGTTTCAGTCTCTTTTTCTCTTCTGTCTCGCGTCTTGCGGTCCGCCTGGCGCAGCGCCGAGTGGATGGAAAGAAAGTTGCCCACATTATCCAGGGTGAACAAACCCACCAGCCGGCCCTCCTGCGCCACCGGGAGTGACCGGCAATTCAATTCGCGAACCATCACCAGAGCCTGCTCCAGCTTCAGGCGGGGATCAACGGGAATAATATCGCGCCGCATGGAGTCGCGGACCCGCGTCTCGGGACCGCCCTGCGCCAGGCTCCGCGTCATGTCCTCGCGCGTGAGCATGCCCAGAACATGATCGCCGAAAACCACCGGAAAATCTTCCCGCCATCCTGCCAGTACGTGGTTGACCGCATCTCCCAGCGTGTCGTCAGGCCGCAGCGTGTGAAAGTTGTGCAGCATCACGTGCTGCACCGGGATGCTGGCCACCGAGCTGTGCATTCGGGACGCTGCCGCTTCCTGTTTGGCGCCTGTCCACACAAACACGGCGATGAGGATGAGGAACGGATCGGAAAACAGTCCGTTCAGGCGAAAGTATCCGGCCAGACTGAAGATGCCGGCCAGCCCGAACAGGCAGCCAACGCCGAGCGCAAAAGCAATGCTCTGCCCGACGCGCGCAGAGATCCGCGTGGCCCGTACCATATCCAGCCGTGTCGCGAGCAGCGCACGCAACACGCGGCCTCCGTCCATGGGAAATGCGGGAATCATGTTGAAAGCCACCAGCCACAGATTCACAACCACCAGGTTGGCCAGGAAGGTTCCACTGAGTGAATAGAAATCTCCCGGGAGAATCGTTCCACCGGTTGACAGAATCATTGCATAAAGCAAGACGGCGATGGCAATGTTGACCGCCGGGCCGGCAAGGGCAACCCAGAGCTCCTGGATGGGGTCGTCCGGCATGCGCTCAAGCCGCGCCAGACCACCGATGGGCAGCAGGGTGATGTCGCGTGTTCGAACTCCAAAGTGGCTGGCCGTCAGTGCGTGGCCGAGTTCGTGCAGGGTGATGCAGCCAAAGATGACCAGCACAAAAGCCGCACCGTAGAGCCCCGCCACCAGGTTGTGCCCGTCGGACCAGTTTAATAGAAAGACAAAGGCGATGAGGAGCCAGAAGGTAGCATGAACGTAGAGGCCGATTCCCGCTACATTTCCGATTTTCCAGGACCAACGCATATTTTCTGTTCTTGTACGCAGTGGACTGACGAAGGGTTGTGTGTCTCCAGTCCTTTCGTAAACTTAACATTGCTGAGCGATTGCGGCAAGTCATGCTTGTGGATGCGGTGCGGCCTGATCGGGTGATTGCGCGAGAACGCCGCGGAACCATGTCTCTGTAGAATTACTCTGACGGCATTCTTCCGTTTGTGTCACGAAGAGTTTATACTTGCCGATTCAGGGGTTATATATGCCAATAGAAACGCAAAAGCTGCGTCTTGCCGGCTGCATGTCGCGCTTAGGGAATGAGGGTGCCTTTGATGTGCTGGTCCGGGCACGGGCCCTTGAGGCCCAGGGCAAAGAGGTTGTACACCTCGAGATTGGTGAGCCCGACTTCCCGACGGCGCCCAACATTGTTGCAGCCGCCAAGAACGCTCTCGACCGCGGATGGACGCATTACGGCCCTCCCGCGGGCTTCCCGGAACTGAGGCAGGCCGTGGCGGAAGACGTGGGCCGCCGGCGGGGAATTTCCGTCGATCCTTCTGAGGTGGTTATCACACCGGGCGCGAAGCCCATCATGTTCTACACCATCCTTGCGCTGGTTGAGCCCGGTGACGAGGTGCTCTACCCGGACCCCGGATTTCCTATTTACTCCTCGATGATCAATTTTGTCGGAGCCACGCCGGTCGCGTATTCAATGGCCGAAGAGCGCGGCTTCGATATTGATGTCAAAGAGATCGTGGAAAAGATCAGCGACCGAACGCGCCTGATGATTCTGAACTCGCCCAATAATCCCACAGGTGGAATGATCAGCCGGGCGGAAATGGAAACCCTGATTGCTGCCTTGAAGGACCACGACGTCATGGTCCTTTCAGACGAAATTTACAGCCGATTGATTTACGAGGGTGACCCCGTGAGCCCGGCATCGTTCACGGAATTGCGGGACCGTGTAATTATCCTCGACGGATTTTCAAAAACCTACGCCATGACGGGATGGCGGCTGGGTTACGGCGTGATGCGCCAGAACCTGGCCCGGCAGATCGCGCTGCTGATGACCAATTCGAATTCCTGCACGGCCAGCTTTACGCAGATGGCTGGAGTGGAAGCGCTGCGCGGCGAGCAGAGTTCCGTGGACGCGATGCTCGAGAAGTTCCGCGAGCGACGCGAAGTGATCGTGGACGGATTGAATCGTATCCCGGGATTCCATTGCCGCAGGCCCCAGGGAGCCTTCTATGCGTTTCCGAACATCAAAGGGACAGGAAAGACTTCGACCGAACTAGCCGACGCGCTGTTGAATGAAGCCGGCGTGGCTTGCCTTTCCGGAACCGCATTTGGCCGTCAGGGCGAAGGGTATCTGCGTTTTTCATTTGCCAACTCCGTTGAGAACATCCGCAAAGCTCTCGACCGCATCGACGGCTGGATCAGAAAGCATTCGTGAGAAGGTGATGAACGAAACCAGGAATAACATCCGCATTTTTGCCACCTGCGACATTGGCAGTAAGGCACTGGACCGCCTCAGCGAGCGCGGTTATCAGGTGGAAGTCTACGGCCAGCTTGAGCCGCCGCCGAAAAGGCTGATCATCGAGAAGGTGCGCTCGGGAATCGACGGTCTGATTACGACGCTGCGCGATCCCATCGACCGCGAGGTTTTCGAGGCGGGCAAGGGAACGCTGAAAGTGGTGGCGCAGGACGCGGTGGGTTTTGACAACATCAATCGCGCGGACGCCAACGAATACAAGGTTCCTTTCACCAACACGCCGGAGGTTTTGACCGAGGCGACGGCGGAGTTTGCGCTTTTCATTCTGGGCGCGGTGGCACGCAAGCTCTATCCGAGTGAGCTGCTGGTGCGTGAAAACCGCTGGGGCGCCTGGCATCCTTACCTGCCATTTCTCGGCGACGAGGTTACAGGCAAGACAGTCGGCGTGGTCGGCCTGGGACGCATTGGGCAGGCCTTCATCAAAAAGGCGCTGGGGTTCGACGTGAACTTCCTCTGCTACGACTCGACCACTGCACGTGATGACTTCCTGAAAGGTGTTCAGGAAGAAATGGACGTGCGTCACCGCAACGACTTCTCAGATGAGCGGCGAACCATCCGAATGACAAGCCTGGAAGAAGTGCTGGCGGGATCGGATTTCATCTCGCTGCACGTACCGCTGGTGCGCGAAGGAGCAACGCCGACGTATCATCTGATCAATGAAAAGACCTTGCGGATGATGAAGCCCACGGCTTACCTGGTGAACACTTCGCGCGGTCCGGTGGTGGATGAAGCAGCGCTGGCGCGCGCGCTGAAGGAACGTGTGATTGCGGGCGCGGCGCTCGATGTTTTTGAGAAGGAGCCATTACCGGCGGATTCGCCGTTACGCGATCCGGAACTGGAAGACCGCGTGCGATTGTTCCATCACTTTGCCAGCGCGGGCAACATCACGCGGCTCTCCGCTGATCCCGCGCGCGGCATGGCCGGGCGCACCGTGCAGTCGCTGATCGATGTGCTGGAAGCGAAGGGCAGCCTGGCGGAAGTCGCCTGCGTGGTGAACAAGGAAGCTTTCCGCTGAAGGTGAGGGTCGCTCGATATAGTGCCGCGGGCCAACATATTGGCCGGGCCGAACCGGCCAGTCAATCCGCCGCCGCCGCGGTTTCCTGCGGGAATTTCATGCGGAGCAGGAGACCCTGATAGCGCGGGTCGGAGTGCAGCGGGCGCCACAGGAGGTTGTCTTTTAGATTTAGAAAGAGCATTCCGATGTAGCGTTCCTGGAAAGCCTTTTCAAGGTACCTGAACGCCTGGTCCTTTTCACCGAGACTTGCATACACCACGGCAATTTCATAGGAGGGTACGTAACCGTCCTTAGCCTTCTGTTGCAGCCTGGCGAGAATTTCGCGTGCTTTCGCCGGCTTCCCACTGACCGCGTAAGCGTAGCCGAGCCAGGCCAGAGCGGAGGGATGGCCTTTCGAGAGTTTCACCGCCGTTTCGAGTTCGCGCAGCGCGTCATCGCGGCGGCCCTTCGCCAGATAGCCCCATCCCAGCCAGAATCGCGAGATCCAGAATTTCGGATTCAAATCCAGAGTCTTTTGCCATTGCTGGAGCGCCCGGTCGTACTCACCGCGTAAAAACAATACATTTCCTAAGTCGGAGTTAATGATCAGCGACAGGGGCTCCAGCTTCTGAGCCTGTTTGACTTCGGTGAATGCTTCTTCGTTATGTCCCAAGTGCATGAGAAGCATTCCGTACCGGTGATGGGCCGCGGCATAGCCCGGATTGAGCGCGATGGCCCTCCGGGATTCTTTCTCGGCCGTTTCCCAATCGAAATCGTAACGGAACGAAATCAGAGCCAGGGCGGTATGACCTTCTGCCAGCGATTCGTCCAGCTCGACAGCCTTCCGGGCCGCCTCCCTGGCTTTCACATGGGCCTTCGCGGGAGGTATAGGGCCGTAGTATTCCAGTTGCACGTAAGAGTCGGCGATGCCTGCATAGGCGGGTGCATAGTTCGGGTCCAGTGCCACGGCCTGCTCAAAATAGTCGATCCCTTTCCTGATGTCCTCACCGGTCCTTTTGTTTAAGAGATAGCGGCCCCGCAGGTAAGCCTCGTAAGCCTGGGGATTCACCGGGCGCGCGGTTGCGAGGTGCTGCTGCTCTTCGGGCGTCAACTTGATGCGAACCTGCTGGGCCACTCGACGCGCCACCTCGCTATAGAGGGTGAGTATGTCTCCCATGTCAAGCACAAAGGCTTTCTGCCACAGGACGCGCTCCGTCGATCCATTGACCAGGCGGGTGTTGATCTGAACCCGGTTGCCGGAGCGCTCCATGGAGGATTCAATCACCGAGTCAACCTTCAGCTCACTGGCAATTTCGCGAATCGGCTTTTTCGATCCTTTGTAAACCATCACGGACGTCAGTCCGATCACCTTCAGTTCGCCGATCCTGGAGAGTTCTGCGATCAATTCATCCGTCATGCCTTCGACAAAATACTTCTGCCGGGGGTCGCCGGAAAGATTCTTAACAGGCAGGACGGCAATCGATTGGATATGAGGCGAGGACCTGCCCGTCACCAGGTCGCGCAGGCCAACAACGTTGAGGCCCACAAGAAGGGCCACAGCGGCCGCCAGTCCCGCCCCCATCAGCCATAAGGAATGTCCGCCTGCTGAGCCGGCGCTTGCAGCGGCTTCCCGCATCTCCGTGCCCGGAGCCACTGCTTCCACAGGCGCGATGAAGCGATAACCGCGGCGGGGCAGGGTCTCAATGTAGCGCGGGGACGCGGAATGATCGCCCAGCGCGGCCCGGACCTTTTTTACCGCGAAGCTCAGGCCCTGCTCATAGTCCACCACCGTGTCGCCGCCCCAGATTTCCCGCTGAATTTCTTCCCGGGTCACCAGTTCGCCGGGCTTGCCGGCCAGCATGACCAGCAGTCTGCAGGGCTGGGGCGCCAGCCGAATCCGTTTGCCCGACTTGCGCAGTTCACCGGTGCGAACGTCCAGTTCAAAGACGCCGAATCGGAGCAGCGGTGCTGGGAGCACTTTGTCCGCCATTTCTGCACTTTGAGAGGTAGAGCCCTTGTGGCTGATTATAGAGCGCAGGCCGCCTGCTTGCAACATCAGTTCAACTCCGGCTTCAGGGGCTCCAGCCGGCCCCCAACCCGTTGTTGCCGCCGGAGTTGCGCGCTCCCCTCAAACTCCGCCAAAACTCCAGCCGCGTCCATTGACCGCCGGCGGGCACGGGCCCACAGTGGGCCCACGGCGGAACAAACCTGCCGGCCGGGGCTGGATGCCAGAATCGAGCTGACGGGCCTTTCCCAGGTGGAGTGACGCGCCTCCCTACCTGGCAGCTGCCGCCGCAAACAGAAGAACCACACAGGGGGATCCCATGCATTCGAATCATAGACTGACTTCACGAATTCACCGCGTCTTTGCGTTGGTCGCGTCTGCGGTATTCGCAACTTTTCCGGCGGCGACAAACCTTGCCGCCGCACAGGAAGTTGCCGAGCCACCCTATTACTCCGGACAGGTATCCGCTCCTCAGGGGGATGTGGAGCCGGCCATCGACTACAAGACAGGCAACATTGTGTTTCTGATGTCACCGGAAAACGCGCCTCTTCCCACCCATGCTAACTCAGGGGCCCAGGCTCCCCTGTACATGGTTTTCTATCCCACCACCTCCAACATCCCGGCCAGCCACCTTGTCTGCCAGCCGGACAATTGCGCCCATTTCAATGTGCTGCCCTTCCCGGACCCCAACTACGGCGCGCTGGGGGGAGGAGAGACGGCCTGTGCGGACTTCAACGGGGGAAATCCGTGCTCGCTGGTGAAGGGCCATGACCACCTGATCGGGGTTCCACAGACAGGCGGGGACTCGACGACAATCTGGGACCTGCACCTGATCGTATTTACGGAAAAAGCCTTTACCGATGGCGTCATCAACACACGAATCACTCTCTTGAGCCAGATTCAGGCACTGCTGGCCGGGGGTTACATTGCCGATTTGCCCACGGGAGTTTCCTTTTCCAGCAGTATCGTGCCCCTCACCACCTATGAAAAAGGAACGCCCGTCAGCATTCCGTTTCCGTAGGCCCGGGAACTTAACTGCCCGTACCAGCCGGGTGGGGCCTCGATCGACGAGGACGGTCTCCCCAGGCGGGGGCCCTGACTGCAACGCTGTTCGCTCTGCGTCACCTGCGGGGAGGGGACAAAGTGAAACAAACTGTTTCTCAAGTGTTCAAGCGATGGGTACGGATTGCCGCTGTTGTCGTATTGGTCTGGACTTCGCTCGGCCGGCCGGGAAACCTGCCGGCGAAGTCACGCAGGGTGAAGAACCGACCGGTCATCAGGGTGAGGATTTACAATTACGCGCAGGTTCGAAAGATGGACCTTCGCGACGCGGAACGCCACGCCGCATACTTTTTCGCCAGGGCTGGTGTTCGTATCGCGTGGACGGTCCAGCCGCGGAAACAGCGCGCGGGCCGGCCCCAACCTGAAGATTCGGTCGCCGATTTTTTCGTTCGAATCGTTCCTGCCTTCATGGCTGCGGGGTACCGTCGCGACCCGGAGGCGCTGGGGCAATCGCTGGTTCCCTCGGGGGTCCAGGGACCCACAGCAGGCGGATTCGCAAACATCTTCTGGGGCCGCGTAAAGGACCGCTCGTCGAAATCTGGTTCGAGGTGTTCGGAAGTTCTGGGTGATGCCTTGGCGCACGAACTGGGCCACCTTCTGCTGGGTTCCGGGCATTCATCCAGGGGAATCATGAGAGCCCATTGGGCGCTCCGAGACCTGATGCCCGACAGACGCGCACAATTACGATTCCTGCCGGCGCAGGTTACGTTGCTCCAGCGCGCGGCACGCCAATTGCAACATGACCGCTTGCCGGCAGTGTTTGCGCAGCGTTGATTCCGGCCGGTTGAGCAATCGCACCCCAGCGCGGACCGGGCGTTCGCCGGCATTTCCCGCGCCGCGTGGTAGATCCGCTCGATCTGTTGCCAGCGATCATCCATCGGATTTGTTCCCACCTGGCTCAGGATGAAGTTCGTGATCACCGCCGCATCGCTGGATTTGCCGTTGCCGGCCAGCTCCAGTCAGTCGTTCTCCGGCGGCGATGCCCGAATGCAGGGGCGGCGTTACGGCTCGTGAAAATCCATGCTGACAATTTCCTGGGTACCGGTATTCTTGAGAATCAATGGCTCTTCGTCAGGCGTCAGACCCAGCCAATGATTAAATATGCCTGTGGTCTGGGTTCCACGCAGGCTTACAACCTGCTCAACTTTTCCGCCTGGGACTGTGATCCTCGTCACCGAATCCAAAGATTCGTTGTAGACAAACACCGAGCGGCTGTCACGGGCCCAGTTGGCAAATCCCGCGACTGCTTTGAACAGCGTGGTCCACTTCCGGGTTTTGAAATCAAAAAGCATCAGGCTGCTTTCATCGGAGGTCAAGGCCACAAGATAACGCCCATCCGGCGACCAGCGAGGGGAGAAAAGTCCCTTCGAACCTGGTATCGACGAGATCTGGCGGGTATTAACATTCACCGTATACAGCGCGGTTGGAGCGCCAAGCGGACCCCCATAAAGCAACGACTTGCCGTCCGGCGACCACACAACATCGACTTGCGGGCCCGGTTGGTTGGGCGTCAATTCCTGGGGCGAGCCTCCGGCGGATGGAACCATGTAGATTCGATATTGACTGCCGGCCCGGTTGCGCTGAAATGTATAAAAGGCGATCTCTTTGCCGTCGGGTGACCAGCGAGGCAAGGCTGCGTAAAGAGGAGGAGAACTGAGCTGCAGCTTGTCGCTGCCGTCCCGTTTGCTCCGCCAGAGGATACCTTCGGGGTAGGTAACATAAGCCACCCACTTTCCGTCCTTCGAGAAGGAAACAAACTCTGCCGAAATCCCGCCCAGAAAAGGCTCGAAGGCTTTCGACCTGGCGTTGTAGCGTTCGAGTTCACCGCGCCTGAAGTAAGCCACCGCGAAGATCTTTTTGCCATCCTTGCCGGGAACAGCGTTGCCGTAGCGAACCGCTCCGGCCGTGAGCTGCACCGGCTTGCGGCGCACCTTGTGCAGAAAGCTGCCTGCCTCACGAGTCGCCCAAATCTGGCCCTGCGACTGGAAGATGAAATATTTGCCATCAGGCATCCAGGAGCCGCAGCACTCGCCCGTCCGCTCATGCCAGCCGGGAAACATTCGGTGCAGGTTCCTGCCATCTGCTGAAAGCGACCACAGATAGGGAACGCGCGTCTTGGGATCTTCGAGAGTGAGGGCTATTCCCTTGCCGCTGGGCGACCATTTGAGCGAGCTCTCCGCGGCCATGCCCGGGTGGCTCACAAAAGGTAATAACCCCGGCAGGTCGGCCAGCTTGCGGGATGCGGTGCCGTCAGCATTGGCAAGGTAGAGAGAGGTGTCATTGACGTAAGCCAGCTTATGGCCGTCCGGGGACCAGACGCCGCCGCTACCCTCGATATCCGCCAGCCGAACGGGCGAGCCACCCAAAGTCGGCCAGGCCCACAGCGGACCGGCGGCAGTGCTCCAGCCCTTGCCTTGCTGGAAAAGCAGTTTGGACCCGTCTGGTGAAACGCTCTTGACCAACCAAAACATGCCCTGTGCCGGGGCAGCTCGAGGGATTGGCGCAACGTTCCCTCCATTAACCGACATCTGCGCAGGTCCAACACCGCTTTCACGCAGGTAGAGCCGCGAACCGTCGGTTCCCACGAGAGCCTTGGGGACACTGTCATTGGTGAGCTGTTCATAGCTCGACACGCTGGGCGGCGGCAATGGCGGAATCAGCCAATAAACCAGAATCGCCGCGAGCGCTACCACCCCGGCCAGCCCGCCGATGAGACCTCTCTTGTGGCGTTTAAGCAGCCAAGCAAATACCTGCGAATCGGAACTGTCGTTCTGAGTGTTGGTGCCTGTGCTCTGTAGCGGCGGCTTGACGCCGCCATCTGGCGAGGTAAACTCGCCGCTACGTGCCGATGCTGAGGGCGCAGTGGAGACGGATGCTGAATGCCCGGAACTGGTGTCGCGTTTCAGGCGCTTCAATTCAGCGCGCGCGTCTGCAGCGCTCTGATAGCGCAAGTCGCGATCCTTTTCTAGCAGGCGATTAATAATGCGGTCCAACTCCGCTGGTGTTTCCGGATTAACTCGAGACGCGGGCACGGGCTCACGATTGAAGATGGCGTCAAAAATAACAGCCGTAGTTTCACCGCTGAAGGCCTGGCGCCCGGTAGACATTTCATAAAGCACAGCACCAAAACTGAAGAGATCGGTGCGGGCGTCGAGTGGCTCGCCGCGCGCCTGCTCCGGGCTCATGTAGGCGACGGTGCCCATGGTCATGCCGCTGGCAGTGAGGTTAGCCGCCGGTGACGGGACCGGAGCCTGGTCGGATGCCGTCAGTTTCGCCAATCCGAAATCCAGAATCTTCGCCCCGCCGCGTTCGGTGACGAAAATGTTCGCCGGCTTGATGTCGCGATGGATGATGCCTTTCTGGTGGGCGGCGTCGAGCGCGTCGGCAATCTGGATGGCCCAATCCAGCAACAGACGCATCTCGATGGGCTTGCCTTCAATTCGATGCTTCAGCGTCTGACCTTCCAGCAGCTCCATGACGATGAAGGGCCGGTCCTCGTGTTCTTCAACTTCGTAAACCGTGCAGATGTTGGGATGGTTCAATGCCGAAGCCGCGCGAGCTTCGCGCTGGAAGCGTTCGAGCGCTTTCGGGTCCGTTGCAAGCTTTTCCGGCAGGAACTTCAGGGCCACCCGGCGCCCAAGCTTCGTGTCTTCGGCCTCGTAGACCACACCCATTCCACCGCCGCCCAGCTTCTTCAGGATTCGGTAGTGGGAAACCGTGTTTCCGGAAAGTTGCAGGGTGACGTCCCTGCGCGCAGATCGTTCCTTCGCCATGGCCCCGGCTGCTACCTCGATGGCCGGCGATTCCAGAAAGCTTCCGGCCTGGTCAGCTTGT
>Ga0102953_1000405_pt1 | contig 29959 bp, 24 predicted proteins | sample SalPon2A_C_D2_MG_FD_78509 | JGI IMG/M metagenome (GOLD analysis project Ga0102953, IMG submission 78509) | Soil microbial communities from South San Francisco under conditions of wetland restoration - Salt Pond MetaG R2A_C_D2_MG | ecosystem: Environmental > Terrestrial > Soil > Wetlands | place... | reverse complement strand
CGTCTTCCCCGCTCCGCTGTGCGAGAGTACGGCCACGTTGCGGATGTTGGGCATCGGTATCGGCTTCCTTTCGTGCGTATGACGCGCGGTGACACGGGCACGAGGTCCATGAAGCCAGGCGCGACTGCCTAGGTTCGGCGAGTATAGCACCGCCGGAGGCCCTTCCGGAGGCCCGCGCCGAGGCAGAGACAAGGCGTCTGGCACGACATTCCCAGCGTCCGCGACAACCTCCCGGGCGGCCGCCCGCGGGGGCCCGCTGCTACACTCGGGCATGCCCGAGGAGCGGGAGCTCAAGTTCTCCGTGCTCGACCCGCGCGTCCCCGCCACCGAGGAGCTCGCGGCGGCGCTCGCGCCCCTGCAGGTGCGCTCGGCGCCCGAGGAAGCGATCCTCGACCGCTACTACGACGACGACGCCGGCAGCCTGCGAGCCGCGGGCCTGGCGCTGCGGCGCCGCCGCATCGGCGACCGCGCCTGGGCCGGCCTCAAGCAGCAGGGGGAACGCGACGGGGCGCTGCACCGGCGCGAGGAGCTGGAAGTGCCGCTGGCCTCCACGGCGGACGAGGCGCCCTGGCCGGACGCCGTCCTGGAACGCCTCGAGGGCGTCGTGGACGCGGCCGCGTTGCGGCTCCGGGTCGCGTTGGAGACCACCCGCGTCCCCTTCTTGATCCGGAACGACGGCACGGACCTCGCGGTGCTGGCCTTCGACGCCGTGACGGCGCGCGCTCCCGGCCTGGAGCGAAGCGCGCTGTTCGACGAGGTCGAGGTCGAGGCGCTCGCCCAGAGCGCCACCCGTGACGAGCTGGAGCGCATCGGCGAGGCGGTCGACGCCCTGGTGAAGCTCACCGCCAACCCGGTGAACAAGCTCGAGCGCGCGGAGGCGCTGCTGCTGCTGGCCGGCTGGTGAGCCGCCCGATCGCCGGGAGGCCGCGCGGCGTGCCGCCGCGGGCGGAATACCGCTCGGCGGTCCGGGCCCTGAGTCGCGGGCGCGTGGCCGGCGCCGGCGCGGGCGGCACCCGTGCTGCTACCATCAGGTGCAACCACAGCTCGACCTCGGGAAGGGGTGCGCATGCTGAACCTCGGCCGCTTCGTTCGTGAACACGCCCTCCACTACCCGGAGCGGGTGGCCGTCCGGATGGGCGATCAGGCGCTCGACTACGGCACGCTGGATCACCTCAGCGACAAGGTCGCCGGCTTCCTGCGCGCGCGCGGCGTCGAGCCGGGCGAGAAGGTCGCCCTCTCCTGCCCCAACCTCCCCTTCTTCCCCATCGTCTACTTCGGCATCCTCAAGGCGGGCGCGGTGGTGGTGCCGCTGAACGTGCTGCTCAAGGCGCGGGAGATCGCCTACCACCTGAAGGACTCCGACGCGGCCGCCTACTTCGTGTTCGAGGGCACCGCCGAGCTGCCGATGGCCACCGAGGGCGCGAAGGCCTTCGAGGACACGCCCGGCTGCCGCGAGCTGGTGGTCATGACCGCCGACCCGAAGGCGCCGGGGCCGGTGGCCGGGGCCACCACGCTGGGGAGCGTCCTCGCCGGGCAGGAGCCGCTGCGCGACATCCACCCCAGCGTCGCGGACGACACCGCCGTGATCCTCTACACCTCCGGCACCACCGGCCAACCCAAGGGCGCCGAGCTGAGCCAGCTCAACATGGTCATGAACGCCATCCAGAGCAACGGGCTGGTGCGCTCGTCGGGCATCCCGCCGGAGCAGCACGCCTTCCTGATGGCGTTGCCGCTGTTCCACTCCTTCGGGCAGACGGTCGGCATGAACAGCATGTTCTACGGGGGCGGCACCATCAGCATGCTGGCGCGCTTCGATCCCGCCCAGGCGCTCAGGCTGATGCTCGAGCACCGCATCACCGTCTTCGCCGGCGTCCCCACCATGTACTGGGCGCTCCTGGGCGCCGCCTCGAGCCTCGACGACGGGCAGAAGGCGCAGCTCCGCAGCCAGCTCACCTTCGCCCTGAGCGGCGGCGCGGCGCTGCCCGTGGAGATCCTGCGGCGCTTCGAGCAGGTCTACGGCATCGGCATCATGGAGGGCTACGGCCTCTCCGAGACCAGCCCGGTGGCGAGCTTCAACCACGCCGATCGCGAGCGCCGCCCCGGCACCATCGGACATCCCATCTGGGGCTGCGAGATGCGGGTGGTCGACGAGAACGACAAGGACGTGCCCGTCGGCGAGGCCGGCGAGATCGTCATCCGCGGGGCCAACGTCATGAAGGGCTACTACAAGCGCGCCGACGCCACGGCCGAGGCCATGCGCGGCGGTTGGTTCCACTCCGGCGACATCGGCGCGGTCGACGCGGACGGCTACTTCAGCGTGGTCGACCGCCTCAAGGACATGATCCTGCGCGGCGGCTTCAACGTCTACCCGCGTGAGGTCGAGGAGGTCCTGATGACCCACCCCGACATCTCGCTGGCCGCCGTCGTGGGCGTCCCGCACGAGCAGCACGGGGAGGAGATCAAGGCCTTCGTGGTGCTCGAGGAGGGCGCCAGCCTCACGGCCGACGACCTCGTCGCCTGGGGCAAGGAGCAGATGGCGGCGTACAAGTACCCGCGCCTGGTCGAGTTCCGCAGCGAGCTGCCCATGAACGCCACCGGCAAGATCCTGAGGCGGCAGCTGAGGGACGAGGTGAAGGCCTGACGTAGCCCTGCGGAGGGGATCGCGTCAGCGGGTCAGGTAGCCGCCGTCCACCGGCACGTAGGCCCCGGTCACGAACGATGCCTCGTCGCTCGACAGGAAGGCGACCAGGTTGGCCACCTCCTCGGGCCGACCCAGCCGGCCGATCGGATGCAGCGCCACCAGCGCCTCGAACGCACCGGGCTGCTCCTTCAGGCCCGAGAGCATGGGCGTGTCGATGAACCCCGGTCCCACCGCGTTGACGCGAACGCCCTGCGCGCCGTACTCCATCGCGGCGTTCTGGGTGAGCCCCACCAGGCCGTGCTTGGCCGCCACGTAGCCGGAGGCGTTGGCGAAGCCGACCTGCCCGAGGATCGACGCCATGTTCACGACGGCGCCGCCGCCGGCGCGCAACATCGCCGGGATCTGCGCCCGCATGCCGAAGAACGCGCCCGACAGGTTGATGGCGATGATGCGCTGCCAGCCCTCGATCGGGTACTCGGCCACCGGCGCCTGGGGGCCGCCGATGCCGGCGTTGTTGCAGGCGACGTGGAGGCCGCCGTAGGCATCCTCGGCGCGGGCCACCAGGCGGGCGTTGGCCTCGGGGTCGGAGACGTCGGCGGGCTCGAAGAGGGACTCCCCGCCACGGTCCTTGATGCGCTCGACCGTCTCCGCGCCGCCGCGCTCGTCGACGTCGGATACCACCACGCGCGCGCCTTCGCGCGCGTACGCTTCGGCGACCGCGCGTCCGATCCCGGAAGCCGCTCCCGTCACCAGGGCGACCTTGTTCTCGAGACGTCCCATGTTCCGTCCTCTCAGGCGGGCGCCCGGAGCGCGTTCGCTCCACGTGCGTCCGCGACACCCCACATCTACCGCGCCGGCGGCCCCGCGCGCAAAAGGCGGCCGTCCCATCGCGCCGCCCCTTCCCCCTGCCCCGCCGCGGCCGCGGGCGGCCCTACCAGAGCCGCAGGCCGGGCAGGCCCACCTGGTGGGTGAACATGCCGACGAGCGTCGGGAGGTACGCCACGCACACCAGCGCGACGGCGAGCCAGAACCACATGCCGAGCCGGTCCAGCACGCGGGTGGCGCGGTCGGGCTCGTTCCCGCGGTACTCCGGGAAGGGGATGGCCACGCTGTCCTCCTCGATGCGCCGCGACGAGAAGAGCGTGCCGAAGAGCACCGTGAAGTAGAAGATCACCGCCAGGAACAGGATGATCCCGCTGATCATGGTGATGACCTGCGGCACATGGGCGCTTGCGTAGGTGTTCTGCAGGCCGGGCAGCATGTTGGAGATCCACGCGCGCCGCGGGACGCCGAGCAACCCCTGCCAGTGCATGCCGACGGCGAACAGCATCATCCCGACGAACCAGGTCCACGCCGACCACAGCGCCAGCCGCGGCGAGAAGAGCTTCCTGCCGGTGAGGTGCGGAATCAGCCAGAACGTCATGCCGAAGAAGGTGAGCGTCACCGCCGTGCCCACCGTGATGTGGAAGTGGCCCGGGATGAAGGCGGTGTTGTGAACCTGGACGTTCAGGTTGAAGCTGGCCAGCACGATGCCGCCCGCCCCCCCGAAGATGAACGAGATCATCGCCAGCACCTGCGCCGCGAAGCTGGCGTCGCCCCAGGGGAGCTTCCCGACCCAGCCGAGCAGGCCGCGGCCGCCGCGGTTGCGCGCCCCGACCTCCATCGACGAGGTGACCGTGAAGGCGGTCAGCAGGCTGGGGATGACCACGAAGAAGGTGAGGATGTTCTGCACCAGCTTCCAGCCGCCGGGGATGCCGGGATCGGTGAACTGGTGGTGGAAGCCCACGGGCGTGCTGAACAGCATGAACATCACGAAGGCCATGCGCGCCAGCGTGTCCGAGGTGAGCTCGCCTCCCGACTGCTTCGGGATGAAGGCGTACCACGAGATGTACGCCGGCAGCAGCCAGAAGTAGACGATGGGGTGCCCGGTGAACCAGAACAGCGTGCGCGCCAGCTGCGGGTCGACCCCTTGGATCCAGCCCGCAGACCAGGGGATGAGGAAGACCACCACCTCGACGACGATGCCCATCGACGCCAGCACCCACATGAGCATGGTGGCGGCGGACATGAAGGTGACGATCGGAGTCGCCTTGCCCGGGTTCTCGCGCCGCCACCGGGCGCGCAGCCGCACCACCTCGAACGCGACCATGAGACTGGCCACCACCACCAGCGCCAGGCCGGTGTAGAAGCCCCAGCTCCCCTGCAGCGGCGGGTAGAAGGTGTACATCACGGTCGAGCTGTTGGTCCAGATGGCGATGCCGGAGAGGACCAGGCCGAAGACCATCACGCCGTAGCTCAGCCACAGCCACGGCACCGAGGGCCGCATCTCCAGCTCGCGCGCCGGGAAGTAGATCAGCACGCCGCAGTTGAAGAAGGTGGTGAACACCAGCGCGTTCAGCACTCCGTGGAGGGTGAGCCCCTGGTAGTAGGACTTGAGGAACGGCAGGTAGCGGTAGAGGTTCACGTCGCCGTAGTTGAGGGCCTGGAAGGGGCCGAGCAGCGCCCCGACCAGCAGAGCCAGCAACCCGGTGACCAGGAACGCCGCGGTGACGCGCTTCTCCGGCCGCCAGGCGACCGCCGCCCGTGCCGCCTTGCCGATGCTTCCTACCGCCATGTCCGGCCCCCGTTCCCGTCGACCGTCTCGGTCGGAAGCACCGCGCGCGCGCTCACGGCAGCCCCAGCTTCGCGCGCTCGTCGTGGACGGCCGCCGCGCTCAGGCCCCGGCCGCGGGCCGAGGCGAAGTCGCCCGCGCTGTAGGGCCGGAAGTCCGCGGGCAGCGAGGCGCCGTTGCCCCAGTCGTTCATCATCGCGTTCGCCACCGCCGCCAGCTCCGCGTCGGAGAGCTGGCTCCAGGCGGGCATGACGTTGTCGTAATCGTGGCCGTCGACCGTGATCTTGCCCTGCAGGCCGTAGAGCAACACGTCGATGGGATAGCCGCGGTCGGCCCGGTACAGGCCCGGGGCGTGCCCCGCCAGCGGCGGGAAGGCGCCCGGGTGCCCCTTGCCCTCCTGCCCGTGACAGGAGGCGCAGTTGGAGGCGTACACCTTCCCGCCGCTGACGGCGGGCGCCGCCGCTTGCGCGCTGCCGGACGGGGCGCCGCCGGCCTGCGCACCGCCGGCGACCGGCGTGAGCGCCGCCGCCTGACCGGCGGCGGTCCCGGCGTCCACCTTCTGCCTGTACTCGGCAGCCGGCAGCACGTTGATGGTGCCGATCATGTCCTGGTGGTTGATGCCGCAGTACTCGTTGCACACCAGGTGGTAGGTGCCGGGCTTCCTGAAGACGTAATCGGCGTAGGCCAGCTCGCCCGGGATCACCTCCAGGTTCACGTTCGTGTTCTCGATCATGAAGCCGTGCAGGACGTCCTTGCTGGTCAGGTAGAAGCGCGCGTGGGCGCCGACCGGGAGGTCGATGGCGGCCGGGTTGAAGCTGAAGGCCTGGGCGACGATGCCGATCTGGAAGTCGCCGCCGGTCAGCTCGGTCGCGCCGGGGTTCGAGAACAGCGGCACCTGCGCGATCTCGGCCGGCGTGAGGCGCCCCCCACCGTGCACGATGTGTCCGCCCTCGGTGGCGAGCACGAGGACGATCAGCGCCAGGAAGAGCAGCAGCATCGCGGCGCCGAAGGTGACCCAGCGCCGCTCCCAACGTTGGATGGCCGCGTGTTGACGTTCGTCCACAGCCTCAGCCCCTCACCTGCGTGATGGCGAAGACCAGGAACCACAGCCCCAGGATGACCGCCGCAAGGAAGACGGTGACCGCCAGGGCGCCCCACGGCCGGTAGTGCGTGTCTTCCGTACCGCCGGCCCGCTCGGCCGGCGCGCCTTCGTCGTCTCTCACAACCCACCTCCGGGAAGGAACCTTCGGGAGGACTCACGTGCGTATCCGCGCCAGCATAGCGAATCACCCGGAAGGGTCGGCGCGGGACATATGTCCCGGCGACCCGGGACCGGAGCCGCCGCCCGCGCACCGGGCCCGCGCACCACGCCCGCGCACCACGCCCGCGCACCACGCCCGAAGACGCCGCCTGCCAGCGCGCCGCCTGCTAGCGTGGAGCATGCCCGAGCGCACCATCGTCCTCGCCGGAGCCTCCGGCGTCATCGGCCGCCACCTGGTCGCCGCGCTCAGCGGAGCCTACGCGCTCACGGTGCTCACGCGCCGAGTCGAGGGCGCCTACCCTCCGGGCGTGACGCCGCTCGCCTGGCGCTCGGACGCCGCCCGCGCCGGCGACGAGGAGGCGCTCTCGCGCCTCACCTCGGCGCTGGAGGGCGCCGAGGCGCTCGTCAACCTGGCCGGCTCCCCGCTCGACGACGGGCGCCTGGGGCGGGCGCACGTGGACCGGATGATCGAGAGCCGTGTCGACAGCACCACCACCCTGGTCACCGCCATGCAACGCTGCAGGGTGCCGCCCCGCACGCTGGTCCAACCGTCGCCGTCGGGCTACTACGGGCAGCGCGGCGACGAGGTGCTCGATGAGGACGCCGGGCCGGGCTCCGACTTCGTGCTGGCGCCGGTCGCCCGCGCCTGGGAAGCGGCCGCCAAACCCGCGGCCGCGCGCTCGCGGCTGTGCGTGGTGCGCATGGGTGTGGTGCTGGCGCGGGATGCGCCCGCCTGGCGGAAGCTGATGCTGCCCGTGCGCCTGGGCTTCACGGGGCGCTTCGGCTCCGGCCGGCAGTGGTTCGCCTGGGTCCACGTCGACGATCTCGTCGGCGCCGTGCGCTTCCTCATCGAGCACGACGACTGCGACGGCGCGTTCAACGTGGTCGCGCCGGAGGCGGTCCGCCAGGCCGACTTCAGCCGCACGGCTGCGCGTCGCCTCAGGCGCCCGTTCTGGTTCCCCGCTCCCGCCTGGGCCCTGCGCCTCCTGCTCGGCCGCCTCGCCGACGGGACGCTCCTGCAGAGCGCGAGGATGACGCCCGCGCGCCTGCAGGAGTGCGGCTTCGCGTTCGAACGCGGCACGCTGGACGCGGCGCTCGACGAGCTGTTGCCCGGGAAGAGGCGCGCCGCGGGCTGACCGGTGGCCGAGGTCGTGCCGTCCCGCGGCGCCGGCCGAGGGCCCGCCGGCGCCCTCGTTTCCGCGTCCGGCCGGGCGGGCGCGCGGCAGGCCGTGTGGGCCTGCGGCCGTCCGCAGCCATCCGCGCCCGGCCGCGTCAGTCCGCGGCGGCCGTCGCCGGCCGGTCCACCAGGCGCTTCACCTCGGCGCCCGTCATCTCCTCATGCTCCATCAGCCGCGCGGCGATCGCGTCGAGGGCGTCGCGCCGGCGCTCGATGATGTCGCGGGCGCGGGCCATGGCCTCCTCGAGCAGGTCGCGCACGGCGCGATCGATCTCCCGGCCGGTCTCGTCGCTGAAGCTCTTGGACTCGCGCAGCTCCTCGCCGAGGAAGACCTGCCCCTCGTGCTGCTTGAAGGAGACGGGCCCCAGGGCATCCGCCATCCCCAGCTCCTTGACCATGCTGCGGGCGAGCCGGCTGGCCTGCTGCAAGTCGGCGGCGGCGCCGGAGGTGGAGGTGCCGAGCACCAGCCGCTCCGCGGCGCGGCCGCCCATCATCACCGCCAGGCGGTCGAGCAGGAACTCCTTGGCCACCACGTAGCGGTCGCGATCGGGGAGCTGCTGCGTGATGCCCATGGCCCGGCCGCGCGGCACGATGGTCACCTTCTCGACCGGGTCGGCGTGCTCCAGCAACGAGGCCACCACGGCGTGCCCGCCCTCGTGGTAGGCGATCATGCGCTTGTCCTCGTCGGTGAGCGTGAGCCCCTCGCGTTGACGGCCCAGGAAGATCTGGTCGCGGGCGGCCCCCACGTCCTCGCGGGCGATCTCGTCCTTGTTCTGGCTGGCGGCGTGGAGGGCGGACTCGTTGAGGAGGTTCTCCAGGTCCGCGCCCGACATGCCCGGCGTTCCGCGCGCCAGCTCCTCCAGATCGACGTCGTCGGCCAGGGGCTTGCCACGGGCGTGGATCTCCAGGATCTCGAGGCGGGCGTTCTTGGTGGGAAGATCGACGGTGACCTGTTTGTCGAAGCGGCCGGGCCGCATGAGCGCCGGATCGAGCACGTCCGGGCGGTTGGTGGCGGCCATCACCACCACGCTGTGCGCCGGCTCGAAGCCGTCCATCTCGTTGAGGAGCTGGTTCAGCGTCTGCTCGCGCTCGTCGTGCCCGCCGCCGAGCCCCGCTCCCCGCTTGCGGCCGATGGAGTCGAGCTCGTCGATGAAGAGGATGGCCGGTTCGTGCTTCTTGGCCTCCTGGAACATGTCCCGCACGCGGCTCGCGCCCACGCCAACGAACATCTCCATGAAGTCCGAGCCGCTGGTGGAGAAGAACGGCACGCCGGCCTCTCCCGCCACGGCGCGCGCCAGCAGCGTCTTGCCCGTGCCGGGCGGCCCCACCAGCAGCACGCCCGAGGGCGTGCGGCCCCCGAGCCGCAGGAACTTCTGCGGCGACGTCAGGTACGACACCGTCTCCTGCAACTCGCTCTTGGCGCCCTCGGTGCCGGCCACGTCGTCGAAGGTGACGCTCACCCGCTCACGGTCGAAGAGCTTGGCCTTGCTCTTGCCCACCGAGAAGAGGCTCTGGCCGCCGCCTGCGCCGCCGCCCATGCGCCGGGCCAACCACATGCCGCCGAAGATCAGGAGCAGGATCGGCAAGCCCGCGAGCAGCAGCGGCAACAGGAAGCCGTTGTTGCCGGCTGGTTCCGTCTGGACGGTGACGCCGTGCTTCTGGAGGAGCTCGAGCAGGCCGGGGTCGCCGGAGACCGGCACGTAGGTCCGGAAGCGCTGCACCTTCGGCGCCTGCCGCCGGGCCGAGGAAGACGGCGTGCTGCCGTTCTGGCTGCCACTCTGCCCGTTCGAGGCGGCGCCGCTCTGCCCGCTGTCGTGGCCGCCGTTCTGGCTGCCGGATGCGTTGCCGGATGCGTTGCCGGATGCGGTGCCGGATGCGGTGCCGGATGCCGAGCCGCCGCCGGCGGTAGCGTTGCCCGGCACCAGCGAGCTCGGCGGCCCCGCGGCGCCCTGCGGCACGGATACCGCCTTCTGGAACGAGCCCCGGATCTCCTGCCCCTTCCAGGTGATGGCGGTGACGTTGCCTTGCGAGACCTGCTGCTTGAACGTCGAGTAGGGAACGGTAGGCGCCCGGCCGCCGAAGGGACGGAAGAACAGGAAGAACAGGAGCGCCAGGATGGTGAGCCAGAACAGCCATCGCCCGCCCATCATGGGGGGTCTGGACGGCTTGTCGGACGGCCCGCGTGAGGGACCTCGCTGTCGGTTGGGAGCGTCCATGCAACCTCCTTGACGGGTCTGGGGGGCGTGGGAGGCGCGCCGCTCTCGGTCGAGCATAGGGGCTCCATCCGAGCGGTCGTGTTGGGCAGCCGCCACGCCCGCGGCGGCAGCGCGCCGCGCGGGCCTTCCGGTGCGAAGCGCCCGCGCGGGCGCCGCGCACCGCCGGCGCCCCGCCTCCTCGTCCTCGCGCGAGGCCCCGTCTCGGAGGGGACATGCGCCTCTGTCACGGGCCTCGCGGCGGGCGCACGCTTGAGGCGAAGCCCGGTGGCGCCCGCGCGAGCGCTGTGCGTGCCCTCACCGGGCATAGGAGCAGGGACATGGCCAGCGTAATGATCGTGCACGCCTCCCAGGAAGGGCAGACGCTTCGCATCGCCGGACGTCTGGCGGAGGCGCTCAGGCGGAACGGGCACGACGCGCGCCTCGCGCCCTCCGACCCCTTCCCGGGCGTCGGCGGTTACGACGGTGTGATCATCGCCGCCTCGGTCCACCTCGGCCGGCACCCGCGGAGCCTGGCCCGCGCCGTGCGGGCGCACCGCACCGTGTTGGGGCACCTGCCGAGCGCCTTCCTGTCGGTGTGCCTGTCCGCCGCCGGCACCGACCCCCTCCACCAGGCCGAGGCCGACGGCTACCTGCGCGAGTTCCTGCGGCGCACGGGGTGGCAGCCCGACCTCGCCGCCACCGTCGCGGGGGCCGTTCGTTACAGCCGCTACGGCTTCCTGAAGGCCCGCTTCGTCCGCGCCATGACCCGGAGCGAGCATCTCGGGGACGGCGTCGCCGATCGCGAGTTCACCGACTGGAACGACGTGAGGCGCTTCGCCGAGGCGTTCAGCGCCCTGCTCGACGGCGTGCCCGGTGCACGCTACGCCCGGCGGGCGCGGGTCGCCCTCTGAGCGGCCGCACCGCCGCGCCGCTGCTAGCCTGGACGTAGCCGGCAGGAGGTGAGGCAAGGTGGAACAGCTCAGCCGCGAGGACTTCGAGCGCATGACGCTCGAGGAGATCCACCGCCGCTCCGGCCTCGAGCCGCCCGAACGTCCCACCGCGGAGGAGGCCCGCGCGTACCGCGAGAAGGCGTACCGGAGCTACCAGCTCGACATCGCACGGCGCGACGAGTGGGGCACGGCCGCCCAGGCCACGGAGCCGCCCAGCGGCGGCGACCCGGAGCTGTGAGCCGCGCGCCCCGGCGATAGCGGCGCCGCCGCGGACGGCCGAGGGGCCGCTGGTATACTCCGCGCATGACCCCGGAACAGGCGGCGGCCCCCACCGTGGAACGCGACGACGCGCTCTTCGCGCTGATCTCGCGCGAGTTCGAGAGGCAGCGCGACGGGCTCGAGCTGATCGCGTCGGAGAACTTCACCTCGCCCCAGGTGATGGAGGCGGTCGGCTCGGTGCTGACCAACAAGTACGCCGAGGGCTACCCGGGGAAGCGCTACTACGGCGGCTGCGAGGTGATCGACGAGGTCGAGACGCTGGCGCTCGAGAGGCTCAGAGCGCTGTTCGGCTGCCGCTGGGCGAACGTGCAGCCGCACTCCGGCTCGTCGGCCAACCTGGCGGTCTACTTCGCGCTGCTCGAGCCCGGAGACACCGTCCTGGGCATGGACCTGGCGCACGGCGGTCACCTCACGCACGGCTCCCCCGTCAACTTCTCCGGCCGCAACTACCGCGTCGTGGGGTATCCGGTCGACGAGACCAGCGAGCGCATCGACTACGACCGGCTCCGTGCGCTCGCGCTGGAGCATCGGCCGAAGCTGATCATCGCCGGCGCCAGCTCCTACAGCCGCGTGATCGACTTCGCGCGCTTCCGGGCCGTCGCGGACGAGGTGGGCGCCTACCTCATGGCCGACATCGCCCATATCGCCGGCCTGGTGGCCACCGGCCACCACCCCAGCCCGCTGCCGCACGCGCACGTCGTCACCAGCACGACGCACAAGACCCTGCGCGGCCCGCGTAGCGGCATCATCTTCGGAGACGACGAGGCGATCGGCAAGAAGATCGATCGCATGATCTTCCCGGGCACCCAGGGCGGGCCGCTCGAGCACGTCATCGCCGGCAAGGCGGTGGCCTTCTTCGAGGCCTCCCTGCCCGCCTTCGAGGACTACATCCAGACCGTGGTCGACAGCGCGTCCGCGCTCGCGGGCGCCCTCGGCGCGCGCGGCCACCGGGTGGTGTCCGGCGGCACGGACAACCACATGTTCGTGGTGGACATGCGCCCGCTCTCGATGACCGGCAACGCCGCCAGCAAGCGCCTCGGCGCGGCCGGCATCACCGTCTCCAAGAGCATGATCCCCTTCGATCCGGAGAAGCCCTGGGTGACGTCCGGCGTGCGCATCGGCACGCCCGCGCTCGCCACGCGCGGCTTCACGGCCGCGGAGATGGACGCGGTCGCGGACCTGATCGACCGGGCGCTCCGCGCCGAGGACCCGGCCGCCGTGCGCGACGAGGTCCTCGGCCTGGCGCGCGCGCACCCCATGCCGTAGACGCGGGCGCTCCCTGACGGCCTCGGCCGGAGCCGAACGGCCCGGAGCGGGGCGGCCCGAGCGGCGCTCCGCTCGCGCGGCCCCGACCCCTTCGGACCGGGGCGGGCGCGCGCCTCAGCGGTTGCGGCGGCGGTGTTCGAGGAGGGCGGCCAGGCTCACCCGCATGCGCTCGATGGCGCGCGCGAGCTGTCCGAGGTCGTCCCGGCTCCGCAGCGAAACCGGCTCGTCGAGGTCGCCGCGGCTGATGCGGTCGGCGGCCTGGAGCAGGTAGCGGACCTTGCGCCGCATCCCGCCGGTGACGCCCATGGCCATGAGGATGCCGATGAGGAGCGGGATCAGGCCGACCAGCAGGACCGTCTCGAAGGCCGCGGTCAACCCGCCCCGGGCGCTCACGGGCGGCACGCCCACCACGACCGAGCCGATCGGCTGCCCGGCGCTCACCACCGGCGCGGCACGCAGCACCGGCGCCTCCGTGCCCCGTCCCAGCATGGCCCCGACCGAGCGCCAGGTGTCCTTCAGGCTCTGGGTGAACGTCGTCGCGGGCGCCTGCGACCCCCCGGAGACCGCCGTGAGGGCGCTCGCGCTCACCGCCTGGCGGGTGGCCGGCGGCATCGCGGCGGGGGTCTTGGCGGGACCGTACCAGCCGGCGAGCGGGTCCCCGTTCGCGTCGGTGACGACCAGCAGGCTGACGCCGTGGGGGACCAGCAGCGCCTGGGCGTTGTTCGAGAGGTCCGTCAGGGCACCGCTCAGGGTCTGTGCGCTGAGCGGCAGCCCTCCGGTGAGCGCTTGCAGCGCCGCCGCCTGCGACGCCGCCGCATCGGCCGCCTGCGTCGCCTGCTGGTCCCGCGCCACGGGCACCAGCGTCACCAGCATCGCCGCGCCCATCGCGAGGAGCGACAGCAGGGGGGGCAGCACGCCCACCCAGGCGATCCCGCGACGCACCCCGCCGCGGCTCGGACGCACCTCGTCGCCGCCGCGCTCGGCGCTGCGGCCGGCCGCGTCACGCCCGCGCGGCGCGGCCGCCGGCTCGGCCTTCCCGCGCCTCTGTCTCCGCCGGCGGTCGGCCTTGCGGCGGCCGGGCGCGGCCGCGGGCTGCTCCACCTCGGCCGCGGGCGCCGCCGCCGGGTCCGCGGCCGCGGCCCCGCCCGGGGCCGGACGCTCCTGCGCCGGCGTACCGACCTCGACATCGATGTCCTCGTCATCGTCCGCCGCGGCCAAGCCGGCTGCCGCCGGCTCGGGCTCCTGCGGCACGAGCGCAGCACCGTCCTCCCCGTCGCCGCCGGCCGTGGACGCCCCCCACGGTTCCCCCTCCCATCCGACCTCGGGAGCCTGCTCCTCGAACGCGTCCCGCCGCGAGAAGCTGTCCACCGGCTCGCCCTCGGTAGAGCCCAGCGGCCGGTTCCACACGTCGTCGTCGCCTCCAGGAGGGGGAGCGGGCTCGGCCGCCTCGACGCCGGCGCCCGACGACGCGCCGAAGCCGAGCTCGGCGTCGAGGGCGCCCCCCTCGCTGCCCTCTACGGGCGGAGGGGCGCCGGCCGGCATGCTCTGTGTATCGGAGCCCGCCGTGGCGGCCCCGCCGGCCGCCGGCTCCCGGCCGGGCTCCTCCCCTCCCGCCGGCGCCGCGGCCCCGGACTCCTCGGCCACGGGCCGCTTCACCACGTTCAAGCCGGCACGCTCGAAGATGCCGGCCACCACGTCCGCCTCCCGCTCGCTCACGGCCTTGGTCATCGCGCCGGGAGCCCGCCGGAGGAGCGCCATCGCTTTGGCTTCGTTGATGTTGAACGACGCGGCCACCTTGCCCGCGATCTCGTCCAGGTTGCTCGGAACCGGCTCTCCCACCTCGACGATGTACTTCATGGATCCTCCCGGGTCAGGCTCACGCGCTCAGCCCATGGTCCTGGCGCAGCCGCTCGACGCGGCGAAGGAAGTCGTGTTGCCACTCGCTCCGTCTGAACTGTGTCGCGACCGTGGTGACGAGCTCGTCCAAGGCGCCGATGGCGAACGGGCCGCCGTCCAGGCCGAGCTCGAACAGGGCGTCCTCGACGAAGAGCTCCGCCACGGGCCCGAGGATGTCGACGGCCTCCTGCGTCATCGCGCCGACGAACGCCCGATCCACCAGCCGGGCTCCGCCCGCGGCGGCGAGGCCGGCCCGCACCAGCTCGCTGGCGCCCTCGATGACCGCCTCCAGCGGGAGGCCGCTCGCCTGCGCCAGGGCGCCTACCGTACTGCGGCCGTCCACCGAGCGCCACACGTGCAACGCCGTCAGCGACACCGCCGCGCGGCCGTCGTCCGGCGAGGTGTTGGTCACCAGCACGGTGGCGTCGTCGACGCACGCGGGCTCGGACGGCCGGCCGTCGAGGTGGTAACTCGCCTCCAGCAACACCCGTTCGGTGGGCCCGCTGAGCGTGTGGCGCGGAGCGGCCGAGCCGCTGTGGAAGCTGAATCGCCCCTGATGCCAGGTCATCAGCTCGGCCAGCGCGGAAACGCCGGCCAGGACCCCTGTGCACGCGTGCACCACGCGCCCTCCGTCCAGGTAGACGTCGCCCTTCGGCCGCGTCGGGTGACGCAGGCCGAGTCGGCCACCGGCCTGACTGAGCGCAAGGTACTGAAGCAGGTTCGCCAGCACCCCTTCCTCGAGATCTCCGTACAACGCACCCACGGCGTCGTCTCACCTACCCTACGGTCACAAGTATCGGCCCCATAGCGATTTTTGCGCATCGCCGGGGCGCCGCGCGGGCCCCCGTCGGGCCGCCCGACCCGTTCGCCTGGAAGGTCACTCGAGGAGGAGCAGAGCACGATCGATCTTCAAGCCAGGCCATCATAACCAGCGCCGGCCGCGCGCCCTCGCAGCGGCGGAAGTCACGTCCACGGGCGCATGCGTGCTAGCTTGAGTCGGTCGCAGGGAGCGCCCTGGGTCGCGGCTGGGCCCGCCGGCCCGCTCCTCCCGAGGGACCGCCCGCCGAGAACGCGAAGGAGCCCAAGCATGCACACCGTCTGTCTCATCCCCGGCGACGGGATCGGGCCGGAGGTCGTTCCGGCCACCCGGCGCCTGCTCGAGGCCACCGGCGTCCCCCTCACCTTCGTGGAGGCGGAGGCCGGCTGGGCCACCTTCCAGCAGCGCGGCACCAGCGTGCCCCCGGAGACGCTGGAGAAGGTCCGCGGCAGCGACGCCACCCTCGCCGGAGCGTTCACCAGCCCGAAGCGGAAGGTGGAGGGGCACTTCGGGGCGATCCGCAGCATGCGCAGGACGTTCGACCTCTTCGCCAACCTGCGCCCCGCCAGGACGCGGCCGCTGCCCGGCAGCGCGCCCGGCGTCGACCTGCTGATGGTGCGCGAGAACACCGAGGGCCTCTACGTCGACTTCGAGCGCCGCTACGGCGACATCGCCATCGCCGACGCCATGGTCTCCCGTCGCGCCAGCGAGCGCATCGCCCACGTGGCCATGCAGCAGGCGCAGCGGCGACGCGGCAGGGTGGCCATCGTGCACAAGGCCAACGTGCTGCCGCTCACCTCGGGGCTGTTCCTGGAGACCGCCCTTGAGGTCGCGGCCGGCTACCCCGACGTCGAGGCCGTCGACATCATCGTCGACGCGGCCGCCATGCGGCTGGTGCGTGACCCCGGCAGCTTCGACGTGCTCGTGTCCACCAACCTCTTCGGGGACATCCTCTCGGACCTGACCGCGGGCCTGGTCGGCGGGTTGGGGGTGGCGCCGAGCGCCAACATCGGCGAGGACGCCGCCATCTTCGAGCCGGTCCACGGGAGCGCGCCGGACATCGCGGGCAGGGGCGCGGCCAACCCCACCGCCACCATGCTCAGCGCCGCCATGATGCTCGAGCACCTCGGCGAGCACACCGCGGCCGTCCGGCTCGAGCGCGCCGTGGACGCCGCCCTCGAGCACGGCCCCCGCACCGCCGACCTCGGCGGCGACGCCGACACCGAGACGTTCACGGACGCCGTCATCGCCGCCTACGGCGCGGCCTGACCGCCCGCGGCGACGCCGCCGGCGCCGCGGGCGCCCGCCCGGCGCGCCGCCTTCATCCGGTGCGCCCGCTTCATCCGGGCGCCGGTGAGGCTTGGTATAAGTGCTGACGTGATGAGCCGGGCGCCGTCCGTTCCCGACGCCGCCGCCCCGAGGGCGGTCGCCGTGCCGGCTCGCGCCGGCCGGAAGCACCCATGACCTACGCGCTCACGCAGGCGATGCGCGCCATCCGCGCCAACTGGGTGGCCAGCGTGTCCACGATCACCACCATGACGCTGTCGCTCACCATCCTGGCGGGCTTCAGCCTGCTCAGCGTCAACCTCAACGCCGTGCTGCAGACCTTGCAGAGCGAGCTCCAGATCTCGGCATTCTTGAGCGACGGCGCCCCCGAATCGCAGCTGATCGACACCATCCGCGGCTGGCCGGAGGTCTCCAGCGTCGCCTTCGTCTCGAAGAAGCAGGCGCTCGCCAACATGGTGGAGTCGCTGCCGTCCCTGCAGCAGGCCTCGGCGCTCATCGACAACCCCTTGCCCGACACCCTGGAGATCCGGCTCAGGAATCCCGCGCAGACGCCGGTCGTCCGCAGCCGCCTGGCGCAGCTGCCGGGCGTGAGCCACATCGAGGACGGCTCCGACGCCGTGAACACCTTCCTGGCCATCAACGACGCCCTGCGGGTGGGAGGCTCCATCCTCATCGTGGTGCTGCTCTCGGCCGCGCTGTTCGCCATCGTCAACTCCATCCGGGCCGCCATCGCCGCGCGCCGCGAGGAGATCGACGTGATGCGCCTCGTCGGCGCCACCCGCGGCTTCGTCCGCGCACCGTTCCTCATCGAAGGCTTCCTCCTCGGGCTCATCAGCGCGGTGGTGACGCTCGGCCTGGCGGTCCCCGGCTACCAGTTCGTGGTGCTGCGGCTGTCTCCGCAGCTGGCGTTCATCCCGTTCGTGCGCGACCCCGCCACCATCGGCCAGATCGCCGGCCTGCTGGCGGCGCTCTCGGTGCTGGTGGGGCTGGTGGGCAGCGCCATCTCGGTGTCGCAACACCTCCGCGAGCCCCGTTAGGGTGCTGCCACGCCGCTCGCGTCGCCCTTCATGACGCTTCATCCGGCCGTCCTGGGCGGCTGATAGACTACCGCCGTGATCGTGCCCGGACTGCTCCGCGTGACGCTCCTCGGGGCGCTCCTGGCCGTGGTCTCGGGAGCGGGCGGCACGGCGCGCGCGCAAGCGGTCGACACCTCACGCAAGCAGGCCCTGCAGCAGGACATCGATCAGGCGCAGCAACAGCTCCAGGCACGCCAGCAGCAGGTCCAGGACATCACCAAGGCGCTGGGCGACATCGCGGCGGAGCTCCAGGCCAAGATCCGGCAGCGCGATGCGGTCAACAAGCAGCTGAGCGACCTGCGGGCGCAGCAGGGGACGCTCGAGAGCCAGCTCGAGGCCCTGCAGCAGCAACGCTCGCAGACCGAGGCGAAGATCCAGGACCTCTCGAACCGGCTCGACGCGACCAAGCAGCTGGTCCGCGCGATGCTCCTGAACCTCTACCAGCAGCGCATGGCCAGGCTGGCGAACACCCTGGCGCGCAGCCGCACCCTGCACGAGTTCCAGGTGAACAACTACTACCTCTCGCAGCTCGCCAAGCAGGACGTGGACCTCATCAACCGGCTCGACAGCCTCGTCGCGCAGATGCGGCAGGCGCAGGCGCAGCTCGCCGACCAGATGGCGGCCCTGCAGGCCAAGCACGACGCGCTCGCCGAGAACGCCAGCCAGCAGGAGGAGAAGCGCCAGCAGCTCCAGGCCGTCATCGACGACCTCGAGCAGAGCAAGGAGGGGCAGCTCGCGCAGAAGCAGGCGCTGCTCCAGGAACAGAACCAGATCGAGGCCGACCTCCAGGACCTCAACCAGCAGCTCGACGGCGAGATCGCCAGGCTCAAGCAGCAGGAGGCCGCCGCCCGCGAGGCCGCAGCGCGCTACGCCCGTGACCGTGACAAGCAGGCGAAGTACCAGCACCAGGCCGACGAAGCGCGCGCCAAGCTCGACGCCCTCACCGCCCCCACCACACCGCTGCCCACCGGGTTCGTGCTCCCGCTCGAGAAGGGCAAGATCGTCAGCCGCTTCGGCGAGGGGAACAACTCCTACATCGCCATCCAGGCGACGGTCGCCAACGCCGCGGTGCACGCCGTGCAGGACGGCAAGGTGGTGGCGATCAGCTACCTGGGCGCCAACTTCGGGTACATGGTCGCCGTTCAGCACGGTGGCGGGCTCACCACCGTGTACACCAACCTGCGCAAGCCGGTGGTCTCGCTCTTCGACGCGGTGAGAAGGGGGCAGGTGCTCGGCTACCTCGGGGGCGGCACGCTCAGCAACGACCTGCTGCCCTTCTACGCGCGCACGGACACCGGCGGCACCTCCACCTTCATCGACCCGGCGCCCCTCTTCGGCCACTAGCGGCCCAGGACGCGTCCCGCCGCGCGCCGGCGGCCGTCAGGCACGTCCGTCCCGGAGATGGCGGCGGCGGCGCTGTCCACCCGGTCACACCCCGGAAGTGCATCGACGTCCATGATGAGAGGCCATGGCGACGGTGTGCCCAACCTGCGGGACCGAGAACCCGGACGTCATGTCGTTCTGCGGCATGTGCGGCGGGCGGCTCGCCCACGAGCTCACCGCCCGCGAGCGGCGCCAGGTGAGCGTGCTCTTCATCGACCTCGCCGGCTTCTCCACGCTCTCGCAGAGCCTCGACATGCAGGAGGTCCGCGACCTCGTCGACGAGGTGCTCACCGTCGAGGCGCACATCATCGAGACCTACGACGGCCACGTCGACGCCTTCAAGGGGGACGGGCTCATCGCCCTGTTCGGCGCGCCCAACTCCCATCCCGACGACCCGCAGCGCGCCGTGCTCGCCGCCGCCGCCAGCCTGGACGCCATCCGCGGCGTGGGCCGCAACCGCGGGCTGTCGCTGGAGGGGCGGGCGGCGATCAACACCGGCGTCGCCATCACCGGGGCGATCGGCTCGGGGCAGCTGCGCCGCTACACCGTCATGGGCAACGCCGTGAACCTGGCGGCGCGGCTGGAAGCGGCCGCTCCCGCCGGTCAGGTGTGGGTCGGCGAGGACACCTACGAGGCCACCCGCGACCGCTTCCGCTTCGAGGAGGCGGGGCCCCTGCAGCTCGCGGGCTTCCCGACCGTGCGGCGCGCCTACCGTCTCATCTCCACCGTGCAGCGGCGCGAAGCGGACCCGTACGCGGGGCTCCCGCTCGTCGGCCGGGAAGCGGAGCTCGCCCGCCTGCACGCGGCGTACGACGCCACCAGGCGTTCCGGCCGGCCACGCGAGCTGTGGCTCACGGGCCCGGCGGGCTACGGCAAGACCCGCCTGTTGCACGAGTTCGTGCTGTCGCTGGGGGGCGCGGCGCACACGCTCTGGATCGACGTGCGCCAGGACGAGCCCTTCAGCTGGTGGCTGCTCGAGCACCAGCTGTTCGGCACCAGCGCCACCGACGACGAACGCACGCGCCACGCGCACGCAGTGGAGGTGATCGAGCGCCTGCTCCCCGACGCGCCGCAGCGCAGGCAGATGCTGCTGCGGAGCCTCTCCCTGTCGCAAGGCGGGGACGACGCCGCCGGCCCGGCGGGCGGCGGGGACGAAGCCGCCGGCGTGGCGGGCGGCGACGCCGACGCCGATCTGGCGTGGCGGGAGCTGCTCGTCGCCCTCGCCCGCCCGCCGGCGGGATCGGACGCGCTGGTGGTCGCCGTCGACAACGAGCCTCGGGACGAGCGTCTGGTGGCGTTCCTGAGCGTCCTCGAAGAAGCCGACGCGCCCATCCTGGTGCTGCGGACCAGCCGCTCGGGAGCGCCCCGCGTCAGCGGGGAGCGGCTCGAGGTGGGGCCGCTCGACGTGACGGCGGGCCTCGAGCTGATGCACGAGGTCGCCGTACGCGCCGCGCCGCAGGCGGCGAAGGAGCTGGCGGCGCATCTCGGCGGCGTGCCCGCCTACCTGCTCGAAGTGGGGCGGGCGCTGGCGCTGGCGCCCGAAGGCCAGGCGCCGCGCAACCTGGGGGCGGTCCTCCAGCTCCGGATCGACAGCGTCGAGACGCGCGCGCGGCTGCTCCTCGCCCACGCCGCCCTCGCGGGCGAGGTGGTGTGGGGCGGCCTGCTGCGCGAGCTCGCCGGCGGCGGCGGCCGCCCCCTGGTGCGCACGCTCGTCGAGCACGACCTGCTGCTCGAGGAGAGCTCCTCCAGCATCCCCAACGACGTCGAGTACCGCTTCCAGAGCGAGCTGCTTCGCAAGGCGGCGGTGCGGATGGTGCCCTACTCCGATCGGCCGCTGCTGCACCTGCGCATCGCCACCTGGCTCGAGCAGCACGCGCCGCCCGCCATGGCCGAGCTGGTCGGCTCGCACTTCGAACAGGGCGGCTCGCCGGAGGCGGCCTTCGACGCGTACCTGCGAGCGGCCGAGCTGGCCGCCGAGCGCGGCCGCGTCGAGCGCGCCGACGCGCTCTTCGACCACCTGCTGGGGCTGTGGGTGGGGAGCGGCATGCTCGCCAGGGGAGCGCTCGCCTACGCCCGCGCGGCGCTCCGCCGGGGGGACGCCGCGCTGGCCGGGGAGCAGCTCGATCAGGCCGCCAGCTGGATCCTGCGCGGCCCGAGCCAAGGGCGCGATGAGCTCACGCGCGCCCAGGGGGAGCTCCGTCGGGAGCTGGAGCTCGCCGAGCGGCAGGCCGGTGGCGACGGGGCCGGAGCCGACGCCGGCGCGGCGGCCCCGAGCGGCACCGGCACGCCCGAGGGGGGCGCGTCGCCGGATGCAGGCGACGGACCCCCCGCCGCCAACGGCCCGGACTGACACGCGCCCGGGGGTGTCGCCCTCATGCGTCTGCGCCGGCCGCGCTCGCGGGCGGCGCTCCGTCTTCCTCCTCCGACACGGCGCCTTCCCGTCCCTCACCCTCCTCCGCCCCGCCTCCGGGCACCTCGTCCTCCTGCGCGAAGACGGCGAACCACGGCCGGAAGCCCGGCTCCACCTCGACCAGCGCACGCGCCAGCGCGCCCCGGTGGACGGCGGGGAGGCGGGCGGCGATGGCGCCCGGGAACTCCCAGCCGCGCCGCTCGGAGAGGGCGATGGCCTGCTCCGTGAACACCCCCTGGTACCACAACATCCGCCCCAGCGGCATCTTCCCCCGCGGGTACTCGAAGCCGTCGAGCGCGCCGCTCTGGTCCCGCGTGGCGGCGACCTGCAGCGCGGCCCAGCCCCGCAGCCGCTCCAGGGTGGCGAGCGCGCCCGCGGCGCGCAGCCCCTGGGCGAAGAGGTAGGTGGCCATGAGCTCGTCGAACCACTTCACGCGGGTGCGCAGGCCCGAGCGGTTGGCGACGGCGTGCCCCCACTCGTGGCCGACGAGCAGGTCGAGGAACTCGCGGATGTCCCCGGGCGCGCGGACGCCGCCCCTGCCGGCCGCCAGCAGCAGGCGGTCGAAGCGGCCCGTGAGGCGCGGCGGGTAGTCCGCGGCGACGATGAGGCTGACCTGGCGCTCGCCGGTGCGCGCGAACGGCAGTCCGTACGGGTAGCTCGACAGCCGGCGCCAGTCCCGGGACGCCGCCACCAGCAGCTGCACCTGCCCCTGGACCGGCAGCGCCTCCCGGGCGGCCCGCTCGAGCGGCAGCAGGAAACGCTGCAGCGCGGCCGTCCGGCGGCGCGACCCCGACGAGTGGCGGCCGGGCACGAGGCCGTCGGGCAGGGCGCGCAGGAACACGCGGCGCGAGGCGGGATCGCTCATGCTGCGGTCAGTCTACCGGCCGCGCCGGATGCCCGCGGTCGCCGTGGCGGGATCCGGGCCGGCCGCGGGCGGCGCGGCGATCGGCTGGTATGCTTGTCCTGGAGGTCGTCATGAGCGTCTGGTTGTGGGTGATCGTCGCGTTCCTCGCCGGCGGGCTCGTCGGCGCCGGCATCACCACCCTGCTCAAGCGCGGCAGCGACGTCGAGCAGCGCATGCGACGCCTGCGGCGCGAGTACGAGCAGTACCAGGCCGAGGTGGCGCGCCACTTCTCGCAGACCGGAGACCTGCTCAGCCGCCTGCGTACCGGCTTCGACCAGCTCTACAACGAGGTCGAGGAACGAGCCACCGCCCTCGTCGCGGAGGAAGCGCTGCAGCGCAGGCTGAACTACCTCGACAACACGACCGCGGCGCACCCCGGCGGGCGGGAGCGACCCGCGGCCCAACGCCCGCTCGGCGACGACCGCGCCGCGACGCCCGGTTTCGGGGCGGAACCCCCCTCCGGGGCCGCCGGCTCGCCGCCGGAAGGGGCTGCAGGGACCCGGCGGGACCGGCCCGACGCCCCGGACGACGGCACCCCCGAGGAACCTGATGACGAGGGCGACAACCGTCCCTGACGGCATGGATCGGGCGTGACGGCGCCAGCGCATCCCTTGAGCTTTCTCACGTTCATGGTCGAGAAACGTCGGCCCTGGCGTGAATTTCCACTCAACGCCCGAGTTTTCCCGTGCTAGACTGCCCGTGAAGTGATCCGCGCCTTCCTCACGGCCTTCCTCGTACTCATGGCCGCGTTGGCAGGGCTTGCGTTCGCCCAGGAGAAGGTCAACTACCTGGCCGTGAACGGTGTCCTGGCCGACGATGCCGGTCCTTACTACTTCCTCGCGCAGGGGGACAACCAGGACGCCTTCGCCAAGGCGTCGGCGATCGCCGACGCGATGAACCTGGACCTCCACTACGACGACACCACCAAGACGCTCACCTTCGCGAGCGGCTCGACCAGCGCCGTCTTCCGGGCCACCGGCGACATCGCGCGCGGGCTCGTCAAGCAGGACGGCGCTCTGGTGGTGGACGGCCGCAGCGTGGCCTCGCCGCTGGCCATCCTGGTCGACGGCACCGCCTACGTCGCCATCACGCCGCTGGTCGCCGCCTTCGGCGGCATCAGCCCCTGGAACGGCGACAAGCACGTCATCACCATCGAGACCGCCGATCAGCTCGGTTACGACCTCGGCGCCGCCCGCACCGGCATCACCGACGGCGTCTCCCGCGTCGCCATCGACATCCCCACGGGCGCCGGCTACACGCTCGCCGCCACCGGCCGGGCCCTGGTGATCCACTTCCCCGAGGCGCGCGCCAAGGACGGCACCACCAGCGTCGACGGCCCCAACATCAGCGAGGTGGACGTCGTGAGCGGAGACCGTCAGGCGTCGCTGGTGGTGAGGACCACCTACGCCCTCGATCCCGAGGGGAAGGGCTTCCAGGTGGGCACCGTCGACAAGAACGACACCACCACCCTGTACGTCGACTTCGCGCCCACGCTGAAGGGCGAGCCGATCGCGAAGCTCGTCAGCTCCGACCCGGCGGCGCCGCAGGCGCTGGCCGCGCCGCAGCCGCAACCGCAGGTCGTGGTGATCGACGCCGGTCACGGCGGCATGGACCCCGGTACCTCGTCGACGTGGTCGGTCGAGAAGACGGTGGTGCTCGACGTGGCGCTCAAGCTGAAGCGGCTGCTCGAGCAGCAGAACGTCAAGGTCATCATGACCCGCGACAACGACTCCTTCCTCACGCTCGCCCAGCGCTCCGCCTTCGAGACGCCGGAGCGCAACCTGTTCGTGTCGATCCACGCCAACAGCGCCCCCGTGGCCAGCGCCTCGGGCATCGAGACGTGGGTGTTCGGCAAGCCGCTGGACCCGAACTACATCAACCTGGCCATCCAGGAGAACGGCTCCGGTGGGCAGGGGCAGGCGCTCACCGAGAAGGCGCGGCAGGCAGCGGACGACATCGCCGCCCAGATCCTTCGCGAGACGCAGCTCAACTTCTCGATGACCCTCGCCGACGACGTGCAGCGACATCTCATCCAGTCCACCGGCGCGGTCGACCGCGGCGTGCGCAAGAACCTCTTCTACGTGCTGCGCACCGCCCGCATCCCGTCGATCCTGGTGGAGATCGGCTTCGTGACGAACCCCGCCGAGGGGCGCGACCTGGCGCAGACCGGCTACCAGGACAAGCTGGCGCACGGGCTGGCGGCCGGCATCCTGCAGTTCCTGCATGGGGGCGGCATGCTCGCGCAGCGTTGAGCGCGGCGTCGAGCGCGGCGTCGAGCGCGGCGTCGAGCGCGGCGTAGGCGCGGGGGCGGGGCCGCCGGCGGCCCCCCGGCGCACGGACGCGCGGGCGCGAGCCTCCCGGCCATCGCCGCACCCCGGCGCGAAGAGCGCCACCGACGGGTCTTCCCGACCAGGTGGTAGCATGACCGCACGATGTCGCGTTCCGGCAGGCGCCGCGGGGGAGCAGGCGGCGACGATCCGCACCAAGGTGCACACCGTGGCCCCGAGGACCGCGCGGTAGCAGGAGCGGGCGGCGTCGTGTTCAACGCCCTGGGCGACGTCCTGCTCCTCAAGCACGTCAGCGGATCGTGGGTGTTCCCGAAGGGGCACATCGAGCCCGGCGAGGACACGTTGCGGGCCGCCGTGCGCGAGATCGAGGAGGAGGCCGGCGTGGACGCGCGTTGTGAGGATCCCGGCACCACCTGGACGACCCGCTACCGCAACGCCAGAGGCGAGACGCGGCGGATCACCTGGTACCGCATGGACACCCGGGCGCAGGCGCCGGTGCTGAGGGAGAAGCTCTTCCCCGACGGGGCGTTCCTGCCGCCGGAGGTGGCGGCGCAGCGCCTCAGCTTCAGCGAGGACCGCAGGCTGCTGTCGCGCGTGCTCGCCGGCGCGGACCTCCCGGGCGACGGAGCCGCGGGCCGTGCCAGGAGCTCGGAGACGGCGGGCGACGCCGCTGCGGGTCCGGAACGCGACCGCGACGGCGAGGACCGATGACGAGGAGGTGCCGGTGAGCAACGGTCTCCTAGGGAACACCGGCGACCTCAGCGGGCAGGACCTGTTGGAGGGGCTGCGCAACGTGCGCGCGAGCGGCACGCTGGCGCTGGCTTCGGGGGCCGGCACGGTGCTGCTGCAGATCGCGCGCGGCCAGGTGGAGGCGAGCTACAAGCTGGGTCACTACGACACCCTGGACGCCCCCGGGCAGGGGTTCCACCTGCACCCCCACCAGCCCAGCGGCGCGGCGCGGCTGCCCGGCCGCTGCCCGGAGAGCGCCAGCCCGCTCCTGCGGGCGCTGCCCCGGTTCGCTCCGGCCACCGTCCTCCCCCCCGCGCTGGTCGACCTGCGGCTCCTGCTCGAGCGGCTGCGCGCGACCGCGTTCAACGGCTCGCTCTCGTTCCAGGCCGAGGACCGCGGCGCGACCGCGCTGTTCCTGCAGGGGCGCATCGGAGCGGCCGCGGCCGAACGCGGCGGCTACGTGCACGAAGGCCAGGACGCCATGCGCATGCTGCAACGGGCGGGGCTCGACGTGGAGGGCGCGCCGCTCGAGCTCGACGCGCTCGACCCCGTGGTGGTGCGCAGCCTCCTGGGGCTCGCCCTCGGTCGCAGCGCGGCCAATGCCGAGCCCAGCACCTTCAGCGGCCTGGCCCTCGAAGCGCAGGGTCCCCGCTTCGTGCGCAACGGCCAGCCCTATCTGCAGATCGACGCCCACGCCGCGGGCGACGCCGGCGGGCCCGCCACGCGCTTCGCGCTCCTCGAGGACGACCTCGCCATGCCCGACCTCCACCTCCCCGACGAGCCGCCCGGCTGGGAGCAACAGCGCTACGCCCTGACGCTCCGCGGGCAGGACGCCCTCAACCCCATGACCGAGCTCTCCATGCACTTCCGCACGACCTTCGGGCGCTCGGGGCAGAAGGTGCTCGAGGCGCTCGGCCGGGGCATGACGCTGGAGCAAGCCTCCGAGCTGCTCCACCTCGACCTGCAGGAGCTCAAGCCGTGGCTCAAGCGGCTGGAGGACGACGGCCTGCTGCGGTCCGAGCGCACCTGAGCCTCGTCCACGACGCGGTTCGCCGCCTGTCTGTGACGGATGCACATGCGTATCGGGGAGCGGCGCTAGGCTGGCCGCCATGGACGACATCGAGGGGCAGGACGCCGGCGCCCCGGCGTATCGAGCCGACGCCGCCGGGCACGGCCCGGCGGGCGCGCTCCATGCCGCGCTGAGGGGACCGTCACGCGCACGCATGCTGCGGCGGGTCCTGGCGGCCTCCCTGGCGGTCTCGCTGGCGGCCGGCGCGAGCGCCTTCCTCGCGACCCGCCTGCGCGCCGAGCGCTACCGGGCCACCGCCACCGTGCGCCTGTCGACGCTGGGACCCAGGCCCGCGGTCGGACAGGGCGCCGGAGCCGAGGCCGCGCGGCAGGACCTGATCGACCTCACCGGGATCGCCCGCATCGGCTTCGATTCCTACCGCGCGCTGGCGTTCGCCCCGGCCAGCCTGCGGGCCGCGCTCGCGGCGGTGCCCACCGTCCCGTCCGCCCCGACCGCCTCCGCACTCGCGCGGGCCGCGTCGCTGACGCGGCTCTCCAGCGGGGGTGACGGCGGCCCGTTGGTGGTGGCGCACACCGTGACCGATCGCGACCCGGCGGTCGCCGCGACCCTGGCGAACGCCTGGGCCCGCGCCACCGCGGCCGCCGTCCGCCGAACCGTCGCCACCGACACGGCGCACCTGAGCGAGAGCGTCTCCGGCCAGCTCGTCTCCGCCTCCGACGCGGTCAACGCCGCCCAGACGCGCTGGACCGCGTTCCAGAGAGGCGACGACCGCGAACACGTGCGGGCGCAGCTGAGCGGGCTCGAGGGGCGCATCACGGCCGCACAGGACCGCCTGGACGTGCTCGAGCGACGCATCGCGGCGTCGCAGGCGCGCCAGACGATGCTGCGCGCCATCGTGCAGGCGCGAACCCACGGCGAACCCTCCAGCCTGACGGCCCAGGTGGCCGCGCTGGCGAGCGCCGGCGCAATCGCCTCGACGCTGGCGACCGACCTCACGCGCGCGCTCGCGGACGTACCCGGCGGCATGGCGCAGAGCCCGCAGGACGCGGCCACCGTGGTCGCACGCACCCAGCTCCAGAGCCGTGCCGGCGACCTCGCGGCCGACGTGGCCGAGCGCTCGACCGTGGGCAAGCAGCTCGCCAGTCTCCAGAAGCTCCGCTCCGATCTTCAGGCCCAGCTCGCCGACGAGCAACGGACCGCCGAGGAGCTGCGGCGCCGTCTCGACGCCGCCACCCGGACCTACCAGCAGCTCGCCCGCGTGAGCCCGCTCCTGCAGGCGGCGAACGCGCTCGCGCCCGAGATGGCGTCGGTGCTCAGCGCGGCGCCGCCGCCTCAGCGGCCGGTGGCACGCCGCAGCGGGCTCGTGACGTTGGCCGCCTCCGGGACCGCGTTCCTGCTGATGCTGGTCGGGACGCTGGCGCGGGCGGGTCTGCTGGGCGCGGCCCGGGCCCGTGGCCCGCGCTCGGTCCGCGGGCTGCGCTCGGCTGCGACGCGCAGCTAGCGCCGTGGCCCGAGCCCCGCGCCGGAGCGCCCCGGTATGCTGGCGCCGGCATGGCGAACTCCCATACGCGCGCACGGCGCCGGCGTGAGGAAGGGGCGGTCCCGCCGGCACGAGACACCCGGCCGGAGCCCCAGGCATGAGGGAGCCGCGCATCCTCCTCACGGGAGGCAGCGGGGTACTGGGCCGCGAGCTGGTCGACCTGCTCCCGAACGCGCACGCCCCGACGCACGCGCAGCTCGACATCTGCCGGCCCGAGCACGTGCTGGAGGCCTTGCGGGAGCTCCGCCCCGACGTCGTCGTGCACGCCGCCGCGTACACCGACGTCGCCGCCGCCGAGCGCGACCGCGCGGCGTGCTGGCGCGTGAACGTGGCAGGGACGCGGGCGGTCGTCGCGGCGGCGCGCGACGTGGGCGCCCGGCTGGTGCACGTATCCACCGATTACGTGTTCCACGGGGACGGCGCGCCGCCGGCCGCGGAGGGCCGTCAGCCGTGGTCCGGGTACCGCGAGGACGACCCGCCCGGGCCGGTACGCAACTACTACGCGCTCAGCAAGCTGGCCGCCGAGGAGGTCGCGCGCACGCTCACGGGGGCGCTCGTCGTCCGCACCAGCTTCCGCCCCCGCGCCTGGCCCTACCCGGTCGCCTTCGCCGACGTCTTCACCTCGCAGGACTACGTGGACGTCATCGCGCCCGAGCTGGCGCTGGCGATCCGCAACCTGGAGCGCGTCCCCTTCGACACCCTGCACATCGCCACCGAGCGGAAGAGCGTCTACGAGCTGGCGCGGAGGCGCCGGCCCGACGTGCGGCCGGGGAGCAAGCGGGAGGCGGGGGTGGAGCTGCCGGACGACATCGCGCTGGACGTGGGAAGGTGGCGGGGGTTGAGGGCCGCGCTCACGGACCAGCCGGGCGCCGGAGCATCGACGCCATGACGCCGCCGGACGCCGGGCTGCGGGCGCGTGGGGTTGCGGGCGCGTGGGGCCGCGCCCGCAGCGACCGGAAGGCGCACCGGGGCAGCAGGTACAATCGGGACCGACGGGGGCGCGCAGCCAGCGCGCCGCCCAGGGAGACGGTACGCATGAAGATCCCATCGTCGACGTCGCCGCTAGGAGGTTCGCGTGGGTGAGCCGCAGGACGAGATCTCCTTGCGCGAGCTGTATCTGATCTTGCGTGACGGCCTGAGGTGGATACTCGGCGTGTCCGTCGCGGTTGCCGCCGCCGCGTTCCTCGTCGTCCACTTCCAGCCCGAGCGCTACCGGGCGAGCGCGAACGTGCGCGTCACGCCGCCGCAGGTGCAGGGCCAGACGCTGCAGAACGGTCAGATCCAGGAGGGCGTCCTCGACATCAGCTCGGTGACGCAACTCGACTTCGGTTCCTACGAGGCTATCGCCCTGTCCCACGGCGTCCTCGCGAAGACGCTGTCCTCCCTGGGGTCCGAGGCGTCGGGCCTGACGACCAAGCGACTGGCCGACATGGTGTCGGTGAGCAAGGTCGCCGGCGGCGGCAGCGACCCGCTGACGGTGTCGCACACGGTGACGGCCGGAGACCCGCAGCTGGCGGCCGACGTCGGCAACGCCTGGGCGCAGGCGAGCGCGGGCGCCGTGGAGAGCACCATCGGGGCGGCCGTGGAGCGGATGCGCAAGGGCGCCGGCGACCAGCTCCGGACCCTCGGGAGCGCCCTCGACGACGCCCAGGCCAAGTGGACCGCGTTCCAGAAGACGGACGAGCGGAGCTCCCTCCAGTCCCAGCTCGACGCCCTCCAGGCGCGCACGGCCACCGCGCAGGAGAGACTCGACCAGCTGGAGCGCGACATCGCCTCCACCAAGGCGCAGCAGGCGATGCTGCAGGCCGTGGTGACGGCTCGGAGCAGCGGCAAGCCCGCCGACGTCCAGGCCCAGATGCAGGCGCTCGTCGGCAAGGGCGTCCTCGACGCTAGATTGTCCCAAGAGCTGACGAGCGCGCTCGCCACGGTGCCGGGCGGGCCGGCGGTCGCGAGCCAGGACCTGGCGACGCTCGTGGCGCGGGCGCAACTCCAGCAGGGCGCCGCCGACCTGGCGGGTTACGCCGCGGAGCGGGGCGCGGTCGCGGGGCAGCTCGACGGCTTCGCGAAGCAGAGCGGCGCCTTGCGGGAGAAGCTCGCCACGCAACAGCAGACGGCCCAGGGCCTGCAACGGCAGCTGGACGACGCCAGCCGGGCGTACGACCGGGTCTCCCGCGTCGCGCCGCTGCTGGCCATGACGGGCAGCCTCGTCCCGTCGATGG